>Ga0187781_10000796_pt1 | contig 23116 bp, 18 predicted proteins | sample 0715_SJ02_MP02_2_FD_132447 | JGI IMG/M metagenome (GOLD analysis project Ga0187781, IMG submission 132447) | Tropical peat soil microbial communities from peatlands in Department of Meta, Colombia - 0715_SJ02_MP02_20_MG | ecosystem: Environmental > Terrestrial > Soil > Wetlands > Peat | place... | reverse complement strand
CGGGCACGCCAGCACCGACGAATAGAGCGTCTCCTCCCCGTTCACCACCGCCACCAGCACCAGCCCTCCGCCCAGCTTCATCGCCAGACCAACGGAGAGCTCCAGCCGATGCTCGATCCCCGGCTTCACCAGCAGACGGTCCACGACTACTTCAATCGTGTGGTTCTTGCGTTTGTCGAGCTGGATGTCGTCTTCCAGGCTCACCAGTTCCCCATCCACCCGCGCCCGCGTGAATCCGTGCTGGACAAGCTTTTCCATCTCCTTCTTGAACTCGCCTTTGCGCCCGCGCACGATCGGCGCCATGATCATCACCCGGTCGTCAGGCGTAAGCGCCAGCACGCGCTGCACGATCTGGTCGGCCGACTGCCGCGCAATCGGCTTCCCGCACTTCGGACAATGAGGCAACCCGATCGACGAATACAGCAATCGAAGATAGTCGTAAATCTCGGTAATGGTGCCTACGGTAGACCGCGGGCTGCGGCTGGTGGTTTTCTGTTCGATGGAAATTGCCGGACTCAACCCGTCAATCGAGTCCACGTCCGGCCGTTCCATCTGATCCAGGAACTGCCGCGCATAGGCGGAAAGCGTCTCCACATAGCGCCGCTGTCCCTCGGCATAAATCGTGTCGAAGGCCAGCGACGACTTCCCCGACCCGCTCAGGCCGGTAATCACCGTCAGAGTATTCCGGGGAATCTCGACGTCAATGTTCTTCAGGTTGTGCTGGCGCGCCCCGCGCACCGAGATCGTGGTAATGGCCATTTGGCAACGACAACAAGCCCTTCCGTAACGTGGACGGGTCCTCTGAAATGTTGGAGAGTGAGATTGCGCAGTGCGACTACCGTATCATAGTTGTTAATAACAAACGGGGTCAAACGCAGTTATGCTAAGGCATTTGCGGCCGCCAGGATACCGGAACTGCCGCTGAAGTTAACGCTTTACGGGCCCCGGCAAGCCCGTTCTCGGCTCGTTGGGGTGTGGAAACTTTTCTTATAAGGTGGATGCTTTGTTCGCAGCTTTTTTGATCGGAAGTACAGCCATCATATCGGTCGGGTTGGGAGTCTGGGGCGCTCATATTGCGCTCAACGCCATCTTCGCCGCCTTCGGTCCAGCCCGCTCGTCCCGCCCCGCGTCCACCTTTGCTCCCCAGCAAAGTCACGCCACCGGCGACTGATGCGTTTCAGCAGCATCCCGCCCCGCGCATCAGCTGCTTACTGCGGTGGCTGTTGCGCGGGCTGATTCAGTGCCCCCGGTTGCCCCTGCCGCATCATCTGCAACAGCTGCTCCGGAGTCCTCGGCCCCGCATTGGGCTGGTTGGAATTTGGCTGCTCCGGCTGATTCCCTTCCTGTTGTTCCGTAGCCTGCTCCTGATCCCCCGGATCCGCTTGATCCGCGGTGTCGTCAGGCTCATCCGCAGCCACTTCTGGCTGCGGCGGCGTTGCCGCCGCTTGGCGGAACGCTTGTCCCGGCATTGGCACCCTCTGCGCCATGGGCTGGGGTACTTGTTGGTAGTTGGCCCCCGTCGCCTCGGCTTGTTCGCCTCCCGGCTTGGGCGTTAACACCACCGACAAGACTGCTGTCGGGTCCGAATTCGATCCCAGCATCACGTAGTTGAAGGCCGTACCGTTGAGCAGCGTTGCCAGCACGTCGCGAGGCGCCCCCGGCCCGATTTGCGTCACCACCCGTTCTGGCGCCCCGTTTGCCGGCAGCTCGATGGATGCTCCCGTCAGCTTTTTCACCTGCGTGAGGATATCTCCTAGCGTGGCGTTATTCGCCACAATCGTCAGCTGCCCGTTTTCAAACGACACCTTGGGCTCGCTCTTCGGCAGCTGCGGCAGAGGAACCTGCTGCAACGGGCCCGGAGGCAGCGGCGGAAGCACCAGCGGCGGGGGCGGCGTCTTCTTCTTAGCAATATGAGAGTGTTGGGCCGTGCTTTTGGCCGGGACCGTGGGTGTGGCCTGGGCCGGGACCGTGGGCGTGGCCGGGGACGTCTGGCTATCGCCAGCGCTCGCCGCAACCGCGCTGACGGCCAACAACACTCCACCCGCCAGCCATGCTCTTAACTGCATCGTGCCCGACATCAAAGGACCCCGTTTTCGCCCCTCGGTGGGAGAAGATCGGCATTCTGTCTGAAATGGATACCTGATTGATTTTACCACTGCCCAGGGAACGCCCAAGGCGGTCGTTCTTGCGTGCCCGAGGAGTGCGCGAGAACCCATCACAAGGCGGGTGCACCGTCCGGCAGGTCGATAAGCGACTTGTTTTCCCGTCCCAAGCTCCGTTGCTCTCGCGCCGCATGCCGAATTATGTCGCTGCCCAGCTCACGCTTGAGCGCGTAGAATGCAGGCGGAGGGTTTCGGCCGTGAAGAGTGTTTCTCCCTGCCGAACCGATTGCCTGCCTATGCTTGCCTTGCCCAATCGTCGGCAACCGCTCTTGCGGCATGGGCCGGAAATCCATCGCTGCTACGTCCGTCATCGCCCGCTGTCGGCCTTGCTGCCTTTCATTTTCGCCGTCGTCATCCTCGCAACCGTGGCCAGTTCCCTGCACGCCCAAACCTGTTTGACCGCCGCTGACATGGAGGCCTCCGACCGCGCCGCCATCGAGGCCGCCGCCCGCCGCTTTTTTGACATGTCGGCGCGCGCCGATTCCGACTCGCTCAGGCAAAATTCCATTGCTTCCCTGGCCGAGGATTTCTCCGGGGTCGAGCGCGCCTTGAAAGACCATCAGCCGGATCTCGCGGGCGCGAGCGCCGCGGTTCGCCCTCCGTATCTGCTCACCGCCGAAGGCTCTGAAGCCACGCCACGCGCCGAGTTTCTCTGCGGCGTCTTCGGCAAGTTGGGACAAACTGCCGACAGCTCCGTCTTCGTCCTCAACAATTTGCCTCCCGGCAAATATGCCGTGGCCATTCTCGACATTAGCGGAGGCAAGAGTCCGCTGACCCTCACTTTCGTTCTCCAGCAGATCGCCGGCAGTTGGAAGCTCGCGGGCTATTACGCGCGCTCGCAGCAGGCCAACGGGCACGACGCCGCCTGGTTTGTGCAGCAGGCCCGCGACTTCAAGAGCAAGGGGCAGAACCACAACGCCTGGCTCTACTATCGCCAGGCCATCGCCCTCGCCTCGCCCGTCGATTTCATGAGCACGCAGTTCACCGACAAGCTCTATGACGACGTCCAAGCCGTCCAGCCCGCCGACATGCCCGTAAACGACACCCCCATGGATCTCACTGCCGATGGCAAAACCTTCCGCTGGACTGCCATCTTTCCTCTGGTCGTCGGCAACGATCTCGACGTCGTTGTCAGGTATTCTGCCGCCGATATCTCCAACACGCAGAAAACCTACGAGCAAAATATCCAGATCGTCAAAGCTCTAACCGCCAAATTCCCCGAACTGAAATCCGCCTTCGGCGGAGTCGTCGCCCGCGCCGTCGCTCCCTCCGGCGACGATTACGGCTCCCTGCTCGAGATGAAGGACATCAAGTAAGACCAAGAAACACACAGAAGGCTCGTGCCATCCGGAACTGGATGATGGGTCTGTCATCCCGAGCTGCATGTGCTCGTCATCCTGAGCTGCATGTGTTTGTCATCCTGAGCGTAGCCACTGCTTCGCCTCAGCGAAGCAGTGGCGGAGTCGAAGGACCCCTACTGCGCAACAACGCACGCGCGGGTGGCCCACTCAAACCCGCCTTTGGCTTGAGTGGGGACATTTAAACAGCCTTAGCCTCTTCCAGCGTGCACTCCTCGGCGGCCTTGTCCGCGCGTAGCCCGAGAAAGACCGGGGCCCGCAGCTTGGGTCCGCCTTCTTCGGTTTCGTGGGTCCATTCGGAAAACTTCACTTCGGCGACGAGCTGGGGCCGAACAAAGTGAACTTTTCTCAGTCCGCCGATTTCGCCGAAGAAAGGATTCTTGTTCGTGGCGAGCGGCTGCAGGACGGAAAAAACATCTTTCAGACTGCGCTGATCGAACCCTGAGCCAACTTGCCCGACGTGAATCAGCCGGCACCGTCTGTCGTAGAGGCCGAGCACGAGCGCGCCAAAATAATCGCGGCTGCCTTCGGGATCGGTATAGCCTCCGATGACGCACTCCTGCCGTTGCGTGATTTTGATTTTCAGCCAGTCGTGCGAGCGCGATTCGTGATAAGTGCTGGCGCGCTTTTTGGCGACGATTCCCTCCAGTCCCTTCTGCTGCGCCGCCTCGAAAAGCGCCAGGCCCTTTTCGGCGTAATGATCGGAGAAGCGGACGAGATCGCCGGGAATGATTCGATCCGCGAGGAGTTCTTTGCGCCGTTCGAGCGCAACGCGGCGCAGGTCCGCTCCGTCGAGATAGAGCAGATCGAAGGCGTAATAGATGACGGGAACATCGGCGCGCCGGCCAATCCGCGGACTCCCCGGCCGAAAGCCGGTGCGCTGCTGCATCAAGCTAAACGACGGGCGGCCTTCGTCGTCGAGCGCGACAATTTCACCATCGAGAATGGCGTTCTGAGCCTTGACGAATTTCGGCAGCGCGGCCAGCTCGGAAAATTGTGCGCTCAGATCGTTCTGGTTGCGCGAGACGAGGCGCGCCTTGCCGTCGTTGATGAAGGCGACGGCGCGGTACCCGTCCCATTTGATTTCGAACAGCCAGTCGGGATTGTCGAACGGTTTGTCGATTGAAGTTGCCAGCATGGGGTGGACAACACCCGGCATAGGCGCGGACACAGCGCCGGGTAGAGTCTTTACCACGGAGTGCACGGAGGACGCCGAGGAATCTTGGCCTGACTGACCTGATCGACTTGATTCGACTCCCTCCGAGCGGGCTTTCGCTGCTTCTGTCGAGCTGGCTTTCTGGACTTCTGTGGCGTCGATCCCTCGCGTTCGGGATCTTGTTCCACGGGCTGTTTTCTTCTCCGTGCCCTCTCTGCCCTCCGTGGTTAGAGCTTTTTTCTTTCGATCGGCGCGCGCAATCGCGTCTGCCAGCCACGCCGCTTTCACTTTGCCGCGCGACGCCGGACGGCTGCTCGTCCACTGCGCCGAATCTTCATCTCCGGCAATCTGCGCCATGCTGCGATCGGTAAGGACAGATTTGTCGTACTGATCGATGTCGAATCCGGCAACCACGTGCTCGTCCTTCTTCTTGATCAGCAGCCACTCGTTGCCCTTGCTGCCTGCGCGCCGAGCTTTGATGTGAACCAGAGCGAAATCGCCGTTGAGACGTTTGCCTTTCAGCCGGAACTTGAGATCGCCTTTGGCGAGCATGGCAGCGGCCTCGGCGTCGGTACCGCGAACATATTCGCCATTCACGGGAATCGGCGAGAGCGGTTCCCACCTGCCAACGTCCCAGACCATTACCGAACCCGCGCCGTAATTGCCCTCGGGAATCGTGCCCTCGAAATCGAAGTAGGAAACGGGATGATCTTCCACATGCATGGCCAGCCGCTTGTCGGCCGGATCGAGCGACGGGCCTTTGGGCACGGCCCACGACTTGAGCACGCCTTCCATTTCCAGGCGGAAGTCGTAGTGCAGGCGCGTGGCGCGATGGCGCTGCACGACGAAGCGGTGCTTCGACCGCTTCTCCACCTTCGCCGGAGGCTCGGGCGTCTCCTCGAATCGCCGCTTGCGCTTGTACTCGTCGAGCGACATGCGGACTATTGTAGCGGCCAAGCCGTATACTGCGGCTTCGGAGATCGAATGAGGCGCGAGTTCCCAGAATATCCGCTGATTGGCGTTGGCGCCGTCATTGTCGAGGATGGCCGCGCGCTGCTGGTACGCCGCGGAACGCCGCCGCTGCTTGGCGAGTGGTCGCTGCCCGGAGGAGTGCTGGAATGCGGCGAGGCGCTGCGCGAGGCGGTCGTCCGCGAGGCGCGCGAGGAGACGGGACTCACCGTTGAGGTCGGCGAGATGTTGGGCGTTTACGAACGCGTGATTCGCACCGAAGATGGACGCGTCCGCTATCACTATGTGCTGATTGATTTCCTCTGCCGCCGCATTGCGGGAGAAATGAGAGCCGGAAGCGACGCGGCGGAGGTCGGATGGTTTCGGCGCGACGAATTGCCGGCGCTCAAGCTGGCTTACGACGCGAATGATGTGGTCCTCAAGGGCCTGGAGCGAGATAGGACATAGGTATCAAGGTGCTTCTGCAACTTCTGGAACTCTGCCCTCCCCATTCGCGCCGAATTCTAGACTTCCCCACCACCTCCTAAAGCTCTAAAGCGATCCGCCGATAGAACACGGCAAGAAGTTAGTGCGCTGCGAAAGGCCGGTGTCGGTGCCCTTTGAGCGCAAGCCGTCCGGTCTTATTGGAGGAACACCGCAATGCGAGGATTGAAACGCGTATTCATTCTCCTCTTTTGGCTGGCGCTCATGGGCATGCCCGCGGCGCACGCGAAAGAGGGGGCCGATCAGTATCCGAACGGCGCTGAGAGCTGGTTTGCGGGAGCGACCCCGCCTCCGGGCTTCTATTTCGTGAATTACTTCGGCTATTACACCGGTGAACTGCGCAACGCTTCCGGCGACAAAGTCGTGCTTGGCGGAGCAACGCCTCAGGTGGATGCGACCTTCGATGCCTTCCGCTTCCTCGAGATGACCCGATTCAAAATCCTGGGAGCGAACTATGGAGTGCATGCCGTCGTTCCGGTGGTCTATCAGTCGATGAACCTGAACGGCAGAAACAGCACAACCGGTGTGGGCGACATCACGATCGACCCATTCATCCTGGGCTGGCATCGGGAACATTGGCACGCGGCCGCGGCTTTTGACTGTCGACCTGCCTACGGGCGCGTACAACCAGAACGACCCACGCGTAAGCATCGGGGCGCATTACTACGCTTTTGAGCCGATTCTTGCCTTCAGCTATATGCCAAAGGCCGGCTGGGAGACCTCTTCAAAACTTATGTATAACCTCAAGACCACAAACCCGGCCACCAATTATCACTCGGGGCAAGAGTTCCATGTGGACTACTTAGTTGGCAAGCATGTTAAAAGATGGATGTTCGGCGCCAACGGCTATGCCCTCAAGCAGGTGACCGATGACACAATCGGTGGTCAAATCGCGCCCGCCGCGCCGGGTCTGTGGGATGCCGGCCGCCGAGGGCAGGTGCTAGCCGTCGGGCCGAGCGCCGGGTACAACAGCAAACGGCACATGAGTTTCATGGCCCAGTGGCAGCACGAAACATTGGTTCGCAATCGCTTCGGAGGAGACAAAGTCTGGCTCAAGATGATCGTCCCCGTCGACGGTCTACTTCATAGCGCGAAACATTAGGCTCATGCCCCAGGCATGGCATTGAACGCGGTTTCGGTTAAGCAGATACCAAGGTTGGAGAAAAAACATGTTAATCCACGAAATACCCGGCGTACTTAGCGTTGAATAGAACAATGATGTCAGAGCGACGTTTGACACCTGGAAAAGCTACGTGATCAAGGTTGCGCAATTTCGCGAAGCCATCCTCGAAAAAGGTGTCGCATATGCTCGCGCCCACGGGGGCCGCGCCTGGGTGATGGACGCCAGCAAAGCGAAAGGCGCGTTCCCGCAAGATGTGCAGGAACTGATTGAGCGGGAAGTTTTCAAGACTTTTGCTGCAATCGGAGTGAAGTATTTCCTCACGATTAAGTCGGAATCAGCGCTGACCAATATGTCGATCAATCGATACGCCGCCCATATGGGTCCTTGTGGAATCCAAATGGTCGAGGTCCCAAGCGCGGCAATGGCCATTGCCTGACTAAGAGAACATCGCTAGCTTTGTACCCGCCCCCAACACCGAACAGGGCGGCAGATCGAACCCCCGCGGCGGCATGGACTAGATTTAGTCCGCCATCTTGGCAATGTGCATGAGGAACCCCGTTTTCGGCAGCAGCGAAGTTAACTCGAAGACCTTGAAGCCGTCGCCGGTGAGTTCGGCCTGGCGATAGACTCCGGGTTCGGAATCCGCCGTTTCGTGCCGGGCTTCGAAATCGTCAAGAAAATGCTGGGCGTCCTTAACCGAGAGCTCGCCGCCCTTGGCTCGCGTGACGATGGCTTCGGTGGCATAGGAACGAACCAGCTTCGGCCAGTATTTCTGCAGTAACTGTGTGCTGGCAAAGATGTCGGCCCAGATGATGCCGCCATTGACCGCAACCACCACTCCCACTGCGTTCTTATCGCGCAACTGGTGGATTACACTTTCGTAGTCGCGCTCCATCGGAGCGGCAATTTGGTTGATCTTCTTATCGACCTCCCCATTGCCCATCACTCTCGCATAGGAAGTTTGCGCTTGTACCTCGGGGGCAGCTCCGGTTACTTCGACAGCCGAAGCCATGGCCTGCTTCGATCTTCCGACCTCGTCCCAGACCTGCTGCTGGTTCTGGGCCGCCATCGCGGGTGCGCGCACGACGGGGGCTGCCATCATTCCGCCGATCACGCCACCAGCAGAGTTACCAGCGGATGGAGCGTTGAAACGGTTGTCGCCGTTCCTTGCCGTCCAGCGGCCCGGCTCGACGCAAAATACGCTGAGATCGACAGGATCGCTTTCCGGCGGAACGATGCGGTCCTTGCCGATCACACGATCTTGCTTGCCGCCACTTACTATCTCTCCGGCAAGCAGAAGCAGCGGGCGCTTCGAGTTATTCACCAGGACGAGGCGGTTCACTTCAGCATCGCCGGGGGGATGGACGACGCTCGCCGTGCCCGGACGGCGGCGAATCAGTCCGCGCACCAGTCCAGCTTCGCTAATCACGACATCACCTGAGCGCAGACCCTCGTCGAGGGTAATAAACTCGCTCGTGTCGTATGACTTACCAGTAACGGGGAAGACAGTAAGATTGCCGCTGCGAATCGGACTAAGAAGCGTATAAGTTGAGGAGGGCTGGACTTGGCCGGCATTGACCGCGCCCGGAACCACGAGAACCGCTGCAACGAGAAACACTACACCTCTCAGCATGACGAGGAGCCGCATAAGGAGCCTCCGCGAATTTCCACTAACTTCCGCTAATGTAAAGACACCACCTGCCCGAAACGTGTTCCACTTGCCCCACCCGGCGCGCCAAGATGGAGCGCGCCGGGGACTACTGTTTGCGAGTCTTCCAGGAGAGATTTTGGTTGCCTCGCTGAGCGGAGAACGTACAATTTCGCCGGACTTGCATCTCATTAATTGCTATCTTCTAGGAGATGGTGTCGCGCGCCCAATCCGGCGGAACCGGCATCGCCGCAGAGCTCTACGCCCGCAGCGGAGCGGCCGCCTACGGTACAACCCTGCAACAGTTCGCACTGATCCTCGAGGAGATTCAGCAGAAATACCTGCCCTCCGGCGCTGCCTACGATCAGGCAGAATTCTGCTCCGGACTGTGCCTGCAAGAACTGGCGCTGGCGCGCGCGTGTGCGGCCGGCAGCGATCGCGCGTGGGAAGATTTCATCGCCAGGTATCGGCAAAAGCTGCACGGCATGGCGCTGCAAATTACGCGCGAGGCAGCGCAGGCCGCCGAACTTGCCGATTCGCTCTTCGCCGAGTTGTACGGACTGAGCGAGCGCGAGGGAGTGCGAAATTCCAAGCTCGTCTTTTATACCGGCCGCGGGTCGCTCGAGGGCTGGCTGCGCACGGTGATGGCGCAGGAGTTCATCAATCGTTATCGCAAACAGAAAAAGACGGTGAGCCTGGAAGAGCAGACCGAAGAAGGTGCGCAATTCATGGCCAATGAACCGGAACCGGCCAGCTGCGGGGATGCGCGGCTGGAGGCAGCCACCGACGCGGCCCTCGGCGAGCTGTCGGCGGAGGACCGGTTCACGCTGGCTTCCTATTACCTCGACGGCCGGACGCTGGCCGAAATCGCGGTCGCGCTTGGGCTCCATGAATCGAGCGTAAGTCGCAGATTAGATAGGCTTTCCGCGAGCCTGCGCAAGCGCATTTTGGAGGGTCTGCGGCAGCGCGGAATGAGCCATGCCCAGGCGACGGAGGCCCTGGAGACCGATGTCCGGGACCTGAACCTGGATTTGCGGTCGCGTTTGGCGCAAGATTCCAGCTCAACTACGTTCCCTAGTAGCAAGGTTCCTGCCCGGGACGGGCGGAGCAAGTCATAGTACGGCCTTATGACAGAAGTGCCAAAAATCGTACATCAGCGGCTGCGAGCCGCTGAGCTTGGGGCGCAGGCCGCGCAAACGCATCCCGAAGCGGATGTGCTCGCCGCATTTGCCGAGCAGGCGCTTGCGGCGTCCGAACGTGAACATGTGCTCACACATCTGGCACTGTGCACGGACTGCCGCAACGCGGTCCTGCTGGCGCTTCCCGCCGCGGAGGTTGCCGCCGTCTCGCAGGAAACCGAAACCGCGGCAGAGGCTGTTGCGCCGGTTGCACAGCAACCGCCGTGGAACTGGTTCGCCGGTTTCTCCACATCGAATTCTCGCTTCGCCCGTTTACGTTGGGCGGCGTTAGCTGCTGGGGTGGCGGTTGCGCTCTTCGTCGTGCATGCGCGACTGGAATACTCTGGCAAACCCGACCGGCCTGCTGTTGTGAGCCAGAAAGCAGCGCCGGCTGAACCGGCGGCACAGGCCGCTTCCGAAGTGCCGGCGCAAAGCCGTCCCGGCGGCCTAAGGCCGACCGACACCACGCCGCAGTCTCCTTCTGTTCGACTCAGCCCAACACCGGCATTTAAGCCGAGCCCTGCAGCGAAAATGACGCCGAGCGTCGCAACCGGGTCAACGGCTGGCAACAACGCTGCTCGGTTGGCTACGGCGGTGAAGCCCGCGCCTGGATTGTCAGGGAGCCAGTCTTCCGGTGGTCAAGTCACCGGGCAGCAAGCGGTGGCCGGGATGTCCGCAGCGTCATCGCCTATAGACGCCACATCGTCCGCGCCGACGTTGCTCGCGGAAAATAGCACGGCTTCGGTCGAAAAGGCGAAGCCGCCGCTCAGCGAAACGGCCAGCGAAACCGCCAACATGGGTGTGGTGACAGCGCAGACTCCAATGCAAGGGAGCACTGTGCCTGCGGCGCCGGCGGCATCGGCGCAACTCAGTCGGAAGCAAGGGATGCAATGGAGACTTGCTGCGGGCGTCCTCCAGCGCTCGCTCGATGGAGGCCAAACCTGGCTGCCCATTCTCCAATGGGAACATCCCTGGCTTTGTTATGCGGCGCGCGGCCGAGAACTCTGGGCCGGAGGCCCGGCCGGCGCGCTGCAACACTCGGTTGACAACGGCGCAAGCTGGAATGTAGTCGCGGTTTCCGCGCAGGGACAATCGCTTGGCGGGGATGTCGTTCACATCGAAGTTTTGTCTGCGTCGCAAATCGCTCTGACAACGGCGACGGGCGAAACATGGACCAGCTCTGACGGCGGCGAGACCTGGGTGAAGAAGTAGCCACGCCGCGCAACAAAAGCCGCGGTCATGTGAATCAACCTGCGCAAAAAAAGACGGCCCCGAGCCATAAAGCCCGAGGACGCCTTTGGCAGCCCTCCCCCAGAACTGCCTAACTTCAGCGTCATCGTATGTCCGTTGGGGGTAAGTGTAAATATCACTTTCGTAATCTCTGCCTGACGCGCAAATAACGCGGAGAAGGTACTCAAAGGTAACTGTAAGCTGCCAATCCGCAGTCCGACTCTGCCCTGCCTTATGAAGGAAGCAGTAAGTCAACTCTTGTGCCAAGCGGTTCGCCGCGGAACACCGAAAACCGAATCTACGAACGAGGCAATCTCATCGATTGAAGCTTCCAGGTCGATGGTAAAGGAGACAAGGTCAATTTCAGAAAGCGCAGGATAACGAGCGGCCAACCTTGTCCAGGCGGGGTACTGGGCAAACGACACGGCAAGGATCTCCTCGTATCCGTAGCCCAGATTTCGCAGCCGGCAAAGCAGGTCGCTCAGATGGACCAGGCACACAACCACTCCCGCGGCGGGAAGCGTTTCCGCGCGGTGATGGCACCCGGCCATCTCCACCAGGTCCTCGGAAATCCCCCAGCGCTGGCAAAGCAGTCGTCCAGAGTCTTCGTGAGAGAAACCGAGAACGAGGTGCTCGGCCACGTGCAGCGGGCATCTTTTCTCGACGGCGTAATGGAGACATTCACGGAACTTCGCCGTGTACAGAATTGAGTTCGCCAGAAAGCCGATGTCGTGAAGCAACCCGGCGACGTAGACCTTTTCCGGATCGGAATGGCCGATCAAGCGGGCGATCCTCTGCGACACGAGCGCGCAACCGAGCGAATGCCGCCAGAAGCTGACAGGATCGAGAACCCATTTGTCGGCGGGCATCGTCCGATGCATGCACAACGCGAACAGCAACGAACGTAGTTTGTTGATGCCGAGCACCATCATGGCGCCGTTCACCGTTTCGACGGGCCGGGTGCCGAAAAGAGGAGAGTTCGCCACGCGCAGACATTGCACGGCGATCGCAGCGTCGCGGGAAACGGCTTCGGCCACGTTTTCGATGCGGATCTCGTCCTCCGGCTGACGCAGGATTTGCAGCAGTTGCTGCAGGATGGCCGGGGCGCTCGCGACCGATTCGAGTCGCGCAATGTCCGTTTCGAGTTGCAGCGTCTGTTGCTCGTTCATCACTTGCCTCCCCCGGCCCGGGGGCCGGAAGGCTTCAAATAGCCCGCCGTCCCCGGAAAGTGAACCAGGCAGAAGGTTTCGTCCACATGAAACAGGGATTCGGCATGCCCCAGGAAAAGGTAGCCTCCCGGAGTCAGGTTGGCGAAGAAATGCCGCACGACGTGGCGTTTTGACGCCAGATCGAAATAGATCAGAACATTGCAGCAAAAAATGACGTCAATGCCTTTTAAGAAAACCATCTTGCTGTCGTCGCTCAGATTGACGCGGTCAAAGCGAATCAGCGACTTGAGCATACTGCCCGCCTCGAGATTTCCGTCGGGCGTCGGTTTAAAGTACTTGCGGCGCATGGCATCGGTAACGTTGCGCAGGGCATATTCGCCGTAGATGCCAGCGCGGGCGGTTTCCAGCGACCGGCTATTCAAATCCGTAGCCAAAATTTCGAAGCTCCAGCCAACGAGGTATTTCTCTTTAGCTTCCAGCAGGAACATAGCCAGCGTGTACGGCTCCTCGCCTGTGGAACAGCCAGCCGACCAGAAGCGCAGGCGCTGGATGCCGATTTTGGTCTTGCCAGCCATGATCTCGGGGAGAATCACGTCGCGCAAGGCATCGAGCTGGGCGGGATGACGGAACATGTAAGTTTCGCCAATGGTGATTTCGTTGAGCAGGAGGCGCAACTCTGCGTCCCGGTGGGGAGCCTTGGTGATCTGATCGAGGTACTGGCTGGGCGTGGCTACATTGGTGACCTGGAAACGCCGTTTGCAGCTGGACACCAGCAGATAGAGCTTCTGCTCCGAATGGTGGATGCCCGAAACCTTGTAGATCAGATCCCGGATCGCAATGTAAGCAGGATCGTCCACACCAATACCGGCGGCCGGTGGTGACTTCTCCTTGGTGGTGTCCGTCAACATTCGCTTCCTGCTTTCGCCTCACGTACCGCTTCGTCATGGCGCTAGATCGACTTTTTCCGGCTAACTACGGCAAGCGACGGCGGCCCTCCGAAGGGCGACACGGCGCGCGATTTCCTGACCGATTTCACTCAGCGGATTGGTGTGTTCCGCTAGGCCCGCACTCACTACACTTCCCGGCATACCCCAGACAACGGAGGAAGGTGCGTCCTGCGCGATCACCATGCCCCCTGCCTCGCGGATGACGGCTGCCCCTCGTGTGCCATCGGAGCCCATTCCTGTAAGCACCACGGCCAGTACATTGGCGCCATGACTCCGCGCTACCGAGCGAAACAGGACATCGACGGCAGGCCGGCAGGAATTCTCCGGCGCGTCCTGGTTGAGCCCGAGCACCAAATCGCCGCCTTTGCGAGAAATGGTCATGTGGTAATCGCCCGGCGCAATCCAGACCTGTCCGGGCTCGACCTTCTCGCCTTCTTTTCCCTCCTCCACGCGAAGGCGCGTAAGGCTTCCCAGCCGCTTGGCCAAGAGATGGGTAAACATGGGCGGCATGTGCTGGACAATCAGGATTGGCACCGGAAAATCCTGCGGCAGTTGCGGCATGAGAGCCGCCAGAGCGTTGGGACCCCCGGTCGAGGTGCCTATGGCGACGAGATCGATCCGCGCCGGCTTCCGCACTGCAACCGAGATGTCTGGGGCGGGAACAACGAAGGCGGGAACCTGCGGCGGTTTTGGAAGCGGAGCGCAAAGCGCCTTAATCTTTGGGATCAGATCCTGACGAATCGCCTCCGCGGCGCTCTCCGGGCTGTCGGCGGAAGGCTTGGCGGCGTAGTCGCTGGCGCCGCGAGAAAGCGCCTCCACTGTCGTCGCCGCACCCGGTCCCGTTAAACTGCTAAACATAATTACCGGTAGCTTCGGATAGAGTTTGCGGATTTCGACCAGGGTCTCAATGCCGCTCATGCCCGGCATTTCGACGTCGAGCGTTACCAGGTCGGGCTTAAGATCCGCAATCCGCGCCAATGCCAGAGCGCCGTTACCGGCGGTTCCGGGCACCTTAATCGTCGGATCGGACATCAGCAATTCGCCGAGCAGACGGCGGATCACCGCGGAGTCGTCAACGATTAATACTCGAATCGGCTGCACGGCATCGCCTCTCTGGCGTTCGCGGTCAGGTTTTGGCGTCGCTCGAATCGTGCGCCAGCGCCTGCTTAACGGCCCGCAGCCGCCTTGGAGCTACGCGGCGATGACGATGATGACGGCTCGCCCGAGGCCTCGCCCACCTGGAATCGGCCCACCAGTTCGCGCAACTCGTTCGCCATCTGCGCCAGACGCTCGGTCGCCTTCTGCGTCTGGGCAACGTTGGTCGAAGTGTCTTGCGCTGCCTGAGCTACGCCCTGAATATTGGTGGCGATGGTGCTCGCGCCGCGCGCAGCCTCCACGACATTGCGCGCCATTTCTCCCGTGGTCGCACTCTGTTCTTCGACCGCCGTCGCAATCACGGTGGAAATGTTGTTGATCTTGGCAATGACCCCGCGGATGCCGGCAATCGCGCTCACCGCTCCGGTCGAGTCTTCCTGGATGACGGTGATCTTGCCCTTGATCTCCTCGGTTGCCTTGGCAGTTTGCTTGGCCAGTTCCTTGACCTCGTTGGCCACGACGGCGAAGCCCTTGCCCGCTTCGCCGGCGCGTGCCGCTTCAATGGTCGCGTTCAGGGCCAGCAGGTTGGTCTGCTGCGCGATCGAGGTGATGACTTCGATCACCTTGCCGATCTCCGCGCTCGACTCGCCGAGCTTGCTCACCGTCTGGTTGGTCGATTCGGCGGCGGCCACGGCTTCGGCGGCGACCTTGGCCGCCTCGGTCGCGTTCTTGGCAATCTCGCCGATGGTCGCGTTCATCTCTTCCGCGCCCGACGAGACCGTCTGCAGGTTGGTGTTCACTTGCGTGCTGGCCTCGGCCACAGTCCGGGCCTGGGCCGTGGTTTCCTCCGAGTTGGCTGTGATCTGCTGGCCGCTCGCCGACAGTTCCGCAGAAGCGCTCGCCAACGCTTGCGCATTTTCGGCAATCGACTCCATGCTGCTGCGAAGCGTCTTTGTCGTGGCGTTGATATGTTCCTTGATGGCCGCGTGGTCGCCTTGATAGTTGCCGACCACTTGCGCGGTCAGGTCGCCGGCGGCGACCCGCTCCAGGACCCCACTGGCTTCCCGAACCGGTGCGACGATCGCTTCGATCAGCCGGTTGATGCCATCCACTAACTTTTGCCAGTCTCCGGCAAACGCATCGGCATTTCCGCGACTTGAGAGATCCCCGTTTAACGCCGCGGCGCTGAGATCACTGAGCTCTTTGGAAACGCGCAGCAGATTGTTGCGCAGCAGGTCCATCTTCTCGTTGGCCAACTCTTGTTTGCCCGGGAGCTTCTCCAAAACGGGGTTAAAGTCGCCTTCCGCATAACTGCTGATGATCGCAAGAACCTTCAGCATATTATTCACATGGATCTTCGCAGCCTCGTTGCAGCCGGATGCAAGGTCCCTCCACGCGCCTTGGAACTTATCGTCGGGAACCCACTCGTCAATGGCACCCTTCCTATGCGAGTCTGTCATGCCCTTTATCGCTTCGACGAGCGCGTTGAGTCTATCGATGCAGGCGTTCACGCTCCCCTTAATTTCTGCGTGATCGCCCTGGTAATCGCCAGCCATGCGGGCGCTCAGATCGCCTTCGGCAATCCGTGCCAGACTTGCCCGGGCATCCTCGACGGGCTTAATAATGGCGTCCAGCGTATCGTTGACGCCTTGCAGCACTTTTCGGTAGTCGCCCTCGTGCCGGCTCAAATCTGCGCGGGTATCAAGCCTTCCCTCCACGGCCGCCTTCGTCAACATCACGGCGTCCGCGATCATGGCATCCAGCGCGGTTTTCTCTGGGGTGATATCCCGGAAATAGTTGATGACCTTGAACGGCTTGCCACCCAGATCCGAGATGGGGTTATAAGAGTATTGAATCCAGATCTCTTTTCCCTGCTTGGTGACGCGCTTCGCCTCGCCGAGACAGGACTCGCCGCGAGTGAGTTTGTCCCAGAGTGCTTTTGACCCCTCCTGGTAGGTCGCGCTCTGCCGGGTCGCCTCGTCCACGAACATGCTGACGTGCTTGCCGATCAACTCCTCGCGGCTATAACCGAGCAGCTTTTCGAAGTTTTCATTCACGGTGAGGATGGTGCCGTCCATGCTGTACTCACTCACCGGCTGCATCCGATGGATGGCCACGATCTGCCGTGCTCGGTCGTTATCTCGCAGTTTGGTCTCGGTAATGTCGGTCAAAAACTGCATCACTCGATAGACCTTTCCCTTGGTATCGGGGATCGGATAGTAGGTGCAGGTGACCCAGAGTTCCCGGTTGCCCTTGCCAAGCCGTCTGAATTCGCCACTCTGAGCCATGCCCGCCTCGAACTTCGCCCACAGGCCGGAGTTCTCCGGCAGATCGCGATCGCTATCGGGCACTAAGATTCCGTGGCTCTTACCCCGGACTTCCTCGATCGTGTAGCCCGTCAACTCGAGGAAGAGATCATTAGCACGCACGATATTGCCCGTCATATCGAACTCGACACAAGGCCGCGAACGATATATGTGGCTTGCATAGCCTGTTGCAAACCGTATTTCTCGGTGGCAATCTCCAGCGCCGCCATGTATCCGGCAAGAGCGGCTTCTTCGTCGTAAATGGCATGCACGGTCAGTTCAATCGTTTCCTTGCCCAGCTGGAAAAAGCCGTGGTACGGAAGGTTCTTTTCATCGGCCAGGATGCTCTGCACCCGGGCAGCATCCTTGTGGAACACGTCGAGCGGTTTGCCGACAATCTCGTCGACCTTACAGGGCAGCAGAGGCTCGATCTTCGCGAGCGTGTTTCGCGCAGACTGATTCAGAGAGCGGATCACCAGACCCTTATCCGCATAAATCAAATTGGCAGGCGGCAATTGTTCATAGAAGCGTTTAAGAAAGGCGGGCTGTTGCGACGAGGTTTGGCTTTCTGCTGCACGTTTTGTCCTTTTCATTACCGCAAACTCCTTGAATCAATTCGAACTGGTTTGGTTCTTGAAAGCTTGACGATGCCCCTGCCTCTATGCCGTAAGCGCCTCCTGGATGTCGAGCGCCCGCTTGGTGTTCAGCACGAGCAACAGCCGGCCGTCGAGTTTGTAGACGCCTTCCACCATCTCTTTTTCCTTCGGCGAAATGTTCTGCGGCGTGGACTCATACCAGTCCTCGGAAACTTCGATCACATCGCCAATCTCATCCACCAGCAGGCTCACTGGACCATCGGCTGTGCGCACGACTACATTCATCGGCAACTGGCCGGCCGCGCGCCTGGGCATACGCAGGCAGTGCCGCAGGTCGATGGCGGTCACGATCTGCCCGCGCAGGTTGATCAGCCCGGCCACGGTCTCGGAAACCAGCGGCACCCGCGTCATCTCCTGATAGCGGATCACTTCCTGCACCTGTTGCACGGGCACGCCGAAAAACTCGTCTTGCAATACGAATGTGCAAAACTGCTGCGAAGCCATACTCATTCCTTCATCCTGCTCGCCATTCGGCGCGTCTCAGCCTCCAACAGCCGCCGACGCCACCCCGGACCGGGACGATCCGATGACCCCGCCAACGTCCACAATGTCGGTCACGCGGCGCTGGATGACCGCCGAACCAAGCACGCCGTGCCGCGCCGTCTGCCGGTCGAGCGCATACGTCTCGTCCACGATGTCCAGAATCCGGTCGACCACCAGGCCCACGTTGCGGCCCTCAGCCGCACGGACCACAACGACCTGCAGCGGACCTTCGCTTGCTGCGGCCGGCGCGTGCCGCGTTCCCAGAGTGTCGGCCAGCCGCACTAGCGGCATAATCTGGCCCCGGTACTGCACCATTTCCTGATCGCCCGCGATTTCGATTGCCTCGGCGGAAAATTCCTCCAGCCGTGCCACCGCCCCCAGGTCGATTGCCATCCTTCCATTAGCGCCGTGCTGAAACAGAAGCAGCGGCTGCCGCTCGCCCGCGCCTTCCTGCGCCTGCTTCGCCTCTGCCTCGACGGCGGCGTGCTCGCGCCCTTCCTCGATCACATGCGCATGCTGCGCCAATCCGAGCACGTCCAAAATCAGGGCCACCTTACCGTCGCCCATGATGGCCGCTCCGGCGTAAATGTTGATGTGCTTCAGGTGTTTGCTGAGCGGTTTGACCACGATTTCTTCGCTGTCGGAGATCTCGTCGACCACCAGCCCGAAGCGCTGTCCATCGGCCTGGAGCACAACGATGTTGAGGCTGTTGCGCAGAGTGTGTTCGCCCCCTCCAGACTGCTCGCACGCCTTCTCCTGGCCCAGCTCACGCTTGAGGTAGACCAGCGGCAGCAGGCTGCCGCGCAACCGGTAGACCGGCGCGCCATGCACCCTCTCGATGCGCTTCCGCGCCTCCTCGCCCTCCAGGCCCACCAGTTCGAGCAGGCTCACCTGCGGAATGGCAAACCTCTGCCCGCCGCTGGTGACAATCAGCGCCGGAACAATGGCCAGCGTCAGCGGGATCTTTACCTTTACCGTCGTACCCTTGCCCGGCGTTGACTGCAGATCGACTGTCCCGCCAATGCGCTCGATGTTGGTTCGAACCACGTCCATGCCCACGCCGCGGCCGGAGACGTTGGTCACTTTCTCCGCGGTCGAAAGTCCGGGCAGGAAAATCAGATTGGCCGCTTCCCGGTCGCTTAGCCGCGCCGCCTGATCGGCCGTGATCAGCCCTTTTTGCAGCGCCTTCTCCACAACCTTTCCGAGATTCAGGCCGGCGCCGTCGTCGGAGATCTCGATGTTCACCTGGCCGCCTTCGTGGTAGGCGCGCAGTTTCAGTAAACCTTCCCGCCCTTTTCCCGCCGCCTCGCGCTGCTCGGGAGCTTCGATGCCGTGATCGACGGCATTGCGCACCAGGTGCGTCATCGGATCTTTGATGGCTTCGATCAGCGTCTTGTCCAGTTCGGTTTCCTGGCCTTCCATCTCGATCCGCACTTGTTTTCCGCAGGCCAGCGCCACGTCGCGCACCGTCCGCGGAAAGCGGCCCCAAATGCTGCCGATCGGCTGCATTCGCGTCTTCATCACGCTTTCCTGAAGTTCGGTCGCGATCAGATTCAGCCGCTGCCCGGTCGTGACCAGGTTGCTCTCTTCTGTACTGCGGGTAAATTGCAGGATCTGGTTGCGCGTCAGCACCAGCTCGCCGACCAGGTTCATCAGCTTGTCGAGCAGCGTCACATCCACGCGGATGCTTTCCCGCGCCGCCTCCCGGGCGTGGCCATCTTCTGCCGGGGCGTCGCCTGCACTTGCGCTCGCCTCTTCGGCGCGGGTTTCGCGGGGCGGGCATTCTTCGGACAATGGCTGATTCGACTCCAGCGCGGCAGTCTCCTCTTTCGCCTGAGGCTGTTCCTCCGCCACAGCTTGTTGCTCGCCCGACTGCTGCAACCGGGTCAATTCGGCAACCAGCTGGCTGTGGTCGGCGTTGCCATCCTGGCCCGTCGCCTGAATCTGGGCCAGCATTTGCCGCACCGCGTCCACCATGGTGAGCAGCGCTGTCGTCCGTTCCGGGGTCAGGCTGAGCTGCCCGTCACGCAAGCGCGCCAGCAAGCTCTCGCCCACATGCGTTACCGCCTCCAGCTTGCGGAAACCGAGAAATCCCGACGTGCCTTTGATCGTATGAATCGTGCGGAAGATACTGGCCAGAATCTCGCGGTCCGAGGGATGCTTTTCCAGTTCCACCACATCGCGATCGAGCCGGTCGAGGTTCTCGTGGCTCTCGACCAGGAACTCCTGTACGATGTCGTCGCTGTTCTCCATACCGAATACAACACCGATCTGCGCGTTCTTAAGCACCAAGGGTCTGGGCGGAAAACGAGTTCGCAATCTCCTGCAACCCGCCGCCCTGCCACGTCAGCGCTCGGACACGCGGCCGCATTAGAAGCCGTTCACACGAACTTCCCTATGACTTTTCCGCTGGTGCATGTGCCTGGCCGGATTGGTGACAGGTAATACTTGCGTTTGCACTTTGGGGAGCGGCAGGAGTGCCGCACCGGGAAGGGCCGCACAACCGCCTCAACTTCGGCCTTCTGACTTCCGCAATCTGGGATCCTTCGCTTCGCTCGGGATTTCGGCGTGCGGCTCCCGCTTCGCTCACGCCGCACAAGCGCCTCAACTTCTGCCTTCTGACTTCTCACTTCTGACTTCCTGCTACACTCTCCTGTTCCCAGCAAGGAGCCTCGCATGCGCCGTTTGATCCTGCTCTTCGTTCTTCTCTTCGCAGTTTCCGGCTTTCTTCTTCCTGCATTCGCCCAAAGCGCGTCGTCGAAGCATCCCTTCACCTTCGAAGACATGATGAAGCTGAAGCGGGTCGGCGAGCCCGAGCCTTCACCCGACGGCAAGTGGGTGATCTTCAGCGTGGTCGATGTCGATTTGGCTGCGAATACGAAGACCCCGCACATCTGGATCGTCCCGCTCGCCGGCGGACAAGAGAAGGAGATCATCCCCGATCAGGATGGCGACCGTCCGCGCTGGGCGCCGGATGGCAAACGCTTCGCCTTCATCTCGACCAAAGAAGGCGGATCGCAGGTTTGGATCGCGGACTTCGACAGCGCGTCCGGAACAGTCACCGCCATTCATAAGCTGACCTCGATTGCGACCGAGGCTGGCGGCGAGCTTTGGTCACCAGATGGCAAGAATATTCTGTTTACCTCCGACATCTATCCGGAATGCGATGGTGCTCCTGCCGCGGAACAAGAGTGCAATGCGAAGAAGGTCAAAGAGGTTGAGGATTCGAAGGTCAAGGCACTGATCTTTGATCGTCTGCTCTATCGTCATTGGAACGCATATAAGGCGGGCAAGCGTACGCACATTTTTGTAATTTCTTCCTCCGCCATGAGCGGGCCTTTCAAGATTCCACCGGAAGGAGGCAGCGTCGGTGATAATCCCGCGTGGATTCCTCGCGACCTCACGCCCGGCGATCACGATGCTCCTGAATTCTCGCTGGGCGGGCAGGATGACTATGCCTTCTCTCCCGACGGGCAGGAGCTTTGCTACACCTCCAATCACGACAAGGTTGAAGCCGCTTCGACGAACAACGATCTGTGGACCGTTCCGGTGAATTGGCCGGCGAACGCCACGCCTGCCGATGTGCTCGCCAAGACGAAGAACATCACCGCCGACAATCCGGCCAGCGACTCGACTCCGCTCTATTCTCCCGATGGCAAATACATCGCCTATCGCGCCCAGCAGCGTCCAGGCTACGAGAGCGACCGCTTCCGCCTGATGCTCTACGACCGGAAGACGGGAGAGAAGAAGAATCTGACGGAAGGGTTCGATGCGTGGGTTGGTTCCTTCACTTGGGCACCGAACTCTCGCCGGGTGTACTTCACTTTCGAAAACGCAGGATACGCGCCGATTACCTTCGTGGACATCGATCGTCCCCTCAAGCTTTCTAAGAACTGGTGGGATGTGCGCCGGGACGAAGCGGCTACTGCTGTATATCCGCCCCTTCCCACCGATACATATAACGACGACCTCATAGTTTCGACTGATGGCAAGACGCTTGTGTTTACGCGAATGTCGGTCCAATATCCAAACGAAATTTACAGCGAGTCGGCTGAGCAGTTGGCTTCGCTGAAAAGTGAACCTACGGTCGAGCCCTTAACTCACCTCAATGATGCAGTCTTGTCTCATGTTTCCATGTCGGCGCTTGAACCGTTTTGGTTTACTGGCGCACACAACGAATCAGTCGAAGGCTTCCTCGTCAAGCCGCCCAACTTCGATCCTGCGAAGAAATATCCCGTGAAGTTCCTCCTCCACGGCGGGCCGGAAGGCGCCTGGGGAGACGACTGGTCTTACCGGTGGAATCCGGAGCTGTTTGCGGCGCCGACTTCCGCAACGCCGAGCGGTTACGTCGTCGTCATGATCAACTTCCACGGCTCGACCGGATATGGGCAAAAATTTGTCGACGCGATCAATGGCGATTGGGGCGGCGCTCCGTTTGAAGATTTGATGAAGGGGCTCGACTACGCTGAGGAGCATTTCGGGTTTATAGATAAAGACAGCGAGTGCGCGCTCGGCGCCAGCTACGGCGGATACGCGGCCAACTGGGTGCTCGGCCACACCGACCGCTTCAAGTGCATCGTCTCGCACGACGGCATGTTCAACTCGATTTCAGCCTGGGGCACGACCGAAGAACTCTGGTTCAACGAGTGGGAGTTCAAGGGCACTCCGTACACGAACCGCGAGATGTATGAGAAGTGGTCGCCGTCGAACGCGGCGAAGAATTTCAAAACGCCGACGCTCGTCGTCCACGGGCAACTCGACTACCGCCTCGACGTGAGCGAAGGCTTCCAGCTCTTCACCACGCTGCAGCGCATGGGCGTGCCCTCAAAGATGCTCTACTTCCCCGACGAAGGCCACTGGGTGCTGAAGCCGCAGAACTCGCAGCTGTGGTGGAAGACGGTGAACGACTGGGTTGATCAGTGGATTGGGGATAAGAAATAAGCTCTTAGCTCTTAGCTCTTAGCTCTTAGCTTTTAGCTTTTAGCTTTTAGCTTTTCTTGGTGAAATGGACAGAGCCTTGGCCGACTCGCTCTCGCCCCCCGCCCTTGCAGCGTGTTCCCGGAAGATGAGAGTACCGGCCCTGTGGTTCCAGGCCCGCTCGCCTTACACCATCCCCCACCCACCCCCCCCCCCCCCCCCCCCCCCCCCTCTTG
>Ga0187781_10000795_pt1 | contig 23119 bp, 22 predicted proteins | sample 0715_SJ02_MP02_2_FD_132447 | JGI IMG/M metagenome (GOLD analysis project Ga0187781, IMG submission 132447) | Tropical peat soil microbial communities from peatlands in Department of Meta, Colombia - 0715_SJ02_MP02_20_MG | ecosystem: Environmental > Terrestrial > Soil > Wetlands > Peat | place... | reverse complement strand
CCGCCGGCCCCCGCACAGGTCGTGCACGTCAGGCCGATGGCGCACCTCATGGAAGCCGGAAAGCTCGTGGCTCCCAAGGCGATCCCGAAAGACATCAAGATCATTAAGGAAGAAGCGGAACCTGATATGGGTGGTGGATTTGCCGGCGGCGTGCCTGGAGGCGTCGCGGGTGGTTCCATGGGCGGAGCGCTAGGTGGCATCATTGGTGGCGCGGGCATAGCTCCACCGCCGCCTCCCAAGCCCGTACAACGCACGCGCGTCGGCGGCGCGGTGCAGGCCGCCAAACTGGTCAACAAGGTTCAACCCATTTATCCGCCGTTGGCGCGGCAAACCCGCATCAGCGGCACGGTCAGACTCCACGCCATCATCGCCAAGAACGGCACCGTCGAGCAGCTTTCGGTCGAATCCGGCCACCCGTTGCTCGTGCAGTCCGCTCTGGACGCCGTCAAGCAGTGGCGTTATCAACCCACCCTGCTCAACGGTGAACCCGTGGAAGTGGACACCGAAATCGACGTTATTTTCTCTCTCGCTCAGTAATCAAGCGGGGCGCCGCGTTGGGACGTGGGACCCGCGCGCCGGTCCGAGTACAAGTACATTTCACTCTCTTGTGGGTTCCTGTTCCACCGGGAGCCACTAGGAAATAAGGAGCAAACGAATGTTAGCAACTTTGTTGGTCTATGCAGCATGGTTCCAAGAGCAGGGCCCCACTTGGGACCTGCGTTCCATGTGGTCCACGATGGGTCTTCTCGCCAAGATCGTCGTGGTCATTCTGTTCGTCCTCTCCGTGTATCCGTTCGGCGTGATGATCGACCGCTTCCTCATGTACAACAACGCCCGCAAGCAGTCGCGTCTGTTCGTACAACAGGTCGCCGGCGCCCTCAAAGACGGCAAGCTCGATGAAGCCATTGCCATCGCCGAGCGCAACAAGAAGAGCCACATCGCCAAGGTCGTCGCCACCGGCCTTTCCGAATTCCAGTCGGCGTCGCAGCAGGTATCCGATGCCGAAGTGATCGAGGCCGCCAAGCGCGGGCTGGAGCGCTCCGTAGCTATCGTGCACGCCGAGATGAAGCGTGGTCTTTCCGCTCTCGCCACCATCGGCTCGACCGCTCCTTTCGTCGGGCTGTTCGGCACGGTGGTCGGCATTTTGAACGCGTTTAAGGGCATCGCGGCTAACAAGGCCACCGGTCTGTCGGCGGTTGCCGGCGGCATCGCGGAAGCCTTGGTCACCACCGCTTTCGGTTTGCTCGTGGCCGTTCCCGCGGTTTGGGCGTACAACTACTTCACCAATAAAGTCGAGGCGTTCGACGTTGAGATGGACAACTCCTCGATGGAATTGATCAACTACTTCATCCTGCGCCGCGGCGCTAAGAAGTAACCGGAAGAAGGTACACCATGGCGTACAAGCCAGTAGCGGGCGCCCAGATGTCCTCGCCCAACGTGATTCCCATGGCGGATATCATGTTGGTGTTGCTGATCATCTTCATGGTGGTGACGCCCATGTTGCAGAAAGGTGTCTCCGTGGATATGGCACCGGTGTCCGATCCCCGCGACATGCAGGACGCGGATAAGGACGATGCCATTATCCTCGCCGTGACGCGCGATGGTACGCTCTTTCTGGGCAACACCAAAATCACCAAAGAAGAGATCACCGGCCAGATCAAGGATCGTATCGCCAACAAACTCGACAAGACGGTGTACGTCAAGAGCGATGCGCGCGCCAAGTATGGCGACGTCGTCGCCGCCGTGGACGAGATTCGCTCCGCCGGCGTAGACTCCCTGGGTCTGCTGACCGAGAAAGCCAAATCTAGCCCTCAGAAAACGCAGAAAGCGGGCGACTGAGGCCGTAGTACCTTTCGCCGTGCACGTCATTCGTTTGCTGAGCTGATGGAAACCGCGCCGGTACCCACCCGGCGCGGCCCAGCTCTCTCGAACGTGGCGTGACGGCTCAATAGGAGAACTCGCAATGGGGATGGACGTAGGAAGCAGTAGCGGAGGTTCGTTGAGCACGCCGAATGTCGTGCCGTTGATCGACATTCTGCTGGTGCTCATCATCATTTTCATGGTTATCACCCCGCTGACGCCCAAGGGTTTGGATGCATTGGTGCCGCAGCCCTCACCCAATCAGCAGCAGAACGTGGAACTCGAGAACAAGACGGTCGTCGTTCAGGTCATGATGGGCGGCAGGCTGAAGATCAACCAGGAGGACACTACCTGGGACACCCTTGAGCCGCGCATGGAGACGATCTTCAAGGATCGCGCCGAGAAAGTCGCGTTCGTCAAGGGCGATAACGATGTGCTCTTCATGGATGTGGCTCATGCCATCGATCTGATGAAGGAAGCGGGCATTGACAAGGTCGGCTTGATCACCGCCAAGCTCGAGGCCGGCCAGTAAGTCTTCGCATTGCGCAGGGTGTGAGAGTCCTCCTCGCAGGGAGTGATTTCCAGCTGCGAGGTGACTCATGGGTATTGGAATGATTGGCGGTAAACGCGGGATCCTCTCGGATGTCAACGTGGTCCCGCTGATCGATATTCTGTTGGTGCTGCTGGTGATTTTCATGATTATCCCGCACCAGCAGATGGGACTCCAGGCGAACTTGCCGCAACCGGCGGGTCCGCAGGATCCCGTCGCTCCACCGGAGCCCATAGTTGTGCAGCTCGCTGCCGACGGCACGGTGCGGATCAATGGTTCGGTAGTACCGCTCGATGAACTTCGCGGTCGTCTCGAACGAATCTTCGCTCTGCGAGCTCATCGCGTGGCTTTTCTGCAGGGAGACCGTTCCCTCGAGTTTCAGGCGGTTGCCCAGGTCCTCGACCTCATGCACCTTGCAGGCATCTCCCCTGTGGGCCTGCTGAGTTCAGAACTGGAAAAAAATCGCTGAACGTGATGGAATGGCCCTACAGGGTAGAAGTAACTCCACGCGCCGGCCCCAAAAGCTTGGAGCTGGCGCAACTCAGGGATGGATGCTTCCATGAATCAAGAAACGGTTTCAGGGGAGAGTTCCTCGCGGTTCTCCCGAATGACTATTCGGATCGTGTGTTTGGCGACGGTATTGTTCGTTGTCGTAGGCGTCTCGGGCTGCAACAAGCTCCGCGCCCGCGACCTTTTGAATAAAGGTGTAGCGGCTTTCAAGAACGCGCAGTTCGACACCGCAGTCGAGGATTTCAAGCAGGCGGAAGAGCTAGATCCAGAGCTGTTGAACGCCCGCCTGTATCTGGCCACGGCCTACGCCAGCCAGTACATCCCCGGCGCTCCCTCGGATGAGAACATGCGCCACGGTCAGGAGGCTATCGCCGAATACAAGACCGTTCTCGATAAGGCTCCGGACAACTTGAGCGCCATCGACGGCTTGGCTTCCATCGAGTACCAGATGGCCGGGCAGCCGTTCGACGCCAAGAAATTCGAAGACTCCAAGGGGTACCACCAGAAACACATCGCCATTAAGCCTCAGGACCCGCAGCCGTACTACTCCATCGGGGTCATTGATTGGGCGCTGGCATACCGCGGAAACACCGAAATGCGCGCCGACTACAACCGGGCGAACATCAAGAAGCAGGTGAAGGATATCGACCCGCTGCCTCCGGATGTGCGCAAGCAATACGCGGAGAAGTACCAGGCGCTGGTCGAAGACGGCATCAAGAATCTGCAGACCGCCATTCAACTCAAGCCTGACTATGACGATGCCATGACCTATCTCAACCTGCTGTATCGTCGCAAGGCCGACATGGTCGAATCCGCCGCCGAACGCGATCAGTTGACCAAGGAAGCCGACGACCTGCTCGACAAGGTCAAGGAAATTAAACAAAAGCGCGCGGAGCAGCCCTCGCCGACTACCTGAGCGCTCCTGCGCCGGCCAAACTCTCGAGGCCCCGGTTGTGTAAAGGGGCCTCGCGTCTTTTTCACTATCCCAACCACCAACTTCTAACTACGCCACGCTGACTTCTAGTAAACTAAGTCATGGCTTCTCATGCCAACCTGCCGCTGAACTTCAATCGGGACCGGACCGATCGGCAGATCAACGCTCGCCTCGAAGAGCTACTCGAAAAACTCCGCACCAACCGCCCCTCCGAAGATCCCTGGCTAGTTCGCCGCGCCTTTGACATTGCTGCCGAACGCCATCGCGACCAGTTCCGTAGCTCCGGCGACCCCTACATCACCCACCTGCTCGAAGTCGCCCACATCCTCGCGGACATGAAACTGGACGCCACGACGCTTGCAGCGGCCTTGCTGCACGATGCCATTGAAGACACCGAATATCCGTTGTCGCGGCTGGAAGAACGCTTTGGGTCGGAGGTGGCGCGGCTGGTCGAAGGTGTCACCAAAATCGGCCGCCTGAACATGATGGCCCCGGAGGCGCGCCAGGCCGAAAACGTCCGCAAGATGCTTCTGGCCATGGTGCACGACGTTCGCGTGGTCATGGTTAAGCTCGCGGACCGTTTGCACAACATGCGCACTCTGGAATTCTTAGAGCCCATCAAGCAACAGCGCATCTCCCGCGAGACCATGGACATCTATGCCCCCATTGCCCACCGCCTGGGCATGGCGCTACTTAAGGGCGAGCTCGAGGATTTGTCCTTTCGTTATCTCGAGCCCGACGCCTATTTCTCCTTGCAGAAGGAAGTTACCGACAAGGCCCCTTTGCACAAGCGTTTCCTCGAGGAAGTTCAAAACACTATCCGCACGCGGCTCGTGGAGAACAGCATTCCTGCGGAACTCGAAGCGCGTGTCAAAGGGTTGTATTCCCTGCATCGCAAGATCGTCCGGCAAGAGCGCAGCCTGGATCAGATTTACGACTTGCTGGCCGTGCGCGTCATCACCGATACGGAACGCAATTGCTACGCCGCTCTCGGCGTCGTGCACCACATCTGGCGCCCCGTGCCCGGCCGCTTCAAGGATTACATCGCTATGCCGCGCCCCAATCTTTACCAGTCGCTGCATACCACCGTGATCCACGGGGGCCAGCCCTTCGAGGTGCAGATCCGAACCCAGGAAATGCACCGCCTCGCGGAAGAAGGTGTCGCCGCCCACTGGAAATACAAGGATGGCCGCGTCGTCTCGGATGCGAATGATGACCAGCGCATCGCCTGGATGCGGCAACTCATCGAGTGGTCGCAAGAATTGCAGGAGCCCGGCGAATTCCTGACCACGCTGAAAGTCGACCTCGCTCCCGTGGAAGTCTATGCCTTTACCCCGAAGGGGCGCGTGCTGGAGCTGCCGAAAGGAGCGACGCCCGTCGATTTTGCATACTCCGTCCACACCGAGGTAGGGCATCAATGCGTGGGTGCCAAAGTGAACGGCCAGATGGTCTCCCTGCGCCACGAAATTGTCAGTGGCGACGTAGTGGAGATCCTCACGCAGAAGGGCCACAAGCCCAGCCGCGATTGGCTGGCCTTCGTTAAGTCCTCGCACGCTAAAAGCAAAATCCGCCACTTCATCAATACCCAGGAGCGCGAAGAGGCCACCGAAATGGGCCGGCGGCTGCTGGAAAACGAGTCCCGCAATTTTCCGAAGGGCTTGAAGAAGATCCCCGAAGAGGATTTGCAGAAGCTCAGCGCGGAATACGGGCTCTCCAAAGTGGAGGATCTTTTTGCTGCCGTTGGCTTCGGAAAATATTCCGCACGCCAGGTGCTGACGCGCTACTTTGGCGAACCGGGAAAGGAACAGGAACCCCCCCAGCAAGAAACTCAGCCAACCATCGTCAAAACCGTCAAGCGCATGCTGGGCTTCGGCGAAGCGCCGCTTATCGTTAAGGGCTACGTCGACCTCCTGGTCTTCCGTGCCAAGTGTTGCAATCCCATCCCGGGAGACGACATCGTCGGGTACGTCACCCGCGGCCGCGGCGTGGCCGTGCACACACGCACGTGTCCCAATGTGCAGAATCTTCTGTATCAGACCGAGCGCCGCATCTCCGTGGAGTGGGGTGGCGGCAATACCGCAACCTTCCCAGTGGAGCTCCAGATCCGCGCCAAAGACCGGCCGGGATTGTTGGCGGAGATTACCGCGGTAATCAGCGGCGCGGGCTCCAACATTCGCACCCTGGAGAGTCGGCCGGACCGGCAGAACGCTCGCGTGGATGCCAGCCTGGAAATCACCGACAAGCGCCAACTCGAAACCATCCTCGCCAATATCCGGCGCGTCCAGGGCGTCTATGGCGTCGAGCGCATCTACCAGGTCTGATTCGCTTGGGCGTCGCGAAATTCAAAGCTCCACAAAACCGAACCCATGTCATCCTGAGGCCCGCTTCTGGCCGAAGGATCTCAACGTTTGATTCGAGCGCAGGCCACACTATTACCTTGCGCCGTGTCCATTAGTCCGGTACACACCAAGACACACTGCCGTTCGTCGCCGCTTTTCGCCAATAAAATAAGGATATGCGGCGATCGCTCATGCTCGTTTCTGTATGCCTGCTGTTATTGGCGGGATGCCAGAAGCGCGCTCAAACCGACTACAGCTCCCTCGATCAGTCCGGCATGTGGTCTTCGAGTCTCGAGGAACTGAAAAAATACAACGTGACCGACGGGGAAATCGCGCAACTCACCAAATTGAAGCAGGTGGGTGCCTCCGATGACCTCTGCCTGGCATTGCTCAAGGCTTCTCGAGACCATCATCACGAGTTCACCAGCACCGATTCGGTGATACAGCTGTCTCGCGCCGGCTATGGCGATACTCAGATCCTCGAAATGGCGCAGACCGATCAGATCGACATTCTCAGTGTGGACGCGGTGACCCTGAAACTCATCGGCCTGTCCAATCCCACCGTTCAGGCCATCATTCACAGGCGAATCCAGGGGCTGCCGACCCTGACCAGTGAGCAAATCGGGCGGCTAAAGAACACCGGGATGACCGAGAAGCAGATCCTCGAAGTAATCAATAAGGGTTACTCCAATAAACAGGCCGAAGACTTCATCACGCAACGCGAAGCGGTACGCAATCATGCCAATACCGGCTTCGTCCGCGTGCACGGCCGCAAACCCTGAATCGCTCGCTATAATTCCGATCTGCTATCCTGAACTCCGTGTTTCGGAGGCTCTTCCATGAAAGAAGTCGTTTTAACCTCGCGCGGCCCCAAGCCCATCGGTCCGTACTCCCAAGCCATCAAAGCAAACGGTTTTTTGTTTGTGTCCGGCCAGGTCGCTTTAGACCCGCAATCGGGGGAATTCGCCGGCGCGGACGTGCGGCAGCAGACCGAACGCGTGCTCGAAAATTTAAAAGCCATACTCGAAGCGGCCGGTTCTTCCCTGAAGCACGTCGTGAAAACCACCGTATTTCTGAAAGATATGAATGAATTTCCCGCCATGAATGAAACTTACGCGCGATATTTCAGCGCCACTCCGCCCGCCCGCTCCACGGTGCAAGCCGCGCGCCTGCCCAAAGACGCCTTAGTGGAGATTGATGCGGTCGCCCTGCTTTGAAGGGAGATGGCGCGGTGGTCCTGCAGCGCGCTGTGGTGTCACTTTCTGTATAACTGCGTAGTAGATATAGCACACTGTTATATACTTAACCACTTGACAGCAAAGGCTGAACTCGATACATCCTTTTGAACGCATGCCCCTGTTACGCACAGGCTGAGGGTTCGTCACCGCATTAACTCCACATGATCGCGTTCCGCGGGTGGTTCTGGGGCACTGCCAGGTTCACACGCTCACAATTGAAAGGAGTTCCCATGGCGACCCCCAGTCCCTCGCTCCGGGAAAAGTCTGTCTCTTGTAGTCAGTATGCTTCCGCGATCGAGGCCGTCAAGGCCATTCATGTTGTTCTTGCATCCGTGATGGTCGATCTGGCCGCACTTCGACGAACGGTCCTGGAAGATCCGGAGTTTGCAGAGCAGTACGTCAAACACCTTCGCGAGGCCAGTCAAACAACTAGGCCACTCGTAGCCGAAGCAATCGAACACTACGACGAGATGATCTCACTGGAGCAGGAAAACAACGGATTTCATAACTGAGCGTGGCTCGGTGCCCCCGACCGCGATCACCCGAGTCTCAGGAAGAGGGAAAGTGTGCTTATGGCCGGTCTGGGCTTTCCAGAGCCTTGTAGAGAGCTACGGCTGTGCCAGCGGCGATCATCGCCGTAGCAAGCATTAAGAACCGGCTGCGGCCTGCTGCCAAAGGTCCCCCGCTGCCCCCCCTGTCGCGATCATGTTTGCCCGAACCGGCCCCTTCGGGGCCTTGCGCCGCTTCCGAGGGATCCAGCAGCACGCGGAAAGAACTGCCCTCGGCAATAACTTGGACTTCGTCTTCCACAGTGACCGTCAGCCCGCCACGTCGTGCCGTCACGAACAATTCTCTCTCGCTGACATAGGTCACCGTGCCGATGGTTGGTGCGTCGGTTTGTGGCCGAATCGCCGCTTTCGAGGCGTACAACGTGAACGCATGCGCGTTGGCAGTCGAAAAAGTCGCCGTGCCTAGAACCAGCTTTGCAGAGGGCGCGCCTTCGTCGTCAACAATGGCTGCTGAAGCGCTCTGAAGCAGCAACCGCGCCGCTCCTGCTCGCACTTGCATGCTGCCTTGCACGTCGGTGCTGACTCGATCCCCGCTGTAAACCGTAGTGCCAACATTCGCGCCGGCCTCACCCACGTGCGCCCGGTCCGCGGCAATTACCGTGCCGAGCGCAGCGGTGGTAGGAGTAGCGGCCGCGAACAGCGGCGCGCAGGCTAGAGTCAAACCAAATGCGACTCCGCCGATGGCACGCAGGCATTGCATAATTTCCCCTCCCCGGCGAGAACCGTCCATGAGCATACTTCGACCTTCGCTTCGTCGTCAACGAAGAAGATAGCAGTAGTGCGGGGGTTTGGGGGACGCGTCAGCTGGAACTCGCCGTGTCTCGCTCGGTCGTTACGGCGTTTCGCATGTCTTTCGGAGTTGCCCTGGGTTATGCTTCTCGCTCTATGGGCGCGTCTGCACTTGCAAGCACTGCAAGAAGGGCCAGGAAGTACTTCTGCGGATTGTTGCTATGTGCGTTAGCTCAGGGCATAGCCCTGCCTCAATCCGGACCCGAGGAGATTGTGTTTCCAAGCGGCGGACGGGAGTTGCACGGGTTTCTTTGGAAGCCCGAGGGAAACGGCCCGTTTCCAGCCATCGTGTGGAATCATGGCAGCGAGAAATTGCCGGGCTCGCAACCAGCTTTAGCCAAGTTCTACACCGAGCATTCTTACGTCTTCTTTGTTCCCCATCGGCGGGGACAAGGCCGCTCACCAGGCGAGTACATTCAGGATCTGGTCCTGCAGGCGCCCCCGGGCGAGCGTGCTCTTCGCATGGTCGAGCTGCAGCAGGTCGAAGTGGACGACGTGGTTGCTGGCCTGAATTATCTGCGGTCTCAGCTTTTCGTGGACGCTGCCCGCATTGCCATTTCGGGTTGCTCCTACGGCGGCATCCAGACGCTCCTCGCAGGCGAACGCGACCTGGGCGTAAAAGCGCTGGTACCATTCGCTCCCGGAGCAATGTCCTGGGAGCAGAATGTCCCGCTTCACGACCTTCTGATTCGTGCCGTGGATTCTGCCAAAGCGCCTGTTTTTCTGATCCAGGCACAGAACGACTACGACCTTTCTCCCAGCCGTGTTTTGAGCAAGGAAGCCTCCAAAAGGAAAAAAGACTTTCAATCAAAAATCTATCCGGCATTCGGCACCACCCATCATGACGGACACTGGGGGTTCTGTTCTTCGGCAACCGATGTGTGGGGAAACGATGTGCTCGCTTTTCTGGACGCGCAGATGAAAAGGTCGCCTTGAGGTTTGCCCGCGCCTCGCAACCGTCCTCCTGCTGGCGGAAGCCTGCCTTTCGCTGTTAGAATCCCTTCACTGTATGGCCGATTGGAAACAAATCACCGCTCGTATTCGCCGCGCGCGCTCCGGTAAAGACCCCGCAGGACAACTCACCAATCTTTTTTCGAAAACTCGCGATGCCATGGTGGCTTTCGAACTGGCGCGCTATTTCGAATCCAAAGGCAACACCGCCGACGCGGGACGCTGGTATCTGACCGCCGCCGAACGCTTCCGCCGTGCGGACTGGAAAACCAAGGCCCAGGAAAGCGCCACGCGCCTCGGCGCTACCGAAGCGGCAGAGATTCCCGCTCCCCCTCCGCGCGACGCCGAAGTACGCGAGCCTTCACCCGAGCCATCGAAAACACCCGAGTCTGCAGCACCCGAGGATTCTCCGCAGCAGGAAGAACCCCTCGCGACTCCTGCGCAACCCGAGGAAGCTGCACCACCAGCGGTGGACGCGGCCCCTGCTTCGCCTCAGCCGAATCGGCAGCGCCGTGGGCGTCGCGGCGGACGCGATCATCGGCATCCCCGGCGCGGCGCTCCTCCTTCGGGTCGAGAGCGTCCGGTGCAAGCTCCCGCGCAGAAATCTCGCGAAGAAGCCCCACAACCTCCTGAAACGCGTGAGCAGCCTTCTCCGGAACCGCCCATACCTGCTAGCGTTCGCGGCCGATTTGGCGATCCAGGTCTGGCTTCGCGGCTTACGCAATTGGAGATGAACTTCCGGCGTCTGCTCGCCTGCCCGCCATGCGTGCTCGGAGACGCCGAGAAGGCCCCAGCGGGTCCCGGCGTCTGGGTACTCACCGATTCTGACTTGAGCACCTACTATTACGTCGAACCCTGCCAAACGCTTCGCGTGGCGATTCCGCACTTATTGCGAAGTGGCGGCGCACGTCGCGGTGAATCCATTAAACCTAAGCTGGCCGAGCATCTCGGCATCCCCGAAACGCGTGTGGCCAAATATCTCGCCGATCACTGTGTGGTTCGTTGGCTGCAAATGGATGAGGACGCCGCGCATTTTGCGCATTTTCTGATCGCCGTATTGCACCCCGCCTTGAACGAATAGACCACACACCAGGGGGAAAGTGGTCCGCCGGTTCCTAACAGTAACCCCTTTGTTCTTCTGCAACTTAGCTCCATTCGCTGGCGAAAAGTACCATTGGCTGGCTAATTTTGACCATTCGCCGCAAGCCTCTGGATTACGCCCTTGCTCCCGCTCCAAACTATAGGCACCCCAAGGTTTAGTCTCTAGACTCGCCGATGTTACCCTAAAGGTGCCTTGGGCCGTACCAAAACGGAAGTACCGTCAGTTTGGTTTTGGCGTTTGGGGAACCTTCAAGACAGGTTCAAATCTCGAAAGTGAGGCAGCCGCAGCATGCCTAATTCTCTCTCTACACAATTTTATCGTTCCATCGACTGGGTCATTTGCAAAACCGCCGCAATCACCTTCGATACGATTCAATACTTCAATAAGCACAATCCCAATCCCTCTCCCACCCCGCAGTGGTCCGATAAGCCCCTGCTCAAGTCTTGGGAGCGCACCAAGCCGACGCTGGGCTTCCCGCGGCAGACCGATTCGCTCTGCCCCGCCTGTGTAAAGGAAGCGCGCAGCGCCATCATCAAGGGCGAAAAGGATTGGCGCGACCTGATGCACGAGCAGGTCGGCGAGATTAAAGCGCAGATTGTCGAGCGCGACGGCCAAGTCTGGATGGTCAAGGATTGCCCGAAACACGGACACTACGAAGACCTCATGGCCGTGGATTCGTCCTTCCTGAAGTGGATTGAGAGTAATTTCCCCGGCCGCGACATTCCGGCGCACGCCGACGAAGGCCTGCACAAGCATGGTTCTTCGAACGTCCGCTATGGCCGCGGCGCCGTGCTCACGGTGGATCTGACCAACCGCTGCAACATGATGTGCGATCCGTGCTTCATGGACGCCAACCAGGTCGGCTACGTTCACGAACTTAGCTGGGATGAAATCACCGAGATTCTCGACAACGCCGTCAAGATCAAGCCGCGCCGCCAGATGTCCGTGCAGTTCAGCGGCGGCGAGCCCACCATGAGCCCGTACTTCTTCGACGCCATCCGCTACTCCCGCAAGGTCGGCTACAACTCCGTGCAGGCCGCGACCAATGGCATCGAGTTCGCCAAGAGCAAGGAGTATTGCAAAAAAGCCTTCGAAGCGGGCTTGCGTTACGCCTACTTGCAATTCGATGGTATCGGCAATGATGCCAACAGCCATCGCCAGATCGGCAACCTCTTCGACGTGAAACTCCGTGCCATCGAGAATATGCACGAAGCGGGCATCGAAATCGTGCTGGTTGTGACCATCGTCAACAACGTGAACAACGACCAGGTCGGCACTATCGTCAAGTTCGCGATGGAAAACCCCAAGAAAATCGCCTTCATCAGCTTCCAGCCGGTTTCTTTTACCGGCCGCGATGAGGACATCACTCCGGAACGCCGCCTCCGCCAGCGCTACACGCTGTCGCACCTGGCTTCGGACGTGAGCAAACAGGTCGGAAGGATCGAACCCAACCGGGACTGGTTCCCTCTTTCGTTCATCAGCACGTTCGCGGGCTTCGCGGACATGGTCAAGGGCAACGAATCCCAGTGGGGCTCGCTCTCCTGTGGCTGCCACCCCAATTGCGGCGTGGGCACCGCCATCATGATCAACAAGGAGACCAAGGAATGGGCTCCCGTGCCGCGCTTCCTCAACGCCACGCAGCTCACCAAGGACGTTAACGCCATCACCGACGCCGCCCGCGGCAGGAGCTTCTCGAACTTCATGATGGCCATGGCGCTCCTGAAGAACTACCACCCCTTCGAAGGCCCCAAGGGCTTGAAGCTCTACGACCTTTTCAAGAAATTCGACAAGACCTGGGCGCTCACCAAGCGTTCCGTCACCAAGTACGGCCGAACCTCCCCGGACCGCACTTACGAAGACGCCATGAAGCGCCGCGCGTCCGACCCGTGGAACTTCCTGTTCATCGCCGGTATGTGGTTCCAGGATCTGTTCAACTACGATTTCCGCCGCACCGAGATGTGCATCATTCCGTACGGCACGCAGCAGGGCGAAATCAGCTTCTGCGCCTACAACACCGGCATCGGCTGGCGCCAGATCATCGAGAACATGCACAAGAACGCCACTGTCGCCGAGTGGTATCGCACCCACGGAAAGCACGAAATCTACGCCAAGGGCCGGAACGTCAACCTCAGCAGCTACGAGCACTCTCTGAAGATCGACGCCGATGACGCCGGACGCGTGCGCCACATCGAGCACGACATTCCGGTTACCGCGGCCGAAGAGAACCGCATGCGCCGCAAGAAGGCTCTCGAAGAGCAGGCCAAGGTACGCGCCATCTACGAAGAGCTGGTCCTCAAGAAGCCCCAGCCGGCAGTCGTTCAGATCGGCACAGTCAGCGATATCGCCAAGGCCGTTCCCGCTAATTTCACCAACGCCAACAAGCCGGTCAGCATCGCCCCGGCCAACGGCGACTCAAACGCCAAGGAGCAGGCCACCGAAGCCGTCGCCGGAGACTAGCCGGTAGCACAGGCTTCAGCGCCTGTGACTTAGTTCTCGAATCTCTCCACGGCCCCGGACCTCCGGGGCCGTTTTTCTTTCTCGCATGACGTAGCCGGGGGCGCCTAAGTTATAATCATGGTCGGGGAGAACTTCTGGCCATGCCGATTTACGAGTACATCTGCGACGACTGCAACGCGCGCTTCGAGAAGATCGTGGTCAACAAGCAGCAGGAGATCTCCTGCCCCAAGTGTTCCAGCAAGAAAGCCAGCATCCAGCTCTCGGTCTTTGCCACAACGGGCTCGAACGGTTCCTCAAGCCCCTCCGGCGGCTTTACCGGAGGCGGTGGCGGCTGCTGCGGCGGCGGTTGCTCCTGCCATTGATTCCCGCTTCATCTCTGGGCTTCTCCCTTCAAAGAGTCCGCAGAGCTTAACGCATGTCATCCTGAGGCCCGTTTTTGGCCGAAGGATCTCAACGTAGAGTTCCCTAAAAGACCATGCAACCGCGAAACGCTGCCTAACCGAGAGCCGATCCATCCCCTGTGCGCCGCCTCACAAACTCTTGTGACGTCTCTCACAGCCGCTCCCTTCCCTCACACGCAGACTGGCCCCTGCACGTTTGTGTTCTCCTGTTGGTTCCACCTTCCTTTTGCCGTGCCCTTACGTGCTGCCTGAACGTTGTGGGCCCATCTGCGGCTCTCCAAGAGAAAGCCAGGGTGGTGCGGAAAGGAACTCTTTATGTCGAAGTTGCAATGGGACCCTAAGGAAAAACTGGACCTCCTCGCCTCCCTCGAGGCGCTCCTCAGCTGCATGAGATCTCTGCACACCACAGTAGGAGCAGTCATGGCCGATGTCGCCGCCATCCGGAACACCGTATTTGATAATCCCGAAGACATGACGGTTTACCGCGCCAATTTGCGCCTGGCCGTGGACGCGGCCACGCCCATGGTCGAAGAAGCCTTGAATTCGTACGATGATTTGATCCAGGAGATCGCCGACTCGCAGCCGTACGCCAACTGAAATTCCCGGTTTGTCGAGTGTCCGTCCAACGAGGCCTGCTTGCGCCCCTCAACTCAAGTGGCCCTCGCTTTTTTCTTAGCCTCGCAAGACCCCTATCTTCCTGCCCGCCACAGAAGGGAAGCGGTCCCGAACGCTCAGTTCAACTCAAATCACCTCTGCCTTGGATCACTGATTGCTACCCGCTCCGAATCTCTGTCTCTTCTGTGCTCTCTGTGGTGGAACTCTTTCGGTAGAACGCTACCGATGGCGCTACTTGGTGCCTATTTCGAATAATTCTTCAAATAATCGGGTAGTGGCGGGTCGTTCTTCCTGAGAGGATCGGGCTCAGGGTTCTTGGCAATCGTCTCTAACGGCAGGACACCCGCCCAGACGGGAAGCGCATAGTCCGCTTCATCGTCCAACGGCCCACCGGTGCGCACTTTCGCGCTGACTTCCTCGAGTGGCAGCGCCAGGACCGCCGTGGCCTTCAATTCCTGCTCCGTGGGCTGGCGCACCTCATCCCACCGCCCCTTCATCACGTGTTCCGTGAAAATCCGCAGCGCCTCCATCTTTTCCGCCGGCTCCTCTACCAGCCGCGCCGTTCCCAGGATCACCACGGAACGATAATTCACCGAATGATGAAAAGCCGAGCGCGCCAGCACCAGCCCATCCACATGCGTCACCGTCACGCACACCGGCAAGCCCTCGCTGAGTGTCTTCAGCATGCGGCTCGCCGTGCTGCCATGCAGATAAAGCGTGCGGCCACTGCGCCCGTAATTCGTGGGGATGACGTACGGCTGGCCGCCCACGCTGAATCCCACGTGGCAAACAAAACCCTTACCGAGAATCTGGAAGACCGTTTCCTCGTCATAACGGCCGCGCTTCGGCAGCCGCTTCACTTGCGTGCGTGCGGTAGGCTGAAATTCGCTCATACGAATATCTTACCGGTTCAGTGCCAAGCCGCGAGTGCCAACTTGGCTTCCCAGGGTGCCCCACATGCCGGTGTTGCACGTGGGGTCTTGTCTTTGTTCGCGGCCGTCTTCGTAGCGCTGATCGATAGACCCCCGTCATTCCGAACGGAGCCTGCCTGCCGCAGGCAGGTCCGCGGAGTGAGGAATCCCTCTTCGTGAGCTGGCAAGCACCGTTACCATCGCGTCTAGAGCTTATTGCACGGAGGAACTCCTGCGCCTCTGTGCCGCCAGCCACGATACCAACTCCGGTTCTGCGAACGCCTTTGCCCACGCATCGCGGCCCACCTTGTGGTATTCGCTGTAGCGCACTTCGGCCTTTGCCCTTTTAAGCTGCCGCATCATGTCCCGCACCATCGTCACCGGAACCGTGTCATCCTGGTCGCCCTGAAACACCCACAGCGGCACGCGCGCAATGGCCGCTACGTCCGTGAAATTATCGTATGCCGATAGAATCAGCGCGCCACCCCAGACTCCCGGATATTTCTGTAGCAGCGACCAAGCCCCCAGCCCACCCATGCCCTGGCCGCCCACATAGATTCGGTCGGGATCGATTGGAAACTCCGCCTGTACCTTCGTGAGAACTTCCATGGTCAATTGCAGGGATTTCCCGGGCTGGTTCAACTCCGGCTCCGCCCAGTTTTCGTTTGCCGCGCATTGCGGCACCAGCAGAAAAACCGGGAACGCATTCTGCACGTTTTTCGAGATCCAGAAGTGCGTAGCGAGCTGATTGTCCTTAGTGAGCTGCTTGACGTTGTCGCTGCCACGCCCGTCGCTCCCGTGCAGCCAAAGAAAAAGCGGGTATTTGCGTTTCTTGTCGTAGCCCAGAGGCACGAACAGACGATATGGCAGCCGATCGCCCTGCTTGTTTACGTAGACTTCCTTCCGGAAATCGATGTCGTCTCGAGTTAATTCGGCAGCCGTCACCATTGTCGATGCCGTCAGCACGAACGCAACCGCTACAATCCATCGTTGCATCATGGAACCTCAACCGAAGCTCGCCGTCATTCCGAATGGAGCCTGCCTGCCGCGGGCAGACCTGCGAAGTGAGGAGTCCCTCCGAATGCGTATGGAGCCGCAACCTCAAACACCGGCGTGCATCCGAGAATAGTGCAACGGAACTGCAATGAAAATAGTGTAGCCTGAGAGGCTTCGCTGCAACCGAGGTGATCACTTGGCCGCCACAAAAACCACAGCCCTTTGCAAGGAAACCTTCCTCTTCTTCCGCGATTTGGGGCGGAACAACAACAAACCCTGGATGGACGCGAACCGCCAGCGCTACCAGAACTCTCTTGTGCAGCCCTGTCGTCACCTCTTCGAACAACTCGTCCCCGGCATCCTGCAACTCGACGGCAGCTTCGACGTGTGCGGCCGCACCGGCGCCAATTTTTCACGCATCAATCGCGACATCCGTTTCGCCAGAGACAAAACGCCCTACAAAACGCAGATGTACCTGAAATTCGAGACGCCCTCGCCCGGAGATCGTGAGTCCGGCCAGCTTTACGTGGGCCTCACTAAGGACACCGTCACCCTCGGCTTCCGCATCTATTCCGGCGGAAAACGCAAGGAATCCGCGCTGGCGCTGATTGCCGAGCCGCGCGTAATGGCCAATCCCAAATGGGTAACGCAACAGAAGAAGCGCCTCTCAGGCAAATTCGAAAGTTATTGGTACACCACCGAAAGAGGCGAGTGGACCAAACACGAAGGCTGGCCCACTGACCCCGCCGCCTGGAAAAAGATCCAAGCCTGGATCGTGCGCAAGAAGACGACCCCGGGCTCGGCCACACGCGCCACATTTCCTGCTGAAGTCCTCAAAGTTTTCCGCACACTCTATCCCCTGCTGAAATTCACCAGCATCCCGTAGCATAGGCTTCAGCCTGTGAATCGCTCTTCGTAGCGCCGGCTTCCAGCCGGCAAGTCCGACTGGTTCGAACTGCAGGCGGCCATCCGCCATTTGACGATACGCAAGCCCTCGCATACGATTTCGCGATGCCCAAAATCTATCGAAGCTCGCGATCCGGGGCTCCGCTGTGAAGCGTGTCCTCAAAACGCTGCTGTGGATTGCCGTTGCCGCACTCGCAGCCGCCGCGCTGGCAACCATCGCGCTCCATCGCGGCGAACCTATCAACGCCACATGGTTCGTGCTAGCGGCAGCGTGCTCCTATCTCGTGGCCTACCGCTTGTATTCCGCGTTCATCGCCGCGAAATTGCTGGCCCTCGACAACTCCCGCGCCACGCCTTCCGAGCGCCGCGAGGATGGCCGCGACTTTGTGCCCACGAACAAGTGGGTCCTCTTCGGCCACCACTTCGCCGCCATCGCGGGTCCCGGCCCGCTCGTCGGCCCCACGCTCGCCGCGCAATTCGGCTATCTCCCCGGCACACTCTGGCTGATCGCCGGCGCTGCCTTCGCCGGATGCGTCCAGGATTTCGTGATTCTGTTCTGCTCCATCCGCCGCGACGGCAAAACCCTTGGCGAAATGGCCCGCCAGGAGGTCAGCAAACGCGGTGGAGTGATGGCGCAACTCGCCGTGCTGGCGATCATGATCATTTTGCTGGGCGTGGTGGCGCTGGTGATCGTGAACGCGCTGAAAAGTTCCCCCTGGGCCACCTTCACGCTAGCCATGACCATTCCCATAGCACTGCTGCTCGGCATCTATCTGCGTTTCGTGCGTCCCGGCCGAGTCATGGAAGCCTCCATCATCGGCGTGGCGCTGATCATGTTCGCGGTCGTAGCTGGGCAGTGGGTCGCGGACTCCCCGGCGCTCGCTGCTAAATTCACCCTTGGTGGAGTGACTCTCGCGTTCGCGCTGATTGCCTACGGCTTCGCGGCCTCCGCGCTGCCGGTCTGGCTATTGCTCGCACCCCGTGATTACTTGAGCGCCTTCATCAAAGCCGGCGCCATTTTCTCTCTCGCGGCGGGCATTCTGCTGGTTCGTCCGCAAGTCTTGATGCCGCCACTGACACGATTCGTGGACGGGAACGGCCCGGTCTTTGCCGGCAAAATCTTCCCCTTCTGCTTCATCACCATCGCCTGCGGCGCGATCAGCGGCTTTCATTCTCTAATCTCCAGCGGCACCACGCCCAAAATGATTCAGCGCGAAAGCCACGCGCGCTTCATCGGCTACGGCGCGATGTTGCTCGAATCCTTCGTCGGCGTAATGGCCATGGTCGCGGCCTGCGCCATGACTCCTGGCGTCTACTTCGCCATCAACAGTCCCGCGTCCATCGTAGGTCCCACGCCCGAAGCGGCCGCACAAACAATCACCGGCTGGGGCTATCCCGTATCCGCAGCGACCATGACCGGCTTGGCTCACGCCGTGGGCGAGCAAACTTTGCTGAACCGCGCAGGGGGCGCCCCATCTCTCGCTGTCGGCATGGCGCAAATCTTCTCCAGCACCATTGGCGGCGAACGACTGCTTAGCATCTGGTATCACTTCGCCATCATGTTCGAAGCGCTGTTCATCCTCACGGTGCTGGATGCCGGCACACGCGTCGGCCGCTTCATGGTGCAGGAACTCGTCGGTCGTGTCTCCAAGCCGCTCGGCCGCATGAATTGGTATCCCGGCATTTTGCTTTCCAGCGCCCTGATCGTCGGCGCGTGGGGATATTTCCTGTATCAAGGTGTGGTGGATCCACTCGGCGGAATCAATTCGCTATGGCCGCTCTTCGGCATCGCCAACCAGTTGCTCGCCGCGGTTGCATTGGTCGTAGCCACCACCATCTTGCTAAAAATGGGCCGCCTCAAATGGATCTGGGTCACGCTGCTCCCCACCGTCTGGCTCGTCACCATCACCATGACCGCCAGCTACCAGAAAATTTTCAGCTCCAATCCACGCATCGGTTTCTTGTCCTACGCCAACGCTACGACGGCGCAAATTGCCGCCGGAAAAATTCCTGCAGCCAAAGTGGCCGAAATGCATCGTGTGATTTTCAACCAGCGCCTAGACGCGGCGGTGACCGCTGTACTCGCCGGCATGATTCTGGTGCTGCTTGTGGAAGCGGTCACCCATTGGCACGCCATCCTCAGCCGCGGTCGCCAGCCCATCCTGCACGAGACTCCCTACGTGGCCACGCAATGGGCGGAGGGCGACTGATGCGCGCAACGGCAAAGCGGCTGAAGGGTCGCCTGGCAGAACTCTGGCAAGGCCTGCGCGAATGGTGTGGCGACGCCGCGTACGAAAAGTACGTGCAGTGCACCGCGCGTCGAAGCGCAGAGCCGCCTCTTACCCCCGCGGAATTCTACGTCGAGCAGATGGACCGGAAATATTCGCGGCCAAACCGCTGCTGCTAAATCTGCAATTCGTGCTTGTAACGCAGGATGCTGCGGAGTAAACTCCGCCAATTACCCGCCCGGTCCCTGGTTTATTTCGTTTTAGGAGGAATGCATGCTACGACCGTCTCGCTTCGTGACGATTCCTTTCCTCGTGGTCGCCGTCGGACTCTTGGTGCTCGCGGGAACCGGTTCCTCTTCCCCTGGTTCCAGCGACAGCTTCGACATCACTGCCACTTATATTGAAGCGTGTAGCTGCGACATGTTTTGCCCCTGCTACTTCAATACCCATTCCACGCAGCACATGGGAATGGGCGAGCACCACGCGGAAGAGCACTTCTGCCGCGCCAATCTGGTGTTCCGTGTGGACCACGGACAGTACAAGGACGTCAAGTTGGACGGCGCAAAGGTGTGGCTGTCCACCGATCTCGGCTCCGATTGGAGCACCGGCAAGGACTCTTGGGTTGTCGCTACCTACGACCCCAGTGTGACCAGCGCACAAAAGGCCGCTCTCGACGACATCGTCACACAGCTTTATTCCGCGATCCCCTTTAAGTCCTTCAAAACTGACACCGCCCCATTCTCCTGGGACATTAACACGCAAACGGGCGTCGCCACCGCCCGGCGGGACGACGGCAAGGCCGAGGTCGTGCTGGAACGCGTGAAAGGCAACAGTCCAAATGAAGAAGTCGTCATGAAGAATCTTCGCTACTGGAGCGCGCAGACGAACGATGGCTTCCGCATGTGGAAGTCCAAGCGCGAAATGTACGAGGGGCAAGGCCAGAAATTTGACTACAGCGGAACGAACGGCTTTTTGATTACAATACACTATACGGGTTCGCCCAAATAGCGGCACCCACCGCTCTTCACCGCAGTAACGAAGGACGGCTGCGCTGATCCTTGGCGCGGCCGTTAAATCCGTGAACTTCGCCCACCGCTCGTAGCGCCGGCTTCCAGCCGCCACGCGAGACGAATCCCGCGGGCGTCCGCTCGGGTGCCCTACATGCCGGTGCATGTGGGGTCCGGTGTAGCGGCGGGTTTATCCCGCCGACGCGAAGCGAAGGATTCTCCCTTCTTCTCTTCCCAACATCTAACCTCCAACTTGTGCACCTGTCGTCCTGAGGCCCGGTTTTGCCTGCCAGCAGCAGGCAGGGCCGAAGGATCTCAACGTCAGAAATCAAGTACGACCTATGCGCCTAAGATCGTTCCCGGGCTAAAGCATCGCCACGTCTTCTTCCGGCGGCTTCACGGACATGACCTTGTGTGTCACCTTGACCCCGTGCTTTTTTACTCCTGCAAGAACGGCTCGACGAACCTCGGCGGGAAGCTCCTCCGGCGCCAGCACACCCACGGTCTCGCGCGGAAAATTCTTGATAAAAAGCGCCGCCAGATGTGCCGTGGCATACGAAACCGGCGTGGCAAACCGGCCCTGCCGCCGAATCTGATACAACGTAGGAAACAACGCGTCGCTGCGGATCAGCAAGTCTCGATCCTCTCGCGGCCCGCGCTTCACTCCGCGCACCAATACCGAAGCCGCGAACCGTGCATTCTGAAGAATACCTCGCTGAATCAGTGCAGCGATTTTTCGCGGCGACGAAGTCTCCGGGAAGCGTTGCCGAGGCAGCCCGCGCGATTTCGAAAGCTTCCCCTGCTTGGCCCAGCGCCGCAGCCGGTCAATCTCGTTCCCGCCAATTTTCACGTCCATGTCGCGCATGGGGATGAAATAGGGCAGAGTTGCCACTTCGTCCTGCGCCGCCAGCACAACGTTGGCCGCGCCGATAGGAGCGGGAAACCTAAATCTCTCCAACTCCGAAAACCGCTTGGCCATCTGGAATCTCTTCTGCCGGTAAATGCGCGGGCGCGAAATCGCCTCGTCGAACGAAACCTCCGGCGACCACTGCGATATGGGGTCGTCGCTCTCGCTGCTCTCGTACAACCGGATTTGCACGGAAATAACTTCGTCAAGCTGCTCCGCGGCGTGTTTCACCAGCAGGTTTGTGAGTCCCGGCGCCGCGCCCGTATTAATCAACGCCGTGCGCCGCTTCTCCTCGAATTTTTCCGCATAGCGAAACTGCTCCGGCCGGTAGGGGTTGCGCGTAAGATGCGAACTCAGATCCAGATAGTTCACTCGCAGCCGCAGCGCCGCGCGCAGGACGATTTCGTTGAACACCGACGCGGAAGCGTTCACAATCAGCTCGCAGTCGCCCGCCGCGCGCACGATGCCCCACAGGTTCCGCGCGTTCACCCGCGTCACCGGAATAATGGACTTCTTCCCCAGGAACCGCCGCCCGCGTTCTGGGTCGCGGTCCCCGCACCAAACGATGTGCCCCTGGCGTTCGAGTAACTGCGCGAGGAGCGAGCCTGTAGCTCCCGCGCCCAAGACGAAGATTCGCATGCTGTCGCAAATCTACCACAGCCGCTTGGCCACAAGCCCGCTGACGGTAATCAGTTATCAGTAATCAGTAATCAGAATGAGTGATGTTGAGAGGGCGACTGTTTTCCACTCACCAGAAGACACTCCTAGCGTCTTTCCGAATTCCGACCGGGGTGTGGTCTTGCGCGTGCCGGCGAAACGGTCGTAAACTGAACACCTAAAACTCCGATCCCGCTAGCCTACCGGGAGACATCCTAAGGCCGCGGGGCGAGGCGGTCCTGCTGGGACCGCCGAGGGTTTGGGTGGAAACGCCCAAGCCTCCCGTGCTTGGAAAGGAGCCAGTAAGCCGAAAATCTGCGGATTTCCGGCTGGAGCCCGATTCCATGCGCGAATCGGGTTTCTTATTTTGCGCGACAGCCAATGAGCCTTTTCGACAAATTCGGCCGCCAGATTACCGACCTGCGCATCTCCGTTACGGACCGCTGCAACTTCCGCTGCGTCTACTGCCGCTCCGCCGATCCGGAAAACTATCGCGAGCACGATGAGATTCTGTCTTGGCCGGAACTCGAACGCCTGGCCCGCATCTTTGTGGGCCTGGGCATCGGCAAAGTGCGTATCACTGGCGGCGAGCCGCTGGTCCGCCCGGGGGTCGAGCAGTACATCACCTACCTCAGCGGCCTCGGTGTGCGCGACCTCTCCATGACTACCAACGGCCACCTGCTAGCAGAACGCTGCCGCACGCTGCTCGAAGCCGGCCTGCACCGCATCAACATCAGCCTCGATTCGTTGGACCCCATCAAATTTGAAAAGATCACCCGCACGCGCTCCTATGACACGGTAATGCGAGGCATCGACACCGCCCAGGCCACGCGATTCGCACCCGTTAAAGTGAACGCGGTATTGGTGCGCGGATTCAACGAGGACGAAGTCGAAGCCTTTGCCGCCTTCGCCCGGGAACGCGCGCTGATCATGCGCTTCATCGAATTTATGCCTCTGGACGCGGACCGCCACTGGTCTCGCGAATTAATGGTGCCCGCCGCTGAGGTGTACGAGCGCATCCACGCACAATGGCCGCTCGAACAGATTCCTAACGAAAAAAGCGAAACCGCGCGCAAGTACCGCTTCGCCGACGGTGCCCCCGGCGAAATCGGCCTGATTGCGCCGGTTACGCAGGCCTTTTGCGGGCATTGCTCGCGCATCCGGCTCACCGCCGATGGCAAGCTGCGCACCT
>Ga0187781_10000794_pt1 | contig 23122 bp, 14 predicted proteins | sample 0715_SJ02_MP02_2_FD_132447 | JGI IMG/M metagenome (GOLD analysis project Ga0187781, IMG submission 132447) | Tropical peat soil microbial communities from peatlands in Department of Meta, Colombia - 0715_SJ02_MP02_20_MG | ecosystem: Environmental > Terrestrial > Soil > Wetlands > Peat | place... | reverse complement strand
TCTGCGCACAATCCTGCAAGACCTTGGCATCCTCACCCGTAGCTCGCCTGGCGGTTCGCTCGATGAGATCGGCTCCAATGAGCATATCGAGAGAAACGTCCTGCGCCGCCGAGATTCTCTTTTCCAGATCTCTGCGCCAAGTCTCGAAGCAGTCGATCCAACCTTCTACCGTGAAGCAATATCTACCCAAATTGGTGACCAGAAACTCTCCCCGCCAGCGGTCGTTGCCAAGGGACGTCATCGGTGAAGGTCGCAATTCTTGCTCGTCTTGGCCGTACAGGATCTGGCAGGCAACCTGGTCGTGACTGTCGCTGAAGACGTCGGCCTCGACGATCACAGCTTCACCGACAACGCGCTTGATGGCGAATCGTCCGCAATCAATCTCGGGCGAAACTCGCGCAATTGTGACGCGCTGACGGCCATCCGCAGGTTCGAGCATCGGCGACTGAGTCTCCCATTGAGCCTCCAGGGAATAGTCAGTCATGGCCTCTGGCCCTCCAGGGGCTCGACCGTTCGACGGTACATGCCCATAAGATGCAATTCGCGGGAATAAGGAGTGCTGCAAATGTCGCACTGGAGTTAAGGCCCGGACTTTCGACGTTGATTCTAAAGAACTTTCCGAGATCTAGCAGCAGTGTCATTGTAACTAAACCCGGGACGTTGGAGAAGCAAGTCTCAGAAAATCGTACCCTGGTGCAATTCGCACCACTTCTCCGTGATTCACATAGACGGTGGTTCGGGATTTGAACTCGAGGCACGCACCGCTGCCTTAATCAAACGGCTTGCCCCATTGCCTGCATGTGAAGGTGAATGAGGTACCGAGCCTGAAGAATGACGCGGGGTGAGAACATCGAGGGATCGGCCAGGCGGTCGAAAGCTCGGGCCAGGCTCGTCAACCCCGAATCGTAGGCGTCCCTGCGTGACTGTTCGAACCAGCCGCGGTGGGCTTCGAGTCCGAGCCGGCATCCCGCCTCAGCGATCGCGTCCAGCCGGCGGATTGTTTCGCCAAAAATGCGCTGACTGTAGCCGCCTGCCATTCCGCTCGGCTCATTGAGGCCGGCGTCTTCCTCCTCGATGATCGAGGCGTCGGCCTCGCTCGGTTCCTCCGAAGTCTCCGCCTCCTTTGCTGACGTCACCGGCGCCGGGACATCGAAGGCCAAGTGGAACACTGGGGCCTCCCGGTTCTCGGGACGTAAGATTGAGATGGGCTCCACCACCAGCCCGTCACTTCCTCCGGCTACGCGGACGACCACCCGCCACCCGGATGCTTCCGGCGGCGCCAAGCCTTCGAGCGCTCGGATCGCCTCTTTAGTCCAGTCGCGGAACGGCAGGGAGATGGACAAGGCCAGGCCCGAGGCATCGTGCAGGTCCCAGCGGAACGTCTGCGTCGTCGAGTCGAACGACTGGCCGCCGAAGGCCGCAGGCTCCAGCACAACCACCATGTCCAAGGGGTTCGACTCCTGCAAGCCCAGCGGCTCGTTCTTGCGAACGTATTTCCGCAGGTCGGGCCACGACAGGAATTGCCGCTCGCCGAAGTCAATCGAACCCGCAGGCGTCGGCGCGAGCACCAGGGCCGTCGTCCGCGTCGAACCGGAGATCCTGCCGCCGCTCGTCCGTTGTGCATTACGCAGCTTGATATGCGATGACGCCACCTGGCGGGGGCTTTGGGCGCCGTCCCAGGGGCCACCGGCCTCGAAGCGCTGGCGCAAATCAAATCGCTGGCTCGACGGGCGCGCAGCCGACCACGACAGGAACTCACGGCTTGGGCTTGACCAGAAGAGCACGGTGAGTCCGCGATACCCCGAACCCGTCTTCCACGGGTAGGCGCCGACTCCGAACAACTCCATCTCCGGCGCCTCAACATACTGCCGCCGTGCGACGCCCACGAGTGCCGCGGCGGATGCATCATCACATCTGCTAACCGCCTCGATCAACGCGTAAAGCGAGGCTGCGGAAAGAAGAAGTCGCGACTCATCCGCGCGCGCGTCGCGCTCGAGAATCGCACCCACTTCGTCGGAAACACTGCGCAGCGCGAGGGCGACGCGGGGAAGGTTTGCGGCCTGCGCCGATACTGCCAGCGTCGCAAGGCGCTCGACGAAAGCTGGCGACAAGTGGCTCAAGCCGACGGTGATGGTGGCTTCCAGCAGGGATTGCGCCGACGCCAGGATCTCCTTTGGTGTGCGCGGCGCGCCGGAGACCTCGATCAGGGCTTGCTGCCCGCCGCTTTCAGCGGTCTCAAGCCCCAGCGACCGTCGCAGGACCAATACCGCCGCTACCGCCACGCGCTTTCCGCGGGCGCGCGGCCCCACAATTCCGTCAAGACCGCCGCCCGGCACATAGCGAGCTTCCACGCCGCTTGGCAGCAATCGGAGGACGACGGTCTCGCCGTACTCGATAACCGGCGGCAGGCTGTTCTTCTCGAGCAGGGAGGCGCCGGCTCGATACTCCGCGGCGCCGGCCCACGCCTTTAACCGCTCCGCGGTAATGGAGGAGACTTCCTCGCGAATCGACTCCGGCGTCGCGTTCTGCCTGGCTTCGAGCGCGACGTGGGCAGTGCCCTGCAGGTACAGACCGGCGGCAAGAATATGTTGACAGACGCCCGGGGCAGGGCACGTGCACGTCGCCTTGGCGGGACCGGTCGGGGGCATTACAACGCGGAAGGGGGGCACGCTGAGTTCGATTCCGGCCTCGCTCGCCCCCGCAATTTCGATGGCCAGCCCCTTCTCCAGGTCCTTTCGCGCGCGCCGCAGCAGCCCCTTGCTCGCGAGCGCTTCCCACGCGGCGTCGTCGAAGGCGCCGAGGAGGGCAACGAGCCGGATTATGAAATCGTCTTGGCCAGCCATTCTGCAAAGTGTTTCGGGGTAAGCGCGGCGATGTCCATGCCCGCCCCCGCCAGGGTTTCCGCCATTTGAACGTCGTAACTAGGGTTCGCTTCCTCGTCGAGGGCCGCCAGGCCCAGCAGCTTCACGCCCGCCTCGCGAAAACGTTGGCAGGAAGCGAGCATCGACGCGGGTCCGCAGCTTTCGCAGAAGTCGCTGACCAGCACCAGAATCGTGCGGTGCGGATCGTCGACCAACTGCTCGCAATAGCGCAGCGCTTGCCCAATGTTGGTGCCGCCGCCCAGTTGGACGTTCATCAGGACTTCTACCGGGTCCTCTACGTGCTCGCTCAGGTCGACGACGGAAGTATCGAACGCAACCAGCTTCACGTCAATGAGCGGGAGCCCGCTCAGGATTGCCGCCATCACGGCGCTGTAAATCACCGAACTCGCCATGCTGCCGCTCTGATCGACACATAGAATGGTGCGCCAGGGCAGACGGCGCTTGACTTTGGAAAAGAACAGCACCTGATCGACGGCGATTTGCTTCCGGCGCATGTCAAAATGCTTCAGGTTTTTGCGAATCGTTCCCTTCCAGTCGAGGTTCTGGGCGATCTTCAGATTGCTGTGGCGGAAACGATTGGTGCGTCCGGCAAAGGCCCGGCGGATTTCCGCCGCGAGCCGCTGTTTGATTTCCTCCACCACGCGGCGGATGATGCGCCGCGCTTCGTCGAGCACCGCCCCCTTCAAGTGCCCGCGAAAGGTGAGGAGCATTTTGAGGAGGTCAAAGTTGGGTTCAAGCCGGCCGAGGATTTCCGGGTCGGTCACCAGTTCCATCAACCCGTACCGCTCAAGCGCATGCTTCTCGATGACGGCCACCGTCTGCTTTGGAAACAGCTCGCGAATCTCGTTGAGCCAATGAGGAATGGTCAGTTGGCTGGGATCGAGGGTCCCGGGGCCACGCTTGTCCTTCTCCAGTTCGTCGCGCACGCCGCGACCCCGGTATTCGCGGGAGTAGAGAAAATCCAGTGCGCCTTCCATGCGCTGCTGGATGCCGCTCATGCCGGCGTCGATCTGATCGCTCGAGTACTTGCCGAGCACCAGTCGCCAGCGCGCGAGCGTTTCTCGGTTAGTGTCGGGCTGGTTTAATGAACGCAATTTCAAATAGCCCTCGGAAGGGCGGGGCTTCAGCCCCGCCGTCTATGGTCGCAGGATTGGAAGGGCCTTTAGGCCCTGAAGCCAACCCGCTTCAGGGGCTGAAGCCCCGTATTTGCCTCCCGAGATTGGCGGCGGGGCTGAAGCCCCGCCCTTCCGCATCCAACGAACCAGTTCGCTTACTAATTCAGCTCAGCGCTACTCGGCGACCCCCTTCGACCAGTGGTCCAAGCCATCGTTCTCGAGCGATGCGAGCACTAGCGCGGTAATACGGCGGTTCAGCTCCAGCTCGCTCTCGGTGGTGCGGACTTGAACCAGGCCGCCAAGGCCCGCTTTGCCGTGCAGGCTTGCAACCAAGGCCGCGACCTTGTCCGTTTCGCGCGGTGTCAACTCCGCGAACGCCAAACGGAGATTCGGCAATGCCGAAAGAAACTCCGCCTCGCCCCAGGCGGCGATGATCTCGTCGAGCGACTGGATCAAGTGCAGGTTTTGCCACGCCGCCTCACGGCTGGTCCTGATGAGCCCGCGCAGGAAGCTGACCCGCCTCTCGGGGTCCGCAATCCCCACCAGGTAGCCAGTCACGAGCTCATTGAGCGACGGCTGGGTCATCCTTCCGGCGCTGAACAGGAGGCCGGCCACCGCGCCGGCAATCGTACAGTAAGGAGCGTGCGCCTGGTTTGCTGACGCGAGAATGCGGCCCGCCGCATCCCAGAAGAGTTCGGGATCCAACAATTCGACGGCTGCAGCCGCCAGCAGCTCGCGCACGGAAACAAGGCAGTCGAGCACCTTGCCGACCTCTTCTTCAGGACACTGCGCCAGGCCCGGCGCCAGATAGCATGCGCGCCGGTAGGCTGCCTGGAGCAACTGTGGCACCTCGGTGAGCGAGTGGGCCTCCAGGGGCTCGCGCGACTGCCAGAGCAGGAGTAACAGATTGGCGGCCTTAATCGAGCCCGCAAAGGCCGGCTCTTCCGCAATCCTCGCTGCGATCACCGCGACAAGTTCGGGCGCGTGGCGATGCAGCCCCATACGGCAAGCGTGGACCAGCATCGCAACCGCAACAACCGCGTTCCTCCCCTTCCCTTCCTCGTCGAGGCGCGCGATCGCCTCTCGCAGCCGGGTGGACGCTGCCTCTTCAACGGTAGCGCCATAGACTGCGGCGCTCACCAGCGCGCCCTCGGTCATGGGGCTCCAGGCGTATTGCCAATGTTCGTGAAGCCTCGCGACGCCCATGCCGCGCACGAAGTCGGGTCCCCCCACGAGCGCTGCGAACGGCACTCCCAGGAAGCTGACCGAATGCAGAAAGCGGCTGGTTCGGCGATGGCTTACCCGGCGGTAGATCTCGAGCGAGACCTGCTTCTTCGTTGAGTCGCGGATGTCGAGGCGCGCGATTTCCGCTTGCTTGCGAAAGCTGGCCACGATGGGAGGCACACCCGCCGTCGCCGGCACCTCGCCGATCGCTGTACCCCGAAGCACGTGAGCCACGAGGCCCATCACCACCCGGCCCTCGGCGTCCATCGCGCCTTTGACAAAGCAACTGCGCACGCCGTCGAGCAGGTCTTCGCGCGCCGGCCCCGGATGGCCGCGCAAGGAAGCGAGCAGCTCGGCCTGCTCGAGCGCTGCGATCTCGTCGGCGGCCGAGAGCGCTACCTGCTGGTCCTTCTTGCGGGTCAGCGCGCCCACCTCGACAAGCACCGCCGCTGCGACTTTGCTGTGCGCGGCGGGACTGCCAGCCTCCAACTCCGCCCAGAGCCGGTCGTAGTAGCTCGGCGAGGGCATTCCCGCCTCGTAGCCGTTCAGCGCATCCAGTTGTTCGTAACTGTAGCGAATGAGGGCCTGCTGTACAGCGCCCGACGGCCGCCGGATGGCCGCGCGAGATTTGTGCCCCTGGCCGACCAGCCGCGGGAGTACCACCGTATGGAACCCCCCCGTCACAACCAGGATCGGACCATTGCCCGCTGCGGCGGTCGCCTGTTCCTCCGCGATTGCCGCCGCCATCGCCCGCTCGCGCGCCGACGTGCCGTCAAACTCCAGGAGTTCGGGCGCCGCATCGTTGCGCGCGAAAAAGCAATAGGTGGCAACCTCGCGCATGAATGATTCAGTGGAGCGCTTTTCGAAATCCGCTTCAAACAGGTGGTCCCACATCTCGTTGAAGTCACGGCAGCCGCTGCGCTCCGCCAAGGCCCGCAGGTAGCTGCTCCGCTGGAGGTGACTTTCGTGCATCAGCGTCTCGACGCGGGGACTGGTCATCGTTTCGCCCTCGAGATGCCGGGCCGTCACCTGGTCGGCATAGTCGAGGTCGATGAATCGCAGCTTCGCGCCCGCTTCCTGCCCGCGGCGCAGGGCAACCAGCTCAGGTGAGTAATCACAAAAGGGATAATAGGCCGCAAAGCGGGCGGGGCCAACGGGAGGGCCGCCTGCCGAGGGCGGAAACAGCTTCTGATCGACATCGATGAAGTGGGTATAGAAGGCCACCGGCGGATTGGTGGCCGGATCGAGCAGCGCAGAAATGAGAGGCGTGAAACTGGCCGGCCCCTCGATCAAGACGGCGGACGGCTTCAAGTTGCGTATCAGCCGGTCGAGGTGCCAGGCGCAAGCGGGGCTGTGATGGCGGAGGGGAAAGTAAACGCAACGCGAATCGTGAAGCGAGTCGAGGACGCCTGTCAATTCCGAATGAGCTTGTGCGGGGGATCCGGAAGTCTCCATAACGGTCACTCATGCGCGTCGCCTGAAAATGCGCGAAGCGCCTTGGAGTGCGGCGGCTTGACGCCGCCTTTCCGCCGCCCGTAGGGACCCGGAGGGCCTTGGCGATCCCAAGGCGGCGTCAAGCCGCCGCACTCCAAGGCGCCTTCGGCGCAAGCATTTTCTACGCAGTTACCGGCTCAGCGCTCCAGGCACTTCCGCGCGCCCCAGTAGGACTGCCAGGCTCGGTTCTTTTTGGCGCGCGCCTTCACCACCACGTCGAAATATTGGCGGAGTTTCTTCGCGTCCTCCGGGTTGTCCTTTAGCACCGTGCCGAGGAGTTGCCGCGCGACGTGCGCTCCTTCCATCGCTCCCTCGCCGAAGTAGTGCGCTTCGAGGCCGGCGGAAAAGCCCACCGCAACCGCCTCGGCAGTGGACATCACCGTGGTGGGCCGCTCGACCACGGTGCCGTCTGCTGCCGCGCCGGAGCGGAGGTCGTGAAAGGTGGAGACCAGGACCTCCATGACATCAGGCGGGCAGGCGACGGGTACCTGCGCTTCCCGCAGCAACGCTTCCGTCTGCTCCGTGACCAGTTTGATCTCCAGCTTGCGGTCGCCAATGGGGTTTACGGTCTCAAAATTGAAACGGCGCTTAAGAGCGCTCGACATCTCGTGTACCCCGCGATCACGAATGTTGGCCGTCGCCAGCACGTTGAAGCCCCTCTCGGCGAAGAGCGCCGCGTTGGCGCCGGCAAGCTCGGGAACGTGGACCACCTTATCGGACATGATGCTGATCAAGCAGTCCTGAATCTCCGGTTGGCAGCGGGTGACTTCCTCGAATCTCAAAATCTGCCCTTGCTTCATCGCCGTGTAGAGAGGCGAGGGAACGAGCGCCGCGGGCTTCGGCCCCTCGGCCAGGAGCATGGCATAGTTCCACGAATACTTGATCTGGTCCTCGGTGGTGCCGGCGGTTCCCTGAATCGTGTTCGTGGAGACGCCCGAGATGGCTGCGGCCAGCAACTCCGACAGCATGGACTTCGCCGTCCCCGGCTCGCCCACAAGCAGCAGCCCGCGATTGCCGAGCAGGGTAACGATGGAGCGATCGATCAGCGCGTCGTCGCCGTAGAACTTCCTGCTGATGATGGTGGACCGCCGGCCGTCCTCCGCCTCGTGGAGAATCGGCTTTTCCGCCGAGCCGATGACGAAGGTTCGCACCGCCCGCGGCGAGAGCCTCCAACCCTCCGGTTTGGGGCCCGTATCCGTCGCGCGAAGCGCGGCCAGTTCGTCGCCGAACAGCAACTCGCAGGGCGGCCGCAGCTTGTGTGCGCGCGCCTTCGACCCGTCGCCGTCTACCGTCATCGCGACATCTCCGTTTGCTTTTCCCAGTCCTGGGCGAAGCCTGTGCCTTCAGCGGCGGCGGCCCGAAGGTCATTCCAGCACTCCGCCAGGAGCACGGGCGGCAGTTCAGCGAGCGGCACCTCTTCGCGCCGCCCCGAGCCGTCGTCCGGCTTCCTGCGCGCGAAATAGAGCCGCTGCAGCGCCACCTTGCGGTTCTGTTCAGGCAGCCCATTTCCCGAAAACTCGATGACCGCGTCGAGACCCAAACCCGTAAAACTCTTGCGATAATCGTAGAACCATCCGCCGTCTTGCGCCGCGCCGCGAAGGTACCCGAGGCGCGTCAGGCGATTGCGCAGCGAAAACGCCATCACCATGTATCCCATGAACTCGGTAATCGCGGTCTCCTCCTTCAACTCGGGAGTCAGCGAGAAAGTCTGCTTTCCAAACTGCTGGAACAGTGGTTCGACCTTGTAATCGTTCAAGTGCTGGAGCCACTCGCTGCGATCACTAGCGAGCAGCGTCTGCTCGTGCGCCAGCCGGATCGTGACGGCTGGTTCGAGCTGCACCTCGTCGTCCTGATGATTGGTCAATGTGCCGTCTGCCAACGGCCGGAACGAGGCCGTGACGCGCTCGCCGTCGTACGCGGCCCACACCAGCCGCTGGCAATAGCGCCCCACAAGGGGATGCTTGCGCAGGTAAGTGTCCCAGTCGTCGAAACGCCAGGGCCGCTGGGTGCACAGAGCCTCGTAAAGGCGGTCCTTCTGCAGGGCAAGCACCGACTTCAACTCCTTGCGCGCCGCGGACAGCAACGATTTTGAATGCGCCGCCTTCTCGGCATCGTCGGACTGGTTGGGGTCGGGTAACGAGGCGATCTCCTTGCCGCTTTGGTTAGACAGGTTGATAATCAGATCCTCGGAAAGCCGCGCCACGAACGTGCGGCTGCCGAAATCAAGTTCCATCACTCCCTCTTCATCGAAGCCGCAGGTAGGGATGGTGCGATCGGCCAGCTCGTCGAGCGTCCAGCCCTTGCGCTCGGCCAGCATCTGGCAAAGGCGCAGGGCCTCCTCCTGAATGCCTTTCGTCCGGAAGCGGTTGGCGACTGCCAGAATCACCTGCGTGGCGCTGGGATGTTCCACCCAGGCCAGCACCTGCAGTAGCGCCTTACACTGCGCGCTGCGATATCCATACCATTGCTTCACGTAGCGGTGGACGGTGGGCGCGGCGTCTCCGCCGCAGCATGCGCCCGCGAGGGCCAGGATACCCTTGCTCCCGATTTGCGACCCTTCCGGTTCGACGAGCAACCGGTTCAGGACGTTCTGGTACGCCCTCTGCTGGTCGAATTCGGGAAAGTACTGCGGATGCTGCTTCGCAAACGCCGCCGTTTGCACCGCCGCCCTCTCAGCCATCGAAGCGGCCTGCTCGGGAGTGTGCTTGGGCTTGGAATCCTGCGCGATCCACGCTTCCAGCACAAACTTCCCCAGCCGTTCGCGATCACTCTTCTGAAACAGAGAACAATAACGCCGCAGCGTGGGGTTGGCCTCGGCGTTGTGGAGCTTGAAGCCCTGAACCAGAAACCAATGGACGATTTCCGGGCGCACCGGTTTACCGGACTCGCTCCATCGCACGGCAGGAAGCCGGGCAAAGGGAAACCAGTCAAGGTCGCCGGGGATGCCTTTCTTCAGTCCGTTCTCCGCTTCCCGATCGAGCTGGTCAAGGTCGAGAAGCTGCTCGAGACTCACACCGAGGGTCTCGAGCGCCCTGATCAGTTCGTCCTTCACCGGTTCGCTTTTTTCCTTTGCCAGCGCCGCTCGGAGCGCTGGAATCGCGCCGGTGTACTTCAGCTTGGCGAGCCATTCCGCCGCCGCCAGACGCGCGTCTTGTTGCCGGCTTGCCAGCGCCGCCACGATTTTCGCTTCCTTGTCCGGCTGCCGGTCCAGGCAATCCTGCGCCGCAAGGCGATCAGTATTGCTCGAGCCGAGGGCCATGTCCCACAGCGCAGCAGCAAACCGCGTGGGGATGCGGGGAAAAAGCTTGAGGATCGCGAATCCATTCTGACGATAGTCGTTCTGACGGTGAAAGATCACGGCGCGCTCGTGAACAAGCTGCTTCGACCCCATCACTTCATCCAGCAGCTCGAGCCTCTCGGCGAAATACGGCCAGATGGCTTCCGGATCGTCCCGCTGGAACGGCGCAGGAAAAAGCCGGCTCTCACGCAGCAAACGCTCGCCGATAATGCGGTCATCGACGCCAAGGGTTTTGAAGACCGCCGCGAGCTCCCGCAGGTCGATGGGCTGCTTCCGCGCTTTCTGATAGGTCAGATATGCATCGCGGATCAGGAAACGCTGGGCCCACGGGTCGTTTTGAACCACCTGGGACCGTCCGGCCACCAGCAGGCACCATCGTACAAGGTGAATGAGCTGGAACTGGGGATGCGCGGCGAACCGCTGCAGGACCAGGCTGGGGCCGCCCCAGATTGGCGCAACAATGAATTGCCAGGTCATGCCTTCCTTAACCACGAAGTTCTGCAAGGCTTCAAACAGCTTGTCCGCGGTGTCGGCACTTACCGGTACTCTCGTCCTGCCGCGGGTTTGCGCGAACTTGTTTCTGGCGAAGGCCTCAGCCGATTGACGCTCGAACTCGTCAATGCAAGCTCGCAGGTCCGCCCGCACTTGTTCGCCCAACGGCGCTATGACCGGAACCTCGGCTACGGGCTTAAAACTGAACTCGCCCCCAGCGCTCGGCGCTCCTGAACCGTGAGCCGGCTTGGCTTCGGCAAGCAGCTCCTTGATGGCATCCACGACCTTCGCGGACTTCTCCGCGGCGAGCCGCGCCTGGAGAAAGGCCCGCGTCTCCTCCCCGCCGCTTCTCCCCAGCAGGTGCACAGCGTGATGGCGCTCATCGCTGCTGCCCGCCGCGGCATGACGTTCCAACAGGGGACGAAACTCCGCAAGCGCCCCCAGCACGATCGGAGCGGCCGTTTCCCTGACCTCCTTCGAGCCCGACACGGCGAGTGCCGCAATCTCTTCGATATACGGGGCGATCGGAATCTCCAAGGCGGAAAGCGCCGTCAACGCGTACGCCCGCGCGCCCGCGTCCGTCTGGTGGAGTGCCTGGCGCACGACGCCCGGGTAGCGCGCGGCAGCCTCCGGGAAGCCGATCAGAGGACGAAAGTAGTTATACGGGGGCGGCAGCCATCGGGTGAGCTGATTCTTTCCCTGTTGGTCCTCGACGATCATCGCGCCCCGGACGAGAATAGAGGGGTCTTCTTCTTTGGCGACGACCATCGCTTCCACAAAACTCGCCGGAAGGATTTTCGTGTTCTTCGGCGCAGCATTGAAAAGTTCCGCCAGGAAGAGGCAGAGCCAACGATGCCCGGCCCACAAGCCCGGCATTGGGGAGGCCTGGGTGGTGTACATCGCGTGTGATCCGGCTTCGTAGACGCTCGCCAGTCTCACATAGAGGGAGGGGTCCTGCGGCAGCAGTTTGACCAGCGCTGCGAGGTTTTCCGGGCCTCTGCTTGCTGCGTAGTGGTCGAAGCCGATGGCTGCACGCGACTGGCTGGCAGCCAACTCGCGAAGCGCGTCGGCGTTTTCTCCGTCGATGACAAAATCAACCAACCGTGCAGCGAGACCTTCGGCGCCGGTTGTGACAAGCTGACGAGTTGTGAAGTGCGCGCTCAAAGCCTTCGCAATGGCAGCTCTCTGTCCGGTCTCGAGTTCTTGCGTGACCTTGCCTTTCAGCGATTCAAGCATGCTGCGTTGTCCACCTCGGCGGCAACCTGTTAGCTAATCCCATTATGAAGACGGCAACGTCTTTCGCCCCACATTATAACCTCTGTCGAGCACGACGGCGGAAAGATCGACCGCGGCGCTGGCGCGCGAGCGGTCGCATGCGTGCGCCCGCTGAACGCGCCCGCGAAGCTTCGATCGCGAGGGGAACACTGCCGTCTGGAAGATTCAGGATGCGAACGCGGATCTGGGAACTTGGCTTACCAGCGGCCGACGATTAGCGATTCTCTTGCACTCCAAAGTAGAATCTGGAATGGAGGCCACTAATGACAAAACCGCAGGTTTCCACTCGACGCAACTTCCTTTCGACCGCCTCGGTTTTCGTTGCCGCATTCGCGGGCACGCGGACCTCGAGGGGCGGAGATTCTTATCTCGAAACGGTACTCGCCAAACATCCGGCGGCCTACTGGCGATTGGGAGAGAGGCATGGGCCGGAAGCCGTCGATTCCAGCGGCCACGGACATCAGGGAGCCTATCACGGCAACGTGTCATTCGGGGAACGGGGCGCAATCCGGGGTGATCCCAATACGGCGATCGCGGTCGCACCGTCCGGCGCCTACGTGGAGATCCCGGGTTCCCCCAAGTTCAGCCAGGCGGCCAGCGACGAAGGATTGACGGTAGAAGCGTGGATGCGGCCGGACCAACTGATCTTCCCGGGCGAAACCGACGATCCCTACGTGATGTGGCTGGGAAAGGGCGAAAAGGGGGAGTTTGAGTGGGGTTTCCGGTTCTATAGCCGGCACTCCACCCGTCCCAATCGCATATCGGCTTATATCTGGAACGCTGACGGAGGGTTGGGCTCGGGCGCGCACTTCCAGGATGAATTGAAAGTGCACGAGTGGGTGCACGTGGTCGGAGTCTATGACCCAGGCTCGACAGAAATTCCCGGCGCGGGGGTTTCGATTTACAAAAATGGCCAACTGCGCGGTAATTCGGCGACCTCAAAGGGCGCATTATATAGCGCCTATAACATCAAACCGCGAAGGGGTACTGCCCCGGTACGCCTGGGGACACGCGACTTGCGTTCGTTTCTGACCGGAGGGCTGGATGAGGTTGCCATCTATCCGCGCAAGCTGACGGCGGCTGAAATTGAGGAAAACTATCGCCGGGCGATGAAATGACCGCGGCCGCGAAGATTCCTACCTGTCCTTGAGCCTTCGAGTCCGAATGCCTTTCATGCATAGCGTTCCACCTCAAGTGAAAGCCTTTGCGGCGGTTTCGATGAGTTTCAAAAGCGGAGCTGGGTACACTCCAACCCACACTAAGTAAGACGGTCAATCCTGCCAGAACGTATCGACCACCCAACGAAAGTCTTGGGATCGGCATCAAGTCGCTCCGTCGAGCGAGGAAGCCTTCGAGGCCATTGCTCCACAGGATTTCTTTACGGTACTGTGAATCTGTACCACCGGGCAAGACCAAGACGACGAAAGGCTGGTGCATGTGCGCCACAGGACGACAAATCTGTTCCGAGCTCCCCGCCGCGGCAGCGCCAGCCATCGAACGCCTTCCACAGCCAGGGTTGCCAGGAGTTTTCTCCCACTTGTGCTCGGTATGCTTTGGGCGAGTGCGGCGCCGCAACTACAGCCTGTGCAGGCCGAGGCAGGCAAGCAATCAAACAACTTCCCGCACGACTGTAACCCCACGAGGATAACGGATAACGACATTCGAAACTTTCACCAGGTTGATCGAGACCTCTATCGTGGGAGACGGCCAGCTTGCCGAAAGGATGTTTATCTGAAGCTTGCTGATCTCGGCATCAGGACTATCGTCGATCTGGAGACGGGAGAGGCCTCGAAAGAAGAAGCTGAGGTCAAGCAAATCAACCAGGAGTTATCAGACAGGCATCTGCCTCAGCTCACGTTCATCCACTTTCCTATCAGCCCGATTCTGGAGGTCAAACTTGGCGGCGTACCCTACGGAGGGGAGCACGGAATCCGTCATCTCTTCGAAGAACTTCAACAGGCGCCTAAGCCCATCTTTCTCCACTGTAACCGCGGGAAAGATCGCACTGGGGCCATAGTTGCTATTTACCGGCTGAGACGCCATGAGCTGTCTTTCAAACAGGCTTATGAAGAGGCTTTGCATTACAAATTCAACATATGGGACCGAGGCCTTGTCAGGACAATCGAGCGGTATCGCGACCCAAAGAAGCTTGCTGCTTTGCCTGATCCTGACGTCGCTTCGGCGACCGCAGTGGGAGTATGCGTCGCGGGCTCAATCTCGGGGCCCATGCTCCTCCCGAATGCTCCGCGATGAACGGCGAAGGAGACCGGAACCCTAGGATATTCCTTCAGCCGTGGTGCGCGAGATGCCCACAAGTTTCCAGTTATCCCCCTCATTGTGGAAGTAGACGGTGACCGACCGTCCGTCGTCATGCTCGCCAACGATTCTGCAGCCGATATACGATCCGACGCTGACCGACGTGAGAGTGTAGGGCAGTGCGGAGCCTTCCGAGGTGGCAAAGTCCTCTTCCCGTTGCGCGTCGTTGTTCCACAGGAACCACGTGAACTTGTAGCGGCCGGGCTGCGCAAAGCCATGTTGGACTGCCAGATTGTCGAACGCCAGATGCTCGTCCGCGATTCGAAATTGTTCCAGCGGAAGCACCTGGCCGAACCAGGCGCGGCCGATGGCGTCGCGCCTTAATTCCAGCACCCGGGTGATGTAATCCACAGACTCCGGGTCGTGAAATTGTCCTTCCTCGATGATGGCGCGAATGTCCTCATTCGTGAACGCCATCACCCGTTTGGCCCCCCAATAAGCATCCAGTGGAGTCATCGCCAGAAAGGCCGGGTTGGGATAATTCGGCTTCCAGGTGAGAGAATCGAAACCGACGGCCGTGAAATCACCGACGGCTTTCATCGCCCGCGGGTAGTGAACCTTCTCCCAATTGTCCGCCGCAAATCCCAAAGTGGGGATACGCTGCAACTGAGCCCGGGTCACAGGAAGAATATATTCCTGCCCGTGGCGGGGATCTTTAGGAATATCGCTGTCGCTTCCAAAGCAGTCGCCGAAATCCAGCAGGGAGTGCAGGAACCGGGCGTTTTCGCCTTTGCCCACCACCGAGTCCATGCTGTTTTCACCTTTGGCATCGGTATGGTTCAGCCAGGCAAAAAGCACCGCGAGTCCCCTGAGATCGCGGCGGTCTTCGTGCGCTACCAGGTCGTTCGGATCGTCCGACCGAACCCCGCTGTAGCGGAACGGTCCCGCCAGCTTGGGCGACAAAGCAAGACTCGCCATGGCTCGAATCCGTCCGTCCGGCTCACGGGGGATCTCATCGAAGATGGTCCGAAGTTGAGCTGCGGTCATCCGCCGCTCTTTCCCCGTGCGCGTGGTCACCCTGGCTTTGTCGGAAAGATGAAAGTCCTGCTCTCGACCCAGCAGGATGTAGTTCTCCGGCACATTGAACCCCGCGGCATACAGAAACAATGCGCCCATCACATCGGCCGCCGTGGCCATTTCGGGGTTCGTTTCGGGATCGACTTTCACGAAATAGAGCAGGCCGCGAGCGTCGCGAAGGCGGAAGCCGGCAGAGACGCCCTCCGTTTTGGCCGCCACCACGGTGTAGGGCGGCTCGGGCCCTCCCTGCACTCGTCCGCCTTTTTTCAGGGCTTCGAGGCTCATACGGCTGATATCGCGGTTGGTGAACCAACTCGAATCCGGCACCTCCCCCAGGGTATTCACAGCCAGCGCCTTGCTGGGAGCCGGCCTTTTGTAGTCGATCGAGTTGTGTGCGAAGTCATAAATGGAATTGATCGACTGGACCCGTGCGTCACCCACGGCCGCCACTTCCGGCACGCGCGTGAGGGGATCATCCGGCAGGAAGTGTTGTGCCAAGCATGGTGCTGCGCTGACCCAAACAACCGCTAGAACGTGCGGTAGAGCATGCCGAAGAGATCGTTGAATACAAACCATACGTGAACTCCTTCTGCTGAGAATCCGACATCGAGCCGCATGACGGTCGCTTGCTTGTTCTTGATGCGAAAGCCGACGCCGCCATCGCCGTGCAGGTCGCGAAAGCCGATCAAGCCGGGCCTGGTATAAACATTGCCCCCATCGCCGAAGATGGCCATCTCCAGCGTCTGCGAGATGGACCAGCGATATTCCGTGCTGGCCACCGATACGCCGTTTCCGTAATAGCGATACCGGTCGAAGCCGCGCAGGTCGTCAGGTCCGCCGAGCGTCGGCTGTAGATAGAACGGCACGGTTTGGTGGTTCTCGGCAAAAGCACTCACATTGCGCAGGCGAAAGACGAAGCTGCGCATGCCGTTGGTGAGCGGCACATAGTAGGTGGCTTGGGATTGCAGGAGGTGAAAGTTGGAGTTGTGACCGCTTTCGTCGAAAAATTGCGAATCGTCCGCTTCGAGCAGCAGGCCTCGGGGATTGCTAAAGCCCTCTCGCCTGAAATCCATCTGCACGATCGTGGTGCCGGTCACGAAGTTGGATTGTTGGACGAGACCGGGCGTGTTGGCCTCCGTGAATACTTGCTCGGCGGTGGGCAGGCCGCCGCGATTCCCCGGAACGATGTGCGCAAACAACCCGCCCGCCTCGTAGCCCAGCGTTAATTTCTGATCCCAAAAGTGACCCAGCGCGGCAAAGTGGGCGGTGGTAAACTCCCGTCCGAAATCCGTCATAGCCTTCTTGCTGGAGTCCGGCCCCTCCCCGAAGTAATACACCGAGGCGGCGTCCAGGTAGCCTCCATCCGTTCTTAGTTCGAGATGCCCGTTAAGGAGGTTGTGGAAGTCGAGTGAGGTTTGTCCCCCAAACCACTGGTGCGTGGATCCCACCGCGAACGTCGAACTATCTAGATAGCCCCCGAGCATGTCCGGGCGGGCGTATCGCGGTCCCAGCGAGAATCCGCCTCCCGTAGGGATGCCGCCGAATTTCAGGCCAAAGCCATAGGGGTTAAAGATGCGGTCGAGGATGTCGGTCTGGATGTGGTCAAATTTCTCCTCACCCGGCGGCGGCTCCAGCGGCGACAGATGCTTCGACTTCTCTACTTCCGCAGCTTCGATCGAATCGGCCCGCGAGACCGCACCACCGCCACCGTCACCTCCTCCATCTTGCGCGAAGGCGCACACGGAAAGTGTGACGCCGGCGATGAGAAGCAAAGCGGAATGTCTCACAAATTTGATTCTCAACGGACACCTCCTGCTGGCGCCGCGTGCGTGGTTCTCAAAATATCCCGGCGCCTTCGTGCGCGATCCCGGAATAGGCGGCATGTTGGATGGGGGGCAACGCGCGCTCGGTGGTGATACGGACCTTGGTGAGATCGTGCTCGAGGCTGCGCCAAACCCACCAGAACAGTAGCGAACACAGCGCCAGGGACAACAGGCCCAGGCGTACGGGAAGTTGCGGCTTCATGAACAAGAGAGCGGCAAGAATGCCGGAGGCGCAGAAATCTCCTAATCGCTCTCCAATCACATCGATCAAAGGCCGGATGACCCCTCTCTTCTCGTCGGGAAAAATGGCATAAGCCATCTCCGAACCGAAGCGGTAAAGGGAATTGCGCAGTGAATATTCCCCGCCGCGCAAACAGGTGAATGCCCAGAAGCCCGGCGCGAAAATGACGGAACAACTGGCCAGGCAGAGGAGCGCCGGGTGCAAACGAAAGTACGCCAGCTTCGTTTTCTGATGCATCAAGCGGCTCATCGCGATTTGGGAGACTAGGGTGCAAACACTGAGCCCGCTCTGGAAGAGGCCGAGAAAATGCAATCGGCCGGACTGGTTGAGGTAGTGTTCGGCGACTCGAATCCGGAACATCAAATCCAGCAGCGTCGAAGCGGTGGCGGCGACCACGGTCAGCACCGCGAACTTCCTCACCAATGACTTGGTCAATTGGGCCGCGGTCCGCAGAAGGTCTTGAATGGCCGAGCGCTGCCCGGTTATGCAGTAGTCTGTGGTGTAGAACAGGAGTGCCACTGCCGCGGCAAGGTTCATGGCGGCCAGCATCAGGGTGGCGTCGCCCAAGCTGGTCGCGGCCCGCAACCGGGTCAAGCCGACGCCCGCCAAAATACTGGTGGCCGTTCCGTAAACCATCGCCTTGGGGATCAGTTCATTCCTGTCGGCATTACAACTGCTGGCCCAATCCCCGATCAGAGTCCAAATCATGGAGATACCCAGGGCAGTTGAGGCGCCCACCTCGACGTAGTACACGCTGTACAGCCAGGGCAGGCGGGAGGCTCCGAGTGAAAACAGCACCTCGATGAGAGCATTGAACGCGTACACCCTCCGAACGATGGGCGCCCGCTGCTCCGACCGCAGGAGGCTTGAAACGGCAAGGCTCGCGAGGGCTGCGACGACCGTGCTCCACACGGTGAGATACGGCAGCGACCGAATATCAAGATGGCTTCCTAACAGCGAATCGCGAAAAGCCCGGCTGAAGATGAAATGCATCATCAGGGCCGCGTAGGCCACGAGAAGCAACGGCAAACCTCTCGCCTTCCCACTTCGGGCTGATTCATTGGCGCTCATCGTTTGATCCCCGACTCCAGTTTCGGCTCCTGACCTAGCGACGGCCACCGCCACCTTGAAGTGGCCCTAGGCTTCCCCGGGCAGCATGTTTCTGTGTTCGCGGTAGATGGCGCCGGCAACTAAGGTCCAAAGCGCCACAAACCCGAGAGTGATGGCGGCGAACACGCTGAGGGAAAAGTGCATGGCGCTTCCGGCAAAAATGATGCCGGCTTGCAATACGTCCCCGAGCCTCCAACAAAACGTCTCGATCGCGGCTTTCGCCTTGTATTTGGCTTCGCGTGAGGTCGGCAGCAGCAGCGCATTGCGGGCCGTGTTCTGCAGCGAATAATTCGTGGCATTCTCGCCGATCTTCAGGTCGCGAAGCACACTCAGGGCCGGAAAGAGAAGGATCGAGGCGAAGGTTGCACAGGACAGAATCGGGAGAATAAAGAGCGAGCCGCGCACCCCCATCTGCTTGAAGATTCGGGATACCAGGAAGGCCTGAATGAGGAACGAGACCAGATTCGTCCAGGCGTAGTAATGCGCGTAGAACGTTCCCACGTAGACCCTGCGGGTGGCCACCAACTCACGCCCCGAGCCCACGAAGGCGTTGGCATGGTTGACGATCATTTTGCCCAGGGCAAAGTCGCCGGAAAGGCTCACGATGTTCAGCAGTATGGTCAGAACCGCGATCAGCCCCAGGTATCGGTCGGAAAAAAGTAATTGAAAACCTCCCGTCGCGTTGAGCGTCTCGACGTTCTTTTTCTTCTCGCGTTCTCCCTCCCGTTCCGAGATCACCCGCCCTGAACAATAGGAGAGAACGGCGCACAGGCAGAGGGCCGCTGCGCCGATCAGCATGATGTTATAGGCGCCCAGCGGCTTAATCACCTTGCCTGCAATCCAGGCCCCTCCCACCGACCCGATCGAAGCCCCTACTCCCAGCACCGGAAACAGTCTTTTCCCTTGCCCCTCCGTGTACAGGTCCGTCGCAAACGCCCAGAGTTGAGCCACCGTAAATACATTGAAGATCCCCACCCAGACGAAATACACCACACTTTCATGGACGCCCCGCTTGCCGAAGTAGGCGAATAACAGCAGGTTGGAGGCAAAGAACACCGCCGTCCAGCGAAGCAGCTGGTTGCGGTTGATCTTGGTGGCGATCCAGCCATAGAGAGGGACGACGCCCAGTAGCAGGATCGCCTGTGCGGCGGACGAGTACGCCTTCACTTCGGCGCCGCCTTCGACCAGAATGAGGGACTCTCGCACGGTTTTCAGCAAGTAGTAGCCCCCGAGCAGCACCGCGAGATCGGCCGTCAATAACAGCGCGCCGAGACCTTCTCCTGCACGCACGTTTGCAAATACCGAAAGCATGCGGTCGAGAGCGCTTTTGCGAGCCGGCTCCGGCCGTTGAAGAAGCGCAGAAGACGTAAGAAGATGGCCACTTTCATTCATCGAGGTGATCCGAAGGCACGGGGTCCCAGGTCATTTGGCCCACTCGCCTCGGTTTTCAACAAGCAACCAGACTGCCATACGAAGTTCGGTCATCGCACCGGGTGCAGGGCACAGATTCAGTTGCGTAGGACGGCTCAAGGGGGCAGAGAAGCACCGAACTTACCAAGCTGGTCATGCCAAAAGACCGGCAGTTGCTCAATGGTTAGCAGCGTTCTGGAAAGCCGGCTGTCACGCGGCGTGCGGACTCTGAACTTCGGTTGTCACCCGCTCTCGCGCAGGTGCATTCACCACAAACTCGCCGCAGCCGTGCACGGCGACGAAATCTGGTGACCAAAGATCGGCTTTCGTCGCAACGCGCAGCGACACCCTGTGTGAGAACTTCTGCAAAGTGCTTCGAGGAGCGCCAGGGAGGAAACGGGCGGCTAGCTATGGTCGCCGGGATGGGGGCAACCGGGGAGGCTATCCCAGGCAACCTGGCCGGTCCAACCAAGTTCCTTCATGCCGAATTCGGAAGAGTAAAACGCCCCGCTTACCCAACCCTTGATATTGTCGAAATGATCCCGCAGGGTGAGGACAGGCTGAGCGCTGCCGGGCTTGGGAACGGCGGGCCGGCGCCTCCTGCGTCCCCCTTGTCCGGGCTGTGAAGGCTGGCCCGTGGAGGCTTCGCTGAGGATGGCGTTCTGCTGCTGTTCAGCTAGTTCCTTGAAGGGATGGTTGTAGCGAGCGATCGCTTCATGGTCGAAGGCGCCCAGCGAGGCCAAGAACTTCTTCTGGTTCTCCTGTGTGTCCACGGAGATCAGCGTATCCACGAATCGGTTCACCTGCGCTTGGGTCGAGTCCGGCACTATGCGCTCTGCCAGGACGATGACCGTCTCATTCTGGTGAGGATCAAAGAAGCTAGGCTCCCAGTTACGGTCCGCAACCTTGGCTTCGGCCATCGCCATCGTGGATGCGTTCATGAGGTGGCTTGAGACCGGATGGGCCGCGGCTAATCCGGGCAACGCCAACCCCGCCCCCGTCGTGCCCAGCAACCGTTGCATCATGCGGCGACGGTTCAAGCCGCGGACCTTCCTGCATGCCTCGTCGCTAGGGAATTTGGCGGTAGGTTTTTCCATGACCGACGCAGTCCTGTTAGAGCGTGATCTCCAGCCCCCCACCTCAATGCTAACACTGCTTCCTTGAACCGCACAAGACGGTCCGTTGGGTCACGCCCAAATCCGGCCGGGTAGCGCGGACCGCCGATTTTGCGGTCCGCGGTTCGTCCCCACGGCGTACGGAAAAGCCGCGGACCGCAAAATCGGCGGTCCGCGCTACCCACTTTCATGCCACTGGGTGGGCGGCAGGCCCATGGGCACTCGGCAGAAATTGGTAGTATGATCGTAGTGGGGCTAAACCTGGAAGGGGAATTTATGGCGGATGAGTCGAAGACCGTTTACGACGTGACGGTAGTCGGATCAGGCGCGTCGGGAGGCTGGGCTGTGAAGCGGCTTTCCGAGGCCGGGTTCAAGGTGGCACTGGTGGATGCGGGCCGCCCGCAGTCGGACGCCAACTTCACCGAGCACATGCCGGTGTTTCAATTGAAGTACCGCGACCAGGCCGACTCACTGATCCGCAAAACGCGGCCCGTGCAGAAAGACTGCTACGCCTGCATGGAATACAACTACGACTGGTTCTGCAACGACCTCGACGAGCCCTACACCACCGGCCAGGACAAGCCCTTCAGTTGGCAGGGACGACTGCGCGTTACGGGCGGGCGTACCAACGTCTGGGGACGAGTCAGCCTGCGCCTGAGCGATCTGGATTTCAAGGCGGCCTCTCGCGATGGCTACGGCGAGGACTGGCCCCTCAGCTACAGGGACCTGGAGCCCTATTACGACCTGGTGGAAGAATACGTGGGCATCTGCGGACAGGCGGAGGGATTGGCGCATTTGCCGGACGGCCATTTTCAGCCGCCCATGCCTCTCAATTGCGTGGAGACACATTTCCGGAATCAGGTGAAAACCAAGCTGGGCTGGGTGGCCATGCCCTCGCGCAGCGCCAACCTCACTCGTGCCATCAACGGCCGCGCGGCCTGCCATTACTGCGGTCCGTGCGAACGCGGCTGCATGACTCATTCTTACTTCAATGCCGCCTTCACCACGGTCGCCGACGCCTTGAAGTCCGGCAATTGCACCCATATACCGAACGCTATGGTTTACAAAGTCCTGATGGACTCCCAACGCAATCGTGCCCGGGGCGTTTTCTATATCGACCGCATCACGCGTGAGCCGAAGGAGGTGAACGCGCGCGCTGTGGTGCTCTGCGCGCAATCCTTGGAATCGGTGCGGATTCTGCTAAACTCCGCCGACACCCGTTATCCAAACGGCCTGGCAAATTCCAGCGGCGTGCTCGGCCACTATCTGATGGACCACATCACGGGAGGCGGCGCCAGCGGCGAGTTTCCTGACCTCGCCGGCAAGCCGGCGATGAGCCAGCCTCAAAACCCGGCAGGGATGTATGTGGCCCGCTTCCGCAATCTCCCCGGCGGGTCCAAGGCGAAGGACTTCCTGCGCGGCTACGGTTACGAGGGCGGAGGCGGCACCAACTTCAACTGGGATGCGGCAGGATTTGGCAAGGCTTACAAAGAGGCCCTGCTTGAGCCCAAGTGCTACCTGGGGATCGGCGGATTCGGCGAGTGCTTGCCCCGCTTCGAGAATTACGTGGAGCTGGACCCCGAGATGAAAGACACCTATGGGATTCCGGTCCTACGCATCAACATGACCTATGGCGAAAACGAGCACAATATGGTGAAAGACATGGCGGACGCGGCCGCCGAAATGCTGGAAGCTGCCGGCGCCAAGAACATCCGACAGAGAGCCAGTCCTTCCACCCCCGGATGGGCCATCCACGAAGTGGGCATCGCACGGATGGGAAACGACCCCAGGCGATCGGTGCTCAACCAGTTCCAGCAGGCGCACGACGTCAAGAACCTCTTCGTCTGCGACGGAGCTGGCTTCACCTCGACGGCCTGCCAGAACCCTACGTTAACCATCATGACGCTCTCGGTCCGCTCCATGGACTACCTGATGGGCGAAATGAAACGTGGCAACGTCTGAGCCCGCTCGCTTACGGGCAACCTTTGTGGTTGCCCCTGGGCGACCACAAGAGCCGCCCCTGCGATTTTCGTGGACTTTTTGTCCTTGCGTTTTGTTTTCATAGACATTCCAGCTTTTTTCCGTCGAGTTTTGCGTAGCGCGTCCCGTGTTTGGGGTCCGCAGCTCGTCCCAACGGCCAGAAGAGCCGCAGACCGTCGAACCGCCGGTCTGCGCTACCAGACATTTTGACCTTGCCGTTTGTTTTCATAGACATTCCCGGTTCGTTCGTTCGATTTTGTAGGGGCACCCCTTGTGGGCGCCCACGTGGGCGGTCACGAGGGCCGCCCTCACGAATGTCATCGACATATT
>Ga0187781_10000793_pt1 | contig 23124 bp, 21 predicted proteins | sample 0715_SJ02_MP02_2_FD_132447 | JGI IMG/M metagenome (GOLD analysis project Ga0187781, IMG submission 132447) | Tropical peat soil microbial communities from peatlands in Department of Meta, Colombia - 0715_SJ02_MP02_20_MG | ecosystem: Environmental > Terrestrial > Soil > Wetlands > Peat | place... | reverse complement strand
GGCCCCTATTCCGCCGCCTTGCGCATGGCGTCCCATTCGCGCAGCGCCTGAGCGTCGCGCGGCGTGACGTCGGGATATTGCGGATCGGCGCCGACGGCTGGCGAAATCTTCCACGAGCGGGCGCACTTGCGGCCCGGCGCCTGACGCGGCTCGACCGCGACCGCAGCGACATCGTCCAACCGGAAAGCCGAATCCGGGCCCTCGCCTTCAATCAGCGTGGCGTCCGAGGTGATGCATAGTTCCGCGAGATCGGCATCGGCCGCGATCCCGAAAAGATCCGGATCGGCCACATAGATGACCGGCGCGGCTTCGAGCGATGAGCCGATCCGCTTGGCGGCCCGTTCAAGTTCGAGCGCGCCGGTGACGACCCGGCGGAGATTGCGCAGCTTACGCCATCGCTCGGCCAAGGCATCGTTGCGCCATGCCCCGGGCACCGCCGGAAAACTTTCAAGATGAACGGAGGCGACGTTGGGATCGCGCGCGAGCCAAGCCTCCTCGGCGGTGAAGCTTAAGATCGGCGCAAGCCAGGTCACCGTGCAGCGGAACAAATGATCGAGCACGTTCAGACAGGCTTTGCGCTTGAGCGACGAATAAGGATCGCAATAGAGCGCATCCTTGCGAATGTCGAAATAGAAGGCCGAAAGATCGACCGTCATGAACGCGTTGAGCGCGGCGAAGATGCGCTTGTAATCGAAGTCCTTGTAAGCTGTGCGCACGAGCGCATCGAGGTCGCTCAGCCGGTGCAGCATCAGGCGCTCGAGCTCCGGCATCTGCTCAAAGGAAACGCGATCGGCGGCTTCGAAATGCGCGAGATTGCCAAGCATCCAGCGCAGCGTGTTGCGCAGCCTGCGATAGGTATCCGTCGTTGTTTTCAGCGTTTCAGGTCCGATGCGCTGATCGTCCCAATAGTCGGTCGCACAAGTCCATAACCGCAGGATATCGGCACCTGATTGGTCGATGACGTCTTGCGGCGCCACCACATTGCCGAGCGACTTCGACATTTTGCGCCCGTTCTCGTCGAGCGTGAAGCCGTGGGTGACGACGATGTCGAAGGGCGCGCGCCCGCGTGTTCCGCAGGACTCGAGCAACGACGATTGAAACCAGCCGCGGTGCTGGTCTGAGCCCTCCAGATACACCACCGTCTCGTCGCCGCCGTCGGCCTTGCGCCTGATATGCGCCAGCGCGGGGAAGTGTTCGGTGTCATCGAGCACGAAGGCGTGGGTCGAGCCGGAATCGAACCAGACATCGAGGATGTCGTCGACCTTCTGCCAGCTTTCGTTGCTGCGCTTGCCGAGAAAGCGCTCACGCGCGCCCGGAGCGTACCAGGCGTCGGCGCCTTCCCGCTCGAACGCATCGATGACACGCACATTCACATCGGGGTCGTTCAGGATCTCGACTGAACCCTCCGCATTCTCTTTGATGAAGACGGTGATCGGCACGCCCCAGGCGCGCTGGCGCGAGATCACCCAATCAGGCTTGCTTTCGATCATGCCGTTGATGCGCCGTTCGCCTTGCTCCGGCACCCAGCGCGTCGCCTTGATGGCGGCGTAAGCAAGCTCGCGCAAGGTCGCACCGTGGCGCGTCGTACCGCTCAACAGGCCGATGGGCCGGTCCATGGCGATGAACCATTGCGGCGTGTTGCGGAAGATGACCGGCTTTTTCGAGCGCCATGAATGCGGATATTGATGCTTGAGTCGCCCGCGCGCGATCAGCATGCCGGCGTCGATCAAGGCCTTGATCACCGCGTCGTTGGCGTCGCCTTTCTCGCCCTTGTCGTTCAGCACGCGCTTGCCGGCGAAGCCGGGCGCCTGCTCGGTGAAGCGGCCATCGGCATCGACCGTGTAGGGAATGGTCGTATTGATCCCGCGCGCCGCAAGTTGTCGCGCATTGGCGGTCCAAACATCGAAGTCCTCGCGTCCGTGTCCGGGCGCGGTGTGGACGAAGCCAGTGCCCGTGTCGGCGGTGACGTGATCGCCATCCAGCAGCGGCACAGCGAACTCGTAGTCGCCCGCAAACCCCTTCAAAGGATGGGAGCACAACGTGCCTCGCAACTCAGACGCAGGAACCTCCCGCTCCTTTCTGAAGGCGGTAACGCGCGCTTGTCGCAGCACGTCGAGCGCAAGACCATCTGCGAGGATCAAACGATCGCCCAGCTTGGCCCAGTTATCCGATGGGGCGTCTTCAATCAGGTAGAGGCCGTAGGAAATTTTTGACGAGTAGCTGACCGCCCGATTTCCGGGAATCGTCCAGGGAGTCGTCGTCCAGATGACGACGCTCGCACCGAGCAAACTCTTTTCGGGCTTGGCGGTGTTTGGTTCAGCGATCGAGCGAACGGGAAACTTCACCCACACCATGTCGGACGTATAATCCTCGTACTCGACTTCGGCCTCGGCGAGCGCGGTCTTTTCCACCACCGACCACATCACGGGCTTTGAGCCGCGATAGAGGGTGCCGTTGGCGGCGAACTTCATCAGCTCGCGGGCGATCTGCGCTTCGGCGAAATAATCCATCGTGGTGTAGGGATGCGCCCAATCGCCGACCACGCCGAGCCGCTCGAATTCCTCGCGCTGCACGCCGATCCAGTGCTCGGCGAAGGCGCGGCACTCCTTGCGGAATTCGACCAGCGCCGCCGGGTTGGAGAAATCCGGCTTCGGCCTGCCCTTGGCGCGATAATTCTCCTCCTCGATCTTCCATTCGATCGGCAGGCCGTGGCAATCCCAGCCCGGCACATAGTTCGAATCGAAGCCGAGCATCTGGTGGCTCTTGGCCACCACATCCTTGAGGATCTTGTTCAGCGCATGCCCGATATGGATGTTGCCGTTGGCGTAGGGCGGCCCGTCATGCAGGATGAAGCGCGGGCGGCCTTTGGCAGCGACGCGCAGCCGCCCGTAGAGGTCGAGCTTCTGCCAGCGCTTGAGGATTTCCGGCTCCCTGTGCGGCAGGCCGGCGCGCATCGGGAAGTCGGTTTTCGGCAGAAACAGCGTTTCGCCGTAATCGCGCGTTTTTGCGGGCGTCTCACTCATGGCGCGCCTTCTAACAAGCCGGTGGCGCAACGCAAAGGGCTGGGGAAACGCAAATCCTCTCCCCCGGGAACCCACCCCCCGCCTTGGCGTTAATCAACGCCGCATGGGCTCGGGCGAGGACCGTTTCGTGGACTATTTGCGCCCCGGCACTGAAGCCCCGGACTTCCCCGACAATAGCGATTCGCCGCAGAGCGCGGACGCGATCTGGGCTCCGCTTGCCCATATGGCGACGTTCGGCATCTTCTTCATCCTCTTCGGCGCCGTCCTTTATCTCGGCCGCACGATCCTGCTGCCGATCTTTTCAGCCGGCGTCGTCGCGCTGACGCTCGCCCCTCTGGTCAAGGCCGCCGGGCGCCGCGGCATTTCCCCTTGGATCACGGCCATTGTGATCGTTGCGGTCGGTGTGGGCGCGCTCAGCCTTGCCGTGACGGTGATGGCCGGCCCGGTGAGCGAGTGGGTCGGCCGCGCGCCGGAAATCTGGACAAACATCAGGGAGAAATTCGCCGTGCTCGAGCAGCCGCTGGCGGCGGCGCGTCAGTTGCAGCGGGCCTTGTTCGGCGAAGCGGCCGGCTCCCAAATCTCGGCGCCGAATGTGGTGCTGCCGGTGGTCGCTTTGCTGACGCCGGCGGCCGGCGAACTCCTCTTGTTCTTCGGCACGCTGTTTTTCCTTCTTGCCGGCCAGCTCGAATTGCGCGCGCGGTTCGTTTCGCTGTTTGCCGAGCGGGAAGCGAAGCTTCGCTTTCTGCGAATTATGAACGACATCGAGAAGAACCTGACCGGCTATCTGGTCCTGGTCACGACTATCAACGCGTCACTCGGAGTGATCGTCGGCGTCGGCGCGTTTCTCCTGGGCTTTCCCAATCCGGTGATTCTCGGACTGCTGGCGGCGATGTTCAACTACATACCTTATGTCGGGCCGGCGGTGATGGTGGTCGTTCTGTTCGGCGTCGGTCTCGTGACGTTTCCATCGCTCGGTCACGCCTTGCTGGCGCCGCTCGGCTTTGTCGCGCTGACGACTGCCGAGGGACATTTCATTACGCCGACAATCGTCGGGCGGCGGATCACGCTCAATCCGCTCCTCATATTTCTCGCGCTCGCCTTCTGGACATGGCTGTGGGGTCCCATCGGGGCATTTTTGGCGGCGCCGCTGTCGATCGTGGGGCTCGTGGTTTTCAACCACTTATTCCCCAAAGACGACGCCAAACTTCCTGATTGAACGGAACTTTTTACAGCCTGTATACTTATCGCGGCAAATTCGGCGCTCGCTGCATTGGAGACAAAGTCATGAACACCGCGTCGACGACATCACAGACCGTCCGCGATACGATCAAGGATGCGCGCGAAACTGTCCGCGAGGCGCGTCAGGCCGCTTCCGACGCCTCCCCCGAAATCCAGAATGATTTGCAAAAACTGCGCGAAGATTTCCACCGCCTCGCCGACCAGGTCGCGGAGATCGTCGGCGCGCGCGGCAACGCCGCTTGGAATCGGGCCAGGTCGAGCGTGGAGGACGTGCTTTCGGATGCGCAGGACAAGGGGCGTGACGCGGCAGGCGCCGTGCGCGAGGTGTCCGATCATTTCGTCGAGGCGCTCGACGAATCGATCAAGAAACGCCCCTACACCACGCTCGCGATCGTCGCTGGAGTAGCATTTCTGTTTGGCGCGGCTTGGCGTAGATAGCTGGCGGAGATCATTGGCGCAGATCGCCTCGATGGCGCCAGCGCCAACGCGTCGTGACTCGTTTTTCGCCGGCGGCGTCCGGTGGCGATTGATTTAGTTTTGACTTTCGATTGAGGCTGCCGCGGCCGCGAACGCTGCGCGACGGTTGCGAGGTTTTGATGCTCAAGAATTGGATGCACGACATTGCCCTCTCGGTGCAGGCGAAAAGCGGCGTCACGCCTCTCCTGTTCATCTGGTTTGCAATCGTTGGCCTGGCGCTGTCGACCGGTTTTGCTTTCCTGTGTGTCGCCGGCTACGCGTGGCTGTTGCCGCAATTGGGCGCCGTCTTCGCCGGACTTGCGATGGCGGGGGTCTTTCTGCTCATCGCCTTGATCGCGGCGGCGGCAGCCGCCCTGTCGCGCCGCAATGCCAAGCAGCGCGCGATTTTAGAACGCGCTGCGCGCGCTCAAGCCTCCTCATCGTGGTTGCTCGACCCGAAAATGCTAAACGTCGCCATGCAGGCCGGCCGCTCGCTCGGCTGGCAGCGCATCGTCCCGGTCGTGCTTTTGGGTTTTCTCGCCGCGCAGTGGCTGCGGGAGAACCGCCAACCCCCCGTCGACGGCGAGAGCTAATCAAAACCCCGGATTGGCGGAAAGGCATTCCCGGCGCGGCCGAGAGCTTGCCGGGCCAGCCTGGAATCCTCGTCGATCGCCCGCACCAATTCGTCGAGCGAGCCGAAGAATTTCTCTTCGCGAATCCAGGCGATGAACGCCACGTCGATATGCTTGCCATAGAGATCGCCGGCAAAGTCGAACAGGAAAACCTCGAGCAGCACGACGCCAGAATCGAACATCGGCCGGCGGCCGAAATTGGCAACGCCGTCGTAGAGCCGGTCGCCGACGGCGACGCGCACCGCATAGACGCCGTGCCGCAGCCCGCACGCAGCGTCGAGGCTGAGATTGGCGGTCGGAAAGCCAAGCTCGCGCCCGCGCTTGTCGCCGTGGATCACCTCGCCCGAGATGAACCAGGGAAAGCCCAGCAATGCCGCGGCGTCTTGCGGACGGCCGGCCGCGAGCGCATCCCGGATCGGACCGGACGAGACCGGACGGCCGTTGATTTCGAAGGGCGCGATCACGTCGACCGCAAAGCCGAATTTGCGCCCCTCCGCCGCGAGGAAATCCGGCGAGCCGGCGCGGTTCTTGCCGAAATGAAAATTGAATCCGATCACCGCTCCGCCGATGCCGAAACGGCCGACCAGAATGCGGGTAACGAATTCATCCGCCGTCAGGGTCGCGAGCGCGGCGTTGAAGGTGAGCACAATTGCCCCGTCGAGCCCGGCCGAAGCCAGCAACCGCAACTTGGCGGCTTCGTCGGTGAGCCGGAATAACGGCTCGCCGGGGACGAAAAAGGTGCGCGGGTGCGGCTCGAAGGTCAGGACGGCCGCCGGCTTGCCGAGCGCCTTGGCGCGCTCCTGTGCCGCCGCAATCACCGTCTGGTGCCCGCGATGGACGCCGTCAAAGTTGCCCATGGCGACCACGGCGCCGTGCAGCGTCCCCTCGGGCGCGCTATCGCGCACGACCAGAAAGCGTTTCCGCGTCATTGGCTTCGATTGGTTAAAAGGAACCTCGGCGGGTCCGTAGGTGCCGTCGCCCCCGGGCCAAGTCAACCCAGCTAAGTCAACGGGGCCAAGCCAACTGGCGCCCGACGGCATGGACATAGACGAACGGTTGCGTTTTGGCCCCGCCGACAATCCTTGCGATTAACCCGATTTTCAACCTACCAAGATACCATCTCGTGCTGATCGCTAGAGCATGATCCGGAAAAGTGGAAGCCGGTTTTCCGAAAAGATCATGCTCAAACAAGATGGTAGAGAGGGATGACGGTTCGAAGAAATGTCATCCCGCTCTGGGTGGGGGCCTGGGGACTATGACGCTCGATCCTGCAATGCCCGTGCTCGTGGTGGATGACTATGCCACCATGGTGCGGATTATTCGCAATCTCCTGAAGCAGATCGGCTTCGCCGATGTCGACGATGCCAATGACGGCGGCACGGCGCTCGCCAAGATGCACGAGAAGCGCTACGGCTTGGTGATTTCCGACTGGAATATGGAGCCGATGACCGGCTACGACCTGCTCCGCCGGGTGCGGGCCGACCCCGAATTGGGCGCGACGCCTTTCATCATGGTGACCGCTGAATCGAAAACCGAAAACGTGATCGCGGCGCGCAAGGCGGGCGTGAACAACTACATCGTCAAGCCGTTCAACGCACAAACGCTGAAGACCAAGATTGAGTCGGTGCTGGCGGGCAACTAAACCACTTTCGCTCGCTTCGTCTGGAGCAGCGATGCTCCGGCTTACCACGCAAGTCTGCGCATGATCGCCGTCGGCGCGACGCCCGCCGCCGCAAACGTCGCGTTCAAGCCTGACAGATCCGGCGCCCCGCGCCCGCCGGCTTCTTCCGCATGCAGAGCGGAAACGACAAATAAACAATCGAGGCCGAACGCAACGGCTCCCTTCAAATCGGTGCGGACTGAATCGCCGATCGCCAACACGCGGGCGAGCGGCGTCGTCTGGCCGCGAAGAGCCGCGGCTTTGCCGAGCGCCGCCTCGTAGATCGGCGCATAGGGTTTGCCGCAATAGAGCACCTGCCCGCCGATGGCGGCGTAAGCGTCGGCGAGCGCTCCGGCGCAATAGACGAGTTCGTCGCCGCGTTCGACCACGATGTCGGGATTGGCGCAGACCATGAACAGCGAACGCTCGCGCATCGCCGCCAGCAATTCGCGATAGTCCTCCGGCGTCTCGCGCGTGTCGTCGAACAAGCCTGAGCACACCACATAGTCGGCGATCTCGGCCGGCGCGAAGGTGACGTCGAGGCCGGCGAAGATCGACAGATCGCGCTCCGGGCCGAGATGAAACACGCGCTCGCCCGGTCTTATTTCGACAATGTCGTGCGTGACGTCGCCGGAACTCATGATCGCGTCATAAGCATCGTGCGGCACGGCAAAACGATCGAGGATGCGTTGCACGTTCGCACCCGCACGCGGCGCGTTGGTGATCAGGATCACCGTGCCGCCCTCCTCGCGAAAGCACGCAAGCGCGTCGCAGGCCTCCGGAAAGGCGGCAACACCGTTGTGCACGACGCCCCAGACGTCGCACAGAAGCACGTCATAGCCGCGCGCGAGCGGACCAAATTGTTCGATCAGGGGAACCGTCATTGCCAGCGAAACGAAGCAATCCCGTAGTGAGGCGTGGATTGCTTCATCGGGTGCGCCCGCAGCAATGACCACTCATGACGCAGCTCATAACGCATACGGCTCGAAACGCATCAAGTGCGGCCGCTCGCGGCGCGCACGAGTTGAGCGAAACCGCCCCCGCGCGGCAAAGGACCGGCATTGGCGGATGGAGCCGTCCCCGCCCTTGCCTGTTCGCCTCTGCCAGTGTCTGCGACACCTTGCAAGGCCTCGGCGCGCACCGGCCGCGGCGGCGAAAAGAGAAAGCCCTGTCCGAAGCGCACATCGTAGTCGAGCAGATCGACCACGGTCGATTCGCTCTCGATCCGGTCGGCGATGAGGTCGATGCCGAAACGGCCGAGCAGGTCGGAGAAATCGGCTGGATGAATGTTTGACGTGGCGCTGCCCATGCGGTTGAGCAGCAAGGCGGCCGGCGCCTTGACGAAGCGAAAGCCGCGGGCGGTCAATTCGCGCGGCTCGATCCGCAGGTCGGCGAGATTGTCCATCGAAAACCGAAAGCCGCGCTCGGCGAGTGCGGCAAGGCTTTCATGCTCGATCGGCCCCATGCTGCGGACCGCATTTTGCGTGAACTCGAACACCAGCGACGGCGCAATCGCGCGATTGGCTTCGATCAGTTCGAGCAGCTGCGGAAAGCTCGCATCCGTCAGCGTCGCCGCCGAGAGATTGCAGAACAGGCCGATATCGCGATTTTTCAGCAGCAGGCGCCTGACCACCTGCACGCATCGCAACACGCACAGGCCGTCGAGCTTCGGCAGCAGCGACCCTGTTTCGGCATAGGGCAGAAAATCCGCGGCGGCGACGACCTCGCCGTTGCCGGCATTGAGCCGGGACATCGCTTCGTAATAGCGCACCTTGCGCTGCGGCAAGGTCACGATCGGCTGCAGGTAGAGGTCGATCTTCTGGCCGTCGATGGCGCCGGCGACCGCGGCAACAACGGCGTCCTGATCAAGGCCGCGGAACGCGGCAATCTTCGGCAATGCCGGCACAGCCATTCCGGCGGACGGCGGAGCCTCGAGGACCGCGCGCGGCATGCTTGCGGCTGGTCGCTCCGCCGCGGCGGCAGGCATCGGCGGCGCGGCCCGCTCTCCGCTCAGTGCAAGCTCATGCTGGGCGACCGACTCGGCAAGCTGCCTGACCAGCCGCGATAGCTCCTCGATCTCGTCGGCAAGCGGCTGCGGGGTCGAGGCCTGATTGCCGACAGCACTAAGGGTGCCGAGAGTGCCCGGATTGCCAACCTTTTCTTCCACGGCCGCGAGCCGGCGGCTGAACTCCGCCAGCTGACGCGCCAGATCGCCCGACCCTCGCGCGAGGCTTGCAACCTGATCGTTCATCACGGCCCGGTCGCGCTTGCGTCCGGCGATGGCGTTGTAAAGCGCAAGCACGGTGAGAACGGCGAGCGCCGTCAGTGCCGAATCGGCCGCCGAGAAGCCAAATCGCAGGAAAAGCACGGCGCCGAGCGAAGCGGCGATGAGCACCATGCATAAGGCTATGAAGATGGCGCTGATGCGCACCATACGAATCCCATGCCGGAAATGATTCGCTTCCGAACGGTATCAGTGTCCACAAGCGCCGCGCTGCTGCAAGGACTCTTCGCCCCGCGGCGGGGGCCGGTCAGGCGACGGCGCGGATGACTCGGGCCACTTTTTCGAAAATCTCGCCGACTTCCGCTTCGCTGACGATTAACGGAGGCGCGATGGCCAGCGTGTCGCCGGCAATCCGGATGACCAGGTCTTCGTCGTGGAAGGCCCGTTCCATGGCCTCGTAGCCGCGCTCGCCGGCGGCCCCGGGCAGCGGCGCGAGATCGACCCCGGCCGCAACACCGACCGTGCGCACGTCGAGAACGCCGGGCAAACCCTTGAGCGTCATCGCGGCCTCGGCATAGAGCGGCTCAAGACGCCTTGCCCGCTCGAACAAGCCCTCGTCCCGATAAAGATCGAGGGCCGCGAGACCCGCCGCACAGGCAAGCGGGTGCGCCGAATAGGTATAGCCGTGGAACAGCTCGATCACATGCTCCGGGCCATGCATGAAGGCGTCGTAGACGTTTTCCCGCGCGATTACGCCCCCCATCGGCACGGCGCCGGAATTCACGCCCTTGGCGAAGCACAGAAGGTCGGGCGTCACGCCGTAGCGTTCGGCGGCGAAGGGGTGCCCGAGCCGGCCAAAGCCGGTGATCACTTCGTCGAAAATAAGCAGAATGCCGTGCCGATCGCAGATCGCGCGCAAGCGCTGGAGATAGCCCTGCGGCGCCGGCAGCACGCCGGTCGAGCCGGCCATCGGCTCGACGATCACCGCAGCGATGGTCGACGCGCCATGCAGCGCGACGATGCGTTCAAGCTCATCGGCCAAATGGGCGCCCCAGCGCGGCTCGCCCTTGGTGAAGGCTTGCTGCTCGCGATTGTAGGTCGCCGGCAGATGGTCGACGCCAGTGAGAAGCGTTCCGAAGAATTTGCGGTTATTGACGATGCCGCCAACAGAAATGCCGCCGAAGCCGACACCGTGATAGCCGCGTTCGCGGCCGATGAGGCGGGTACGGGCGCCCTCGCCGCGAATGTTGTGATAAGCGAGCGCGATCTTGAGCGCGGTATCGACCGCCTCCGAGCCCGAGTTGCAGAAGAACACGCGATTGAGATCGGCCGGCGCTAGCGCGGCGATCCGGCTCGCGAGCTCGAAGGACTTCGGATGGGAGAAATGAAAAGCCGCCGCGTAATCGAGTTCGGCGGCCTGCCGCTGGATCGCAGCAACAATCGGATCGCGGTTATGGCCGGCATTCGAGCACCACAACCCTGCTAATCCATCAAGTACGGAACGCCCGTCAGGCGTGAAGTAATGCATTCCCTTGGCAGCCGTGATCAGTCGCGGAGAGCGCTTGAACGCTCGGTTCGGCGTAAAGGGCAGCCAAAACGCATCGAGATCGTTGGTTTGGCGCGTTGCTAAGCTTCCAATTTCAGCCATGGTCGTCTCGCTGTTCGCGGCTCGCGACTTCGCAGGCGCGCTGTTTCAGCGCGCAGTTCCGACAGCCGTGCAAAACTGAACGCGTTTCCGGCCGTAATCGCGCTCATGACAATGTATCGCAGACTGGGGCGGCGTCGAACAGTTTCCTCGATCCCCTTGGAAACCAACGGGCCGAAACCTCTGCAGCCGGTCGAGAAACGGCCGCGCGCAAACACAATTCGATCGTGAGAGGCTGGTTCTGCTGCACGGCGTGCGCTTCGTTTTTTCGCCGCTCCGCAACTGCGTTGCCGAGCAAGTTCCCACTTGCCCACATTGGTAGCTTCTTTGTGAACTATCAAAAGCTGTATAAATTTGAACACACGCCGGAAGATGGCATGATGAGATAACAGACTCGGCTCTATGAGCCCCCTGGCCGGTTCAACCACCGCGGTGGGCGATGAAGGATAGACATCCTGGGGCTGACGATGATGGCCCTTATCTTAACGACGCGCATGCGGATCAGGAGCATCTGCATGCCGACGACATCCGCCAGGAACTCAGTCGCATCGTCAACAGTAGCCCCTTCCGCGACGCTTTCCGACTGACCAGTTTTCTTTCTTTCATTGTCGAAATGACGCTGGCCGGCAACGGCAGCAAGCTCAAAGCTTATACCATCGCCGTCGAGGCATTGGGCCGCGGCGTCGATTTTGATCCGCAAACCGATCCGATCGTGCGGGTCGAGGCAGTCCGCATGCGCCAGGCGCTGGCGCGGTACTATTCCGGGATCGGCCGCGACGATCCGCTCGTCATCGAGGTGCCGCGCGGCGGCTACATTCCGGCTTTCCGGCGCCGCAACGCTCGCGAAAAACCAAAGTCGGGTGCCGCCGTTCCGCTTCCGGCGCACGCCAAGTCCGATGCGAAATCCGAACAGGATACAGCCGCGGAATTCGCCACAAGACGCCGGGAGCTTTCCGAAACGATCCACCGCTTTCGCGAGTTGGCAAAAGCGCACCGCCGACAGGTGGCGGCGATGGCGGCTATTGTCGGGCAAGCGCGGCAGACGCTCCTCGACTCGCGCGCCCTCTTGCAAGCCTGCCGGGGCCTGGACCTTGCTTGCGGCCCTGATCGGCCACTGCTACCAACCGCGCAACCCTATCAGCCGAATGAATTAAGGCCCGCGGATGGCCGAGAAACGCAAAGACAACAAGCTCAAGGCACGGCTGCCGCGCGGATTAGAAGACCGCGGGCCAATTGAGATTGCCGCCACGCGTCGGATGATCGAGACCATCCGGCAAGTCTACGAGCGTTACGGCTTCGAGCCGGTGGAAACGCCGGCGATCGAATATACCGACGCGCTCGGCAAGTTCCTGCCCGACCAGGACCGGCCCAACGAAGGCGTGTTCTCGTTTCAGGACGACGACGAACAATGGCTGTCGCTGCGGTACGATTTGACCGCGCCGCTCGCACGTTACGTGGCGGAAAATTTCGAGACGCTGCCGAAGCCCTACCGCTCGTATCGCTTCGGCTGGGTCTTCCGCAACGAGAAGCCGGGCCCCGGCCGCTTCCGCCAGTTCATGCAGTTCGACGCCGACACCGTCGGCTCCGCCTCGCCCGCCGCCGACGCCGAAATGTGCATGATGGCGGCCGATACGATGGAGGCACTCGGCATTCCGCGCGGCTCGTATGTGGTGAAGGTTTGGAGCCGAAAATTGCTTGATGCCGTTATGGACGCGGTCCCCGAACTCCAAGGAGCTTCGCCCGAAAAACGGCTGGTCGTCCTACGATCGATCGACAAACTAGATCGCGTCGGCCCGTCTGGTGTTCAACGGTTGCTCGACGAAGGGCGAAAAGATGAAAGTGGCGATTTTACAAAGGGTGCCGGTTTATCGAAGTCGGCGAACAACTTCATAACCTCAGCGAGTTCGTCGATTTACGTCACTCAATTCTCTAACGAAGCCTTGTTGTCATTTGACAAGCGATATGAAACGCAAATTTCGCAATTTGAAACTGGACAAAGGCAACCCTTTAACATCACGGAATACGTGGACTTGGTGAAGTCGTACTTAGCCGGGCGCGCAGTTCCCGCATCACTTGAAACCGGATTAAGCGAACTCGGTCAAATTTCTGATCTCATCAATGCCAGCGGATATGGCGATAGGATCCGCATCGATCCGTCTATCGTCCGCGGTCTCGAATATTACACCGGCCCCGTCTTTGAAGTTGACCTAATGTTCCCGACTACAAGCGCCGACGGCAAGCCGGTGCGCTTCGGCTCCGTTGGCGCGGGTGGACGCTACGACGGGCTCGTCTCGCGCTTTCGCGGCGAGCCTGTGCCCGCCACCGGATTTTCCATCGGTGTGTCGCGGCTTGCCGCAGCGCTGATGCATCTCGGCAAGCTCGACAATAAACAACAGCCAGGCCCGGTCGTCGTCACCGTCTTCGACAAAGACAGGCTCGCCGACTATCAGAACATGGTCGCAACGTTGCGCGCGGCCGATATCCGCGCCGAGCTTTATCTCGGCAATCCGCGCAATCTCGGCAATCAGCTCAAATACGCCGACAAGCGCAACGCGCCTTGTGTCGTCATCCAGGGCTCCGACGAGAAGGCCAAGGGCGAAGTGACGATCAAGGACCTGATCGTCGGCGCTGAACTCGCCAGGCTGGAAAAGGGCCGCGAGGAGCATTTGCAGAAACAAGCCGAGGCGCAGCGTTCGGTGCCGCAGGCCGAGCTCGTCGCCACCGTCCGCAACATCCTGGCGCGACACGGAATTTCCTAGAACGCTGCTGGCCGGCCATTAACGGCGCCCCCTGATCTTCATCGAATCTCGACGGTTGCCGTGTTAAGGGGCCGCAGGGTCAGCGCAATCGCAGCCCCTTCGCAAAATGGATTAACCATAGGCTCGCGCGAGTTCTGGTCGGTATGAGTATGGCAGCGAACAATTCGGACCTGCGCGCGCAGCAGCTCCTCTCGTCCTACATGCGCGCGGGCTATACGCCGGTCGATCCGCCGGTGTTGCAGCCGGCAGAGCCTTTCCTCGACCTTTCGGGCGAGGACATCCGCCGCCGCATGTTCCTCACCAGCGATCCGCACGGGCGCGAATTGTGTCTGCGGCCCGATCTGACCATTCCGGTCTCGCGCGCTTATCTGCAATCGCCTTCGGCCGGCAAGGTCGCGGGCTACTGCTATCTCGGGGTGGTGTTTCGCCACCGCGAAGGCGCTGCCACCGAAATCCTGCAAGCCGGCATCGAATCCTTCGGGCGGCATGACAAGGCGGCGGCCGACGCCGAAATGCTCTCGCTCGGCCTCGAAGCGACGACGCTTTACGGCCTCCCGTCACCGGAAATCCGCATCGGCGACGTCGGCCTGTTTGCCGCCTTTGTCGCCGCGCTCGATTTGGCGCCGGCGTGGAAGCGGCGTCTGGTCAAGGATTTCAACAGGAAATGGTCGCTGGCGCACGATCTGGATCAACTGGCACTGACGGCCACCAACGGCGCTCCGGAATATCGCGGTGTGCTCGCCGCGCTCGCCGGCTCCGATCCCAAGGCGGCGCATCATCTCGTCACCGATCTGCTCTCGATCGCCGGGATTGCCGCGGTCGGTGGCCGCTCGGTGGCGGAGATCGCCGAGCGCTTCCTCGAACAGGCGGCGCTCGGCGCCGGAACGCGGCTGCCGCGCGAGACCCGCGCCTTGATCGAGCGCTTTCTCGCCGTGCGCGGCGATCCCGACGACGCCGCCGGCGAATTGCGCGCGCTCGCCGCCGACGCCAACCTGACGCTTTCGCCCGCGCTTGATCTCTTCGAGACGCGCACCGGCTTTCTCGCCGCGCGCGGGGTGGACGTGCGCGCCATCCACTTCTCCACCGCCTTCGGGCGCGGCTTCGACTATTACACCGGCTTTGTGTACGAGCTGCACGATCCGCGCACCAAGGGGCCACTGATCGCCGGCGGCCGCTACGACGGCCTGCTGATGCGGCTTGGCGCGCAAGAACAAATCCCCGCTGTGGGCTTTGCCGCTTCCATCGAGGAATTGTGCGCTTGCGGAGCCGCCGCATGAGCGCTGCCCTTATTCTCGCCGTGCCATCGAAGGGGCGCTTGCAGGAAAACGTGGAAGCGTTTTTCGCCCGCTCCGGGCTCGAACTCGTCAAGCCGCGCGGCGCCCGCGATTATCGCGGCACCATCGCCGGCTTCGACGGCGTCGAAATCGCCTACCTCTCCGCGGCGGAGATCACCTCTCAGCTCGGCCAGGGCGCGGTGCATCTCGGCATCACCGGCGAGGACTTGGTGCGCGAGATGATCCCCGATGCCGACCGCGAGGTCGTGTTCATCGACCCGCTCGGCTTCGGCTTCGCCAATGTGGTCGTCGCCGTACCGCAGGCCTGGATCGACGTGCGCAGCATGGCCGATCTCGATGACGTCGCCACCGCCTTCCGCCTCAAGCATGAGCGCAAGATGCGGCTCGCCACCAAATACGCCAATCTGACCCGCGCCTTCTTTGCCGACCACGGCGTGGTCGACTACCGCATCGTGGAAAGCACCGGCGCCACCGAAGGCGCGCCTGCCGCCGGCACGGCGGAAATGATCGTCGACATCACCACCACCGGCTCGACGCTCGCCGCCAATGGGCTGAAAGTGATCGAGGATGGCGTGATCCTGCGCTCGCAGGCCAATCTCATCGCCGCGCGCAGCGCCGCCTGGGATGCGGCGCGGCGCCAGACCGCGCGCTTGTTGCTCGACCGGCTCGCCGCGCAGAAGCGCGCTCATGCCTATCGCGAAGTGCGCACGCGCTTTGCCGGATTGAACGACACGCTGCTCAACGCCGCGCGGGAGAAGTTCGGCGTCGCCGCGCCGTTCGGCGGCCCGACCTCCTCGGGCATGCTGACGCTGCATTGCCCGCCCAAACACGTACACGGTCTCGCAAGCTTCCTGCGCGAGCATGGCGCCGAGGCGGTGTCCGTCGCCGCGCTCGATTATGTGTATACCCGCGAGAACCCGCTCTACGAGCGGCTGGTGGCCGAGCTCGACCGGAACACACCGCAGCGGGACGGACATTTGTCGACGCTATAGCCGCGGCAGACTACCGACCTCGCACCTCGCGGTGCCGGTACCAGCTGATCGCGTCCTCTGCGCGATCGTCGCCCCAGAATAATTCGTGACCGACCACAAACGTGGGCGAGCCGAAAATTCCCAATTGCCTGGCGTTGTCCGTTTCGGCCAACAAGCGATCGTTTGTTTCGGCTGCGTTCGCGAGCGCGAGCACGCGGTCGGGCTGTTGCCCAATATCACGCAAGCTCGAGGACAAATTCGGTTCGCTTCCCGTCTCTTCCGCGCGCTCAAACCAGCGCTGATACGCGGCGCGAACGAAGTCCTTGCCCCAGCCCTCGCGCATGCCAACGATGGCGACGCGATTGGCGGCCACCGACTGTTTGGCCGGATAGGGCGCCGGAAACTTGCCGGCAAGGCCATACATGGCCGCGCGGCGGGCGATGTCGCGCCACATGTACGCGCACTTCGCCGGCTTGTCGGCGAACGGCACGTACTTCATTTCCTGGAGGATCAGAAGCAGGTGAAATGGCCGCCAGCGAAACGAGACACCGGTGGAGCGCTCGACGTCTGCAAGCCGCATCACGCTCAAATAGGAATACGTGCTGCCCATGGTGAACCAGAAGTCGATTGGACCGTCTGCCATATCGATCCTCCTGTTGCCCCAGGTACTATGACAGGTTCAGATGTCGGACTGAACGGGTCCAGCGGAGGAGCCGGCGTTGGAGAATTCAGACAACCGACAAGTCCATGTGCGGCTTGACGACAGAAAGCAGGGCCGCATCGCCTACGTCACGATCGACAACGCCCGTCGCCTCAACGTGATGAATGGCGCGCTGATGGACGCATTCGCCGAGACGATGGCGGAACTTGGCGGCGATGAGGCGTTACGGGCTGTCGTCCTCTCCGGCGCCGGGCCGAAGGCGTTCACCGCGGGCGCCGATATCGACGAGATGAGCGATATCAAAGACGCTGCGCAAGCGAAGGCGCATATCGTGCGGCTGCATCGCTGCTGCGAGGCCGTCCGCAATCTGCCGGTGCCGGTCATCGCCCGCATTCACGGCTATTGCTTCGGTGGCGGTCTTGAACTCGCCGCGGCGTGCGACGTGCGGATTGCGTCCGACGCGGCGACCTTCGGCATGCAAGAGGTCAAGATCGGCATCCCCTCGGTGATCGAAGCCGCGCTGTTGCCGACGCTGGTCGGCTGGGGGCGGACGCGAGAAATCTTGTACCTGGGCGAGATCTTCACCGCCGCCGACGCACTGGCGTGGGGACTGGTCGAACGCCTGGTTCCGGCGGCGGCTCTCGACCAGGCGGTCGAGGACTGGATCGGCCGGCTGTTGACCTCGGCGCCGCGCGCGGTGCGGCTGCAAAAGCGCCTGATCCGACAATGGGAGGACTTGCCGCTTTCGGGTGCCGTCGCTGCCGGCATCGATGCGTTCGCCGCCGCTTACGAGACCGACGAGCCGCGTGTCACAATGCGCAAATTTCTCGCGGCACAGAAAGCGCGCAAATCACGCAGTTGAATTAATGCACCGTGTTCCTCCTAGATGTCGCTGCCGGCGTCGACAGTCGGCTTCGGCCGAGCGCGGAACACGACGAAATGGGACAGCGAGAAGTTGACGACAAAACTCGCCAGGATGGCGACGAGCTTCGCCAGCCACACCGGCAGCAGCAGCAGCTCGGCCGCGACCAGAAGCGTTGCCGTATTGGCAATCCAGCCGGCGATGCCCGAGGCGACGAACGCGAAGTACGCGCGCCAGCGCAGTTTGCGCCCGGATTCGGCGGCAAACGTGATCGTCGAGTTCATGATATAAGAGCCGCTGACGGCGACGATCCAGGAGATCGCGTTGGCGGCTATCAGCGAAATCGCCGCGCCGCTGCCGCATTCGCACAAGCCGGCAATGGAAGCGAACAGCGCCAATGCCGCCGCCGAACGGTCGAGCAAAGCGCGCGCAATCAGGAAGACGCCGTAATCGATGGCCGAATTGACGACGCCGATCATCGCGAAGGAGATCGCCTTGAACGTCACCGCGCGATTGCGCCAGCCGGCGATGAGGCGCGAACGCGCGCGATCATAGAGGGACACATGCGTCATTGCGGTTTCGCATATCACGTTCACGGCGATCCGCCACCCCGGAGCGGTTCCCCGGCGGGTTCCTGCGACACCGGCGACGCGACAGTAAGGACCGATTCCTATATAGATCGCGGGTAGAAGGAGATGCCGGTGGTTGATGTGGCAAAAGAGACTGGTCCGGTGGGGCCGGCCCGCGAGGGAACGGTGCGCCAATGGCGCGGCGGACCGTCAGCCACGACGCCCGGCCTCTCCATCGTCGTTCCAGTCCACAACGAGGCAGCTTCGCTGCCGCGGCTCCACGCTGCGCTCAGCGAAGTAGCGCGCACGCTCGATGCCAATCATAGGCTTGCCTGTGAAGTGATCTATGTCGACGACGGCAGCCGCGACGAGACGCTTGCGATCGCTCGCCAACTGCCGGCCACGACCCTCGATATTCAAGTGGTCTCGCTGTCGCGCAATTTCGGCAAGGAAGCGGCGCTGCTCGCCGGTCTCGATCATGCCCGCCTCGGTGCGGTATTGTTCCTCGACGGCGATGGCCAGCATCCACCGGCTTTGATCGAGACCCTGGTCCGCCGCTGGCTCGATGACGGCTATGACGTTGTCTATACCGCCAAAGCGCACCGGGAGAACGAGTCGCCCGTGCGGCGGTTTCTAGTGAAGAGCTTTTATCTGCTGATCAATTGGGGCGCGCACACCAAAATCCCGGAGGATGCCGGCGACTTCCGCCTGCTCTCGCCCCGCGCAGCCGACGCGTTGCGCCGGCTTCCGGAGCGTAATCGTTTCTTCAAGGGCCTATCAAGCTGGATCGGCTTTCGTCAGACCCGTATCGACTACGAGCCGGCGCCGCGCACCGACGGCCGCTCGACCTGGAGCCTGCGCTCCCTGGTCGGCTTGTCGATCGACGGAATGACCGCGTTTTCGGTCGCGCCTCTGCGCGTCGCCACCTGGCTCGGATCGCTGCTTGCGTTGACTGCCTTCATTTACGGCGCGCAGATCGTCTATGAGACGCTCGCTTACGGCGAACGCGTGCCCGGTTATCCGTCGCTTTTTGTCGGCGTGATGGTGCTCGGCGGCGTGCAGCTCATCATGCTCGGCGTGGTCGGCGAATATATCGGCAAGATCCTCTACGAGATCAAAGGCCGGCCGGTTTATTTCGTCGCCGAGCATGCGGTGAAGCCGCGTGAAGAGAAAACAAAGCAACCGGAAGCCGACACCCGGACCGCCGCGGAATGATTCAGCCCGTCCCGCTCCCCTCCCTTTCACTTCGCGGGGCGGAGAAAGAGCTCAGATCACGATCACCTTGGCGCCGACCTTTACCCGCCCATAGAGATCGATGATGTCGTCGTTGCGCAGCCGGATGCAGCCGGACGAAACCTGCGTGCCGATCGACCAGGGCTCGTTGGAGCCGTGGATGCGATAAAGCGTCGATCCGAGATAGAGCGCGCGCGCGCCAAGCGGATTGTCCGGACCGCCGGGCATGTAGTGCGGCAAATCCGGCCGCCGCGCCAGCATCTCATCGGGCGGACGCCAATCCGGCCACTCGCGCTTTGCCGAGATCGTCTTCACGCCGGCCCAGGTGAAGCCCGGACGGCCGACGCCGATGCCGTAACGCAGCGCCCTGCCGCCATCCATCACCAGGTACAGAAAAAAGTGCGGGGTATCGATAATGATCGTGCCCGCCTTTTCGCTGCCGCGATACTCCACGACCTGACGCTCATAGCGCGGATCGAGTTGCTGCTGGGCCGCCATGTCCCCGTAGCTCGACGGGGCGTAAGCCGGAGTCTGATAAGCATAGCCCTGCTGCGGTTGCGTTGTGTATCCGAACGCAAGCTGCTGGCGCGCCGGTTGCTGCTGATATTGGCTGGGCGGCGGATAACTGCCGGCTTGTGAAGCGACCGCCACCTGATAATTCGCAGAAAAAAGTCCGCGGCCCGGCTGCGCCGGTGCCGATCCAGCATACTGAGCGCTTGGCTGCGGACGCGGCGCCGCCGCGATCTGATAATGAGCCGGCGCCGGCTGCACGCTGCGGACCGGCTGCGCCGGCACCGACCCAGTGTATTGGGGGTCAGGCTGCGCCTGCGGCGTGGCCGCCATCCGGTAGCCCGCGGGCGGAGATTGAACGCTGCGCGCCTGCACCGGCGACGGCGTCCCGGTATAGCGCGGGACGGGCTGTGCGGCAGCCTGCGGCTGCGGAGCCGCCTGCCAGCCGGAGACCGCGGCAGGCTGTGCGACGGAAGCTTGCGCCGGTACTTGCCGATAATAGTAAACGGGGCCCTGCGCCGCCCCGCGCGCCTGCGGCGCGGGCAAGAGCTGATAATAAACCGGCGCCGGGCGGCGGCTTCGCGTGTGTTGCGTCGAAGCGGCTGCAGCCGGCTGCTGAGAGGCGGCCGGCGCGCCTTCCTGCGTGCTCGGCTGCGCTGCCGGGTCAGCTTCCGAATAAAGCGGCTCTGGCGGTTGAAAGGCGCGGGCGACAATCGGCTGCCCGCTGCCGTCGCCAAACATGGATTCCATAAGCCCGTCGCCGTATCCGGGCTGACCGGCATAGACGAGCTGCCAGCCCGGATCGAGCGCTTGGCTGGTTGCCGCGTTGTTGGAAGCGATCAGCACGATGGCGGCGCCAGCCGCCGCCGAGCACGCTGCGCGTGGAGAAGCAAACATTCGGGCCATCACGGACTCTGCACTCTTCATACCGGGCTGAACGACGCGTTCGCCGGCGCGTTGAAGTACAAGCTGAAACCTCGACTGTTTGGTTAATTTTTTCCGGCGCGGCAGACGCGCATGCATCTTTGTACTTTGTTCATCAAGTTACAGTTTATTTTCCGTAAAATCCGAAGCGAGGCGTTAATCGTTTGATAATCGACGCACGGCGCGGCGCGCCTCCTGCTTCTTCCATGAACGCCGCATTAAGCGGCCAATCCTAGTTTAGCGCGGGGTGCAGGAATGGCCGCGCAGCGCAAAATCTTTCGCATCGAACAGTCGGGCGCGACGTGGTGCGAACCGCCGACCGGCGAATCGAATGAGCCACGCGACAGCGACATCCTGCGCGCGCTGCTGGGGCCGGCGCTCGCGGCGCCGCAGGCTGACGGCGGGCTTGCGCGAGAGGACGAAATCCGGCGGCTCATGTCCGAGCTGCGGTTCATCCTTACTGCCATTCGCGCACCTCGACACGGACAGGCGATGGCCGGAGGGCCTTGCGCGCCGACGGCGCGCATCGCCGACGAGCTTGAAGCCGTCATCCACGACAGCGAGGTCGCGGCACAAAAAATCCTGGCTGCCGCCGAGAGCATCGATCAGGCGGCGAACAGTCTCGCGGGTCTGCTGAAGGGCCATTTCGAGCGCGGCCTCGTCCAGGATATTCGCGACCGCGTGATTCAGATTTTCGAGGCGTGCAACTTCCAGGATTTGACCAGCCAGCGGGTCGCCAAAGTGGCGGCGTCGATCAACGGCCTCGGCAACCAGATCACCCGTGCGCCCCAGGCACTGGTGCGCGCCGACGCCGCGCCGCCGTTGCACGGCCCGCGCCTCGGCGATGCCATGGGTCACGTGTCGCAGAGCGACATCGATTCACTTTTCGAGGATGACGCCAGTTCGACGCGCTGAACCGGTCAGTGAGCGGCGGACTTGCGCGAAGCGCCTTCGGCGCCGCAGCGTACATAGACGCCGGTACCGTAGCGGTTTTGCACTTCCGGATTTATCCAGCGCAGAACCATGGCGCGGCCGTCGAAGGAGACGACTTCGCGATCCTGCGGGCCGCCGGCTGGGCCCGGCGGCCCGACAAAGTTCCTCCCGCCGGGAGCACCCTTGAGATACAGTTCCTGCAATTGCGCACTGTCGGCAAGATACATCATGACGCCCCCGCCCGGCCCGCGATTGATCACCACGGGCTGACCGCATTGCCCGCGGGCGGCGGCTTCCGTGCGCCCCTTATCGCCTTCATTGTGATAGGAGCCGTAGCCCCAACGGCCGACGACTTCCTCCGGCCGTATCGTGGACGGCATATCGGGCATGGACGGTGGCGCCTCGACGGGCGGCGTGTTCGTCGTGCAAGCGGACAGAACAAAAAGAAAACCCGCTAGGCGCGAAAACGAAATAACGTCGCGCCGCCAAACACTCATGAAGTCCCCCTCACAATCAAATCGCGCCGAGTCGCGGGTCCCGTCACCGCGCCGGAAGATGCCAGCCATTTCTTGCCAAACACTTGGTCGGCACCTTGGCCAGCATCTTGGCCGGCATGGTGGCGGGTTTTCGCCTTGTCGGCTAGACCCATCTCCATGGCTCAAAAAGCCCGCCGGGAAGCGACCTTGGCCGCGCTGTGTGCTTGACAGCCTCCGGCGCACATCCTATGTCCCGAACGGCCTCATGGCACTCACTGGTCGAGAGTGCCAAGCCTTTATAATCACGAACTTTTCTCCCAACGCACGCCGCGCAGCGGCAATGAGGGTGATCATGGCGAAACTGAAATTCCGTCCTCTGCACGATCGTGTGGTCGTCAAGCGCATCGAAGCGGAGGAGAAATCGAAGGGCGGGATCATCATTCCCGACACGGCTAAAGAAAAGCCGCAAGAAGGCGAAGTCGTCGCCGTGGGGCCCGGCGGCCGCGACGAGAGCGGCAAGCTCATCGCCATAGACCTCAAAGCCGGGGACCGCGTGCTGTTCGGCAAGTGGTCGGGCACTGAAGTCAAGCTCGATGGCGAGGATCTCCTCATCATGAAGGAGTCCGACATTATGGGCGTCATCGCGTAAGTGCGCCCGCAAAACCAGAATTCCAAGGAGTAGGTTCTATGGCTGCAAAAGACGTACGTTTTTCCAGCGACGCCCGCGAGCGCTTGCTGCGCGGCGTGGAGACGCTTGCCAACGCGGTGAAAGTGACGCTCGGCCCGAAGGGTCGCAACGTGGTGATCGACAAGAGCTTTGGCGCTCCCCGCATCACCAAGGACGGCGTCACCGTCGCCAAGGAGATCGAGCTCGAGGACAAGTTCGAGAATATGGGCGCGCAGATGGTGCGCGAAGTGGCCTCGAAGACCAACGACGAGGCCGGTGACGGCACCACAACCGCCACGGTTCTTGCCGCCGCCATTGTCAGGGAAGGCGCCAAGTCGGTAGCCGCCGGCATGAATCCGATGGATCTCAAGCGCGGCATCGAGCT
>Ga0187781_10000792_pt1 | contig 23128 bp, 24 predicted proteins | sample 0715_SJ02_MP02_2_FD_132447 | JGI IMG/M metagenome (GOLD analysis project Ga0187781, IMG submission 132447) | Tropical peat soil microbial communities from peatlands in Department of Meta, Colombia - 0715_SJ02_MP02_20_MG | ecosystem: Environmental > Terrestrial > Soil > Wetlands > Peat | place... | reverse complement strand
CCCCGCGCCGGTGACTTGTTGTTAACCCTTTGAAACCATTAACCCTATGGTGACATTATAGAGGCATGCTTGCTTACTTGCTGAGCATGGGGCCGCGCCGGCGATGGGCGCGTCCCACGATCGCGGCGGGCCAATGATGTGGCATGGCTGTTGCTAAATGAATATCAGCCGCCGTTTTGCCCGCTTCTACGGCGTATATATAAGAATGGGCGTTGGGACGGATACCCGAAATGACGGCATTGCGGTAGCTTGAGAGGTCCGTCCGGCAATGATTACCCTGGTTCTCATCGTCTGTCTCTCGACCACGCCCGATGTTTGCCGCGAGGAGCGGCCCCCGATCGACGCTGCGAGCCCGATGGCTTGCATGGTCCAGGGGCAGCAGATCGCCGCCGAATGGGTGGAAGAGCACCCGAAATGGCGGCTCACCGGCTGGCGCTGCCAATTCGGACCGCGCGAGAAGCAGATCTAGCCACCGCGCCGACCGCGCCGCGGTGATCGGCCGCGGCGACGGCAACCGACGCCCTGAACGCCGCCGCGAGGGGAAATTCTGCCTCTTGAGGCCGGCGCTCACCGTCCTCGTCACCGATGCATTGCAGCGGCAAGTGGCGACTGGCAGGATGGCTTCCGATCGATCCATGCCAAGGGGTGGAGATGGACGCTGCCCTGCGCAAGCCGAGGCCGGCGGAGCCCGAGGCGCCGCACCACCGCGGCCTCGATCTGACGCTTGACATCGCTCCCGCGCATCTTTGGCTCAGGCCCTTGGCGTTGCTCTCCGGCGAGGCGGCGCGCGCAGCGCGCGCCGAGGATCGCGCTTTGCCGCTGGCGGGCGGCGCGAGCGCCTTCGTCATGGTGGAAGTGCTGGGACGGCTCGCCTCGGGCGAGGTCGCGGCGGCGCTCGGCAGCCTCGCCGAGTTGCGAGGCTGGGCCGAAAAGCGCGGCGGCGCGACGGCGGCGCGCGTCGCAAGCCAGCTCGAACGCCTCGCCGCGCCGCGCGCGCCCTGGGCCGGCCTCGCTCTCGACCGCCCGCTCATCATGGGCATCGTCAACACGACGCCCGACAGCTTCTCCGACGGCGGCGAGTTCCTGGCGCCGGAACGCGCCATCGCGCATGGCCGCGCGCTCGCCGCGGCGGGCGCGGACATCCTCGATGTCGGCGGCGAGTCGACGCGGCCCGGCGCCGCGCCCGTCGCGCCGCAGGAGGAGCTGCGGCGGATCGAGCCGGTAATACGCGCGCTCGCGAGCGCCGGCTTCGTCGTCTCCGTCGATACCCGTCATGCCCGCACCATGGCGGCAGCGTTGACGGCGGGAGCGCGCATCATCAACGATGTCTCGGCGCTCACCCACGATCCGGAGAGCCTCGCCGTCGCCGCGCGCTCGGAGGCTGCGATCGTGCTCATGCACATGCAAGGCGAGCCGGCGACCATGCAGGCAAACCCGACCTACAGCCTCGCTTCGCTCGATATCGTCGAGTATCTCGAGGCGCGCGTCGCGGCCTGCGCCGCCGCCGGCATCGCCCGCTCCCGCCTGATCGTCGATCCCGGCATCGGCTTCGGCAAGCACGCCGCGCATAATCTCGAGATCATGGCGCGGCTCGGCCTGCTGCACGCGCTGGGTTGCGGCGTGCTGCTCGGCATCTCGCGCAAGTCGCTGATCGCCGAGCTGCACAAGGCGGAGCCCAAGGAGCGCATCCCCGGCTCGCTCGCTGGCGCGCTGCAGGCACTGGCACAAGGCGTCCAAGTGCTGCGCGTGCACGACGTCGCCGAGACGCGCCAGGCCATCGCCACCTGGCGCGCCGTCGCCGACGGCGCTTAGGGACGGGCCATGGCGAAACAAGCGCTGGCGGCGGCGCTTCTTGCGGCGCTGCTGCTCGCGGGACCGGCCGCCGCCGCCGATCTTTCCGTCGAGGCGGTGCGGGCCGCGCTCGACCAAGCGACGCCGGAGCGGCCGGCGGATCTCTCCGGCAAGAATCTGAGCGAGCTCGATCTCAGCGGGCTCGACTTCAAGCGCGCCAAGCTCGCCCGTGCCGATCTCTTCGGCGCGAAACTGGTGGGCGCCAATCTCGCCGGCGCCGATCTCGCCGGCGCGCGTCTCGACCTTGCCTGGATCATGCGCGCCGATTTCACCGGCGCCAATCTGAGCGGGGCAAGCCTTTTCGGCCCGGTGGTCGCGACCAGCATGGCCGCGCCGCCGGCAAGCGAGGCGCCGCGCTTCACCGGCGCCAATTTCTCCGGCGCGCGCGTCATCGCGCGGCTCGCCGGCTTCGATTTGCGGCGCGCCCGCTTCGCCGGCGCGCGGCTCGGCGTCGATCTCAAGAACCAGCCGATGGGCCAGATGCGCAACGACTTCACCGGCGCCGATTTGAGCGGCGCCGATTTCTCCGGCGCCGATCTCAACCGCGCCGTCCTCGCCTTCGCCAAGCTCAAGGACGCCAATCTCGCCGGCGCCAATCTCTTCCGCGCCGATCTCTCGCGCGCCGATTTGAGCGACGCCGATCTCGCCGGCGCCGACCTCACCGAAGCCGATCTCGACGGCACCATTCTCACCGGGGCCAAGCACCTCGACGCCGTCAAAGGGCTCGACAAGGCGGTCAACGCCGAGAAAGCGGTGCGGTAGCGGCAAGCGCCGCCGCCGGCCCAGGGGAAGCCGATTTGCCGCGAAAGGCTTGGCAGGCGCGGGGCTTTGTTGCCAGAATAGGCGAAAGCCCGCGCGGCAGGCGGGAGTCTGCGGCGCAAAGGCGCCGCAGCGGCGAGGGAGGACGCGGTTTGCCTGGCCGGCTCGTTCGGCGCTCGATCATCGCGATGGTTCTGGCCTCGACGATGGCGGCGGCACTGCCGGCTGCCGCCGAGGAGGACTCGACGGCGACGCTGCGCATCGGGTTTCTCGCGCAGGCGGTGAAACGACTGCCGTCGCAGCCCTATCTCGACGCGCCGCCCGCCGATGAGGGCATCGCCGGCGCGCGGCTCGCGATCGACGACGACAACACCACGGGACGCTTCACCGGCCAGCGCTTCGTGCTCGAGGAGGCGACGGTGCCGGAGAGCGGCGACGTCGCCGACGGCTTCCGCAAGCTTGCCGGCGAGGGCATCCGCTTCGTCGCGACCGACCTGCCGGCCGGCGCGTTGCTCGCGGTTGCCGACCTGCCCGAGGCAAAAGGCGTCACGCTTTTCAATGCCGGCGCGAGCGACGACGCGCTTCGCGCCGAGAAATGCCGCGCCAATCTCCTGCACACCCTGCCGAGCCGCGCCATGCTGGCGGACGGGCTTATCGAATATCTGGTGACCAAGCAGTGGCGCAACGTCCTTCTCGTCACCGGTCCGACCGAGGCGGACCGCGCCTATGCGGCGGCGGTGAAGCGCGCGATCGAGAAGTTCCATGCGCGGCTCGTCGCCGACAATCCCTGGACCTACCAGCCGGGGGCGCGACGCTCGGATACCGGCCACTACGCCATCGGCGCCGAGGTGGCGCGCTTCACGCAAGGCTTCAGCTATGACGTTCTGGTCGTCGCCGACGAGGATGACGAGTTCGGCGACTATCTCGCCTACGCGACCTATGATCCGCGGCCCGTCGCGGGGACGCATGGGCTCGTCGCCACCGGTTGGGCGCGGCCGCATCAGGAATGGGGCGCGACGCAGCTCCAGGACCGCTTCCTGCACGCGGCGAAGCGCTGGATGACCGACCGCGACTATGCCGCTTGGCTGGCGGTGCGCGCCGTGGGCGAGGCGGCGACGCGGACGCGGTCGATCGATCCCGGCGCGATCGCGGCCTATTTGCGCGGCGAGGCGTTCGAGCTCGGCGGCTATAAGGGCCTGCCGCTGAGCTTCCGTCCCTGGGACGGCCAGATGCGCCAGGCGATCCTGCTGGCCGATGCGCGCGCGCTGGTCTCGGTCTCGCCGCAGCCCGCCTTCCTGCATCAATTCTCGGTGCTCGACACGCTCGGCATCGATCGTCCGGAGAGCCAATGCCATTTCCATTGACCGACGCAGGCGCCTGGCGCCGCCTGGCGATGCTTGCCGTCATCGCCGCGCTCGCCTCCGGCGCGGCCAAGGCGGAGACGGTGCTGGTATCGAACGAGAAAGGCAACTCGATCACCGTGCTCGACGGCGCCTCGCTCAAGGTCATCAAGACCGTGCCGGTCGGGCAGCGGCCCCGCGGCATCGTGCTCTCCAAGGACCAGCATACGCTTTATATCTGCGCCAGCGACGACGATGAGATCGACCAGCTCGACCTCGACAGCTACACCTTGAAGCAGCCGCTGCCGAGCGGCGCCGATCCCGAGAACTTCGCGTTGCATCCCGACGGCAAGCATCTCTACATTGCCAACGAAGACAACAGCCTGGTGTCGATCGTCGATATCGAGCAACGCCGCGTCGTCGGCGAGATCGCCGTCGGCATCGAGCCCGAAGGCATGGGCATCAGCCCCGACGGCCGTTGGATCGTCAACACGTCCGAGACCACCAACATGGCGCATTTCATCGACAACGACACGCGCAAGGTGGTGGCAAACGTCCTGGTGGACAGCCGCCCCCGCCGCGCCGTCTGGACCGCGGACGGCAAGGAGGTCTGGGTCTCCTCCGAGATCGGCGGCTCGGTCAGCGTCATCGATCCCGAGACCCACGCGATCGCGCACAAGATCAAATTCGCCGTCGCGGGCGTGCCGAAGGAGGCGGTGCAGGCGGTGGGGATCGCCATCACCCGGGATCGCAAGCTCGCCTTCGTTGCGCTCGGCCCGGCCAACCGCGTCGCGGTGGTCGACGCCCAGAGCTACGAGGTAAAGAAATACCTTCTGGTCGGACAGCGCGTGTGGAACCTCGCCTTCAACCATGACGAGAGCCGCCTCTATACGACGAACGGCGTGAGCAACGATATCTCGGAGATCGACGTTCCCGGCCTCAGCGTGCTGCAATCGGTGCCGGTCGGCGCCGAGCCTTGGGGCGTCGTGGTTCGGCCATGACCGAGGCCGGCGCCAGCCTCGCGCCAAAGCCGGAGCCCGCGGCCACGCCGCGCCCGCGCGCCGAGGAGGCGGCGCTCGCCGTCGAGGATCTGACCCACGCCTTCGGGGCGCGCGAAGTCTTGCGGCAGGTGTCTTTCGCCATTCGTCCCGGCGGATTCACCGTGCTGCTCGGCCTCAACGGCGCCGGTAAGACCACGCTCTTCTCGCTCGTCACCCGCCTCTATGACCACCGCACCGGCGCCGTTCGCGTCTTCGGCGCCGAGATCAAGCAGCACCCCTCCGAGGCGCTTGCCCGCATCGGCGTCGTCTTCCAGCAGCCGACCCTCGATCTCGACCTCACGCTTGCCCAGAACCTGCGCTATCACGCGGCGCTGCACGGGCTGCCGCGCCGGCTCGCCGCCGAGCGGATTGCCCGCGAGGTCGAGCGCGTCGGCTTGAGCGACCGGCTCGGCGACAAGGTGCGGCAATTGAGCGGCGGCCAGCGACGGCGCGTCGAGATCGCGCGCGCGCTGCTGCATCAGCCGCGCCTGCTGCTGCTCGACGAGCCGACCGTCGGCCTCGACATTGCCAGCCGCCAGTTTCTGCTCGACCATGTGCGGCGGCTGTGCCGCGAGGAGGGGCTCGCGGTGCTCTGGGCGACGCATCTCATCGACGAGGTCGATCCCGAGGGGCAGGTCATCGTGCTTCACCAGGGACGCATCCTGGCGCAGGGCGCGGTGGGCGAGGTCGTCCGGGCCGCCGGCGCGAGCTCCATGCGCGCCGCCTTCGACGCCCTGACGCGAAGCGCGGCCCCATGAGCCCGGCGCATTACGGGCGCTGCCTCCTCGGCGTCATCGAACGCGAGGGCCTGCGCTTCATCAACCAGCGCGGCCGCTTCGTCGCGGCGCTGGTGCGGCCGCTGGTCTGGCTGCTGATCTTCGCCACCGGCTTTCATTTCGTGCTCGGCGTCTCGATCATCCCGCCCTACCGCACCTATGTGCCCTATGAGGTCTATATCGCGCCGGGGCTCATCGGCATGATCCAGCTCTTCCAGGGCATGCAAAGCTCGCTCTCCATGGTCTATGACCGCGAGATGGGCAGCATGCGGACGCTGCTGGTGAGCCCGCTGCCGCGCTGGTACCTGCTGGTCGCGAAGCTGCTGGCCGGCGTCATCGTCTCGGTGCTGCAGGCCTATGTCTTCCTCGCCATCGCCTGGTTCTGGGAGATCGAGCCGCCGGCCATCGGTTATCTCACGGTGCTGCCCGCGCTCATCCTTTCCGGCATGATGCTGGGAGCGCTGGGGTTGCTGCTCTCTTCGGCGATCCGCCAGCTCGAGAATTTCGCCGGGGTGATGAATTTCGTGATCTTTCCGATGTTCTTCGCTTCCTCGGCGCTCTATCCCCTCTGGCGCGTCCAGGAGGCGAGCCTGCCGCTTTATTACATCTGCAGCCTCAATCCCTTCACCCATGCGGTCGAGCTCATCCGCTTCGCGCTGTACGGCCAGATCGATTGGGTCTCGGCGGCAGCGGTCGTCGCGGCGCTCCTGGTGTTCATGGGGCTCGCGATCTACGGCTACGATCCCGGGCGCGGCATGATGCTGCGCCGGGCGGCGGCCGAATGAAGCGCGCGCTGCTTCTGCTGGCGGGGTTGGCGCCGCTCTGGACCGCGAGCGCGGGCGCCGCCGCTCCCGGCGCCGATCCCGACTGGCCTTGCCAGCAGGTTCTGGTGCCGGTGTTGAGCGCCGACATGCTGTGGCGCGGTCCGCCCATCGAAAAGGCGGGCGACTGGCAGGCCGATCCCGAGGTGGCGGCGCTCGTCCGTCGCATCGCGCCGCGCGATGTCACGGTCGAAGCGGGCGAGGCGGCGATCGGCGCCTTCGCGGCAACGCTCGGTGCCGACAAGGCGAGGCGCCTGACGCTGGTCTTTGCCGGCCTCCTCGACGAGACCAACCGCGACCGCAGCGAGGTAATCGAGCGCCTCAAGGATCTGGCCCGGCGGCAGCGCAATCTCGCCGCGCTCATCGACCGCCTCACCACCGAGCTTGACGCCGCGCCGGCGGAGCCGGGCGGCGAGGCGTCGGCGTCGCAAACCGAGCTGCAGCAGCGCTGGAGCTTCACCTCGCGCTCCTATGCCGAGATGCAGCGCACGATGCGCTATGCCTGCGAGGTGCCGCGCACGCTCGACGCGCGTCTCGGCGCCTACGCGCATGTCCTCGAGGCGGCGCTGCCGTGAGCGGTCAAGGGCGGCCGGCGGCGGGCGTTGCTTCCTCGGTCGGCAGCCCCGCCGCCTCCCAGCCGCCGGTGCCGTCTCGATACCAATAGAGCCGCGTATAACCGTAGCCGGCGGCGCGCTTGGTGGCGTTCCAGCTCATCCAGCAATCGGCGAGACAATAGAGCACCACCGGCCTCGAAGTGTCGCCGCCGGTGGCGGCCGCAAGGCCGTCGCGGAAATAGTCCTCGAGCGCCGGGCTCAACGCGCCGCGCCCGACTTCCGGCAGCCACAAGCTGCCGGGAATGTCACGCCGCGGCACCGGCTTCCACAGCGCGTCCGGCGGCAGCCCCTCCGGCCGCCGCGGCGCCGGGAGCACGTCGACAAAGACCGCCCGCCGCTCGTGCCACAGCGCCTCGGCTTCGGCCGTGCCGATGGCGCTGCCGCCGGCGACGGTGGCCGGCACCGGCGCGCGATAGGCGTCGAGGCGATAGCTCGCGGGCTCCGGCGGCGCCTGCGCGGCGGCGGCGGTCGCCAGCAGCGCCAGGGCGGCGGCACTCGCCGCGCGACAGCGGCGGCGCCTCATCCTCGTGCGCCGCGGGTCCATCCGACGTCCCGGACAGGCTCCTAACGCTGCAACAGCGCGCCCTGCTCGTCGAGGAGCGGCACGCCGTAGTCGCGCAGAACGGCAGCGATCTCATCGCGGCGGGTGGCGATCGCGCCGTTGATTCGGCGGCGCCAGTCGCTCTCGCCGTTCCGGACGCCCATGGCGATGTGGTAGGCAAGGCGCGGCATGCCCGGCTCGTCCCGTAGCTGCACCATCGCCAGCGGCAGCTTGTCGTGCTTGATGTAATAGCCGGCAAACGGCCCCCACAGCATGCCGGCGTCGATGGCGCCCTCGGCGATGTCGGTCAGCATCTGATGCGCCGGGGATTCGTAGCGCGTGTCGACGGTGAGCGCGTAAGGCCGCGCATTCGCCATCAGCGAATGACGCACGAGCAGATCGGAAGGCGGCGTGCCGCTGATGACGCCGATATGGAGCGACTTCAGCGCGGGATCGTCAAGATCGGCGGAGACCGGCTTGTCGGCGCGGAAGACCAGCATATAGCTGGTGTAGTAGTAGGGCGTCGTCGTCTGCATGAGCTCGTCGCCCGCCACCGTGCCCATGACGAGGTCGCAGCGTCCTGCCTGCAACCCGTTGCGCACAAAGCCAATGATCTGCGGGAACCAGAAATATTTGACGGGAAGCGACAGGTCGCGCCCCAGCAGCTCCGCAATCTTGTTCTCAAAGCCGTCGCCGCGCTCGTTCGAAAAGGGCAAATTGCTGGGATCGGCGCAGACGCGCAGCTCGCTGCGCGGCTGGCTTTCGCCCATGGGCGGTTGCGCCATGGCGGCATTCGCCGCGGCCAGCGCCGCGACGGCCGTCGCCGAGAACAGGCGGAACAGAGGGTGGATGAGCACGCGCTACCTCCTCGCCGGCGCCTGCCGGCCGCGACCCTCTATTGTTGCCCGATGCGCGGCGGACGCCCGCGGTCGAGCACGCCGTCCGAGCGCGCCTTCAGATAGGCGTAGATGTCGTCGAGATAGTACATCACATCCTCGACCTCGCCGAAGGGCGGCATGACCTTGTCGGCGGCCGCGTTGACCTCCATCCGGCCGTTGACGACGACCTCTTTGAACTGATCTTCGTCGATATGCTTCAGTGATTCCGTGAGATCGGGCGCGTAGGAGCTGCCGGCGCCGTCGGGCCCGTGACAGCGCAAACAGGATTCCGTGTAACGCCGCCAGCCATTGTAGGTGTGCGGGTCGACTTTGCCGTCCTTTACCGTGTAGGGCTTCTCGCCGTTTTCCTCCGCCGCCGGGACGACGGCGCCCGCCCAGGCAAGCAGGCCGATCCCGACAAGCGCTGCGCCGCACAGACGCCACCTCATGCGCATCCTCCCGCGAAGCCCGTCGATTGGCATGGAGAGAACAGGAAAGGGGAGACCGGCATCTCGTTCTTGCCGAGATGCCGGCCGCCTCAGTCTCGAGCCATCGCGCCCGTCATCGCTGCGAGCGCGCGATGGTCATCAGGGCAATGCAAAGACCGTCAGCACGCCGCCGAGCTGGGTATAGTTGGCGAGCGACTTGTAAGCGCCCACCGCACCCAGGCCGTCGGTGTCCTTGGTCAAGCCCGCCGCCATGCCGATGCCGGCCCAACCGCCGACGCCGGACAGCACGGCGATGTATTGCTTGCCGCCATGCTCATAGGTCATGACGTTGCCGATGATGCCGGACGGGGTCTTGTAGCGATAAAGCTCCTTGCCCGTCTTCTCGTCGACGGCCTTCAGATAGCCCTCGAGCGTGCCGTAGAAGACGACGCCGCCGGCGGTCGCGAGCGCGCCGGACCAGACCGAGAAGGGTTCCGGATCCGACCACACGATCTTGCCGTTGCCGGCATCCCAGGCGATGAAGTTGCCGAGGTTGTTCTCACCCTTCGGCGGGAACATCGACAGCGTCGCCCCGACATAGGGCTGGCCGGCGGTGTAGGAGACCTTGAAGGGCTCGTAGTCCATGCAGACGTGGTTGGTCGGGACGTAGAACAGCTTGGTCACCGGCGAGAACGCCGCCGGCTGCTGATCCTTGGATCCCAACGCCGCCGGGCAGATGCCCTGACTGTTGTGATCCTCGCCGCCCGCCTGCGTGCTGTACTCCTTCACCACCTCCGGCCGGCCGGTCGCCATGTCGACATGGGTCGCCCAGTTGACCCTCGGATCGTACTTCTCGGCCACCAGCAGCTCGCCCGTCTCGCGGTTCAGCGTATAGCCGAAGCCGTTGCGGTCGAAATGCACGAGCGCCTTGGTCTCCTTCCCCTTCACCGGGATGTCGGCCAGGATCATCTCGTTGATGCCGTCATAGTCCCATTCGTCGTGCGGGGTCATCTGATAGACCCATTTGGCGACGCCGGTGTCGGGATTGCGCGCGAAGATGGTCATCGACCACTTGTTGTCGCCGGGCCGCTGCACCGGGTTCCAGGTGCTCGGATTGCCCGAGCCGTAATAGACCAGGTTGAGCTGCGGATCGTAGGAGTACCAACCCCAGGTCGCGCCGCCGCCGATCTTCCACTGATCGCCTTGCCAGGTGGCGGTCGAGGAGTTGGCGCCGACGGGCTTGCCCATCGCGGTCGTCTTGGCGTCGAACAGGATCTGGTCGTCGGGACCGACCGAGTAGGCGCTCCACGCCTTCTTGCCGTCCTTCAGCTCATAGGCGGTGACGCGGCCTTGCACGCCGAACTCGCCGCCGCTGATGCCGACGATGACCTTGTCCTTCACGATCATCGGCGCGGAGGTCATGGTCTCACCCTTCTTCGGGTCGCCGTTCTGGACCTTCCACACCTCCTTGCCGGTCTTGGCGTCGAGCGCCACCACCGTCGCATCGGCCTGGTCGAGGATGATCTTGCCGTCGCCATAGGCGACGCCGCGGTTGACGGTGTCGCAGCACATCACGGGGATCACCGAGGGATCCTGGCGCGGCTCGTATTTCCAGATGATGCGGCCGTTGTTGTTGAGATCGAGAGCGAACACGTTGTTCGGGAACGGCGTGTGCACGTACATGACATCGCCGATCACCAGCGGAGCGCCTTCGTGTCCGCGCAGCACGCCGGTCGAGAAGCTCCAGACCGGATGCAAATTCTGCACGTTCTGGGCGGTGATCTGCTTCAGCTCGCTGTAACGGTGATTGTCATAGGTACCCGTCGGCATCACCCACTGGTTCGGGTCCTTCTCTATCTTCAACAGCTCGTCATTGGCCAGCGCCCCGGTCATCGGCATAAAGGCGACCGCGGCAACCAAAAGATAACCTCTGGGTTTCATCGCGTCCCTCCCGTAGTCTTTTGCGTAGCTGCTCTACCGCGTAGCTGCAAAATCGCAGCAGCCCAGCCGAGGCGGTCGCGGAGGTCGCGTCCTTAAGGACGCTGCTAAAGCGGCTAACTAAATCATAAACTCAGGGGAACGTGCCGCACAAGCACATTCGAAGTTTGTGTACCCAATCTTCAGCACGCATACATGATTTGCGGCAGCACGCGACAACGACTGCGCCGCCGTGGTCGGCGCGTCCCACGTTATCTGCCCACGATCAGGGCGCGACGAGCAGCTCGCCGCGTCCTGCTACCGCGGCATCGCCGGCAAAGCGCCGTAGCGGAGCGATGCGCCGCGCCAGTTCGGCAAGGCCGAAGGTCGCGAGGTGGCGCGCAAGCAACCGCAGAAACACGAGATCGTGCACGCCGCAATCGACGAAGCCAGCTCCGGGACGCTCGGCGCCGCCCAGCGCGATGATGCTGCCGCGCTGCATTGCAGCACCGGCATAGGCGCCCACCGCGCCGCCGACGAGAATGGTGCCGGCGATCATTTCGGCGCCGCACCCGGCGCCGGCATTGCCGACGATGATCACGAGCCCTCGCCGCAGCGCAGCACCGGCCGCGTCGCCGGCGGTGCCCGCGACGATGACGACGCCGTCGCGCATGCCGGCGGCGGCGCCGGGGAGCGCGCCGCCAAGGCCGTCGCCGGCATGGCCGGCGATGTGCAGCGTGCCGCCGCGAAGATCGCAGGCGGCGCCGAAGCCGACGGAGCCGGCGACGGCGATGCTGCCGCCGCGCATGCCGAGACCCAGATAAGCACCGGCATCGCCGTGCACGCGGATACTGCCGGCGCGCATGCCGGCGCCGATGCAGTCGAGGCGGCCGCAAGGCCCGTCGATTTCGACCTCGGCGCCGCCTTCGACGACGACGCGAAACCAGTCGCCGACGGCGCCCTCTATCCGGCCCACCGCCAGCGGCAGCCGCTCGATCTCGGCCGCCGACTTGCCGGCCAGCCGTTCGGGAACCAGCGCATCGGCGACAAGGCGCAGCGGCGGCTCATCCTTTAGGGTGAGACGGATCATTGCAGCAGCTCGCGCAGGTGAAATTTGAAGGCGCCGAGCTTGCCGCCGTAATTCCCGGCCGAGACGCGGGCGAGGCCGGAAGCGGCGCCTTCCGCGCAGGCGGCGCGGATGCCCACGGCCATGGCGCGCCCGACCGCCGCCGCCGTGAGGCCGTCGATGACGATCTCGAGGACGGCGTCGATCGCCACGTCGAGCGCGCTGTCGGTTACGCCTTTGAGGGTCGGGCAATAGGCGTCGTTGGTCGAGGCGATGAGGAATTTGTAGCGCGCGCCGATCTTGGATCCGGAGCGAACGATACCGCCGGGAAACGGCATGATCGCTTCGCGCACCTGACGCATGGCGGCGATCGCGCGCTCGGCGGCGGCAAGCACCACCGGGCGCGAGCGCCCCAGCAGCAGCAGATTGCCGCCGCCGACGCCCTCTTGCACCGGCGCCTCGTCCTCGCAGAGGAATTCTCCGTCCATGACCGGGATGCGCCAGTATCGCCGTCCGCCGATGCGCTTTGCCGCTTGCCGGCCGTCGCCGAAATAGCGCAGCGCGCGGCCCAGCGGCACGCGCTTCTCGCCGGCGACGCCGGCAAAGCAGGCGGTGCCGGGGCAGGTGAGCACGCATTGCCCGACACGGTCGCGCACCGCCTTGGCAAGCGCGTCCTGCGACACGGCAAAGAGCAGCACGGCGATCCCGGGCCTGCCGTCCGGCGTCTCGCCCTCGGCGAGTGCGCGCTCGATGCCGGCCTCGACGCCGCAGCCGATCACCGAAGTGGCGAAGCCCGTCATGCTCTCCGCCGCCTGCCGCGCCCATCGGGCATCGTCGGCGGTGATGAGGAGGCGCGTCGCCGTCATGCCGAAGGCCTCGGCGAACGTATCGTCGATCTCGACGCCGCCGAGCTTCATGCCCGCCTCCGGGGCCGGCAGGGCTGCGCCAGGAGGTTGAGCCCGGCATCGGCGAGCTCGCCCTCGGACAGGCGAAAATGCCCGAGCCCGACGCTCATATGCCGATCGAAGAAGGCACCGATCTCGGCCTCGATCGCGGGGTCGAATTCCGGCCGCACGACATGCGTCGCGCCGTCCGGCGTCGCGAGGATGTCGCCAGCGCGCGCGATTTCGACCCCGTTCTTGAAGAGTTGCCGCGGCGCGGCGAACATGCGCTCGCGATCCGCCTCGTCGGCATAGACCGCGATGTCGGCGCAGGCGCCCGGCCCGAGATGGCCGTGGCCGGCCAGCCCGAGGATGCGCGCCGGCGCGGCGCGGGTCGTGATCGCGATCTCCTCGAGCGTGTATTCGCGCGCGATCGAGCCAAGCGTCGTCGCCTGCTGCGCCGCCGGATGGATCGATTTGAGGCAATCGTTGCGGAAGCCGCGGTCCATGAGCAGCCGGATCAGATGCGGATAGCAGGTGAAAGGCGCGCCGTTGGGATGATCGGTCGTCAGGAACACGCGCCAGGGATCCTCGATCAGCAGGAACAGCTCGAGCCCGATCGTCCATTGCAGCGCGTTGACGAAGTTGCCGTCGCGATAGCGGAACGGCACCAGGCCGCAGCCGCCGTCGCATTCGATGTCCATGACGATCCATTTGTCGGGCGAGGCGAGGTCGCGGTTGCGGTATTGCGCCATGGTGTCGCCCGAGGCGGTCACCGTCTGGCCGAACATGATCTGGCCGACATCGAGCGAGACGTTGCGGCTGCGGTTGACCGCCTCGGCAAGGCGTGCCGCGGCGGAGGAGAAGCGGCGGTCGCCCTCGGTGCCGTAGCTGTGGAACTGCGCATGCGTCAGATGCAGCGGAAAACCCTCGGCGGCGGCAATGGTGGCGAGCGTCGTGTCGATGTTGCCGGGAATGCCGAGATTGTTGCAATGCGTGTGGAGAGGATGCGGCACGCCAAGCTCGAAAACGGCGCGGGCCAGCGCCTGGATGATCCGGCGCGGCGTCAGGGCGTGCTGCGGCCCGGGCTCGTCGATCGCAAGCCCCCGTGCGTTGAACTTGAAGGCGCTGATGCCGCCGGGATTGACGGTCTTGACGCCGAGCGCGGCGGTCGCGTGCAGCATCCACGCGACGTAGTCGTTGATCCGTTCCTGGTCGGCGCCCGACGCGATGAGGCGCAGCAGCAATTCGTCGTTGCCGAGCATGAGATAGGCGCCCTTGTCGACGATCGGCAGGTCGGCCATCTCGAGATGGGCCGAGCGCGCATTCGACGGCACCATGGCGGGCTCGAAGGCGGCGGTATAGCCAAGCGCGGCGTAGCGATAGCCCGTGACGAAGCTGGAGGGGGTCGCGACGCCGCCGCCGGCGCGCGTTGCCGCCCCGCGCGCGACCGGCGCGCCGCGATGGTCCTCGCTCATCAGCAGCCGCGCGAGATTGACTTTGCCGCCGGCGATGTGGCTGTGGATGTCGATCGCGCCGGGCATGACGACGAGCCCGTCCAGGTCGTAGCTGCGATCGACGCCGCCGGCGGGCGCCGCGATCATGACGCCATCCTCGAAGAAAAGATCGCGCGTCTCGCCCCGCGCGCCGTTGACGGGATCGAACACCCGCGCGCGCGCCAGCCGCGTGATCATGGCGTCGCCGGCAGATGCGCGAGGATCGCCCTCGCCGCCGCCGCAACGCTCGGCAAGCCGCTCGGCCGCGCCGGCGCCAGCGGCAAGGCCACCACCGTGTCGGCGCGCATCACCGCGCCACCATGGTCGAGCCCTGGAATGCCGACCCTGATCTCGACCTCGGCCCGAGCCGCCGGCGCGTCGGCCGCCAGCAGCGCCACCGTCGGCACACCGCATTCGGGCGCGGGCGCGGCGCTCAGCGCCGCGACCCAGAGCAGCGCATCGGCTTCTCCGGCGGCGAGCAGCCGCTGGGCGTGGTTGCGCCAGGGATCGTGCTGCGGCACACCCCCGGCAAAGGAAAGCCGGCCCGGCCAGCCCGCTTGCCACAGCATCACCTGCGCCGCGCCCTGCGCATTGTCCTCGCCGCCGAGCGGCAGGCCGACGCAGCGCGTCCGGCGGGCGAGCCGGCGCATCATGCGCAGCAGGATTGCCAGCGCCGGCGCGCGTGCGGCCGGGGGAAACGCGGCGATGTCCCAGACGACGGCGCCATAGTGCGCCGCGGCGAGGCGGTCGGCGAGCTCGCCCAGCGCGACCAGCGGCAACGATGCCGAGGCGGCGAGCTTCCGCCCTTCGCCGAGCGCGGCGAGAGCGCTCAGTGCATCGAGCAGCGCGTCCTCGTTGACCGGCACGCGCTCGCTCACGGCGGCGTCGCCCGGCATCGCCGCTTCCGGGCCGAGGAACGCGACATAAGGCGGCGCCTGACGGTAAAGCGCGCCGCGATTGCGCAGCAGCCGCTCGAAAAAGCGCGGTTGGGAGGGAGTCGGATCGTTGCCGATCAGCAGCACGACATCGGCGCGGTTGGCGATCTCGGCGAAGGTGGCGGCAAGCGCGCCGGCGCGCTGCAGCAGCGACAAATTGGTCTGCTGCGCCGCGGATTGCCAGCGATCGATCACCGCGCCAAGGCGATCGGCGAGACCGACGAGCGCGCGCAACCCCGCGACATCGGCGGCAAGCCCGGTGACGAGCGGCAGGCGCGCCGCGCCGAGCAGGCCCGCCGCCGCCGCCGCGGCCTCGCCGAGCGAGGCCGCGCGTCCATTGATGCGATGCTCGACGATCGCCGGCCGCCGCGCGAAGCCGGCCGCCCCTTTCGCGCAACCGCGCGTATCGACGCGACCCTCATCGAGCAGGAGATCGTCGCAGACGAGGCCGCAGAACGGACAGGCGATGGCGCGCCCTGGCACGGGCGCTACCGCGCGTCCGCGGGCTTGTCGTACTTGATGTAGGCGAAGCGCTGGTCTTCGGCGGGCGTGCCCTCGAGCGCGCTCTCGGGCCCCGGCCGCCATTGCACGGTATCCTCGATCTTGCGCGCCAGCTCGAAATCCTTGTCCGTCACGCCCTTGGCGGCATGGTTCATGAGACGCACTTCGACCCAGGCGTAAGAGGCGGTGATGTCGGGATGATGCCAGGCCGCTTCGGCGAGGTGGCCGACGGTATTGATCACCATCAGCGTGCCCTTCCAGCTATTGGTGCGGTATTTACGCCGAATCCAGCCGTCTTCATAATACCAGTGCGGCAATTCCTTCGCGAGGCGCGCCTTGATTTCGTCTTCGCCATAGGTCCTGTCGCGTGCGCGTTCGGTCATCGCGGAACCTCCCTCTCTATTGCCGCGCGCGCCGCGCGCGTGCCGCGCGGCGCCGCATCGCTTTTGTTTCATCGGGAGTTTTAGTCTATCGTAACCCGAAGGCCGCGCAAACAGCGCCGCCGCGGGAGGGTCGGGCATGCCGGACATGTCGGGTGCACAACGCATCGCGGCCGTCGAAGTCTTCGCCCCGGCGCGGCTGCATTTCGGCTTCCTCGATCTCGACGGCGGTCTCGGTCGCCGCTTCGGCAGCCTGGGCCTCGCCATCGACGGTTTCGGCACGCGGCTGCGCCTCGAACGCGCCGCGCGGCCCGCCGCGAGCGGTCCCGGCGCGGCGCGCGCGCTCGACTGCGTCGCGCGCGCCGCCAAGGCCTTCAACCTGTCGCCGAACGTGTCGCTCGCGGTAACGGAGGCCATTCCGGAGCATGCCGGCTTCGGTTCCGGCACGCAGCTCGCGCTCGCCGCGGCCGTCGCGTTGACCCGCCTCGAAGGCGCGAGCGCGGCCATGAGCGAGATCGCCGCGGTGGCCGGCCGCGGCGCACGCTCGGGGATCGGCATCGGCCTCTTCGAGCGAGGCGGGTTCATCGTCGATGGCGGCCGCCGTCCCGAAGGGGGCGCCGCTCCCGTCATCGCGCGCCTGCCGTTTCCGCGCGACTGGCGTCTCGTGCTGCTTCTCGACCCGACGCGGCAAGGCCTTTATGGCAGCGGCGAGACCAGCGCGTTTGCCGCATTGCCGCCCTTCCCGCCCGGGCTGGCGGGCAGGCTCTGCCGTCAGGTCCTGCTCCGCCTGCTGCCCGGCCTCGCCGAGTGGGATTTCGCCGCCGTTTCCCAGGCGCTTGGCGCGATCCAGAGCGAGCTCGGCGATTATTTCAGCGCCGCGCAGCACGGCCGCTACAGCAGCCCGGCGGTCGCCGCCGCGCTCGGCTGGGCCGCGGCGCAAGGCGTCGCCGGCATCGGCCAAAGCTCGTGGGGACCGACCGGCTTTGCGCTCGTCGAATCCGAGGAGCGCGCCCGGTCGCTGGCCGAGGCGCTCGGCCGGCGTTTTGCGAGCGACGGCACGCTGAGCTTGCGCATTGTCGCGGGTTTGAACCGCGGCGCAGACATATCGATCACGCCGAGGAGCGAGCCATGAGCAAGCCGCGCATCCTGCATTTCCTCACGCCGCTCCCCAATGTCAGTCCCTTCGACGTGAACATGGCCGCCGATGCCGGCTTCGTCATCCAGAGCTACACCGGCATCACGATCAAGGATATTGCCGGCCTGACGCAGGACGCGATGTTCTCGCGCCCGCCGGGGGATGCGGCCAAGACCTGCCTCTTCATCGGCGGCCGCGACGCGCTGCTCGCGCTCGACATGCTGGCCGCCGCGAAGGCGGCGATGTTCCCGCCCTTCGAGATCTCGCTGTTTGCCGATCCCTCCGGCGCCTTCACCACCGCGGGCGCGATGATCGCTTGCGTCGAGCGGCGTCTCATCAAGGCGCAGCAGGCGACGCTCGCCGGCGGCAAGGTGGCGGTGTTCGGCGCCAAGGGTGTCGTCGGCGGCATCGTCGGCGTCATCGCCGCCGAGGCGGGCGCCGAGGTCACGCTCGTCGCGCACGATCAAAGCGGCGTGGTGGCGACCAAGGCGGCCGAGTTCTCCCGGCGCTTCGCCCGGTCCTTCGCCACCGCCGACGGCAGCACGGAGGCCGGACGCCGCGCGGTGCTGGAAAGCGCCGACATCGTGCTTGCCGCCGGCCGCGCCGGCGTCCAGGTGCTGTCGCAGAACGACCTTGCGGCGGCGCGCCGCCTCAAAGTCGCGGCCGACATCAACGCCGTGCCGCCCCCCGGCATCGCGGGCCTTGACGTGACGGCCGATGGCGCGCCCCTTCCGCAGACACAAGGCGTCGGCATCGGCGCGCTCGCCATCGGCGGCGTCAAGTTCCAGGTACAGCACGCGCTGCTGCGTCGCATCTACAGCGCCGAAAAGGCGCAATTCCTGGAGTTCCGCGATGCCTATCGCACGGCGCTCGACATTGTCGGCTGAAGCCCGGCGCAGTCTCGTCGCGGCGCTGTCGGGACGGGCGCTCGCCGCCGCCGCCCGCCGCGCCGGCGAGCGCGCGCTGGTGCTCGATCTCTTCGCCGATGAGGATACCCGGCGCTGTGCCGAGCGCTGCATCAAATTGCCGCCCGCCGGTCCCGGTTTCGAGCGCCGGGCGCTGCTCGCGGCCGTCGACGAGCTGGCGCCTTCGGTGCGCGGGCTTGTCTACGGCGCGGGCTTCGAGCACGATCCGCCGCTGCTCGCGGCATTGGCAAAGCGCGTCCCGCTGCTCGGCAACGCGCCCGAGACGGTCGCGGCGGTCAAGAATCCGCGACGCCTCGCCCGATTGCTCGCCCGGCTCGGGCTGCCGCATCCGCAGATTGCAGACGCGCCGCCGCTCTCCGGGCAAATGGACTGGCTGCGCAAGCGCGCGGGCGGCGCCGGCGGCAGCCATGTCGCCCTCGTCGCGGGCACTATGGCAGCGCCGGGAAACTATTTTCAGCGCCGCGCTCCCGGCCGCCCGCTGTCGGCGCTGCTGGCCGCCGACGGCCGCGCCGCACGGGTTCTTGGCTTCAGCGAGCAATGGGCCGCGCCGGCGGCCGATGCTCCCTTCCGCTATGGCGGCTGCGCCGGGCCGGTCACGCTGCCGCCGCGCCTTGCCGGGGCGATCGCCGATGCGTGCAGCGCGCTTACGGTGGCGACCGGGCTCGTCGGCCTCAACTCTCTCGATCTCCTGGTCGAGGAGGAGCGTTTCCACATCCTTGAAATCAATCCGCGGCCGGGCGCGACGCTCGACCTGTTCGACGGCCGCGCCGGGCTGTCGCTGTGGCGGCTGCATTTGGACGCGCTGCGCGGCCGATTGCCGCCCGCGCAAACCGTGCCCGGTCCGGTCCGGGCCGCCGCGGTCCTCTACGCGCCAAGCGCGATCGCGATCCCGCGCGACATGATCTGGCCGCGCTGGACCGCGGATCGCGAGACGCGCGGCAACCGCGTGGCGCGCGATGCGCCGGTGTGCACGGTGCACGCCGTGGCGGCCAGCGTGGCGGCGGCGCGGGCCCAGCTCGACCGACGCTCCGGGCAACTCCTGGCGCGACTCCTCGCCGACGGAGGCAAGAATGGCATCGCCCGCCTTGCCGCCCAGCGTTAATGCGTCGAGCGCGCCGTTGGTGGCGGCGCTGCTGGCCGACGCCGCGATGCTGCGGCTCGCCGTCACGCGCGATGCGTGCGGCGCGACGCTGATCGATGCCGGCATTGCGGCACCGGGCGGCATCGAAGCCGGCCGCCGCATCGCCGAGATTTGCCTCGCCGGGCTTGGCCGCGTGAGCCTCGTGCCGAGCGAGGGCGCGTGGCCGTGGCTCATCGGCGTGCACACGGCACAGCCGGTGCTGGCCTGCCTGGCCAGCCAATATGCCGGCTGGAGCTTGCAGCATCAGGAGGGCGGGAACCGCTTCTTCGCCCTTGGCTCGGGACCGGCGCGCAGTCTCGCCGCCAGGGAGCCGATCTTTGCCGATCTCGCCTATCGCGACAGCGCCGAGGAGACGGTGCTGGTGCTCGAGGTCGACCGCGCGCCGCCGGGCGCGTTGCTGCGCGAGATTGGCGCTGCCTGCGGCATAGCGCCGGAGCGGCTCACCGTGATCATGACGCCGACACAGAGCCTTGCCGGCACGGTGCAGATCGCGGCGCGTTCGCTCGAAGTGGCGCTGCACAAGGCGCATACGCTCGGCTTTCCCTTGTCACGCATCGTCGATGGCTGCGGCGCGGCGCCGCTGCCGCCGCCGGCGCCGGATTTCGTGCAAGCGATGGGGCGCACCAATGATGCGATCCTCTATGGCGGCACGGTGCAGCTTTTCGTCGCCGGCGCCGAGGCCGAGGCCGAAGCGCTGGCCGACCGGCTCCCCAGCGGCGCCAGCCGAGATTACGGACGGCCATTCGCCGAGACTTTTGCCGCCTATGAGGGCGACTTCTACCGGATCGATCCGCTGCTTTTCAGTCCGGGCCTCGTGCAGGTGACGGCGCTGGCGAGCGGCCGCACCTTCCGCCGCGGGCGCCACGACCTCGAGCTTCTCGCCCGCTCCTTCGCCGGGGCGCCGCCCGGCCCATGAGGCGGATCGCGCTGTTCATCGACGAGCCCGACTGGCACGCGCGGCGGCTCGCAGCGGCGTTCGCCGAGCGCGGCGGCGAGGCGGTTCCCTGCTCGCTGCGCGACTGCGCCTTCCGCCTCGGCGAGGACGGCGCCGGGATCGACATTCCCGGCTTCGGCGGCGCGCTGCCGGACGCGGCGCTGGTGCGCAGCATCGCCGCCGGCAGCTTCGAGCAGGTGACGCTGCGTCTCGGCCTGTTGCACGCGCTCGCCGCCTCGGGCGTGCCGGTGATCAATGACGCCCGCGCCATCGAGCGCTGCGTCGACAAGTCGATGACCAGTTTCCTGCTGCACCGCGCCGGCCTGCCGACGCCCGCGACGCTGGTCAGCGAGAGCGAGGCGGCAGCGCGGCGCTGGCGCGCGGCGCGCGGCGAGACGCTGGTGCTAAAGCCGCTCTTCGGCTCGCGGGGCCGGGGCCTCGTGCGCCTGGCGCCCGAGGCCGCGCTGCCGCCGCGCGAGGCCTATGGCGGCGTGCGCTACCTGCAGCGCTTTGTCGGCCGCGACGGCGACTGGCGCGATTTCCGCGTCATGGTGATCGGGGGCGAGCCCATCGCCGCCATGATCCGCCGCGGTCGCTCCTGGATCACCAATGTCGGGCGCGGCGGACGCTGCGAGCCGGTGCAGATGTCGCAACGCCTCGGTGCCCTCGGCAGAGCGGCGGTCGGCGCGGTGGGCGCCGACTATGCCGGCGTCGATCTCATCGAGGACGAGGATGGCGCGCTGATGATCCTCGAGGTCAATTCCATGCCGGCCTGGAAAGGCTTGCAGAGCGTCGCCGCCTGCGAGATCGCCGGCCATCTCGCCGCCCATGTCCTCGACCGTCTCGGCTGACCTCGGCGCCCGGCGGGCGGCGTTGCGCCGGGCCTATATCGCGGCGTGCCGCGGCGAGCTCGAGGCATTGAAGCCGGGCAACGTTCATATCCATGCTGCGGGCCATGGCATGTCGGTCGAGGATTTTCGCGTGAGCGCGCGCGTCTCCGCCGCGCCGCTTACCGTCCCCGGCGGCGCCGTCGGCCGGCGCATCCTGGAGGCGGTGGCGGCAACGCGCGAAGCGGTCGGCTGCAACACCAATCTCGGCATCGTCCTGCTCGCGGCGCCGCTGCTCGCGGCGGCCGAGGGCGCCGCGCGTTGCGGGTTGCGCGCATCGCTCGCCGGCGTCCTGGCGCGCCTCACCGTCGCCGACGCCGTCGCCGCCTATGAGGCCATCCGGCTTGCCGCTCCTGCCGGTCTCGGCCGCGTCGCCGAGCAGGACGCGGCGGCAACGCCGACCGTCGATCTCCGGCGGGCGATGACGCTGGCGGCAGGGCGCGACAGCATCGCCCGGCAATATGCGACGGATTACGCGGGCGTATTCGATATCGGCGTCGCGGGGTTGCGCGCGCAGCAGGCGGCCAATGTCGATCCGAAGTGGGCAACGTCCCACATCTATATGAATTTTCTCGCCACCTTTCCCGACAGCCATATCCTGCGCAAGCACGGCACCGCCGCGGCCGAAATGGCGCGTGCGGAGGCTGCGGCGCTCGTGCAAGCGCTTGCCCACGCAGCGCCCGACGGGCGCCGTGCGGCGCTGCTGGCGTTCGACCAAAGCCTCAAGCAACGCGGCCTCAATCCCGGCAGCTCCGCCGATCTCACCGTTGCGAGCTTGCTTGCGCTCGCCTGCGAGAATATCCTCAGCAGCCAACGAAAATAAGAAAAGCGAGAAAATCTTTCGCGTCTTGCCCGACGATGAGATCACAAAGGGAGCGAATCCATGGCTAAAATTACCAAGCTGTCGGTCGGAGAATCGCTGGTTGGAGACGGCAATGAAGTGGCTCATATCGATTTGATTCTTGGCCCGCGCGGCAGCGCGGCGGAGACCGCGTTCTGCCAGACGCTGACGAGCCAGCGCGAGGGCGTGAACGGGTTGCTGGCGGTGATCGGGCCGAACCTGATGTGCAAGCCCAACACCGTCATGTTCAACAAAGTCACGATCAAGAGCGCCAAGCAGGCGGTGCAGATGTTCGGCCCGGCGCAGCGCGCCGTGGCGACGGCCGTCGCCGACTGCGTCAAGGACGGCACCATCCCCGTCGATGAGGCCGACGACCTCTTCATCTGCGTCGGGGTCTTCATCCACTGGGAAGCGGCCGACGACAGGAAGATCCAGGATTTCAACTACGAAGCGACGAAGCAGGCGATCAAGCGCGCGGTGGCCGGCGAACCGACGGCACGCCAGATGCTGGAGAAGCGCGATTCGGTCTCCCATCCGTTTGCCGCGCACAATTGAAGGGGCCGAGGAGACGATGGGCCGCGCCGAGCGGCCTATCGCTCCGCGATCAAGGCTGTGACGGTCGCGCGGTCGAGCCGGCCGTTATGGAGCGCTGACGCAACCAAAGCTCCGGCAAGGCCGAGTGCGGCCAGCCGAGCGATATCGCCGCCATCGCGCACGCCTCCCGCGGCGAACATCCGACGCGGGCCGGCGCGGCGCTGCACCTCGCTGATCCGCGCCAAGTCGGGGCCGGCGCCGCTGCCGACGCGGCTCAAGGTCATGACGATGACCTCGTCCGGCCACAGCTCCGGCCGGGCCGCCACCGCGGGCGGGCCGAGAAACCGCTCGTCCCGATAGTCCAGCGAGAGCACGCAGCGCGTCCCCAAGCAAGGCGCCGCGACGAGTTCCTCCGGCGCGGCAAGCGTCTCGCTGCCGAGAACCGGGACGAGCCCCGCCCCGGCCATCGCGGCGGCGGCGGCGGCGGTGGCAAAGCCGGCATCGAT
>Ga0187781_10000791_pt1 | contig 23147 bp, 25 predicted proteins | sample 0715_SJ02_MP02_2_FD_132447 | JGI IMG/M metagenome (GOLD analysis project Ga0187781, IMG submission 132447) | Tropical peat soil microbial communities from peatlands in Department of Meta, Colombia - 0715_SJ02_MP02_20_MG | ecosystem: Environmental > Terrestrial > Soil > Wetlands > Peat | place... | reverse complement strand
GTGAGGAAGAGCCACAAACCCAACGCGACCAAAGCCGCGGTCGCCGCCGAGCGGAAGATGATGGAAAACAAAAGCGCGAGCGCCAGCCACACGCCGGCATAGACGATCGTCACGAACAACATCGCTACCGCGCGCGTCACCTCCTCCGGTCCCGGAGGCAATCCCAGCGTGAGGATCCCAAGCCCAATCACCATCAGCCATAACGCCACCAGCATGATGGTGATGGTCAATAATCCGGCCAAAAATTTTCCGAACAAAAGCGCGTCGCGATAGATCGGCTGCGACAGAATGCGCGACAGCGTGCGTTGATTGCGTTCGCTGTTGACCAGATCGAAGCCAATGCCGATGGCGACGAGCGGGACGAGGAAGGAGAGCACCGAAACAAACGAGGGCAAGCCTTCGCCGGCGCGCGTGAACAGGCGCAGGAAAAGAAACGGGTCCTCGGCCGAAACTTCGCGGATCTGCTGGATGCCGGTATAGACCACGCCGAGCGCCATCAGCACGACCAGCCATTCGAGCACAATCATCCGGATGCCGGTGAGGTGGTCGGACAGCTCCTTAAAGGTGACGACGCCGAGACCTTGAAAGGCCGAGCCTTCACGCCGCATGACGCGCTCCCTCCTTGGCGTCGGCCTCTTGCTTGGCCTTGGACTCGAAGTAGCGGGTATAGATTGCGTCGAGGCTCGGCTCCTGCACGCCGAGATATTTGAGCCGGCCCTGCATGGCGACGACTTCCGCCGCCGCCTCGGGCCGCACATCGCGGTCGGCTTGCAGCCGCAGCTTGCCGATACCGGTCCGCTCGACGCCCGAAACGCCCGGAATCAAGGCCAGGCGCTCGGCAAGCCCCGCACCGTCGGCTTCGATGTCGACCACATAGCCGCCGCCGAGGATCTCGCGGCCGAGTTCCGGCACGGTCCCCATCAGCGCGATATGCCCGGCGGAGAACAGCGCTACCCTGTCGCAGACGCTCTGCACCCGTTCGAGCAGATGCGACGACAGCAGCACCGTGACCCCCTCCCCCTTGAAGGCGCGAATGATCGCGAGCAATTCGGCGGTGGCGTGCGGATCGAGACCGGAGGTCGGCTCGTCGAGAATGGCGACTTGCGCGCCTTTCATCAGGATCTCGGCGAGGCCGAGCCGTTGGCGCATGCCGCGCGAGAAGGTGCCGACGCGGTTCTCAGCGGAGTCGGTCAGGCCGACGCGCGCCAGCGCATCAGCGATCCTTTTTTCGCGCTCGGCTTTCCGAAAACCGATCAGCCGCGCCGTATAGCTGAGATTGTCGACGGCGGTCATCTGATCGTAGAAGCCGACGGTGTCGGGCATGTAGCCGACGCGGCGCTTGACCGAAAGCGGCTCGCGGGCCGGATTGAAGCCGAGCACGCTGACCTCGCCGCTGGAAATGTCGGTGAGACCGAGCAGCATCAGGATGGTCGTGGTCTTGCCCGCGCCGTTGGGCCCGAGCAGCCCGAAGATCTCGCCGCGACCGACTGTGAAGGAGATGTGATCGACAGCGGTCGCGCGGCCGTAGGTCTTGGTCAGATCTTTGGCCTCGATAACGGTGTCCGCGCTCATCGCCGGCCGAACCTTGCAACCGCCCCGACCATGACCAGGAGCGCCACGCCGATGATGCCGACGCCGGCAATGCCCCACAGCGTGGAGGTGGTCACCGTCACGCGGAAGGTCGTCGATGCGGACTCGCCGCGTGTCGAAGCGCGGATGTTCGTCACATAGTCGCCGGCGATCGCCTTCTCGGTCGGCGTGATCAGCGCCTGCACCTCCTTGTTGCCGTTCGGGGCAATGCGGTCGATGGTCTTCGGATCAAAGGAGATCTTCCAGCCGCCTGGCGCCGATCCGCTGAGCTCGACGGTGTCGGCCGGCGCGGTGCCGGTATTGGTGATGATGATCGGCACGCTCGTTTCCTTGCCCGCAGTGGCCCGCGTCGAAAGCAAGCCGTCACGGCCGCTGATATCGAGTTTTGGCTGGCCGGTGATATCGATCGTAAGCTCGGCCGTCGCCGCCGCATCCTCGGCGCCGACGCGCGCCACGACCTTGTAGCTTCCGGCCGCCGCCGTATTCGGCGGCGTGACCTTGAGCTTCACGTTCTTGGTCTGGCCGGCCTCGATCGGAACGGCGTTGAGTTCCTGGCTTCCGTATTGCTCGCTGAACGACGCATCGAAATTCTGCGGGGTCTGCGCCGAGAGGCTCACGGTCAGTTTCTTGCCGCTGTCATTCTTGATCGCGAGCTGAAACTCGAAACTCGATTTCGACGTACCGCGCAGCTCAGGCAACTGCGGCGTCAGCGTCAGCTTAGCCGGCAAGTCCTTCGCGAGCGTGACGGCAATCGGCAGCGTCGCCGTGGTCGATCCGCCGGTAGCGGTGACTGTGAGTGTCTCGGTGCCGACCGCGGCGTTCTTCGGCACATCGAGCCGCAATTCGAGCGAGACGCTCGCGTTGGTCGCCGGCATAGCGGCGCCAACCGGCTGCCCGCCGCCCATCAGCGTCGCCGTCCAGCCTGCGGGCACACCGGAAACCGACAAGGCCAGCCGCTCAGGCGGCAAGTCGTAGTTTTGCAGCTTCAAATTGATGGACGAAGTCTCGCCCGGCCGCAGCGTCACGGCCGGATAGTCGCTCATCAGAAAAAGGCCTTTCACGTCCTTGGGAGCGTCTTCGGCCCGAGCGATCGGCGCGATGAGAGCCGCAAAAGCGGCAAAGGAAACGGCAAGAGTGGCGATAAACCCATATCGCATTGGCGTTGGCTCCCGTGCAGGAATGGTTCGCTGTGCCCCCTACCACGGCGCGCTCTAACGAGCACGGGCGAGGAGGCCGGCATTGTGGGCGCAATCGTGACAAAATGATGCAGAGGACGGCGATTTTGGCAATACCTGCGGTAGAGAGCCGCAGTTTTAGAGTTAAATTGTGCGGATGCGCCGCAGTCCAGAAATCAGTGCCGGCCTCTTGGCGTTCCGCCGCCGGCAGGAACTCGAAGTCCTGCTCGCCCATCCGGGTGGACCATTCTGGGGCAAAAAGGACGACGGCGCCTGGAGCATTCCCAAAGGCCTCGCCGAGGCCGAGGCGGATCTTCTCGCCACCGCCCGACGGGAATTTACCGAAGAAACGAATTTGCGCGCCGACGGCCCCTTCCTTGCGCTGACGCCGGTGAAACAGAAGAGCGGCAAGCTCGTACATGCTTGGGCATTCGAAGCCGATCTCGATCTCGGAGCTTTCGCCAGCAACACTTTCGAGATGGAGTGGCCGCCCCGGTCACGGCGGCGCCAATGCTTTCCCGAGATCGATCGTATCACGTACTTCTCGCTGCCGGTGGCGATGACAAAGATCATCGAATATCAGCGGCCGTTCTTGCGCGAGCTGGAAGCCAAGCTCGCATGAGCTCTTGGACTATTCGCGTTTGACCTCGGGCCAATCGACCTCGTCGTGCGGCAGCACCCAGGGTTCACGCCGCGCCGCGTCGCCCCACTCCGTCCAAGCCGGCAGCGCCATGATGGCGGTCATGTAGTCGCGCGCGGCAGCGCTGACCGCGACGGCGTAGGTATGAAAGCGCCACACTACCGGCGCATACATTGCGTCGGCCGCTCCGAAGCCGCCATAAAGAAACCGGCCCCCTTCCCCAAAACGCGACCGGCACTCGGTCCAGATCGCATCGATGCGCGCCACATCGGCTTTGGCGTCGGCATCGAGCGGCCGCGGGATGACCGGCCGCCACACATTCATCGGCAATTGGCGCCGCAACGCCTGAAAACCGGCGTGCATTTCGCAGGAGATCGCGCGCGCGTGTGCGCGCGCTGCGGCATCGCGCGGCCACAGCCCGGCGGCGGGAAATTTCTCGGCCAGATATTCCAGGATCGCCAACGATTCCCAAATGTGCACATCGCCGTCGATCAGCACCGGCACCTTGCCGGCACCCGACATCGCCGTGATGCGCGCTTTGAAATCGGTCGCTTCCAGCGAGATCACGGTCTCCTGAAACGTGATGCCCGTGACCTTCATGGCGAACCAGGGCCGAAACGACCACGAGGAATAATTCTTGTTGCCGATGATGAGGTGAAGCATTGGCCGTCCGCGCGTTGAGGCGTGAAGATCAGCACAGCGACTGCATTTCAGCAAGAAAACGTGCTGCGCCGCTGCCGTCAGGGTCCGGGAAGCAATTCCGCGCTCCGCCCGGTGAGGCGATAGACGATGAGGCCGACCCATTCGCGCACGGCCGCATCCGTGCGCCGCAGGCCCTCGCTGAGCGTCGGGAAGCCGCGCTGCAGATCGACCAAGCCGCGGGTGCGCCAATCCACCGGATAAGCCTCGACCGGAAAATTGACTGCTCGAAAGGCCGCCATCGCACGCGGCATATGATAGGCCGAGGTGACGAGCAGCCAGCGCTCACCGGGCTTCGGGTTGGCAAGAAGCCGCGAGAAGGCGGCATTTTCAATCGTATTGCGCGACTGCTCTTCGGCGGTGATGCGATCATGCGGAACCCCGAGCGTCTGCAACTCGCGAACCGCGAACGGCGCTTCGGGCCCCTCACGATCGAGCAGCGAACCGCTGCCGCCGGAGAAGATAATGCGCGCATCCGGATAGCGATGGGCAAGCTCGGCGGTCGCGGTGATGCGCTCGGCGGCCTCGTCGAGAGCAATCGAGTTGCGCACATCCGACACGCCCGGCGAGATCGCGCCGCCGAGCACGACAATGCCGTCCGGCGCTCCGCGCGAGGCATCCCATTGCGGAAAACGATCCTCCAGCGGCAGGATCAGGGCGTTGCCGAGCGGCGACAGGCCGGCGATCGCGAGGAGCACAACACTGCTGACGATGAGCCAGCTCGCGAGCCGCGTGAAACGCGTGCACAGGAGAATGAGGCCGAGCAGCCCGATCGAGATCAAGAGATTGGACGGCGCGGCGAAGAACCCCAAAATCTTGGACAAAATAAAAAACATGAAGGTGGCACCCGCCGACGATCGTGTGTCTAAGGTCGCGACTTCCGCCATGCCGCATAGCGCGCCTTGGCGTCGTCGTTCGGAGGATAAAGTCCCGGCAGCTTCACGCCGTTCTCGACCTCACTGAACACCCAGCTCTCGTACAGTTCGTGTTCGGCGCCCTCATGCGCCACGAATTCCAACAAGTCCTGCGGGATGACGACGACACCATCGTCGTCGGCGACGATCACGTCGCCGGGAAAGATCCCGCAGCCGCCGCATCCGATCGGCTGCTGCCAGCCGACAAAGGTCAGGCCGTTGACCGAAGCCGGTGCGGCGACGCCCGCGCTCCATACCGGCAGGCCGCTCATCAGCACGCCGGCCCGGTCGCGAACGACGCCGTCGGTGACCAGCGCGGCGACGTTGCGCTTCTTCATGCGCGCGCAAAGGATGTCGCCGAAGATGCCGGCGCCGGTCACTCCCATTGCGTCGGCGACCGCGATGGCGCCGTCGGGCATGTCTTCGACAGCCGCGCGCGTCGAAATCGGGTTGCCCCAGCTTTCCGGCGTAGCCACATCTTCGCGGGCCGGAATGAAGCGCAAGGTAAAGGCTCGCCCGACGATGCGATCGCCTCCGGGCACGAGCGGTTTCGGGCCGTTCATCCAGCAGCGGCGGATGCCCTTTTTCAGCAGCATCGTGGTGATCGTCGCGGTGGTCACCTTGCGCAAGATATCGAACAGCGCATCGCTCATCGTCTGCCTCGCTTGATGTCAGATTTGCCGCAGCCAGTTGCCGATCCGCTCGATTGCCTCGCGCATGTCGCCGGCGCTGCCAGCGTAGCTCAGCCGCAGGAAATTTCGCCCGCGCTGCGGATCGAAATCGACCCCGGGTGTTGCGGCCACGCCTGCCTCCTCGAGCATCCGCGTCGCAAGGGCGAAGCTGTCGCGCGAGAAGCGCGAGACGTCCGCATAAAGATAGAAAGCACCATCGGCCGGCAGAAATGAATCGAGGCCGACGCGGGGCAAGCCATCGAGCAGGATGCGCCGGTTTTCTTCATAGCCCCGCCGCACCGTTTCGAGCTCCGGACGGCCCTCGAATGCCGCTTCGGCGGCGATCTGCGACAGCGTCGGCACCGAGATCGCCAGGTTCTGCTGCAACCGCTCGACCGCGCGCAATAGTGACGGCGGCACCACCATCCAGCCGATCCGCCATCCGGTCATGCAAAAATATTTGGAGAACGAGTTGATGATGATGACATCCGACGCGACGCGCGCCGCGCTTTCGGCGACAAAAGCATAATCGAGGCCGTGATAGATCTCGTCCGAGATGACAACGATGCCGGCATCCTCGGCGCAGCGAATGAGTTCCGCCAGCGCCGGCGCCGTCATCATGGTGCCGCTCGGATTGGCGGGCGAGGCCACAACAACTCCCTTGAGCGGCTTGGTGCGATGCTCGGCGAGCAATGTGTCCGCGGTCAATGCCCAGCGCGTGGCCGCCCTCGTCTCGATTCCCACCGGCTCGCAGCCCAGCGCTGACAAGATGTGCCGGTAAGGCGGGTAGCCCGGCAACGCAACGGCGACACGATCGCCGGCATTGAAAGCGGCGAGAAAGGCGAGGATGAAGCCGGCGGATGAACCGGTCGTGACCGCGATGCGCGCCGGATCGAGGTCGATCCCGTGCCATTCGCCGTAGGCCAGTGCGATCCGCTTCCGCAACGTTTCTGTTCCGAGCGTTTCGGTATAGCCGAGGCGAGCGGTGGCAAGCGCCTCGCGCGCCGCGGCGATGGCCGTGGCCGGTGCACCCGCGGCCGGCTGGCCGACTTCCATGTGGATGATCCGCCGCCCCTGCGCCTCGAGACGCGTAGCGGCGGCCACCACATCCATCACCATGAATGGCGGCACGTCGCTGCGCTCGGAAGGTCGCAACAAGTGTCTAGCGCGCCCGAGCATCGCGTGCCTTGACGAGTCGTCCGGCCCGGCACAGTCCGCGCCCCGGTGCTGCCGCATTCCCGGGCTTTTCTGGCGTCCTGCTTCGCTTTCGCAAACGCGCTGGCCTTTAGTTGACCGTCAATGGTTCCAGCCATAGCTTGGGCACGGGCTTGGACCCATGTCGGCGGGACTGATATCTGTCCCAGATGATTGTCGCCAGAACTCCTAGCAAGATGCGTCCGATGAAACCAGCGTCACGCGCGGTCGCGTTCGCCACAGCGGCTGCGGTCGCTTTGGGCGGCAGCCCGGTGCCGGTGCGCGCGCAGACCGGGGCTTCGGCCGGCATCCCGATGATCCGCGATGCCGAGATCGAGCAGCTCTTGCGGGACTATACGACGCCGATTTTGCGCGTCGCCGGCCTGAGCCAGCAAAACATTCAAGTCGTCATCATCAACGATAAATCATTCAACGCATTCGTGATGGACGCGCACCGCATTTTCGTGAATTCCGGTGCGCTCACGCAGGCAACCACGCCTAACCAGATCATCGGCGTGCTTGCCCACGAAACCGGCCATATCGTCGGCGGACACCTGTCCAAGATGCGCCAGGAGCTTGCCAATGCGCAGACCGCGGCGATTGTCGCCATGCTCCTTGGCGTCGGCGCCATGGTCGCCGGCGCCAAATCGGGCAGCGTGGATACCGGCAATATCGGCGCCGCCGCGATCAGCGCGCCGCAGTCCTACCTGGTGCACACTCTTCTGTCCTACCAGCGCGCGCAAGAAGAACAGGCCGACCGCGCCGGCGTGCGCTTTCTCTCGATGAGCGGGCAATCCGCCAAGGGTATGTACGATACCTTCAAGAAATTCGCCGACGAGATGATGTTCTCGCGGGCCTATATCGATCCCTATGTGCAGAACCACCCGATGCCCGCCGAGCGCATGGCCGCGCTGGCGGAACTGGTGAAGACGCCGTACTGGGAAAAGAAGGATCCGCCCGAGCTGCAGTTCCGCCACGACATGATGCGGGCGAAGCTTACCGGCTTTTTGGAACGCGCCGACGTCGTCATGCGGCGCTACCCCTCTTCCGATACCAGCATGCCGGCGCGTTACGCCCGCGCCATTGCGGCCTATCGCTTCGGCGACATCCGTTCGGCGCTCGGGCAAATCGAGGGGCTGATCGAGGCGATGCCCAACAACCCCTATTTCTACGAGCTGAAGGGTCAGGCATTGCTTGAAAGCGGCCATCCGGCGGAGGCTGTCGCGCCGCTCCGGCACGCCGTGGAGACCGCGCCCAATCCGGCGCTCATCCAGATCCTGCTGGCGCAGGCGCTGATCGCGACGAACAACAATAAAAATGCCGGGGAGGCCGTTCCGCTTTTGCGCGCGGCCATCGCCAAGGAACCGGAGTCCGGCGACGCCTACGAGCAGCTTGCCATGGCCTATGGCCATACCGGCAATCTTGCCGATGCCGACTTGGCGTCGGCCCAGGCCGCCTTCGCACGCGGCGACAACAAGACCGCCCGCGAGCTCGCCGCCCGCGCTAAAATGAGGTTCCCCGTCGGTTCACCCGGATGGGTCCGTGCCGACGACATCGTCGCATTCAACAAGGGTAAGAGCCCGCTTCGTGGCGGCCAGTGATCGCAAAAAAGGACAATCGACATGACAATTAAAGCACGAATTGCATTCGCGGCCGCCGCCGTGTCGCTCGCGCTTGCGGGCGCTGCTCCGGCGCTCGCCCAGTCATTCTCCGCCGACCAGCGCGAGGAGATCGGAAAGATCATCAAGGACTATCTGCTTAGCCACCCGGAGGTGATGCAGGATGTCATGGCGGAGCTGGAAAAGCATCAGCAGGCCGCCGAAACCGAGAAGCATCGGGCAGCAGTCGTCGAGAACAAGGCCACCCTGTTCAGCTCGCCGCATCAGGTCGTGCTCGGCAATCCGCAGGGCAACGTCACCATGGTCGAGTTCTTCGATTATAATTGCGGCTTCTGCAAGCGCGCCATGTCCGACATGCTCGATCTGATAAAGACCGACAACAATCTCAAATTCGTGCTTAAGGAATTCCCCGTGCTCGGCGAAGGCTCGGTCGAAGCCGCCCGCGTCGCAGTCGCTGCGCGCATGCAGGATGCCAGCGGAAAGAAGTACATCGAATTTCACCAGAAGCTCCTGGGCGGTCGCGGCGGCGCCGACAAGGCGCGCGCTTTGGCCGTGGCCAAGGAAGTCGGCTTCGACATGCCACGCCTTGAACGGGATATGGGCAGCGATGAGGTCAAGAAGACCATCGAGGAGAACATGAAGCTCGCCGAGGCGCTCGGCGTCAGCGGCACGCCGAGCTATGTGGTTGGCGAGGAAGTCGTGATCGGCGCCGTCGGCCTCGACGCGCTGCGCGAGAAGATCGGCGCCGAGCGGAAATAGCGGCATTCTTGCCGCATTAACCGGAGCTTTCCCCGCACAGCCGCGATGGCCGTTGGCGGAAGCTCGCAGGCTTCCCCTTTGCGGGAGCCTTCCCTATAAACGGCCCTGCCGCGGCAACTCGCCGCGATGAAGGTGTTGCGCGCGCATGCCGAAGACGATCTACGTCCTCAACGGACCCAATCTCAATCTGCTTGGCTTGCGCGAGCCCGAAATCTACGGCCGCGCCACGCTGGCCGACGTCGAAAAGCTGTGCAGGAGCACGGCCGCGAAGCACAGCCTCGGCGTCGAATTTCGCCAATCGAACCACGAGGGCGAGATCATCGATTGGATTCAGCAGGCGCGAGCCGAAAAGGCGGCGGGCCTGGTGATCAATCCCGCAGGGTATGGGCATACTTCAGTGGCCATCCTCGATGCGCTCGCCACGCTGGAGACGCCGATCATCGAAGTGCATATCAGCAACATTCACGCGCGCGAATCGTTTCGCCGGCGAACCTACGTCTCGCAAGTCGCGCGCGCCGTATTGTGCGGCTTTGGCATTAACGGTTACGCGCTGGCGATCGACGGCCTTGCCGACTTGATCGATGCCAAGTGATCGATATCAAGGATTGATCGTGGCCCGCAAACCCGAGAAGCCCCCGACCTCGAAGACGCCGGCCATCGATCCCGGCGCGATCCGCGAACTGGCGAAGTTGCTGGATGAAACCGGTCTCACCGAGATCGAGATCGAAGCGGATGGCGCGTCGATTCGTGTCGCCCGCAATACAGACTCCGCCGCACCGCGTAACCGGCACGACGGTATTGCCGCACCCGCTCCAACGGTCGTCCCGACGCCGGCGGATATCCCGATCGAGCCGGCCAAGCATCCCGGGCTCGTCTCTTCCCCGATGGTCGGCACCGCTTATCGCGGCCCGGCGCCCGGCTCGAAGCCGTTTGTCGATGTCGGCAGCCAGGTGAAGACGGGCGACACCCTCATCATCATCGAAGCGATGAAGACGATGAATCAAATTCCGGCGCCCCGCTCCGGCACGGTGGTCCAGATCCTGGTCGAGGACGGTCAGCCGGTGGAGTATGGCGAGCCGCTGATGATCATCGAATGAGGCACCGTTAAGGTCCGATGTTCGACAAGATTCTCATCGCCAACCGGGGGGAGATCGCGCTTCGCATCTTGCGCGCCTGCAAGGAGCTCGGCATCCCAACGGTCGCCGTTCACTCGACGGCGGACGCCGATGCCATGCATGTGCGGCTTGCCGACGAGAGCGTCTGCATCGGTCCGCCTGCTGCCAAGGACAGCTATCTGAATACTCCGGCGCTGCTCGCCGCATGTGAAATCACTGGCGCCGATGCGGTGCACCCTGGTTACGGATTTCTCGCCGAGAATGCCCGCTTCGCGGAAATCCTGGAGGAGCACAATGTGCACTTCATCGGTCCGCGTCCGGAGCATATCCGGCTGATGGGCGACAAGATCGCCGCCAAGCGCGCGGCGCTCGATCTCGGCATCCCGACCGTGCCCGGCTCGGACGGCGGCATCGGCTCCGACGAAGAGGCGGAGAAATTGGCCCGCGACATAGGCTTTCCGGTCATGCTCAAGGCGGCCGCCGGCGGCGGCGGCCGCGGCATGAAAGTTGTTCGCGCCGAAAGCGAGCTTGCCTCTGCGCTCGCTACGGCGCGCGCGGAGTCTAAAGCCGCCTTCGGCGACGACACGCTCTATCTGGAAAAATATCTCGAGCAGCCGCGGCACATCGAGATCCAGGTGCTCGGCGACGGTAAAGGCCGCGCCATCCATTTGGGCGAGCGCGACTGCTCGCTGCAGCGCCGTCATCAGAAGGTGTGGGAGGAAGGCCCCTCGCCTGCGCTCAACGTCGCCGCCCGCGACCAGATCTGCGAAACCGTCGCCAAGGCGATGCGCGACATCAAATATCTGGGCGCCGGCACGGTCGAGTTCCTCTATGAGGACGGCAAATTCAATTTCATCGAAATGAATACGCGCATTCAGGTCGAGCATCCGGTGACGGAGATGATCACCGACATCGACCTCGTGGCGGAACAGATCCGTGTCGCTTACGGCAGCGATCTCGCGCTGAACCAGAGCGACGTGAAATTCCACGGTCACGCGATCGAGTGCCGCATCAATGCCGAGAACCCGGTGTCGTTCCGGCCCTCACCCGGCAAGATCGTCCACTATCATCCGCCCGGCGGGCTCGGCGTACGCATCGATTCGGCCGTGTATCACGGCTATACGATCCCGCCATTTTACGACTCGCTCGTCGGCAAGCTCATCGTCCACGGCAAGACACGCGACGAATGTCTGATGCGGCTCAAGCGAGCACTCGACGAATTCGTCGTCGACGGTATCGAGACGACCTTGCCGCTGTTTCGCGCGCTGGCGCGCGAAACCGAAATCATCGACGGCGATTACAATATCCACTGGCTTGAAGCGTTTCTTGCTCGTGGCGCCCTCGAGCAGTAGCGGTTAGGCGGTCATACGTTCGCGGGGCTGCCGCGTTGGGGTCGCCGGCGAGCCGGCCCTTGCCGCGCCGCCTTTCATGACGCTTACGAGAATGCGCCCGACAAGCGAAGGCGCATAAGGCTTGGCGATGAAAATCGAACCCGGGACGCGCGCTTCCACATCGAGCATGCCCACATGGCCCGACGCATAGACCACCGGCAAATCCGGCTTGATGTCCCGCGCGCGGCGAGCGAGCGTTATGCCGTCCATGCCGCCGGGCAATTTGATGTCCGTGAAAAGAATGTCGACGGGCGCTGAAGCAAGCTGCGACAGCGCATCGGATGCGTTGCTCGCCACACGGACGGCAAAGCCCTGCTCCGACAGGTCTTCGGCAACCATTTGGCTGATGAGGAATTCATCCTCGACAAGCAGCAGGCGAATCGGCTGAGCTTGATTGACGCTGGCGTCCATGACGGCATCGCTCCATGCGTTGCATGGAAATAGAATGCGCCGCGTAAAAATAGGTTCAAGGTGGCGAAAAACTTAAAGAAATTGTAGTTTACGCACAGTTAAGGGCGGCGCCATCAAAGCGCCGAGCAGAAGCCCGGACGCCATGGCAAGCCGCGAATCTGCACTCGTCGACATCACCCCGGAAGTGCTGCTCAAGGCGTATGCCTGCGGCATCTTTCCCATGGCGGAAAGCGCGGACGATCCGGCGCTTTATTGGATCGAGCCGGAGCGGCGCGGCATCATTCCGCTCGACCGGTTCCATATGTCGAGCCGCCTTGCGCGCACCGTTCGTTCCGACCGGTTCACCGTCATGGTCGACCGCGATTTTGACGCCGTGCTCGACGGATGCGCGGAGCCCATGCCCGGACGCACCCGCACCTGGATCAACGAGCGAATTCGGACGCTTTACCGGAAGCTTTATCAACGCGGCGATTGCCATACCGTCGAGGTGTATGAGAACGATCAGTTGGTCGGCGGTTTGTACGGCGTCAGCCTTGGGCGCGCGTTTTTCGGCGAGAGCATGTTCCATCGCGCGCGCGACGCTTCGAAGGTCGCGCTCGTTCATCTGGTCGCGCGGCTCAGGACCGGGCACTACCGCCTGCTCGACACACAATTCGTCACCGACCATCTGCGCACGTTCGGCGCCGTCGAGGTCTCGCGCTCCGCTTATCACAAGCTCCTGGATGCGGCGCTCATCGGCGACGGTGATTTTGGCGCGCTTTCGCTGCATAAGCCGATCTCTGGTGAAACAGTATTGAGTCTGCTCAAGGTGGATTGATCCTCTTGTCTCTGCACATCCACATTCATCGCCGCCTGCCCGAATGAATTGGCTTCGAGGCATTGCCGGCCTGGCTGCGGCGATATTGGCGCTCGCGGGCTTGGGCGCGATCGCCCTCGGCGCGCTGCTCGCTATTCCGGTTTCTCCGCCGCCGCCGCTGGAATCGATCCGCGCCGGCGCGCTTGCGGTCGATCGATCGGGAATGCCGGATTTGTCGCACTTCCAGGCGCGCGACGGCAGTTCGCTGGCCTATCGGGTTTATCCCGCCGCCAACGGCGAGAAGCAAAAGATCGCCATCCTGATCCATGGCTCGGGCGGCCACTCGACCGGCATGAACGGCATTGCCAAAAAGATCGCGGCGGAAAATTTCCTGGTCGTCGTGCCGGACATCAGAGGGCATGGCGCGTCCGGCACCCGCGGTGACATTGGCTATTACGGGCAACTCGACGACGATCTCGACGATCTCGTTGCCGAATTGCGGCGGCAGTATCTGACGGGACGTTTCGCGCTGCTCGGATTTTCCTCCGGCGGCGGCTTCGCGCTGCGGGCGGCAGCCGGAAATCTCTCCGCCGCGTTCCAGCGGCTTGTCCTTGTGTCTCCCTATCTCGGCTATGACGCTCCATCGACGCGCACCCAGGGAAATTCGGCGATCTGGGCGAACCCCGACATCCCGCGCTACAAGGCGCTGAGCCTGTTGCGCCGGCTCGATCTGCGCTGCTGCGAAGCTCTGCCGGTGATTGCTTTCGCGGTCAGCCCGGGCAGCGAGAAATATGTAACGTACCGCTATTCCTTTCGCTTGCTGACCAATTTTGGTGCGCCGGCCGATCTCTCCTCAGCGTTTCACCAACTCAAAGCGCCGACGACGATCGTTGCAGGCAGCGCGGATGAATTGATGCTTGCAGACAAATATGCGGATGTCGTCGCCGGGATCGAACCGGCGATCGATGTGCGCATCGTGCCCGGCCTCACCCATATGGACATGCTGCACGCACCGGCAGCGATCGATGCCATCGGGGCGGCGTTCAAAGAGAAATAAGCGTCCGGCAGCCGATCAACGCGGCTGAGGTGGGGGCTGGGGCGGCGCCGCGGGCGCCGGCGCAAGTGGCGGCACAGGTTGCGCGCGCGGCGGCTTTGGCTTCGGCGGCGACGGGCGGGGCGGCGCCGCCGCCGCGGCCGCCGGCGTCGGCTGCACCACCGGCTCGGCGACCCGCGTCGGTGCCGAGCAGTCGGTCAGCCAGACATCGTAGATCGGATTTTCGACGCCATGCAGACCGGGACTGGCCGCGAACATCCAGCCATTGAAAATGCGCTTGATCTCACCCTGCAGGGTGACTTCGTCGACCTCGACGAACGCGTCGGTATTGGTCGCCTCGGTCGGTGGGCGCGTGTAGCAGACCCGCGCGGTTACCCGCAACGCGCCGAATTGCACGGTCTCGCCGATCGCCGCGTCAAACGAAATGATCCGGCCGGTGATCTTGTCGAGGCCGGCAAACACCGCGCGCGTGTTTTCAATCTTTTGCGTCGGCATCTCGGTGATGACCGTATCGTCGGGCTGCGGCATCGGCGCGGGCGGCTGCACATCCGGCGGCGCCGGGCCCGCGCCAGGAGCGCCGGGGGTCAGGGGTCCCACGCGCGCACGCTGAGCGCCGGGCGGCAGCGGCGCTCCGCCCGGTGGCGGCGGCAATGGCTGCGCCTGGATACCGGAGGGTGCAGGCCCAGGCGGAGGTTGGGCTTGGCCCGGATATTGTGGTGGCGGCGGTTGCTGCGGAACCGTTCCGTTGGGGACGGCGGCCGGTGGCCGCGGCGGCGGCTCGCCAAAGCCAAAATAGGAACTCGGCTGCGCGTGGGCGAAGCCTGCTATGAGCGTCCCGCCGAGCGCGGCCGATAGGGCGATACGAAGCATAAAGCCTGAGCGCGATGGGGTTATCGCATCACCGCAGATTGCCCGGTTAACACGCGGAATGCGGCGCGGAAAGGGCGAATATTTCGTGGGACTGAGGGTGTCCCGGCCGTGGGGCTCAGCCCGGCGTCCAAGCCTTGTAGTCGCCGGTCGCCTTCGGCCGGCGCCCTTGCGCCAAGGTCGACCCGCTTGGCCGATGCGCATAGGGGGTGCCGGTGAGATTGGGCCGATGCGGCTTTTCCCAAGGATGCGGCTTGGTCTTATCGAGCGGCGGAGGCACATCCACCATCTGGTGCAGCCAGCCATGCCAGGTCGGCGGCACCTTGGAGGCCTCTGCCAGGCCATTATAGATCACCCACCGGCGCTCGAATCCAAGCGTCGGATCGATCTTGCCGCCGCGCGTGCGGTAATAGCGATTGCCGAACTCGTCCGTGCCGACGAACTCGCCATAGAGTTTCGTCCACACTTGCGTGCCAAAGGTCTGGCCGTTCCACCAAGTGAAAAAGCGCAGCAGGAAAGTCTTCATCGCCGCGTTTGCCGCTCGTCTAGCCGCTCGTAGCGGGGGTTGATGCCATTTCGCGGGGCCGATGTCCAGGGAAAGGCAGGAACCGGCGCGGCGACAGCCCGTTTACCCGCGGCCGATCCAAGTCATGCTATCGTGCAGCATGCTGCAAAGCGCAGTCGAGCAGATACAAAATCGATTCGGCATAACGCTGTCGTCGGCGACCGATGGGGTGCTGGCGGCTGCGATCCTGATTGGCGCCGTCATCATTGCCTTGCTGGTACACGCGGCCGCCGTCTGGCTCGTGCGTCGCGTTACCGGCGGGGAACAAACCTTCCTGCGCAGGGTCCTCGCAGCGACCAAAGGGCCGGCGCGGCTGGGCCTGTTGCTCATAGCCCTTGCCATCGCACTCCCCCTGACGCCGCTCGCCGGCGGGACAGCAAACCTGCTCGCGCGGCTGCTCGGCTTAGCGACTATTTGCCTGCTCGGCTGGATCGCGTTGACGGTCCTGCATATTGGAGCTGACCTCTATCTCACACGTTTTCGGCTCGATGTGCCGGACAATCTGCTGGCGCGAAAGCACATCACACAGGTTCGCGTGCTGCAGCGCGTGCTCGACGTGGTGATCGTGCTGATCACGATCGGATTTGCGCTGATGACCTTCGACTCGGTCCGGCAATTCGGCGTGACGCTGTTCGCATCGGCCGGCGTTGCCGGCATCATCGCCGGCTTGGCGGCGCGGCCGGTGCTCAGCAATTTCTTTGCCGGCGTGCAGCTGGCGGTGGCGCAGCCAATCCGCATTGGGGACGCCGTCGTCATCGAGAACGAGTCCGGCAATATCGAAGAAATCACCTTCAGCTACGTCGTGGTCAAGCTGTGGGACTTGCGGCGCATGGTCGTGCCGCTCAGCTATTTCATCGAAAAGCCGTTCCAGAACTGGACCAGGACCGGTACCAGCGAGCTGATCGGCAGCGTTCTCTTCTATGTCGACCACACCGCCCCGGTCGAAGCGATCCGCAAGGAGCTGATGGAGATCGTCGGACAATGCAAATTGTGGAACGGCAAGGTGGTCAGCCTGCAAGTCAGCGACTGCAAGGAAACGACCATCGAGTTGCGTGCCCTGGTCAGCGCCGACAACGCTTCCGCGGTCTGGGATCTGCGCTGCGAGGTGCGCGAAAAGCTGATCGACTTCCTGCGGCGTGAATATCCGACGGCGCTGCCACGGCGCCGCTACGAGGCGGCCGAGAGCGCTTTCGCCAAAGCAGACGAATCGCACGCGCTTCGGGCCGCGCGCGGACGATGACCTTGGGCTGAAGCCGAGCGCCGTCTTACCACCATTGTTGAGGCTTGAAGAACCCCGCCGCTTGCTCGATGACGGCGCCGAGAGCAAACAACGTCTCCTCCTGAAACGGCCGCCCGACCAGTTGCAGCCCGAGCGGCAGACCTTGAGCATCTAATCCGCTGGGCACGGAAATGCCCGGCAGCCCGGCCATGTTCACCGTCACCGTGAAGATGTCGTTGAGATACATTTCGACCGGATCGCCGCTGCTTTTCTCGCCGATGGCGAAGGCCGCCGACGGCGTGGTCGGCGTCAGGATGGCATCGATGCCGTCGGCAAAGCACGATTCGAAATCGCGCTTGATGAGCGTGCGCACTTTCTGCGCTCGCAGGTAATAGGCATCGTAATAGCCGGCGGAGAGCACATAGGTGCCGATCATGATGCGCCGGCGCACTTCCTTACCGAAGCCGGCCGCGCGCGTGTGTTCGTACATGTCGACAATGTCGCGGCCGGGAACGCGCAAGCCGTAGCGCACTCCGTCATAGCGCGCGAGATTGGAAGAGGCCTCGGCCGGCGCGACCACGTAATAGGCCGGCAGCGCGTATTTGGTGTGCGGCAAGGAAATATCGACGGTCTGCGCGCCGGCATCTCTGAGCCACTGCGCGCCGCGCTGCCAGAGCGTCTCGATCTCGGCCGGCATGCCCTCCATCCGGTATTCCTTCGGAATGCCGATGCGTTTGCCTTTGATCGAGGCGCCGACGAATTGCTCATAGTCCGGCACCGCAAGATCGGCGCAGGTGGTGTCCTTGCGGTCATGCCCCGCCATCGAGCGCAGCAGGATCGCGCAGTCGCGCACGCTGCGTGCAAACGGCCCGGCCTGATCGAGCGAGGACGCAAACGCCACGATGCCCCAGCGCGAGCAGCGGCCGTAAGTCGGCTTCAATCCGACGATGCCGCAGAATGCCGCCGGCTGGCGGATCGAGCCGCCGGTATCGGTGCCGGTCGCGCCGACGCAGAGATTGGCGGCGACCGCCGCCGCCGACCCGCCCGACGAGCCTCCGGGGACGAGCCTTGCGTCGCTGCCGCGACGGCGCCACGGCGAGGCAACCGGACCAAAACATGAGGTCTCGTTGGAAGAGCCCATGGCGAACTCATCGTTGTTGAGCTTGCCGAGGAGCACGGCGCCATCGCGCCAGAGATTGGCGGTGACGGTCGATTCATAGGTCGGAACGAAATTGTCCAGGATGCCCGAGCACGCAGTCGTCCGAACGCTGGCGGTGCAAAACAAATCTTTGACGCCAAGCGGCATCCCTTCGAGCGGACCGCCCGCGCCTTTTGCCAGCCGCGCATCGGCCGCCCGCGCCATCTCGCGGGCACGATCGGGCGTTTCCAAGACGAACGCATTGAGCGCCCGCGCACGCTCTATGGCGGAGAGATGCGCTTCGGTCAGTTCGAGCGCGGAAAGCTCCCGCCTGCGCAGTGCGTCGCGCGCCTGCGCCAAGGTCAGCGACGTAGGATCGGTCATTGAGCCGCTGGATCGTCGCAGGAGAAGCCGCTTTTCTTGTCCGCGGGCTCGCTGGCGTTCTTCTCCGGCTGCGGTACCGGCGTCGGGCTCGTCTCGACGGGATCGAGCAGCGACGGCGGCTGCTCGATCAGATAGCCGTCCGGTGTGATCAGGCCCTTGCGCTGCAGATACGCAAACCACATCGCATCTTGTTCACATGCAAGGCACATCATTCCACCACTTTGGGAACAAGGAAGAAATGATCTTCGCGCGCGGGCGCGTTGGCCATGACGGCATCGGCGATACCGCCGTCGGTGACCTCGTCCTTGCGCATTTTCATCGCCATCGGCATCACCGATGTCATGGGCTCGACCCCAGCAATGTCGACTTCCGAAAGCTGCTCGACAAAGGCGAGCATGGCATTGAGCTCACCGCGAAGGTGCTCGACCTCGTCGTCGGCAACCGCGATGCGCGCAAGATGCGCCACCCGGCGCACGGTATCGGCGTCAACGGACATGCTCTGGCCTTCGATCAAATAGCTGGGTCGAGCCTATACCAGAGGTGGAGGAACGAGCCAACGGCCGCGGATTGCGTCCCGACGGCCCGCGCCGCCCAGCCGTTGCCCACACGGCTCCCTCGATCTAGCTATAGGCGATGACCCATTCATTGAGCCCAATTCACGTGATTGGCGGCGGCCTCGCTGGTTCCGAGGCGGCTTGGCAGATCGCGCGCCGGGGCGTGCCAGTCGTTTTACATGAAATGCGGCCGGTTCGCGCGACCGCAGTGCACAAGACTGCCGGATTTGCCGAACTCGTCTGTTCCAATTCGTTCCGCTCCGACGACGCGCAGGCAAGCGCGATCGGTCTTCTCCATGCCGAGATGCGGCGGCTGTCCTCGCTGGTGATGGGCGCGGCCGACGGCCACAAACTGCCGGCCGGCGGGGCGCTCGCCGTGGACCGCGAGGGGTTTTCGGCGGCGATCACCAGGGCGATCGAAGGCGAGCCGCTGATCGAAATCCGCCGTGAGGAAATCGGCGAGCCCGCGCCGGATTGGGACAGCGTCATCATCGCTACCGGTCCCCTCACCTCCGAGCCGCTGGCCGAGGCCATCCGCCGGTGCAGCGGCGAAACGGCTCTGGCATTCTTTGACGCGATCGCGCCGATCGTGCATCGCGATGCGATCGACTTCGACATCGCCTGGTTCCAGTCGCGCTACGACAAGGCCGGCCCCGGCGGCTCGGGCGCCGATTACATCAATTGTCCGCTCACCCGCGAGCAATACCACGGCTTCGTCGATGCGCTTCTGGCCGGCGAAAAGATCGCGTTCCACGAATTCGAAACAGACACGCCCTATTTCGACGGCTGCCTGCCGATCGAGGTGATGGCGGAGCGCGGACGCGAGACGCTGCGCCACGGGCCGATGAAGCCGTTCGGGCTGACCGACGCCCATAGGCCGAACGTCAAGCCTTATGCAGTCGTGCAACTGCGGCAGGACAACAAGCTCGGCACGCTGTTCAACATGGTCGGGTTCCAGACCAAGTTGAAACACGCCGAACAAGTCCGCATCTTCCGCACGATCCCAGGCCTCGCCCATGCCGAGTTCGCACGCCTCGGCGGACTGCACCGCAACACCTTCCTTAATTCGCCCAAGCTTCTCGACGAGACGCTGCGGCTCAAGGCGGACCCGCGGCTGCGTTTTGCCGGCCAGATCACCGGCTGCGAAGGCTACGTGGAATCGGCGGCGATTGGGCTTCTCGCCGGCCGCTTCGCCGCCGCCGAGCGATTGGGCGAGCGGCCGTCCTTACCGCCGCCTACGACTGCGCATGGCGCACTGCTCGGCCACATTACCGGAGGCCATATCGAGACGATCGATTCCGGCGCTCGTTCCTTCCAGCCGATGAACGTCAATTTCGGCTTGTTTCCACCGCTGGGACGCCAAACCGTACGCGGCGCCCATAAACAGGCTTTGAGCGCGCGCGCACTTGCCGAACTCGACGCCTGGATCGGCGGCACGATGCCTCATGCAGCAGAATGAACCGGCTTTGTTTTCGAGCGGGACGAGTTTTAGCTGGATCGACATCCCGCTCTAACTTTTTGTTTGAGCATGATCTTTTCGGAAAACCGGCTTCCACTTTTCCGGATCATGCTCTAGACACGGGACATGGTTGAAGCCGGGGCTGTGAGCGTATTGGACGGACGCTGGCGGGGCGAGGTCGTGCTCAAGCGCGACGTCTTCTCCACGATCGAACGGGGCTATTTCCGCACCGAGGATGGCGAGATCGAAGCGGTGCTTCGCCGCATCGACGAAGTGCCTTGGTGGAGCAAGGCGCTCGCCCATCTGCTGTTCCGGCGCGAGCGCCGCGCGCTGGCGCGCGCCGCGACGCTCGATGTGGCGCCTTATCTTCTTTTCGCCGAACGCCGCATGCTGGTGCGGCGCTGGATCGCCGGCGTGCCGCTGCACATTGCCAAGCCGCAAGGGGATGTCGGCTATTTCCGTTCCGCCAAAGCGGCGCTGCGTAAACTGCATCGGGCGGGCGTAACGCATAACGATCTCGCCAAGGAGCAGAACTGGCTCTACGCCGACGGGCGCGCCTATCTCACCGATTTCCAGTTGGCGTCGTGTTTTGCTCATCGCAATAGCGCCCTTTTCCGCATCGCGCGCTACGAGGATTTGCGCCATCTGCTCAAGCACAAGCGCCGCTACGCCCCGGAAGCGCTCACATCCGCCGAACGCCGGGTGCTCGCCCGCAAAAGCCTGCTGACGCGGATTTGGATGGCGACCGGCAAAAAGGTCTATTACGCGATCACTCGCGGGCTCAATGTCACCGACCGCGAAGGCCGCGGCATGCGTTTCATCCGCGAAGCGCCGGCCATCGCCGAGCGGCTGCGCACCCATCCGGGCGTTCGCGACGTTGCGATCGTGGCCTTTCCCGACCGCCGCTCGGGCACCGGCCTTTATGCCTTCGTCGAAGGTACGGCCGATGATCGCGAGCTCAGCGATTTTCTTGGCAGCACTGGCCCCGAGCATCTGCAAATCGTCGAGGCGCTGCCGCGCGACCCGCAAGGCGAAGTCCGCAATGAAATTCTCGAGCTCGTTGCCTTGAACCAGCTCGACCTGATCGGGTCGCTGGTCAAAACCGACAGCGAACGCGCATTGGTCGGCAGCATCGTGTCGGGCCGGCGCAATCTGCGCGACCGGTTTGCGTTCTGACATCTCATTTTCAGCCGGTGATCCGCGCAGCATTACGCGCCGCGCGCCAGATCAGCCATTGCCGCCGCCAGGGCGCAAGCTCGACCGGCGCGAATGGATCACTGCGCTCGGAGCGGTCGAGCCAAGGGCGGGCCACCGCAAGCGGCAGCAAAGCCGGCATTGCCTCGTGCGGCAGCGTCTTTAATTCTCTCCCTGCCCTCGCCAGATGGCCGCGTGCAACCTCGCGCAACTCGGCAAATGCGGCCACCAGGCCCGGAGAGGAGCGTCCAGCAAACACGTCATGCAAGCGCACTTGATGCCGCTCCATCATCTCCGCGGGCAGATAAAGCTGGCGCCGCGCGACGTGAACCGGGAAGGCGCGAAGAATTTGGGTGAGACCTGAAGCGATACCGGCCGGCGCGGCTGCCGCCTCGAATTGCGCACCGGCCAGGATCGCTGCCGCCAGCGAGAAGAGCGACGATGATGTGCGACGCAAGTACGCTTCCAGCTCGTCCAGCGTTCCCATCGGGTCTTCGTAGAGATCGAAGCGCCGCGCTTCGATGAGATCGAGCAACGCATCGCGGCGGAGATGATAGCGCTCGATTGCGGCGAGCAGCGCCGATGCAACCGGATTGGCGTTCGCCTCGCTGTCGCGCTCGCGATCGATTGCCTCGGTCCACCATTGCAGGCGGATCTCACCCGGCAAGGCCGTGTGCGCGACCTCGCGCACGCGTGAAATCTCGGCGTCAAAGGCGTAGAGCGCGTGCAACGCGCCGCGTGGCTCGGCCGGCGCAAACAGCGAAGCGATGAAGCGATCCCGGTCGGCGGTCCGGACAAGCGCGGCGCAATAGGCAAATGCATCCTGCATGCGCGCAGCCTATCATCAATCAAATCGCAATAAGTCCGGCGCCGACCCGGCGGCTCTCCATCAGCATCACATTGTACGTGCGCACCGCCGGCCCGGTGGTCATGGTGTCGAGCGAAACATGGGCGTCGCGAAACCGCGCGCGAAGCGAGGGCGGCGCGTTCCAATGCACGCTGCCGGTGCCGAGGATGAAAAAATCCAGGGCGTCGACGCGGGAGAAGACCAGCGCCAGCGCGTCTTCCGTCAGGCCTTCGACATTGGCGACCGGCCAAGCCCAGATACCGTCGGGCAGGCACAGGAGCGAGCCGCGATGCGACATGCCGGCAAAACGGAAGCCACCGTCGCCGTGGGAGTCGATGACCGTCTGCCGCGGCAGATGCGGTTGATCTGCCCCCGATCGGCTCATTTCGACCGGAGTCAGGCTGCTAGAGCACATCCCGATTCAACCGAATCGGGATGTGCTCTAGATTCTTGTTCTGTCGCATGTCCTTTTCGGAAAACCGGCTTCCACTTTTCCGGGACATGCTCTAACGGCGCGAGCGCGCGCGCTGCCGCGGCGGCGAAGGCTTCGACGGGGTCGGCGGCACGACAGGCGCGGCCGGCGCAGTCGGTGGTGCTTCCGCTTCGGTATCCTCCTGCCCGCCCTGCCGCGCGCGGCCGACGCCGAGATAGATGAGGATCGGCGAAGCGATGAACACCGAGGTGTAGGTGCCGACCAGCACAACGCCGAACATCATCGTCGCGGTGAAACTGCGGATCGCCTGGCCACCGAACAACAGAAGAGCGAGCAACGACAACGAGACGGTCAGATGGGTGACGATCGAACGCGACAGCGTCGCATTGATCGAGGCATTGAGCAGATCCGGCATCGACATCCGCTTATAGCGGCGCAGCATCTCGCGAATGCGGTCGT
>Ga0187781_10000790_pt1 | contig 23150 bp, 21 predicted proteins | sample 0715_SJ02_MP02_2_FD_132447 | JGI IMG/M metagenome (GOLD analysis project Ga0187781, IMG submission 132447) | Tropical peat soil microbial communities from peatlands in Department of Meta, Colombia - 0715_SJ02_MP02_20_MG | ecosystem: Environmental > Terrestrial > Soil > Wetlands > Peat | place... | reverse complement strand
TTCGAGGGACGCCGTCGTGCATGACGACTTCCGCTTGCTTGCCCATAAGGCGCAGAATCTGGCCGCAGGCGAGGGCCGAGCCGATGCCATCGCCATCCGGCCGCGCGTGTGAAGTCACGACAAAACGGTGACGCTCTCGAATCGTCTGTAAGACAAGTTCGATCATAGGCAGATGTCAGCCATCAGCCGTCAGATCAAGTACTCCGGTAGACTCACGGCTATTTCTTGTTCCGCTTGTTCGCGCGCGCGAGAAGCTCTTCCACGCGACTTTCCAGCTGCTCGGAGCGGTCGATCTGAAAAAAAAGTTCGGGAGCGCGACGCAGCCGCAGGCGCTCAGCCAATTCGTGGCGCACGAAGTTTTTAGCGGCATTCAAGCCTTCGAGGGTGCGGCCGGCCTCGGCGTCGTCGCCGGTAACGGCGACCAGGACATGGGCGGAGCGGCCGTCCTCTGCCATGCGAAGAGCGGAAACGCTGGCGAGGCCGATGCGCGGATCGCCCAACTCGCCTTCGAGAATGGTTTCGATCTCTTCGCGCAGGGCTTCGCTCAAGCGTTCACGATGGTGTTTTTGGCCCCGGTGCTCCATAGAAGAATGAGAAAACGGTTCAGAATAACAGAATCCACCGATTCCGGCGTCGGCTTCGTGCTCGGCGAGCGCAGCTGCCTGACTGATTGACGGTTGGGGAAATCTGGGGCGTCAAGGATTCCTGGCGGAAACGGATTTTTCTCCGGGCAAGGCACTATAGACGGCGGGATTCGCACAGACTTCGTAGTAACAAAGGTCGGTCCAGCGCAGGATGGAAAGATCGCGGACGTCAACTCGCGCGATGCGGCCCTTGCGAAGCACAATGCGCCGAAAGATTCCGGGAGCGACCGGCACGGTCCCGAGGAAAAATTCTCCTTCCGGATCGACCCAGGGCCCGCTGAACCCCGGCGTATCGAGATCCGGACTCCAGCCAGTCAGGGTGATTTCCTGACGCAGTCTAAGGAACGCCGGCTCGCTGAGGCAGATTCCACCGACGTTGTAGTTCAAACGCAGCTCTTCGGCGGCCACGCTCTCGGCTGGCGCACCGGGCAGGTCTTCTTTGTTGCTGTCGAGCTGCAGCGTGTACACCTGGAAAACGCCTGCCTCCTCCGCCAGACGTTTGCGCACGCGCTTGGCGCACGAAGACAGGCGATCGCTTAAGTTGATGGCATCGGAAATCATGATGCGGTGCTTGCCGTCCATCAGGTAAAGAGGGGGCGAATCCTGGTAGGCGATTCCCAGCCCGACTTCCATGGACGGGAGACCGGAACGCTGCAACAGTTCGTTGTACCCATGGAGCAGGCTGACCATTTCCCAAGCCAGCACGCAGGCGCGGCTGACCGCAAGGTTGACCTCGGCTTCGCGCTCCAGCAGAGCCAGGATGATGGCGTCCCCTTCCAAGAAGACCTTGGTGGCATCGAATTTCGCCAGCAGTTTGTTGACCGGTTCGTAGAAATTCAGGCTGAAGTAGGACGCGGCATTCATCCCTTTTCCCATCAGGGAGCGCGTGAGGCGTGAGGAATCACGCACGTCGGCCTTGAGGATGACGTGGCCGAGCACGCGTTCTTCCGCTGGCTTCCGGTCCTCCGGCGGCAAGAATTCGTAGAGCATGCCATTGAGAGCAGAAAGCTCGCGCGTTTTCTCATCGGCAATGAGGTTCACGCTGTCGAAGCCGGCAGTGAGGGCTTCCAATCCGCGCAGGTCGCGGTGGTAACAACAGAGATCGTGCAGGAGGCGGGCGGCGAAACGCCGGCGCCCACTCTCGCGGCAAGAGGAGACACGCCCTATGGCCGTCCGCAGACCATCGCAGGAGAGGCGCCCCTCACGAATCATCGTTTCCACGCGCTCGGCTTCCTCGCGATCGGTCAGCGCATTCTTGAGCTGCTGGGGGTTTAGGCGGGGCGCGTACTCGGCGAGGAGCGGAACCGCTTCATAGGAAGCCACCACCTGCGCCAAGGTATTGTGCCGCTGCAGCATGCGAGTCCACGCCTCGAGACGGCCGTGGCGCGGACGGTCCTCGGCGGTATCGCCGCTAAAGCCGTCCCCGACCAGCGCGTGCGCGTTTTCCGGAGCGTTCAGGGCTTGTTCGAGTTGTTCGTCTGCCATGCCCTCGCCGTAGCCCAAGTCACGCAGAAAACTAAGCGCAAGCTCGCGCAGGTTGGAGAAACGGTCCGGGTCCCTCTCGAAGTTGCCGAACATGTAGTAGTGCTCGGCGCAGAGATAATCGTCTTGGCCGTCCTCGGTGAGAACGAGCGGATTGAGGAAGAGGCGATTCGTACCGGCGGGGAGTTGACCAAGCAGGGAGCGACGCGTGCGAGCCAGAGTTTCTTTCTCGATCTCGGACAATAAGTGCAGGATCTCCTGGCCGGCGCGGCGGATCACAATTTTCTTGCGCACCTGGAAGAAAGAAAGCCGCTCTCGGACCTGAACGCGGTTTTGCAGGAAAACGCCGTCGAGGGATTTCGCCTTGATTCGGCACTGTTCAAGAATCCTCGAGAACTGCGCCTGCAACTCAGAGCGGATGAACTTGAGCACCGCCAACCGGCCCAGCAAATCGATGGATGGATTGCCTTGCACCTTGGCGCGGTTGAGGATGGCCTGGTAGGTTGCGATTAACGCGGACTTCAGTTCGGCTAGACCAGGCTGGCGGGCGGCCGGCTGTCCCAAGGGAGCGGCGAACTGCCATCCATTGGCTGGCTGCACCTTGTCCGTCTCCAACAGACTTTCTACTTCTCCAAAGCGGCACAGGTAGCGCGAGATTTGAGCGGTCAAATCTTTCACGAAACTCGGACCGAGAGATACGTCGTGACGGAGATTGTCAACGCCAAGCTGCAAGCCGGTCAGAGAAAGCGCGGGCCGGTGGTAGAAAAGATCCGGAAGGCTGGGAGGCTCGCCTGTGCGCAACCGGATGATCGGGAGCTTGAGCATTTCGTATCGTTTGCCAGCAAAATTTGTGCGGAATCGATGGCTCAAAACCAGCGCCTGGGGAACTAGCCCCTGCCAAGGTGCCGCTCGCAGCCGGCAAGAAATCTAGGTGGCGCTATCAAGCAGGCTAGCATGGAGATTTCGGGAAGCCGAAGTTACCGAAGTTTTCCCGGGGAAGCCGGGAGGACGTTTGGCAGATCGCTTTAGGCCGCGAAGGCCGCCGTGCGGGACCCGATGATTACCGGTTAGCCTCTTGCGGCAAGAATCGGGTGCGAGTGAGCACCTGCACAGGCCGACACGGACCGATATGGTGGGTCCGGCACGAGGAAGAATTTGGGTTTACTTTACCCCGCGACCGCGAGGTCAGTTTTTCGACCCTCAACCAGCGCGGAAGTTGGAAACGTCCTCACCGGGCTTGAATAACGGAAGCGGCGGAGGGGTTTGGCCGCTTGCAAGTTTCGCATAAACCTGCTCAACTTCGGGCTTTACCCAGCCGACGCTGGAGACTTCAATCGTGCCATCCTGGGCGATCAAGAACAGGGTTGGGACATTGGTGAGTCCGTAGGCGTTCGAAACCGCATAACCGTTGGGATCGTCGAGAAGCATGCGGAAGGTCACGCCGATCTCTTTGGCGAAAGCAGCCGTGTCGCGAGCCTTGTCCTGGGAGATACCCACGATCGTGATTTTTCGCTGACCGAACGTTTTGTGCAGACGCTCGAAGAATGGGAACGAATATTGGCAGATGGGGCATGAGACCTTGAAGAAGGCAGCTACGACGGGCCCCTGGCGCAGGGCTTCCTGCAAAGAGAACCTGGAGCCGTCGAGGGCAGTCAGGGAAAAATCAGGCGCCTTGGCACCTGTTGTCAATGCAGCCATGTCTTTCGCACCCCCAAACAAACGATCGAGCCATTTCATTGCAGGGCTCTCAGAATTAGATTATGCCGTCCGCCTTGAGGATTTTTCGCGTCAGGCCAGTAATGGGCAACAACGGCAGATCGGCGATGGCGACCCATTTGCCGCGTTTAACCCTTGCCGCGCCGTTCGGAGACTTACCTTTCGGCAGCCAATTTCTCAACACATGAACATTGTAGTCGGTGACGGTAATGGAATGACGGAAGGTACGCCAAGAAACAGCGGCGGAGTCCGGGGGGGCAGGCCAGAGCGGGAGCTCCCACATGGCGGCCATCAGAGCAGCATTTTTTGGGCGGCGTACAAGCCGAACATATTCATGGTGGCGATCGAGCGCACACCATATCTCTTTGCGCTGCTGGCGGGGCGCCGGCTTGGGCTGCGAGATTTCGCCTTGCGCCGCACACGATGCGCGAACTGGACAAGTCAGGCAGCGCGGTTCACGCGGCAGGCACACGGTCGCCCCCAGTTCCATCATGGCCTGGTTGAAATCTCCCGGACGGGAGGGGTCGAGAAGAGACTGTGCGCGGTCCCAGACGTCCTGCTGCGCCAAGCTGCGGCCAGCCAGCCTTTGCAAGACGCGCTCGACATTGCCATCGACCACGGCAACGGGCTCGCGGAAAGCAATGCTGGCGACGGCTGCGGCAGTGTAACGTCCGATACCTGGCAAAACGCGCAGAGCCTTGGCAGTTCGGGGAAAGTGGCCGGCGTTCAGGTTGGCGATCTCGCGGGCGCAGCGATGAAGCATACGGGCGCGGCGGTAATAGCCGAGACCGCTCCAAGAGGCGAGCACGGCGTCCTCAGGAGCCGCAGCCAGGGTTTCAATCGTGGGGAAGCGCTCGAGAAATCTCCGATAGTGATCGAGGACGGCGCTGACGCGGGTTTGCTGCAACATGATTTCCGAGAGCCAGACGCGATAGGGGTCGGTGGTCGCGCGCCAGGGGAGATCGCGGCGGTTCTTGTCATACCAGCCAAGGAGGGCTCGGCGGAAGGACGCCGGCAACTTGCTCCTGGCGTGAGGCGCGGCGTGAGGCGCGGCAAGCCGTGTCTCGACTCGGTTGCGCTTTGTTGGCTTCACGGGCTTACGCTGTGTGCGATCTCGACCCAGCCGGCTTTTAGCTGTTGCCACACGGTCATCATGTGCTGCGGCGCTACAGGAAGCGGATCGGAACCCGCCTTTCCTCGCAGAGTAATCGTGTAAGTGACAACGATGGTGTCGCCGTTCAGTTCGGTCTTGAGCTCGCCGATGGAGTAGTTCTCTAGTTGCCACTGGCGGTATTGGTCGAGAGCGGCGGCGCGATCAAGGTTTCCACCGGAGGCAACCCCTGCATAGTTCGATGCCATGATGCGCTCGATCTCCGGCCAGTTGCGCGCCGCGACGTTCTTCCAGAAGACGCGCTCCAGGCCCTCGCCGCCGGTTGCGTCGGAAAAGGAGCGAGCGGGGTGGTCGCGGTAGAAGGTGCAAGCGGCAGCACAGACAATTGCAAGCGTCAACACGAGCAACAGCGCGCGCATCTTACGACCAACTCTTTGCCGAGGCGTGGCCCTCAAAGACATGGCGAGATTGTATCGTGAGTGGCGGGGTGTCAACGGCGAACAGGTAGGTGCTACAGCGGATTCGCCTGGATTGACCGGCAGAAGAAAGCCTCGGATAATGAAAAGGCCTGGCAGCCGCAGCCTACGCGTGAACTCGAATCTCTCCGGGCAGGATAGGTATGACCGAATTCGACCGCAAAGTGGACGAAGCCTCGGCGCGATTGAATCGCTCGATGGCGAATCTGGCGGAAACGCTGGAAAAGGAAACCTCGGAGCTGGTCACGTACCTGAACAACGAAGTCGTTCCGGCCGTTCGGACGCACTCCTCGAAAGCACTGCGCACCGCGGCGGGAAAACTTTCCGAGTTCGCGGAGTTCCTCGAAAAACAGAAGAAATCGTGAGCCATATGGGCGTTCCGTGGACGCGCGAGAACTCAGCAGTCTCTGCGTTCGCAAGATTTGCGCAAGCCTTGTGTCTGTTTGGGGCCGCAATGCTTGCCGGTTGTGCGCACAAACAGACGCCCGTTCCGGTGCCGCCTGCACCTTCGATCTCCACGGAGAAACCCGCGCCGAAACCGACGGAACGCAGCGGAGAAGTTTCCGAGACGGGCGAAGCTCCCGCCGAAGGCAAGCCTCTGTTCGAACAAGTCGGAGTGGCGAGCTGGTACGGGGCTCCCTATCACAATCGTCGCGGCTCCAACGGCGAAGTGTACGATATGAACGCCATGACGGCCGCGCACTTAACGCTGCCGCTCGGATCGATGGTGCGAGTTACTAATTTGACCACCGGGCATTCGGCCGTGGTGCGAATCACGGATCGCGGTCCCTTCGTGGAAGGGAGGATTCTCGATTTATCGATGGCGGCAGCCAAGGCGCTCGATGTGTACCTGCCCGGGACCGCCAGGGTTCGGATGGATGTTCTGGAGACGCCGGCCGCGCTGGACACGGGCGGACGGTGGGCGGTTCAGATCGGAGCTTTCCACGACTCCCGGGACGCCGCCGAACTCGCCGATCAACTGCAGCGGCGCTACCAGACGGCCAAGGTGCTCAAGTTTGTCAGCCCAGTTGGCGATTGGTGGGTGCGCGTGCGCGTGCTTGAGGATGACCGTGGGCGCGCGGAGGGAGTGATCCGGGAGATGCAGCCGTCCGAAGCACAGGCCTTTCTTGTACGGCTGGATTGAGGATCGAGTAGTCTCTTGGGCACAAGTTCGTCGGATGAGACTTCGTGGACGCCTCGAGAAGCGCGGTATTATTGTTATTACTCAGGAATAAGCACGAGTGAATGTATCTAACTCAAGATGCTGGGTCGAGTTAGTGGTGAATCATCATGGGTGATTGTCTTTTCTGTCGCATTATTCGCGGCGAGGTGCCGTCCAAGAAAGTACACGAAGACGAACACACCTTCGCCTTTGAAGACCTGCATCCACAGGGACCGACTCACGTTCTGGTCGTTCCCAAGAAACATATTGCGGGCTTGAGGGAAGCAACGGCGGAAGATGCGGCTCTCGTGGGCCGATGCCACTTGGTGGCGGCGCAAATTGCGCGGGATCGCTCAATTGAGGATGGATACAGGACCGTACTGAACGTTGGCCCGCGCGCTGGGCAATCTGTGTTTCATCTGCACGTGCACTTGATTGGCGGACGCTCGCTGCATTGGCCACCGGGATAGAAGTGCAGTGAGCAGCGGACAGTGGCTGATGGCTAGTTGTTAGTTGATCGGCGGTAGCTGCACTGTAGGCGGGACGTGGAGCAGTAAGCTCGCTCCATGCCCACGCTCCTTGCGTAAATTCTTTCGTTGTTCTGGGTCTACCGGATTCTTTCGTTCCTTTTCGCCGCGTCGCTCTCTTGCCTTTCCGTGGCATACAATCAGGCATGGCAAATCTGACATTGGTGTATGGCATGCGCTTGCTGCCTGCCGATGAGGTAGCCGAAGTGGGGGATGCAACCGTGAAGCTGCGGAACGGACGCGAGGCGCGCGTGACCATGCACATCCTTGAGGGTGGCAAAGAGGAAATCGAACAGCAGCTTAAGACCAGCCTGGCGGCCTTTTTCGATTTCTATCCGGAGATATGAACGAGGGCCGCCCGGACGGCGTTTGCGCCGGATGCCTGTGCATTGCGCGGGCCGATTGTGCGGACAAGAGTGTCGGCGCCACACATTTACGGTAGCAGTCAGGTGGTAACAATCAGCGGGAATGAGACTGATTCCACTCGAACTCGAGAGCAGGCTGCGCGAACGGAATCTTTGGCCGCAGAGCTGGGTCGCGTGGGGGGCGCTTTATGCGTTGGTGCTGGATCTGTTTTTGTTTGCGGTGCAACTGCTGGCAAAACAGGAATGGCCGGCGATGGCAGCCAGCCTAACTGGGTGGGTTTCGTTCTTAAGTCTGCTGACGATCGCGTTGCTCGTGATTCTGGCTTTTCGCTGGTTGCGTTCCAACCTGCTTTGGCGTCTGCGCAACCGGCTGATCGTCACATACGTTTTCATTGGTGTAATCCCGGTGTTCCTGCTGGCGGTGATCTCGATTACTTCCCTCTATCTTTTTGCGGGACAGTTCGCCAGTTTCGTGGTGACGTCGGACATTGCCGCGCATTTAAGGAGTATGGAAGCTTCAAACCACGCGATCGGACACGCCATCCTGAATCAAGTCGGAGGCAGAGGGAGAATTGAGAGCGGAGTTGTAGCCCTCGCTCGGCCGAAGCGTCCAGAGTGGGTGCGGAGACAAGTATGCGCGTGGTATCGCGACCAGCCGCAAGCGAATTGTGCTGGGCCGGAGGGATCGCAGGGTTTCGATTCCCCTTCATTTATCACCGGGGATTTTCGCGACATCGTTCGCGACCATGGCAAGCTTTACCTGCGAGTCGCGACCATAGTTGCGCCGGAACCGGAATCGCTGCGCGTGTTTACCAGCGAACCGCTCGACAAGAGCCTGATTGAAGACATTGCTGGAAATCTTGGCGTGATTACCTTCTACGGAACGTTAAGCCCAGGGGCGGAAACAACTGCGGCGGGGTCCGGGAATCGGATCACACTGGACATCCGGCCCGAGGCAAGAAGTGGCGGGCAATCCGGCGTCACGGGGAATAGCCAGCAACTAGGACAGACTTTTTCCGCAGGCACATTACCGCAAGCCGTCAACACATTCGACCGGCAGGTGTCGTTTCCGATCCCGATGCAGGTTGTGGAGTGGTCGACTGGCGAGCGGCAACGGGCCGGGGCACTGGCATGGGTGGAAACGCGGCCTTCGATTCTCTACGGGCGGCTTTTTGCCGTGCTCGGTGATTATGCGCAAGGCGTGGAGTACATTCTGTTTTCGATTGCGCTGGTTTTCGCGATGATCGAGGCGCTCGCTCTCTGGATCGGGACCAAGCTCACGCGCAGTATCACGTCGTCGGTGGCGGACCTTTATGAGGGCACCATTCACGCCAGCCGCGGTGACTTCAGCCATCGCATTCGCGTGAAATCGAACGATCAGCTGGCAGCGCTGGCCAACTCTTTCAACTCCATGACGGCTTCCATCGAACGTCTGGTGGAGGAGCAGAAAGAGAAGCAGCGACTGGAAAACGAGTTGTCGATCGCGCAGGAAGTGCAAGCGCAGCTGTTTCCGAAGGAAGTTTCGCAGTTGGAATCGCTGGAGGCGCACGGCTATTGCCGTCCGGCGCGGACCGTGAGCGGAGATTACTACGACTTTCTGAGCCTGAATTCCGAAAAGATGATTCTGGCGGTGGGGGACATCAGCGGCAAAGGGATTTCGGCGGCGCTGATGATGGCAACGATTCACTCGGCGGTGCGTGCCTACAGTATCGAAGGCATTCCGCTGCTGAGGGAACCGGCTGCCGTTGGGATGGCGGCGGGGCACGGATTCGCTGCCGCTGGCGATACGGCTGGTGCGGAAGTTTCTCCTGCTGTCCTGCTCGGATTGCTAAATCACCAGCTCTTTGTCAGTACGCCCGATGCGAAGTACGCGACGTTGTTTTTGGCCATTTACGACGGTGCGACGCGGAGTTTGACCTATGCCAACGGCGGACATCTGCAGCCGATTCTTATTTCGCAGGACGGTTCGTCGCGCGTGCTGGATTGCGGCGGCACGGTGGTAGGGCTGCTCGACAACATAGATTTTCCCGAGGCCACGGTCCAACTCCAGCCCGGCGATTTGCTGATTACCTACACCGACGGGGTCACGGAACCAGAGAACGATTACGGAGAATTCGGAGAGGAACGGCTGATTCAGATCGCACGGGAAAACCGTCACTTGCCGCTCGAGCGCGTCACTGCGCTGGTGACTGCCGCGGTGGATGAATGGATCGGCGACAAAGAGCAGCCGGACGATCTGACGCTGGTGTTGGTGAGGGCACGGTAGCGCTAGCGCACCACGCAGGTCTGGTTTCAACCTCCTGCGGCTGTTTGACTCTTCGCGGAGTTGGCATCGGGCCGGCTCGGAATCCGGGGCAGCGATGCCATCAGCCGTTGCGTGTAGGGGTCCGAAGGTGTGCCAAAGATCTGTTCGCTCGGGCCGCATTCGACGATCTGACCCTCGTTAAGAATGGCGATGCGGTGACAGATTCCGGCGACTGAGGGCAGATCGTGAGAAATATAAAGGATGGACATACCAGTCTCGCGGTTGAGGCGCGCGAAGAGCTGAAGAATTTCCGATTGCGTGATCACGTCGAGCGCGCTGGTGGCCTCATCGGCGAGGAGCAGCGCTGGCCGGTGCATGACGGCCATAGCGATGAGGACGCGTTGCGCCTGACCGACGCTGAGTTGCGAAGAACGCTTGGCGAGGAAATCGTCGGACGCGGGGAGACTTACGCTGGTGAGTGCGGAGCGGATGGCGGATTCGCAGTCGGCTTTGGTGGATGAGGGAGCCCGGTGCGCGCGCCAGGCCTCTTCGAGCTGCGTGCGCAGGCGCAGCGCGGGATTGAGCGAGGCGAGTGGACTTTGCAGGACGAGCGCAAGAGTGCGTCCGCGGAGTTTGCGCAGATCGCATTCGGGCATGGTCAGCAGGTCGGCGCCTTGGAAGTCGATTCTTCCTTCGACCCTCGTGCGCTGATGGCCGAGTAGGCCGAGAATGGCGAGCGCAAGCGTGCTTTTACCGGAACCGCTCTGGCCGATCAGACCGAGCACTTCACCTTTTTGAATATCGAGCTTGAGGTTGCGAAGCACAGGCTCTTTGCCAGGATAGCGTACGGTGATCTCGGCCGAGAGGAGACACGACGGTTCGGTCCGTGTTTCCTTACCGTGCTCGGCACAACCTTCACCCGCCCTAGTTTGCAGGATCATCGACATTCGGGGATCACTTTCTGGCAAGCGCGCTGCCCGTCAGCATGAGGCGATCGGCATTCCAGAACGCCTGCGGGTAGAGAATGCCGGGGTTCGCTCCGGCCACTGACGACGAGACCGCCGAGAGTGCGTTCAAGTTGACCAGATAAATGAAAGGCGCCTGATCGTAGACGATTTGTTGCACGCGGTCGAAGGACTGCTTGCGCTTTTTCGCGTCTGAGCTCTCCGCCTGGGCGCGCATCAGCTTGTCAATCTCCGCTTCCCATGCGGTTTCCGGCGACTTCTGCTGCGGATTCCAGGCGTGGTTTTCCGCTGAACTCATCCAGATATTCATCTGGCCGTTAGGGTCGAGGTCTACATTGCGGAAACCGAGGATGGCTGCTTCGTAGTTGAATTTCTGTGAAATGCGCTCGATGAGCGAGGGGAAATCGAGCGTGACAAGGTTGACCTTGATGCCGATCTTGCCGAGGTCTTCCTGGATCAGGACACCCATGCGCTCGCGCGCTTTGCTGTTCGAGTTAGTAACGATGGCAAACTCGACCGGATTGCCGCTTTTGTCGATGAGCGCCCCGTTCTGCAAATGGAAGCCGTCCGACTTAAGGCGGTCGAGCGCGGCCTGAATGTTGTAGGGTTCGGGCTTGAGATCGGCGTTACACCAGATTTTATTGGCTGGCGAAACCGGGCCGACGGCCGGCTGGGCGTGGCTATTATAGACCACGCGCGCCAGGTCGTCGCGGTTGATCGCCTCTGAGATAGCGCGGCGGAAATTGACGGATCGGAACCAGGCGTGCTTGTAGTCGGGGATGGGCGCGGAGGCGACTTGGTTAAACCACATGAAATCGGAATCGAGCGAAGGGCCGGCGTCGTGGACGAGCTGGGGAGAACTGGATGCGAGCCGGTCAAAGTAGTCGGTGTCGAGCGTGTTGATGAGATCGAGTTCGCCGCGGCGGAAGCGGAGCATTTCGACGTCGCGGTTGGGCTGAATATCGATGCGAACGGAATCGAGATAGGGCAAACTGCGGCCCTGTGCGTCTTTCTTCCAGTAGTTCGGATTGCGCTCGAGAAGAACACTGGTGCCGACTTTGTAATCGGAAACCATGAACGGGCCGAGCACGGCAGCGTTTTTCCGGGGAGAATGCGCAGATACGATCACTAACTCGTCAAAGAGCCTCTCGATTCCCACGATCGGGCCGGGGAAAACAACGGAGACCTCGCTAGGAGAGACCACTTTCGCGGTTACGCCGGTGCCGGCGACGCGGAACGCATCTCCTAGCGAGGAATGCAGGGCCGGATCCATCAAGCGCTTCACGGTAACGGCAACATCTTCCGCCGAAAACGGAGTGCCATCCGAGTAATGCAGGCCGTTGCGGAGCCTGAAGGTGATCTGCTTGCCGTCCGGCGAAACTTTCCAGGATTCGGCGAGTTCCGGCTCCAGTTCCTGAGTGTGGCGGTTGACACGCACGAGGACCCCTCCAGTGAGGTAACGGATGGAGAGCGAGGCGTCGTCGTCCACCAGAAGCGGGTCGAAAGTCTTTGGCTCGGAGCGCAAGCAGAAACGCAATTGGCCGCCGTTCTGCGCCCAAGCCGTCAAGGCCAGAAGCGTGAATACGACAAGCGCGCACGTTTTTCGCTTCGGCGGGAATGATAACGGATGACCGATCATGCGGTCACCTCCTCGTTCGATAGCAGCAACTGGAAAGACGTCATTACAACAATGAGCAATAGCAGCGGGACCAGGCGCCAAGGTTCCTCGCGGAAGGAGATCAATCCTTCGAGCTCACGAAGCAGGCTGCCCCACGACGGCAGAGGCTCGGCAACGCCGAGACCAAGAATGCCGAGGTTGGCCTCGCTCAAAATAAAGACAGGGATTGAGATCCAGAATTGCGCATAAAGAACGGGCTTGAGATTGGGCAGAACGTGAACAAGAAAGAGACGCGGGCCTTCGATGCCGGATGCGCGCGCCTGAAGCACAAAGTCGGAACTGCGCAGCGCGTCGGCGCTGGTGGAAAGAACGCGAGCGGAGGCCGCCCAGCCAAGCAGGCCAAGGATCAGGAATGTGATCAGAACCGACACAACCGGCGAAACGTTGAGCGGAAGAAGCGCGCGGACAGTGATGAGGAGGAACAGCCAGGGTAGTGAGAGAAAAAGATCTGTGAAAGCGCGGGCCAGCTTGAGCCAGATTCCGCCGAGATAGCCGGCCAATCCGCCGATGAGCGCCGCCAGCGCGGTCGAGACAAGAGCCGCAGCGGGGGCAAGCAAGAGCGACACTCGAGTGCCATAAAGCACGCGCGCGAAACGATCGCGACCAACCTCATCGGTGCCCAGCCAGTGGGCGCGCGAGGGCGGCGAATCCGGCACTTCACGAAACTGTTTCGCGTATCCAGCAGGCGCGAGCCAACTGGCGGTGAGCGAGAGCGCGCACACCGCGACCACCACAAAACACGCCAAGTAGCGGGCTGCTTTCATGCAGCTCCTATGCCTCCGGAGGGCTCAGCACATGGTTCATTACATCGGCGCTGGAGTTGGCCAGCAAGGTTACGAGCGTAACGAGAACGGTGAGATTGACGAGGAGAGGCAGGTCACGGGAAAGCGCGGCCTGCCAGGCCAGTTGCCCGATGCCGGGTATGCCGCAAAGGCTTTCCACCGGGATTGCCGCGCTCAGCGCGAGGCTGATGGTAACCCCGGCAAGGGCGATCATCTGCGGCGCGGCGACGGGTAAGACATGACGGATGAGGATCCGGAGTTCGCCGAGGCCGCGGGCCCGTGCCGCCATGATGTGCTGCATGGCGTAGGCTTTCGCCAGCAGGTTTCGCGAATAACGATAAATTTTCGGAAATACGATAAGCGCGATCGCCAGATAGCCGGGCGCGTTGAGGATGACAGAGGCAAGCGCAAGCACCGCCGCCGGGATACAGAGGAGCACACCGCTCAGCGTTGTCCCAAGAACGTCGCTTACAGGCCGCAGCCAGATACAGGCGAAAAAAGCCACACCGGCGGCCAGGAGCCATCCCAACAACAACCCCAGGCCGGCAACGTGCGCCGTGACTGGCCAGCGGTCACGCAGGAGAATCTTTACCGGGCGTCCAAGGGCCTGCGAGGTGCCAAGATCACCGTGAAGCGCTCCTCGCAAATAACCCGCATAAAAATGCAGGACGTTGTGCTGTGCGGCGCGTTCGGCGCGAAGTGCGCGGAGACTTTCCGCGCTCAGGTTCGGGTCGAGTTCCCTTTCGTCGGCGTCAAATCCTGGGGCCAGCCGAACGAGCGTAGCGGAGAGTAATCCGCCCAAAAGAACGAGGGCTGCGATCGATGCGATTTGGCGCGCAATCTTGCGGATGAGCATACGGTGCTTTTTAGTTGACAGTCGCTCTATGGCGCAGCGACGGCACATCGGCGATGTTGGAATCGGCGTGATGGGCCTGTTTCATGGAATACATGCGGCGGTCCGCTTCGGCCAGGAGGCGCTCCGCATCGAATCCATCTTGCGGGCAAAACGCCGTGCCCACGCTCATGGAAACCAGGTTCCTGCCGGCAATCTTGCGGCCGGTTTCGATGGCGAGCTGGTTCAACCGGCTGGCCTTTTCGACCGCCGCTTCGGGCTGCATGCCGGGCGCAACGATCACAAATTCATCTCCACCCATGCGCGCGACGTAGTCGTAGCCACGGCAGTTGTCCTGGAGGTGCGCTGAAAAATCCTTGAGCAGGTTATCGCCTTCGAGGTGCCCGTAGAGATCGTTGATCTGCTTGAAATTGTCGAGATCGCAGACCATGACGGCGAGCGTTGTGCCAGTACGGCGGCAACGGGCAAGCTCGCGCGAGAGGTGGACATAGAGCGAGCGAGCATTGGGCAGGCCGGTGAGATAATCGGTGACTGCCGAGCTTTCGGCCTGCTGGTACTTGAGAGCGTTCTCGATGGACAAAGCGATCTTGGAACTGACCGCGAGGAGAATACGCAGGTGATCGGCGGTGAACGCGTCGCGTTCCGCGCGGTACATGGTGAGCACTCCGACCACACCGTTGAGCCCGTCGAGCGGAACCGCCAGAGCCGAGCGCTGAGTCGTAAACTTGGGGTCCGCGATGAAACCGAACTCGACTTCCGGATTGCCGTTCAGAATGGGCTTGCGGTTTTCGGCGACCCAACCACACAGGCCCTCGCCGACTTTGATATGGAGCGAGTTGAGTAACCTGAAGTTGTCCCCGCTCACCAGTTCGGGAACGAGATAACCATCCTTCAGCAGAAACACAACCAGGGAGTCATAGGGAATCAGCCGGCGCAGCCGCAGGGAAAGCACGGACAAGGTTTCGCCAAGACTGAGCGAATTGCCCAAATCCTGACTGATTTCGAACATGGTTTGCGCTTCCTGACGGGCGGAGGCAATCGAGGAAAGGAAGTCGGCGTCGTTGCTTGCCGTTGGGGACGTGGATTGGTCATAGCCGGCAGCGGGCTGAGCGTGCCGTTCCACGCGGACCTCGAGGGAAAGGCCGGAAGCTTCCGCGGGTCCGGTAGAAGCCGCGATGACTTCCAACTCCTGATAGCGGTGCTTTAGCACTTCCACGACCGCAGGTTCAAACGATGTTCCCGACATGCCGACGACTTGCGCCATCGCCTCGTCAAGCGGAAGAGCGTTGCGGTATTGGCGGTGAGAGGCGAGAGCTTCGAGACAATCGACCGCGGCGAGCACACGAGCTCCTCTGGGAATCTCTTCGCCTTTGAGGCCGTCAGGGTAGCCGGTCCCGTCCCAGCGTTCATGATGAGCACGCACGATTGGCGCCACCGGATAAGGAAAAGCGACCCGTTGCAGAATTTCAGCACCCACAATCGGGTGAATTTTCATCTTCTCGAATTCTTCGGGAGTCAGGCGTCCCGGCTTACTGATAATGTGTTCGGGAACAGCGAGCTTTCCGATATCGTGCAGAAGGGCCGCGGCCCGCAGTGCCTCGATCTCCTCTTGCTCGAGACCCAACTCCTTTGCAATCTCGACCGCATAAACGCGCACGCGTTGCAGATGCTTATGCGCGGTGTGATCTTTCGCCTCGATGGCCAGCGCCAAGGCTTCGATGGTCCGAAGGTGCAGCTGGGCGACATCCTCAACGTGACGCTTCTCGATCTCGACCTGCTTTTTCTCGGCTTCCAGACGTCCCAAATACAGGCGGTACGAGCGATAGACCCAGTAGATAACGGGAAGAACCAGGAAGGTCGTCTGCCAACTTGTATGCCGGTTGATGAAACCCACCAGAGCGGCGACCGCAGCGCCGACGAGATAATATGGGAACGTCCAGAAGTAGCACTCTGACCAAACTTTGCGCGGGGATTTCCCCTCGGTGATGCAAATGATGACGGTCACCGGCAAGGTATTGGCCAGGAAGTAGACAAGCGCAGTCACCATCAGCAACAAGGGCGCGCTGTGGCCGAGAACCCGCTCAAGACGATGGAAAGCAAAATAGGAGACTGTGATGGCCGGGGCCATCATGCTGAAGACGTTGAAGAGAATCTTGGCCGGATCCAGCCTGCGCCGCGCCGCCCACACCACTTGCACCAGGCTGGCGGTACACCCGATGGCGAGCGTCTCGGGCAGGCTCATTTCGAGCACGCCCAGCAAGATAAACAGAAAGTTCACCGACATGGTGCCGTCGATGCCCGGCAGCTGGATCTTGAGTCCGGAGGCAAGTGCGGCAATCAGGAGATAGCAGATGAAGCGCGGAAGATCTGTGGTCTGCCAAAACCAGATGGCGTGCACCACCACGGCGATGCCCGCAGCGGCGGTTGTAATGATGAAGAGTTTGGCCCGCGTGGACATGTATCGCGCTTCTTACAGAACGCTCCCCTTGCTGTCCTGCTGCCCGGCTGGCAGATAGCCGCCGTCAACATACAGCTCCCTCAAACGGGATCCGAGCCCGATCATCGGTAAGTTACTCAGCCTTCCGATCTTCGAGTAACCGTGCGATTCCCTTATAAATCGTAGTAGAGGTCGAGGGGTCTTGGTACTTACCGAAGTAACCGCGCTACAGCGCGGGGTCCCTTCCCCAATAGTTTGGCGTACGGAAGCCGAGGGCCGGCTTACTTGTAAGGCCACGTACCTGGACATACCGGCTTTCGCAAGTGGATTGCCTGCCCGATGTTCCTATGAATGAGCGGTGACGCTCCGTCGGCGCCCGCTGCTAGTAGCAGCCGAGGTCATTGAAAAGACAAAGGCATGAGTCAGGGTCACGAAGACCGTGCGGACAGGCTGACGCAACGAGGCCGATTGGTAACGCCGAATGCGCGCGTTACCTCGGTTTTGTGTCTCCAGCCCGAGAGTTCGCCAGAGTCGTTGTGGTTATGGCAGCATCGTTAGGTAGCACGTTCCGATGCTAGGCGGACCGGCGGATGTCTTCGTCCGATGGTCAATCGTGTGAGTCGACTCAGGATCGGGTCGTGGAGCGCAAGAAAGACACTTGCATCCGGATCTATTCATGGAGAAACGACAGAAATCCGGCGCCGTTCTCAGTGGTAACATTTCCTCTGGCACTACACTCTGCACTACTTCGTCTTCTGATGTCCTGGATCACTTGCAGGAGCATGTTTTTACAACCGACTTAGAGGGCAACATCACGGCCTGTAACTCCGCACTCACCGAGTATGGATATTCGCTTGATGAATTGGTTGGTAAAAACCTATCCGACCTCTTTTTGGGAGACGATCATTTTCTTGCTGGCGTTGCGATCCCGGCTGTTCGCGAGAAAGGCAGATTTCAGGCACATATCGCGCTCAGAGGCAAATCGGGCAGCCAATTTACCTGGCGTTTATGCTTGACGTTGATACGCGACGCCAAAGGCAGGCCGGTTGGGATGGCCGGCATCGCCATCGACTTATCGGAAAGCGCAGGCATCGCGGCGCATGGTGGCGGCGTTTCCCCAACTGTGCAGGCTCCGCCAGTTCTCCCTCTCGCGCGCCGGGTTATCGACCACACCGAATTCGTCATCGCCAGCCCGGTGATGCACAAATTCATGGGTATGGTCGACCGCGTAGCCGGACACACCGAGACTGTTTTGATCACTGGGGAAACTGGCACAGGTAAGGAGTTAGTCGCGCGCACCATTCACGAATCTTCCTTTCGGCGCAAGAACCCTTTGGTGGATATAAACTGCGCGGCACTGCCCGAGCACCTGGTGGAGAGTGAACTCTTCGGCTATGAGAAAGGGGCCTTCAGTGGCGCCGACGCCTCGAAGCCGGGTCTGTTCGAGATGGCCGACAAGAGCACCATTTTTCTTGATGAAATTGGCGAATTGCAACCCCAGATTCAGGTCAAGCTTTTGCGCGTGCTCGATGGAGTGCCCTACTATCGGCTCGGCGGTCATCGGAAAATCACAGTGAACGTGCGGGTGGTGGCAGCCACGAACCAGGATCTCGAGCTGGCGGTGAAGGAAGGCAGATTCCGCAAGGATCTGTTTCACCGCTTGAGCCAGTTTCAGCTGCGTGTCCCCCCGCTGTGCGAACGTCCGGAAGACGTTGCGGCGCTCGCTCGCCACTTTCTCAAGTTGAAGTCATCCGCGAGAACTCTTTCGACCGACGCTTTGGCGGCAATGCAAGCTTATGCGTGGCCTGGGAACGTGCGCGAATTGCGCAACTTGATCGCGAAGTTCGCCATGTCTGCCGACGACCGGCAGATTACCGCTGACGAGGTAGCCTCCGAAGTGCGGCAGGATGGCGGAGCTGCGGCCGAGGTTCGAACAGCGTTGCCGGCCGACAACCTGGAGAATATGGAAGAACAAATGATCATCCGCGCTCTCGAGCGGACCGGAGGTCACCGTTCGCAGGCCGCCGAACACCTTGGTATCTCGCGCCGGACTCTCAGCCGGAAATTGCGGGAATATGGAATTGACGTGCCGGCGGGAGGGGCCCCAAACTCCCTGGGAACCATCAGCCCGGAACAACAAAAGTTCTTCCGCGCCAAAGTGAATATCCCGGTGTCTTTGAGGAATGCGGCCGGAAAGGAATTGCAGGCACAAGCCGTCAACCTCAGCGTAGGCGGAATGGGATTGGACGCGGTCGGCGATCCGGCGGGATTTTCTGGAGTACTTGACGTCAGTTTTCTCCTTCCAGATACCGAGTTCGTAATGCAGGTAAAAGGACGTCTGGTGTGGGCCGACGTTGGAGGACGAGCAGGGCTCCGATTCGTGGTGGTCGAGCCGGCACTGTATGAGAAACTGCAACACTGGTCAAACCAGAAGATGAAGAACGAGGGCTGGGAAATCCCTGTCGAATGACGTTTCCCGCCAAACCCGCAACTGCATGGAAGAGCGGTTCTGTGCGCGCTGCCGAGTCCAATGAACCGCGGCGGGATCGAATAATGCCTCGGTACCAATTCGAAGTGAGAATCAGGATCGAAGTCGTACGGAATGGTAAGACGATCTCGGCCGAGGGATGGGCGCGTGATCTGAGTGAAAGCGGAGTCGGTGCATTTGCGGGCAGCCCGCTCGCCGTCGGAGAAAGAGCCAGCCTGAAGATCCCACTGCCCAATCAGTTTGAACTCGTGGTCCCGGTCATCGTGACTCGCGCCCAAGGCACGCAGTATGGTTTTCGATTCACGGCGCTAAGCGGGGAACAAAGAGAACAACTGCGCAAAGCACTCGTGGGATGCAAGCCCATTGCAGAAGATGCCATGTTGTATTGAAGTCTCCCCGGCATGTGCTATTGTTCGGCCATAAATTTACGAAATTGGAATTTGGATAGACCGGCAGAGGCATGCGCCTCATGCTTGCGGCGGATCTACCCGGTTGGTCATTTCCAGAAAATCCTTACGCAGTGCGCTTGCAAGGCGTTACAAAAGCCGAACATTTTGCTTGAAAGAGCGCATACTAAGTGTGATATAAGCATGCAACGAGCTTTCGTCCCGGTTCGTGAATGAATTCCCAAAATGGGAAAAATTCGGGCTTCGGCTACCGCAAACGGCGAACACCCAACCTCGGTTGCCCTAAGACGGGCTCCAAGGACAAGCTCTGTTAGGAGAACCTATGCTTACGGCAGGCATAGACTTACGCAAGATTCGCGAACAGCTCGGTCTTACGATGCGGGATGTTGAAAACGCCAGCATGCTGATCGCACAGCATCGCGGCAGCGAGGAATACCTGATCCCGCCAAGCCGCCTGTCAGACATTGAAACTAAAGGGGTTGTGCCCAGTATTTTCCGGTTCTACTCGCTGGCAGCAACCTACCGCAAACCTGTGGCCGCGTTGTTTCAGCTCTATGGCATCAACCTGGAGGAAATCAGCCACGAGTGGGCATCGTCGCAGCCGACGCGCTCCCATATCGTAGTTTTGGACAACGAGCGGACTGCCTTGAAGATCCCCGTCCGGATGGATCCGGGGTTCGACCTGAGTGAAACCTCGGACCTCGGCCGGATGGTGCAGCAGTGGGGTCTGGTCCCGCTTTCCATGCTGACCCGCCTGGCTACGCAGAACTACACCTACGCTTTCATCGGAAGCGAGGATTACACGATGTATCCGATTCTGAACCCGGGATCATTGATTCAGGTCGATGAATCAAACCGGCGCGTCGTGGAGCGACAATGGCATTCGGAATATGAACGCCCCATATACTTTGTCGAAACGCGTGATGGCTTCACCTGCTGCTGGTGCTCGCAGCGCACAAACGCGCTGGTTCTTCAGCCGCATCCACTTTCCCCAGTGCCGGTGCGGATTCTCAGACACCCTCAGGAGGCCGACGTCATCGGCCAAGTCGTGGGCGTGGCGATGCGGCTTGGCGGCCTGATTGCGAATGAGTCTCGAGCGACGCGAGAGCCGTCAGGACAGAAATCAAATGCAACTCTGTCATCTTCGGGCAGTCCGATGGCAGTAGCCGGGGCAGGCCTGCCTTCAGCTCCCTTACGTAGGAAACTGAGTTAGTTCCGGCGGTACCGCTGGTTTGCGCCAGATCCTCCCGCAGCAAACGCAATCTTGTCTGCAGGATCGTATTGACCAGCGAGTAGTGCGCACGCACAAACGCTTCCTGAGCTACCGCGGCTCCGTGAACGCGCTCCAGCCCCCAATGTTGGTACGTTCCATCCTGGGAACGCCGCTCGGCAATGTAAGCTAGTTTGCCCCAGATCCCCTCGATCTTACCCAAGGTCCTTTCGCGCAGATCCTCATAAGCCGATTTCAGCCTCATCGTTCCGCCTTTCCCTGAGTTGCTACATTTTTCGAAAATCCCGCCGCGGCCATTTTCTCCAGCCGCGTTCCACGATCCGCCCGAAACTGCGTTCACCCAAATCCCATTTCGACACAGAAAGGATTCTGTCGTGAACACACTGAAAGCAAAGATCATGTTGCTACTCCTCGTTCTTGCCACGCTGACCGCCCTACCTGCGAAGCTGCATGCGGGATCGGACCCATATCCAAACCCGTGGCCTCCCAGTCCCAACTTGGTTGGCCAGTAATCCGAAAACTTCCTTGAGCGCGCCGCGCGGGAATGATACCTTTTTCCCGAGCGGCTGCGCTTGACCGATGACCCTCGAGCACTACATCTGGTTGTATCTCTGGATTGGTCCTCACTTACTACTCCCGCTCGTGGCCGTCCTCATGTACCGCAGGGGACAGCATAAGGCCTTTCCGATTTTTCTTGGATACGTTTTTTACCAATTCCTGCAAAGCTGCTTCCTCTTGGCCGTGTATTTGCTGAAAGCCCCGGAGGTCATTTACAGGGAAGCGCACCTCTTTGGCACGGCGATCGAAACGGCTTTCCAATTCGGCGTATTGCAGGAACTCTTTACGCCATCCGTGGCGACCGGCGCCCCTTTGCGCCGCGGGAACGCCAGGATGCTGAACTGGGTTGCAGCGGGGCTGGTCTTCGTGGCGACGTTCTTCGTTGCAGCCCTTTACTACAGCAAGTTCGATCGCCCGATGGTCCATACGTATTTGATCGTTGAGTCGATCAACGCTGCCCAGTGCGCCCTGATTGTTCTCGCCTTTCTGTGGTATCGGTTTTTGGGTCTCCGCATGTCGCCCATGGCGTTTGGAATTGCAGTGGGTATAGGCCTCGAAACCGGCGCGGATCCCCTCGTAGTGATTCTGAAGAACTCGGTCTCCCCGGCAAGCTACCCCCGCGTGGATATTCTCCAAATGGCGATCTACCACATTGCCGTCCTCGTCTGGGTCTATTACGCCTGGGTTCGGGAAAAAGTGCCTTCGGAATCCAATGCGGGGTTGCCGCAGTGGACTGAGCAAGCACACGAACTGGAGAGGATCGTTCGTCCATGATTTCCTTGATCGTTCTGGGGCTGGTTACAGTTGCCTTCTTCGTCTTCCTGGCGATCCAGGTCTGGCAAAGATCGTCACTGCACACCACCGCGGGAGCCGTGCAGCTCAACCCGGTCGACCTGGATGCCTTCGAAACCCTTACCGATCCGGAGGAAGAACAGTACCTAAAGCTCAACCTCCCACGTGCGGAGTTTCGCAGAGTGCAACGTTGCCGGATTCGGGCCGCAAAGACGTATGTCTCCGCTTTATCGCAAAACGCCAGGGTTCTTGTTGCTGCGGGCCAATCAGTACGCCATCATCCCGATGAGAGCATTGCCGCCTCGGGACAAGAACTCATGCAGCGAGCCGTGCAGCTGAAGATGAGGTGCCTGGCATCCACTCTGCGGCTCAACGCTGCGCTCGTGTTCCCCACGCTTCTTTCCCCGTCAAACTCTGTCGCCAACCGCTACCTTGCAGCGAAACACATGGCCGCTGTTCTCGATGGAAAAACGGTGGCCCAAGTGCGCATATCCTCGTCAACTTAGAGGGAGCGGAGCCCGGCGAGGGGGGTGCCTCACAACCAGCTCCGCCCAACCTCCAGCACACCGTCGCCACCCTAGGCTGAAGACAGCTTCATTGTTCGCTGAAGCATTACTTGTTACGAAACCCGAACAAGTCCGGGACTTTCTCGTGGGCCGCGTCGCCTGCTCTGCCCATCCTCGATATGTGACCCATGACACTTGCCATGCAGGGATTCCGAGCCTAAGTAACTGTTACCGAGGGCTGGCATAGTGGTTACATTGAGGCTACCACTCTCCTTACTTTGGGCCATGTACCTTGGTGTGTTTATGCTCTACCTTGCTGCCTAGAGGCCCCAAAGTCGCGGGGAAGGAAAAACATTGAGATACGTTTTATCGCTAGTTCTGCTGTGCACGGTGGCTCACGCCGGGGCGATTCCCGCTGCCTCCGGTACGCTGCCCGACTCTCCGAGCCACTTTTTCTACCGGCCCTTCTGGACACCTGAGAACAGGCTCGGGTTCGGGGTCTTAGGAAGCCTGTTCGTGGCCGACGCGATAACTACACAGATCGGAATGAACAACGGTTTCAGAGAAATGGACCCTCTTATGCGCCCATTCGTCTCGCGGGGGCCGGCTGGAAATGCTGCCGGGTCGGTTCTTGGCTTCGGCGCCGGCCTCGGCGTCGCCTATCTTCTCCATCGTTCTCACCACTACAAGGCAGAGCGCATTTCTTTGCGGCTTATGGTGGCGGG
>Ga0187781_10000789_pt1 | contig 23154 bp, 19 predicted proteins | sample 0715_SJ02_MP02_2_FD_132447 | JGI IMG/M metagenome (GOLD analysis project Ga0187781, IMG submission 132447) | Tropical peat soil microbial communities from peatlands in Department of Meta, Colombia - 0715_SJ02_MP02_20_MG | ecosystem: Environmental > Terrestrial > Soil > Wetlands > Peat | place... | reverse complement strand
CACCGATCCCTGTAACTGAATAACTTCTGACATTCCTTCCGAAGAAAACCGCCGACCACCGGGATCCGATGATTGCCCTTCTCAAAGACCAGCCGGCAGGGAATCAGGCACGCTCTCCACTTGTACTCTTCTGTACCGCTCCTGCGCCCGTATGCGGCAATGTCCTCTTGCGAAACGCCGTAAACGACCGCGCCAATTCTCGACCACACGCAAGCACCCGCGCACATCGCGCAAGGCTCATGCGTGGAATAGAGAACAAAATCCGGCAAGTAGCGACCATATCCGCTGCATACGTATTTGAGCGTTTCCAGTTCCACGTGCTTAATGCTTGACCCCGATGTCTTCACCCGGTTGCCCGCACTCGCGATGACCACTTCTCGCCCGGCTGCTAAACGGGTAATCACCGCCCCAATGGGATAGTCGCCGCGGTCTCCGGCGCGTTTGGCCTCCGAAATGGCCAATTCCATGTACTTCCTTCGCGGTTTGTAAGAGACGGGAATCATGCGGATAGTGTATATCCGTTTCTTCCGCATACCCCTAGGCTTGAATATCAGACAGGTGCTGCACTTGTCCCCTAACTGGCCGGAAGTCCAGTGGCGTGCCAATGAGCCGGAAGTGTAACCTTTTATCCAAAGGGGGCACAAATGGCATCGGAAAAGAAAGAGCGTAACACCCTGGTCGAATGGGTTCGCGCCGACGAAGAGACCCTCGCGGACCTCAGGCCCGGCGTGCCGTTTAATGCGCGTGCTTCGTTCCAGGCCTTCGGTGAAAGACAATTCGGCGGACGCTTTGCCAGTGTCGCCTGTTGCTGCGAACTGCCCGGTCAGGTGCCCGCACGCTGGGAAGCCGCCCTCGAACTCCGCCCCGAAAAATCCTGATTACCAACGATCGCCTGTCTATCTCTTTGTCTATCGCTGCCTGCGAAGGGTCACGCCGGCGCTCTAGCATAGGCTTCAGCCTTCGTTCTTTGCCTTCCTAGCGCAATCCAGACAACCCTCCACCAACTCTCTCTCATCCATCCCCTCAGCCAGGTAACCGCTTCATGCACACGAACGCTACGCTCTCAACTGCGTGTCTTCTCGGGTCGCTGGTCCTCGCTCCCGCGTTCGCGAACCCTCAGCAACACACCCTGCCCGTCCACGCAATCATCGACGAGATCAGATTCGTCGGCCTGCACTCCGTCCCCGAAGAAGCCGCAAAATCCCTGCTTTCCTTCTTCCCAGGTGAGGAGTTCGACTCCACCCGAATCTCCTGCGACCTTCGCACACTGAATCGCCTCGGCTGGTTTCAAGATGTTTTCGTCACAGCCCAGCCAGTAGCCACTCACGACCCAAGTGCCGATGCCAGCCCGCTGCACTTTCTCATCGCCTTTCACGTCAAGGAATATCCCTTTCTGACCGCAGTCGAATTCACGGGATCGAGGATCCTGTCCACGCAACAAATCGAGAAAATGCTCCAAGAAAAAAGCCTGTCTCCGCAAGTCGGATGGCCTGCGAATCCCGTCAAACTCCATCAGGCCGCCGTTGCAATCCAATCTGAACTCGCCGCTGTGGGCCATCCCCAGGCCAGCGTAAGCATCAGGCAGCAGAGCCTTTTGCGTCACAGTGCTAAAATCCAATTCCAGATCCATGACGGTCCCCGGCTTCCGGTCTTGCGTGTTGAGTTTTCTGGTAATCCTGAAATTCCTGACAAAATCCTGCGCAAGCAAATGCATCAGGTCTCGCCCGGCGTCTGGCTCTGCGGTCTGCGAAGCAAAAACATCTATACACAAGAAAAAGCAGAAGAGGACCGCCTGAGCCTCCTCGCCTACCTCCAAGATCACGGTTTTCCTCAGGCACAAGTCGGCACGCCGCAGGTCACTCTCGAGGCCCTCTCCTCGCGCACTCTCCCCTGGTTCCACCGCAAGTTGGAAACAGGCTTAGCCCTCGGCGTGCCCGTCGAGGCAGGCCCCTTCTACACCTTCGGTCCAACGCAGCTGAGCCCGCTCCTTCAGCAGCAGTTGCATTCCGCAAAGAAAACCAGCCGGCTCCCCCCGGACTTCACTTCTGGCCGCAATTTCTCCGAACATGCCGTCGACTCCCTGCGCCGAAACTGGGAACTCCGCCTCCATCGAAACGTCCAACGCCAGAAAGGGAAGGGAACCTACCGCCTGCGCGCCACATCTTCATTCGATCCCTTTACGCGCGTCGCTACCGTCAGATTTGATTTCGATTCCACGCCGCCCTACATCGTCCGCCATGTCGATTTCGCCGGCAACCAGCGCTTTCCTGACCGCTACCTTCGCCGCCGCATCGGCCTCACCGAAGGCCAACCTCTTGACGACTACGCGCTTGAAGCCGGTCTCGCCCGCCTCACACGCACCGGCTATTTCGAGCCTTTGAAGAGGGAAGATATTCAGATCAAAACATACGAGAGGACTCACACGGCCGACGTCATCGTGCATCTTCACGAAAAAGGCCGGCAACGCATCTCTTTCTCCGGGGGACGCGAGCAATTCGGCAGCACCATCGGCATCGCTTACACCGTTTTCAATCTTCTCGGCATGAATGAATTTCTCTCCACGCAGGTCGACATTGGCCCTGAAACTTTCCAGCTCGCCATGCGTCTTGCCATAGAAGGCGTTCTCGGTTCTCGCGGCACGCTCGCCATCTCCGTCTTTGACACATTCCTTCGCCCGCGTTTTTCGCCGGCGGTCCAGGGACCCTTCGAGCGCACCCGATCCGAAGCTGCCAACATTGGCTGGAGCTACGCCGGGTCCGACGCCGATCTTCTCGGAATCGACTACGGCCTGTCCCACACGTTGACGCAATACTCGGTCAATCCACTACCTGGGAGCACTTCCGGCCCCCAAATCACCAATCCGCAGAGCGACACGTCTAGTCATTCGGTCGGTATCGGTTGGACACACTATTCCGGCGAACAAAAGATTCAGCTTATCGATTCCGCCTCAGGAGGCATTCTCGGCGGCAGCGAGGATCTCGTAAGGTCCAAGGCAGAATATGGCCAGACCTTCCCTGATGAACTCTTCGGCCATCACAATTCTTGGGCCTTCCGGACCGCCATCAGCGCCGTCGGCAGCTACAAAGGGAATCTCCCACCCTACGCTCTGTTGTACTCCGGAGAAGACACAGTTCGCGGTTTCGAACCCGGTCAACTCGGACCTTATGAAACCTTCGCCACGATCTCTCCCTCAGGCGGCACCGCCTATTCCGCTGTACCTGCCGGCTCAGACCTTGTCGCCGCTTCCAATCTCGAATATCGTTTTCCACTCCATAGTGGATTCGAAGGCGCCACCTTTTTCGATGCCGGCTCGGGCCTGCTTCTGCCGAACTGGCTTGGGCCTGAGCGTCCTTCACTACTCAACTCCACAAACGGCTTGCTTCACGCCTCCACCGGCCTCGAACTTCGCTGGACCCTTCCCGCCGTCGGCATCCCCCTGCGCATCAACTATTCCTTCAATATCCTTGGCCTGAACCGCTCCTTCCTCATGCCCGACGGTTCCTTTTCTCGCGTCCGTATTCCCTTCGGCGCCCCCGGCTGGGGCCTCGGGCCTCTCTTCTAGCCGCCCTGCTCCGTCCTCCGCGATATCGAACCTCGCAGCATCTCTTCCAAATCCCCCATCTGTTCCCCGATCAAGTTCAACTTCCTCGAAAGCCCTTGAATCTCCGATTCCGCGCGCCGATTTACTGTGTAGTCCAACTCGTTCCGCAGCCGATCCTTCATATCCTGACGGTTCTGACTCATCATGATGATAGGTGCCTGAATCGCCGCCAGCATCGACAGGATGAGGTTCAGCAAAATGAACGGATAAGGGTCCCAAGCCGCCCGCCCCATCACTACGTTGAGCACTGTATAGATGCCGGTTGCCAGCATGAAGCCGATGATGAACGTCCACGACCCGCCGGTCTTTACTACCGCATCGGCCACACGCTGAGGAAACGTCGATTCCTCTTCAACAATCTCATTCACATTGCGTGTCGCTCTCAGACGCACAAGCTGCTGTGACGAGTGGTACTGCCTGCCCAAAACCGTCAGCATATCCATCCCAGCCAGTGGCTTGCGCTGCAACAGTGTGGCGATACTGTTACGGCTCACCTCAATGCATACCGTTTCATCGACCGCCGTGGCCGTCGTTTGATGCGGCGTTTGCTCGAGCATCGATGCAAATCCAAAAAACTCGCCGTGCGAGGGTTCATCCACCACAACTTCCTGTTGTTCCTCGTCGATGGTGGTGACACGCACCCTTCCCGTGGCCATCACATACGCCAATCCCGTGGCATCTCCCATTTTGTAGATGCGTTGACGCGGTTGAAACTCCCGAAGCTCGACCTGTCCGGCGAGCACCGCGATCTCCTCGTCATCCAACAACGAAAACAGGGGAACATGTTTTAGAACGTCGGGTTTGCACGCCATTGGTTTACTCCTCAAGCCGAGCTTCCAATTCCTTGCAAGGAATGCGGGCCATGTTAGGGGCGTGTGGAAGGGGAAGTCAACGGAACAGCGGCGAGTCCTCGAAACGGGCGCCGTGCGATGGACTTCCTTCACTTGGTGAGCCGAGAGATTTGCCTTTCAGAACCGGGGGGAAGGTTTGGGCCCGGTGCACGGAAAACTCCCGCGGTGAGTCTCGTCATCGGGGCAGGGTGATCTCGGCGCGAATTTCTTGTTCCACAGCCGGTCAAGGCCTTGCTTCATAGACAATATTGAACGGTGTCTCGGTCGCCCGCCGGAAACGGCTGAATCCCGCAGACGTGACCACATCCCGCATGCGTTTTTCCCCGGACTGCGCCCCAAGGCACAGCCCCACCTCTTGCGATCGCGAGCACGGCGTGCATAGCAGCGTGGAGAAGGAGTAGTAAACCCGTCCAACAGGATTGAGATTGTCTTTCAATTCGTCGTTCGCGAACGGCTCCACGATCATCCACGTGCCATCTTCCTTCAGCGACCGCCTGACATGCCTGGCGGCGCCCACCGGATCTCCCATGTCATGCAGACAATCGAAAACCGCCACAAAGTCGTAATCTCTTCCAGGGAACTCCTTTGCTTTTGCTACCTCAAACGTCACTCTGTCGGCCAGGCCCTCGCGGGCGGCGGTTTCCCGTGCCCCTTCAATCGATTTGTCGTGATAATCGAATCCGAAGAACTGCGACTTCGGAAACGCCTTGGCCATGAGAATCGTCGAGGCTCCCTTGCCGCAGCCCACGTCCGCAACGCTCCCGCCCGCTTCGAGCTTCGCTTTCACGTCGTGCAGCGCGGGGATCCAGTTCGTCACAAGGTTAGCCGCATAGCCGGGCCGGAAAAATTTCTCACAGCCATGGAACACGCCGTCGTCGTGTTCGTGCCAGCCCATTCCCGCCCCGGACCGGAACGATTCCGCAATTCGCGGAACCGCCGCGAGAGAGCCTAGCGCCAGTTGAAAAGCGCCCGGCAAGTAAGCGGGAGAGTCTTCGTTAGCAAGAGCGAAGGCCTGTTCCTCGCTCAGAAAGAACGTCTGCGTTTCGTCGTCGTAACTGATGTATCCTCCAGCCGCCTGCGAGGCCAGCCACTCGCGCACATAACGTTCGTCGGTCCCCGTCTTGTCGGCCAGCTCCTTTGACGTCATGGGTCGCGTGGCCAGCGTTTTGTACAGCCCCAGCTTCTCTCCGATCACCACCATGCCCGTGTGAACGGCAGCGCCAAGGTCGCCCACGAATCGCCCAATGAACGAATTCAACTTATCCATATCAACGCTCATGATGTCCTCCGCAGGGAAATTCGAGGTGGGGTCGCAAGGCAGGCACACTCGCGTGCGTGTACAGCTCGAAACCAAAAGAAAACCGCCAGAAAACCGTCACTCCAAACGGGACAGAAAGCCAACCCACAAGGAGCGCCTCCCCTGAAAGCTGCAGGATTATGAAATCGCTTCATTCAAAAGTCAACGCACCGTTCTAGCGCGCAAACGGCGGTGCGCACCGGGATTCTCTTGTGGTTGCCGGTCCTTAGGCCCCCGCGCCTGCTCCTCGGGTGCCACACCCTTTCTGGCCTGTTTGCAGAAAGGGTGGGCTCTCCCCCTTCGGACAAAACACGGTCGCCGGCTTTTTATTCCAGCTTATTTGTACGCGGCGTTTGTACGCGCCAGCTCGTCACGGTGCGGAGTGAAGTCCACCATGGAGCCAAACGCCGGGCCGCCCATGGGGTTCGCCTTAAAGCTTTCCCGAACCGCTGCGCTGACCTTGTCCAAAGCTTCTGCGCTCGCGCCAATATAGACGATTAAAAATGTGCCCGGAGCTTCGGTATGTACTGCCTGCGTATCGATTTCATATTCATGAATCGTTCCGTCGCCAAGTTGCTTTTCGAGGATCGGCACAATCAAATTCTTGCTGAGCTGATCCACAGCGTCATCTGGCGCGTCCGCTTTCAATTTGTAGGACGACACGTAGGTATAGACATCCTTCCAGGATCCCGGATGCCAGTTGTAATACCGGCTCACGTAGATGTTGTCCCAGTGTTTCGTCGCGCCAGACAGCACCGGCGACATGGAACTCGATGTCTTGCGTACTTGTTCGAGTACCTTGATTAATCCCGCCATGGACATGGCCGACCACCATGAGTCGTGTGTGCTCCCGTCTTCGGTGTGGAGAAGGTTCGTGTCGGACCCGTATCCGATAATCGTTCCGTCCGCAAAAGCCTTTTCCAACTCTCCCTGGGTGGTCGCGGTTGCTTTTTCCATGTCCGCCCACTGCCCGCGGGGAATCGTCCAATTGCTGACGTAACTGTACATCCGCGGTTTCTCTTTCACTTCGGATGTTTGTGCTTGCAGGCCCAAGGTTGCAATGGCCGCAAGGAGTGCCAACCCGACCAATACCAGCGCGGTTTTCTTGAACACAGTCGCACCTCTCCTGTTCGATCAATTCTTTGCTTTGGCCCAGTTGCTACCGGTGGAATCACAACAAGGAGAGCAGCTAGGTATGTGCTATTTGGGGAAAGACAGACTAGCTCACTCCCGCACGTGTGGTGTGCGTGTGACTATAACCAATTTCTGGTGGGTGTCAACAGTCGAATCCAATCCCTGGGTTGAGAACAGATGAAAGATTACCGGGCAAGCGGAGACCTGTGCCGCTTGCCCGGTAAGACCGCTTCGTGTTTTTTTGCTATTGTGTGAAAGCCGCTGAGACTCTTCCTCAAAACCGGATCTGCACGCCAGTCTGGAAACGAAAGTTGCTTTGGCTGTTGTTGCCGCCCGTAAAGTTGTTGCCAAACCGCGTCAACAGATAGTCGGCATCCACGAGCCGAATTGCAAAATGGCTGCTGAAATTGATGTCAACGCCTCCGCCCGCCGCGAACGAAAAAGCGTTGTTGCTCGGAGATCTGTTGCCGCAAATCCCTTCCTTATTGCAGGCATTGGCATAAAAATTGGAATGCGCGCCGCCGATCAGAACTTCCGCAAAGGGTTCGAACTTCCCGGAGCGGGCTTTGAGTTCTGGACCGAACATGTACGTAAACAAGTTGCCCGAGGCGCAGCCACTTACGGGCGCGCCGGGCTTTGTGCATTGCGTATAACTGCCGTAACCCTGCAGATCACCCTCGAACCCGATGTTTTGCGTAAGGAAAAACGCGACATTTCCACCGCCGCCATTTAGGTTCTGGCTGTTGAAGTAGGAAGGCAAGCCGGGATTAGCCCGAAAATAGGAATAGTCTCCTGTCACCTCGATCTTGTGGTCGTCTTGCGCATAGGCAAGACTTCCAAAGAGCATCAGCGCAATCAAGGGCCCAACCATCCGTTTCATGCGACTCTCCTTATGTTTCTGTATTTGGCGAAGGAACTCTTGAGGGCGGATCAAACAATTCCTGCTGTTGACCGGTCCGGAATTGGCAACATGCATCCATCCTAAACGGCTACCGCGGTTCCAGCCTCCGTCCCGTGCATATCTGTGGAGATTGCAAAGCAAGGGCCGAAGCCACTATAAGGAAAGTCAAGTTAATTGGTTTTGTTTAATGGAGATACGGAAGGTCAAACCTTGGCCATGCAGCTTTGCTCAGGAGGAGGACACGATATGTTGGAGTCCCCCAACTATTTGGGGACCCCACCCCTTAGAAGATGACTCCCTGGTCAATCCCTTCCAACCACAGCCCACTTCGCCTGAGTCCCAAGCGTCTCTCGCGCCCGTTGAGCCAGTTCATTGGCTGACTCGCGCAGTGCGCCATTTGGTGCAGCCTTCAAATAGGCTTCTGCCTCCTTAAGCTGTGCCGAAGGGGCGTGTTGCCGCTCGTGAATCCTCGCCAGCAGGACGTGGGCGTCGGTCTCGTCCGGGTCGAGAGCCAGCGCCTCTCTCGCGCTCGCCTCCGCTTCGTGAAGGCGCCCCTCAGAGAATCGCGTCAGCCCCAAGCAATATCTCCCAACGCCCGAGCCTGGTTGCAGCAGCAGTCCCTGAAGTGTCAGATTCTCCGCGGACTGAAAATCGGATTTCCGGTAGAGAACCATCGCCATCCCAAAAATCGAGGGCGCGAACTTGCCGTTCGTGAAGTCGATCGATTTCTCGAAGTTCTCTTCCGCGGCGTCCAATTGATTCAGGTTGTAATAAGCCAGCCCAAGGTTGTGGTAAGGCCGGAAAGAGAGGGGAGCCTCATCCCTCGCCTTAAGAAAATAGGCTAGGCTGCCTTCCGCATCGCCCTTCAAAAGTAGGCGGGTCCCCACTGCGACCGCATGCTCTGCCTTGGGAGGCAGAGGCAGCTCATGCACAGAAACCATGGGATCGGTGCGGGCATTGCTCGGGACAGTCGTCTGCGCCACGCACGAGCACACAAATATCTTGATTAATACGACAACAAAACTAAATTTTGCGAACTTCACAGCACACGACTCGCGCGAACCATCCTGCTATTTCGCGGTTCGCAGGTGATGAGCTGCCCCTGGGCAATACTCGAAACCGTGTCACTTGCCCGTGAGCGATGCCTGACTTTTGCTGCTCGCTCGGGGTGCTGCGACGCGGGTTTCAGGAGAAATATACTCCGATGCTGTCGGAATGTATTGCCTACCTGATCCTAATGTGCTTAGTGCGTACTCCATTTCTCTTGCTTGTACTTGCCTCAGCGAGGCTTGACTCAACGACCGGACCGCGGGTAGGTCGGGTAGGTTGGGTAGGTGGGTAGGTACAGTGCCTTGACTTGAACAAACCCGCACCCTAGAATTTTGTGCCTTGGACGATCTTGCCTGGGAATAGACAGTGAAGCAGCTCAGGCTCATTTTCGGTGTTTTCGCGCTCGCAGCGGGACTTTTCGTGCCAGCCGGATTGGCGCAGAAGTCGCCAGCTCCTGCCCCAGTGACTTCGCCTGCCCCTTCCGCAGCCCCGAGTGGTGCCTCGACTCCCGTCTCTACCGCTTCCGAGCCAATGCAACCGTCGGGGGAGCGCGTGCTGTTTCTCACTGGCCGCGTTGCTACCAGCGACAGCACAGCACTTCCGAGCGACGTTTTAGTTGAACGCGTCTGTAACGCCCAGGTCCGTCAACAGGTTTATGCAACACTCCACGGCGATTTCAGCATGCCACTGGGATCGACGCCCAATCCGGTCATTGACGCGACCGCCGATCCAGGTCCGCAGAATGGTTTGCCTGGTAATTCTTCCGTGACCGGAATTCCGCGTCACGAATTGACAAAGTGCGAGCTGCGCGCTTCGGCTTCGGGCTTCCGCTCCAGCATCGTTAGCCTTGTGGACCTCGATACCTTCGGCGGCACCGTTAACGTGGGTGCCATCGTGGTGGAAAGAATGGCAAAGATCGAAGGCGCGACTTTGAGCGCGGTCCCATATAAGGCTCCGAATGATGCCAGGAAAGCGTACGAAAAAGGGCTTGAAGCGGTGAAGAACCATAGACTCGCCGAGGCGCGCCAGCATTTTGAGAAGGCTGTCGAGATCTATCCTAAGTACGCGCACGCCTGGTATGAGTTGGGCTCCGTATTACAGGAGCAGGGTGTTGAGGATCAAGCCCGCGCGGCCTATAGGCATGCCACGGCGATCGATACGAGATTCTTGCCGCCATATTTGTCGCTCGCGTCCATGGCCTACGAGGCGCAAGACTGGACCGAGGTAGTTGCCTTGACGGATCACATCTTGGAGCTCGATCCATGGAACCATCGAGACTTCACGGGCTATATGGTGGATCTCGATGCACTGAACTACCCCGAGGCCTACTTCTATAATGCCGTCGCGAATTACGAACTTGACAGGATCGACGACGCGGAAAAGAGCGCTCTTAAAGCCCAACACCTTGACCTGCGCACCAACCACCCTCAACTCCATCTTTTGATGGCCGAGATCTTTGCCAAGAAAAAGGATTACGCTTCGGCGATCTCGGAGTTGCAGACTTTCCTCCAATTGCTCCCAAGTACGAAACAGGCGGTTCAGTTGCGGGAACAGTTGGCGGAATGGGAGAAGCTGAGCGGTTCGGCCTCAACGAACGAAAAGCCCGATCCGCAATGACTGCCGGGCCTTGAATCATTACCAACACGAACACCCACCTTGATCGATTCTTCCTTATTTCGCGATGAGATCGTTGGAATTGATGTGATAACTGTACAAAGTCGCCTGGTTGTCCTTGATATGCTATACAAACTGTTCGGAGCCCGTCCCGTCCGAAATCTCGTGTGATAGACAAGGGTGACGGTTGCTCCCTGGCCCGCAAACCAGGCGACACCCGTGTTCTGAAGACTGGACTCTCGAACCGTGCCGAGTTTGTTGTGAACCGCCTGGAGAAGCTTGGCGAATTCCAACTCTATCGTTGCACCGCGAAACTTCTCGTCCGTTCCTGAATAAATGGAACTGTACTGCTCCGTACCGACTTGGACATGAAACAGCCCCACACTGTCCTGCGCTAGTTGAATGTTCATGCTGGAGGAACCGCAGGAGACCAGGATGCACCCGGCGACTAACAACACCATCAAATAGCAGACCTCGGGAACTGCACGCTAATCCGACCCGGACCCACCTGATTATTTTGCCGGATCTACCAGCGCCTGGTACACCACGGCATGACTCCTATAAAGCAAACTGTGATTGTCCGGATGGGTCATCCGCTGAATCATGCCTACAAAAACCACATCGTTGGCTGGATCTACCCAGAACCACGTTCCCGCCGCCCCATCCCAGAAGAAAGTACCCTTCCCATCCGGCATGCTTGCTTCGGCAGGATCGAAAATCACTGCGCAATTGTAGCCGTAGCCAAAGCCCGGCCGCATGATGTGTTGCCCAATCCCGAATTCGCCCGTCAGAAGATTCACCGGAAGGTGATTCGACGCCATTAGCTTCACTGTCGCCGGCCCGAGCACGCGCTTGTCCCCCAACTCGCCGCCATTACCAAGCATCTGTGCAAACCGGTAGTAGTCCTCCGTCGTCGTCACCAGTCCGCCTCCCCCCGAAGGCTTTGCTGGCTGGCTCGTGTAGTCTGGTGGATCGCCCGCCGCCAGATGAGGCACAAGATGTCCCTGCGCATCTCCCTTGTAATTCGTGGCGAACCGCGCGCGCTTTTCTTCAGGTACAAAGAAGCCCGTGTCCTTCATATCCAGCGGTACGAAAATGTGATCCCGCATGAAGTCCGGCAAAGTCTGCCCGGAAAACTTCTCGACAAGATAGCCCTCGACATCCATCGACACGCTGTATGTCCAGCCTTTTCCTGGCTGGTAATTCAGCGGCAGCGTCGCTAGTCTGTCGATCATCTCTTGTAGATTTTCCGCCTGCATCGGCTTCTTCTCCTGGTACATGGTGTCAACGACCGTGTGTCCGCCGCCGTAGGAAAACCCCGCCGAGTGCGTCAGCAGTTCCTGCATCGTTGGCGCATGATCCGGGTCGACAAGGATGATCTTCCCGTCCGCTCCCACGCCTTTGAAAACCTTCAGTTGCGCAAATTCGGGGATGTATTTCGAAATTGGGTCGGAGGGCAGCCACTTTCCTTCTTCGTACAGAATCATCATCGCCACGCCGGTCACCGGCTTCGTCATCGAGTACGCTCGAAAAATGGTGTCCTTCGTCATCGGTGCGCCGCTCACGAGGTCCCGCTCGCCGTACACGCGGTAATCGACCACTTTCCCGTGCCGCGCGAGAATGGTGACCGCGCCTGCCAACTGCTTCTTGTCTACCTCGCCTTGGATCAAGTTGTGCAACCGCTCTAGACGCTCGCTCGAAAATCCCACGCTCTCTGGCTTCGCCGCGGTCATATCCGACGAGCGATGGGTGGGCGTTTGCGCCCGGCAGGGACCTACGACCACAGAACCAACAAGCATCGCTACGGCCACCACACTTCCTCTCAACACCCGAATCGTTTTCACGAGTTTTCCCCCTGATCTGCACCGCCGCGCGTTTATTCCAAACGGACACCGAGTATACCTTTTGCACGCGGCGAGTAGGATACCAAGGACGGGAGTGGACACGAGGCGGATAACAAGAATCTCAATTCGAATGACTGAGGGCACGTTGCTCGAGGGAACGACTCTGGTAGATATATTTGATGAGCAGGGCGATTATTTCATTTGGACTGAATCAATAAAAGTGGACGAACACGAATTATCCAGTCTATGCTAGTCGCCATGACACTATCCGCTCGCAACAGGCTCGAAGGAAAAATCACCGAGCTTCAACTCGGTGGAGTCATGGCACACGTTGTCATTCGCGTCGGCGACAACCTCATCGAGAGCGTCATCACCCGGCGAAGCGCTGAAGAGATGAACCTCAGGGTTGGCGACGTCGTTTCTGCGGTCATAAAATCCACAGAAGTCATGCTCGAAAAGAAGTAACCGCAACGAGCGCCCACCCAGACTCTGAAGAGCGTCCCGCCGGCAAAGCGGTGCCAGTAACCGGATGTCGAGTTGCGGCTCGGCAGAAAACTAGCGATACAATTCCCGCGCAGATGGATTTGATTGGTTCGGTCCCATCTGCCGGAACGAATGTACAGTATCGATTACGCTCGCCTTGGCGTGTCCAATGTCACTTCTTTTTCGGTGGATAGTTCTTCAGCAGCTTTGCTACTGCCTTTGTGATGTTCTTCTGCTGTTTTTCGGGTTTCGCCTTGGGGTTGATGGTCTTGCTGGCCACGCCGCGCCAAACCAGATCCTTTTTCGCAGAATCATACATGTCGAGACCCAGTTGCCCGACGTAGATTGTGGACGTTGATCCATAAGTGGTACTCGAAGTCATCCCGCCCCCATACCAGCCACCGCCCCAGCCTGGGCCGTAACCCCATCCCGTGTTATAGGACGTGAACTGTTTTTCCGTGCCCACAGCAGTTTGTGTGTCGATGTAGAGGTCGGCGGTGTCGGAGTCGGTTTTCTGCAAGCCCTTCTTTGCCAACTCGTCATCAATGGCGGCGATGATCTGTTTTTGCGTTAATGGATTGACTTGATCGGCGCCTTTAGCCTCAACCCATTTGTATGTTTTGTACTTGGAGAAATCCGCGTCTTGCGCGAAGTTGTACCGCACGTCTTGCGCGAGGGCGGTTGTCGCACCCACAGCTAACAGTACAAATGCAAGAAAACTGAACTTCTTCATTGCCTCCTCCTTACCTCGATATGGTCTGAACCATGTTTCCCGGGTGCGTTCGTGCCGTTTCGTTCTTCGGCAAGAAGCACTCTCACCGCTGACGAACAAGATGTACTCAGTCTAGTTTTTCGCTTCGGAAACGGGTGCATCCGGCGAATTGCTCGGCCAACTGTCGTCGGTGGGCTGCCAGGTTTTGTCGGGATTATACACTTCCATCCCCTGGAAGATTTTTAGCGTATCTGGACCGAGATCCTTCTGATACACGGTCCCTTCGTAACTGACGATGAAGGTTTTTACGCCTGTGACGCGGTAATCTGCTGGCGCGGCCGCAAGCGCGAAGCCCCCGATCATTGCGCCCTCGACCAGAAAATCCATTTTGCCGAGCGGCGCCGCCGGCCCTTGGCCCTTCAGGATTTTGAAGAAATATCCGTGGTACGGCTTGGCCTTATCCGTATAGCCCTGCTGAATGGCATCCGCGATATTCTCTGCGATGGGGCCACCCAAGGTTCCATCCGAATTTCGCCACACTAATCCGTCGTGTTTCCCCGGCGTGCTGATGACCCGCTGAGCGTATTGATTCAGCTGTGAACCATCGTGTTTTTCGAGAGCATATTCTTCCTGGGCATCCACGTAGCCTCGGCAGATCTGGATGGCATCTAGTTCGTTCGAGCCGATGCGCCGGTAGAGCATCTCTTGGCGCCCGGCTTTGGTATCGAAGAGCCACACGCCGTTCTTCTTCACAATGGGAATCGGCATGGGCCAATCGTCGTCGCCTACCACAAGAGTGGCTCGGTTCGGGTTCTTCGGATCGACTGTGACAGAAGTTTTCTGGCGTGCTTTTTCAGCGAATTCAGCTGCGATGTTCTTGTCTCGAACGGGATCCTCTGAAGAGACCAGGTCCTCGCCTTCCGAACCCAGGATGTCCTTCAGTGCGCTCACATTCCAACTGTCTGCTGCCTGAACGAAGGCGTCGGCAGCCTCTTTCGCGGTGGCGAAGGTTTTCTGGTCCGGCGGGGGAGCGCTCGATGGTTTTTGTTGCGCGGAAGTAACCGTGGCGTTGAGGAGCGCAAGTCCAAAGAAGAACGAGAAGAGCAGCAGGCTCAGGAGTGCTTCCCGCGCAATCGGATTTTGTGTTCTTGAATTCATCGGCGTCTCCTTGTTCATGACATGTCTACCTCCTGCGCCCACCACCGCCGCCACCTCGGGACCCACCACCCCGCGAGCCCATGCTCGAAGAGCCCCGCGAACTGCTCGCACGCGCTGAGCTGCCGTTCATTCCGCCACCGCCGAGGGCATTACCCCTCGAACCGCCGGAGCCAGAGGTGCTTCGGTTGCCTACGCGATCCCCACCGCCAGCCGATCCCCGGTTGCCGCCTCTGTCACCGGCGCCGCCAGCGCGATTGCTCACATTCGCCTGCTGCCCGCGCGACCCGCCTTGACCCGAACGGTTGCCGGCTTGTCTGTTGGCCTGGTTTTGGCGCGCATTCGCCTGACGATCGGAAACAGAGGATCCGCGTGTGGTGCCGCCGAATTTGTTTGCAGTGGATCGGTCAGAGTACGGCGTGCCACCCCGATGGCTCGGGTTGTGCTGCCAATTACCACCCGCTCCGCCTCGACCCGGCTGCTGCGAGACGCGGTTTCCTCCGTTAACGCGGTTACCGCCTTGGACATTCGTGTTGCGATTAAAGTTGTTATTGTTATTGATGGTGATGTCGTTGTTTCCGCCCCAACCACAGTTATAGCCCCAGCCTCCCGACCACATCGCTCCCATAGCGACGCCGACTCCGAAGGAGATCGCCATTCCTGCCGCGTAATAGCCGGGCGGTGGATAGTAGACGGGCGGGTAGGGATACACGGGCGCGCCGTATACCACTGTGGGGTTGTAGGAGGGCACATAAACGACCTCTGGATTCGCCTGTTCGATCACGATGACTTGTTTCGATTCAACGACCTTGGTTTCCACCTTTTGCTGTTCGTTGGATTTCAGATTGCCTTTCTCCTTGGCCTTTGCCCTCATACGCTGTACCGCGGCCATGACGTCGCTCTGCTGCGCTAGAAATGCGTTGCCCAGTTCCGTCGTCCACTGGATGTCATCTGCAAGCCGCTTGACCACGTCGGGAAGCCCGGCCAATGCCTGGACGCTTGGGTCCCAGGGCTGTTTTGCGACCGCGTCGGCTAGCGCCTTGTCCTTTAGGTCCTTGTTCTTGGCCAGCCATTGCTGGAGCTGCATGATTTCCAAGGGGTAGGTAGATCCTGCGAGGACCTGCGCGAGCATCGGATCCGGATACAAGGCGATGGGGGCGACAAGGGAGTCGAGTTGATCAGGTGGGAGTGTGGCAGTCTCGGGCGCGGCCGCCTGCTCCTGCGATGGAGTGGCAAAGGTCGCCTGACCCGGCAGAAGAAGCAGCGCGCACAGAATGGCTACACCGTTTCGTGTGATTGTCCAAGTCGCCTTGGACCGATAAATCATTCTTTCCACAGCGGCCTCCTTCGTGACTGGGTCGGCCGTAACGTGCAAGACCAGGGAGAGAGATCAACCACAGTCCTGCTGCCGAGGCGATCCATGAGGTATGGGCGGTCTACTTTGCGGGATTCACTTCGCCAATTAGTGTTTAGACCTATTTCCCCTACCCGTCAACTGGGGAAAAACCTAGGTGGCGATCGAGGGAGGCTAAGAGCGGCTTTCCTTAGGACTTATGGTGCAATCGAGTGAAGGGTACGAGTACCGGCACCAGCCTTCCCACTCGCTGTCTATCAGAGCGATTCACAAATGCCGAAAGGAGAAACCAAACTCTCCCGAGAATCGGCTCAGGAAAGACACACCTCCTACATGGACTTGTTTTCGCCACCTGTGGCACATGACATAGCGCCGTGAACGAGGGCGCTCTAACCGTTGACGGAACAAACGGAATTATGGATGAGACGCGAGGAAGCGAAAAAAACTGAACATCAGAAAGAATTGTCGGAGAGCATCCGTCGATAGGAATCCATCGGCAGCAGGTGGCGCGCGATGGCAAAATCAGCCCTGCGTATCTCGGTCCAACACTTGGATCATTGGCCCTTAGTTTGGTATCTTGCCGACGCCATGATCGGCCCCGTAGCCTGGATTTTCTTGGTCGGTTGGAAGTTCAGCTTGTCCCGAGGTCCGAGGATTCCATAGTCTCGACGTAGGACTCCAGCCGAGAGGCATTGGCGCTGCCTAAAGATTCCTGAAACTCCCGGTCCTCACGCCACCGGATTCATCAGAATCTCCGCCAACCCATGCAGGCGTATTGCGTCGGCCGGCGTCTTCGCCTCGGTTGCGCTCTTCTCGAGGGAAGGTGCCATCTTCTTCAGCTTCGCCACCTTGCCCTTGTTCATGTGAGATTTTTCCGCGTCTCCGATTGCTTTGCGAACATCTCCGATCTGCTTTGCGGACAACGCCTGTGATCGCGCCAACTGGTCCACATATGCCTTCGCCACCACCAACTGCGACGGCCACACAAACTTCTGCTGGTTCTGCACGTTCAGCTCAGGCACCTGAACCGTCTTTGCCGCGTCTATTTCGTTCTGCGTCAGATACTGTGTCGGCGTTAGCTCAAACACGTCCAAGCCACGCGCAATCTCGGACCCATAAATGTAGCCGTTATACCAATATGCCGACCAATCGCCGCCGAGCACCAGCAACTTCGGATCAATCGCCCCGCGGTCGAAGTAAGCAATCTCGAACGGGTGCGAGGCGTCCGTGAAGTCCATCACCGACACACCGCCTTGATACCATGCCTGAACCTCGATATCGCGCCCCGGCACGGGAATCAGCGAGCCGTTGTGCGCAACGCAGTTCTCCGTATCCGACTGCGCCGCCGGCATCTTGTAATAGTTCGCGAAGTACATCTTGTCGTCCTTCAAGCGGAAGATCGCATCAGCGCCCCACTTGTTCGGATCGTTCGGACGGCACCGCGGCCCCAGCCCGCCGCCCCATTCGTCCGTGAACACGACCTTGCTCCCGTCATTCGAAAACGATGCTGAATGCCAATAGGAATAGTTCGGATCGTTCACCGCGTCCACGCGCTTCGGATGGACCGGGTCCTTGATATCCAGCAGAATTCCGTTGCCCGAGCAGGCCCCCGCCGCCAGCCCGATCGCCGAATACACGGTTATGTCGTGGCACTGGTCGGAGTCTTCGGGTTTCTCGTTGCCCTTGCCGTGGCTGCCGCCGTTGCTCAATCCATTCAGCGCGCCCGTCCGCGCATCCATGAACACCCGCGGGCTCGAAACGATCTTCGCATTCTGCGGCGCGGCCACCGGAACCTGAATCACGTCGATGCGGAACAGCGCCGTATTGGGGTCCTTATCCGGCTTCTCTCCGGAGCATCCCGCCAACTCTTCCGCTTGCCGCACAAACGATGTCCCCGAAACATAGATGTACACATTCTCTTTGTCGTTCGGGTCGATCACCAACGTATGGGTGTGCGAGCCGCGGCACGTCTGCACCGCCGCCACCTGCTTCGGGTTCCGGATATCCGAAATATCAAAAATCCGCACGCCGCGGAAGCGGTCTTTTTGCGCGGCAGGCAGCCGCGGCTTCTTTTCTTCCCCTGCCGCTGGCGGTGGTTCCGGTGGAAATCCCTGCGTGCCGCAGTCGATGCGCCCGTTGGGCATCTCCACGGACATGAAAAGCAGGTTCTTGTAAACAGATACATCGCCCTGCCCGCCCGGGCACACCATCGAGGTTAGCAAGGTCGTGTTTGCCGGATTGCTGATGTCAAAAATGCTCACGCCATAAAAATTTCCCTGGAATAGGTGATTGCCCTGGAATGCCAGGTCGGAGTTCGCAAAAGCTAATTGTGCAATCACTAATTGAATGGGCTTGGGAATCTTCGCGACCATCCCGCCCATGCCCAATTGCCCCAGCGTCTTCTGCACTTTCGGATCGTTGGGATCAGAGGATCCCAGTTGGAACGCGTCCGGCTTTTTGAACAGAAGGAGGTGCTTCAAACCCTTGGACGCTTCGCTCGCGTCATACAGCCCCGGCGTAAGCTTCGCCCGCGGATCATTCACGTCCGAGCCTGTCATTCCCGGCGGCAGCGGTGGTGCCGGTTGCAGAGAAAAGGGATTGTCTTCCGGTTCCGCGTTTTCCTGCTTCGGCGGGTCTTGCTTTGGCGGAGTTTGGCTCGAGCCCTGCGCTTGCAGCCGGCTCGCACCGGAACACAACAGAATCGCGGCCCCTACCAGACCAAAAACAACACGGCGCACTCGGTTCATCGTTTCTCCTCTGCTGAACTTTTTTCCAACATCCCTTCCATAATCTTGATTTCTGCGCGTTGCCCGGTATCTACATCGGTCGCGAAGTCGAACAGTTCCGCATCCTGCCCGGCGCCCGCGGTCTCGAATAGGTCCCTGACCATAATCAATGCGCCTGTATGGTGCTGAATCATCCCGGTCAAGAACAGGCGATCGAACTCCGCGCCCTTCGCCTTTCGCAAAGCCTCCATCTGCTCCGGTGTGAGCATCCCCGGCATCAGCGTCATCGGATGGTCTGATTTATCCATGTCCGGCATTCCGGGCATCGCCATGGAATCAGGTTGGCCCCGCTCCGCCAGCCACCGCTTCATGAACTGGATTTCGTCCGATTGCGAGCGGCTGATACGCCCTCCGAGCGCCTGCAACGCCTTATTATCCGTGTGTGAAGGAATCAGGGCTGTCATCTCCACCGCTTGCCCATGATGCATGATCATGCCCTGCATGAACTCCACGTCCGCTTCTGACAATGGCGGCAGCGTCGCCCTTGTCGATGCTGGTAACGTTTTGCTCGGTTCCCCCGGCGCCCCCGGTTGCACAACCACCGGCGCCGTCGCCTCTTTCGATTGTGCCTGCCCTGCGCTTGCGAGGGCAGAGAAGAGACCCGCCATCGCGCTCGCGACGAACAGCATTCCAATCAACTTCACGCCCTGCACAAAGACCTCCAGCCCGTCATTCTGAACGAAGTCTGCAGAGAGACGAATCTTTCCCCTCTTCGACCTGCGCTCCGCTTTTCGCTCGTCGTGGCGGCGCTTTTTGCTTGTGCTTTTCTCTTTTTTCCCCTGCAGGCGACTTCCTATCGCAGATAGGCATTACACGAAGAAACTCAAATTATTCCGCTTGCGTGTCTTCCCCTGACTCTCATGCCAGGGCCACAGAATAGACCAAAACGGCCACCCATAGCAACGCGACCTCAGGATTCACCCCCGCCTCTCAGCTGCGGTCTTGCGCAGCCGCTTTCACCGTGCCGGCCTGCCTCAGCCTTGTCATTCTGGGAGCGTCTTTATCTCGCGAACGATCAGAGCGTTCTGTCTCTGCAGGGCGACAATACTAGCGAAAATGGTCAATCAACATAATGTCGCTGCTTATCCCCTCAATCTTCGCATAGATCGCATAGCGGCCGTCCGGAGAAATGGACAATCCGTAAAACGCCCCGCGTCCCACTTCATATATCGGACGTACTTCCTGCGTCGCAAAATTGAAATAGCTCAGCGTTCCTGGAGAGTCCGCCGGAAAAAAATAAACTCCATCACGGACGACAGCCCAGTTTCCCCCAAAAGAAAGCACGGGCATCCCTTTCAGCGAAGTCTCCGTCCCGGTCGGTTTCAGCGACGCGCTCTCGAGAAGCGCTTTCTTCCCGTTGTGGACCGCAAAGAACACTCGCTCGCCGTCGAAGGACTCCACGGGCCCGTAGCCAGAAAGTGTCGACAAAGGCGTCGCCTCCCCACCTTCCGGAGCAGCGCGATAAATTCTTGCCCCGTTCGGTCCGCTGCCGGCAATAAAGTAAATCCATTTCCCTTCCTGCGACCAGCTCGGCACCGAGGGCTCCTCCACATTTGAAAGCTTGATCCTGTGAGGCACGCGCTCTTGCAAGTCCATCCAGTAAATCTCAGCACGCCCATTTTGCCTCGAATCGAACGAAATCCTTCTCCCGTCCGGCGACCAGCTGGGAGACCCGGAGGGCCGCCCCAGGTTTGTCAGTTGTACCAGTTCCTTGCCGTCCGCGTTGCACATCCAGATTTCGTTACTGCCGCTTCGCGTGGAGGCGAAGACGATCCGCGTTCCGTCGGGCGAGTACCGCGCAAAATACTGTTCTCGCGTCGAGGCAATCAGTTCCACCGGGGGTATCTGGGGATTTGCTAGATCCAATCGCCAGATGATGTTATGGCCATCCGAATAATTGTCATAGGCAAAGCGATCGCCTTTTGGAGAAAGGGCTGGCCATGACGCGTCCTCTCCATACGGCAGCGCTCGAAGGGACGCATCCCGGATCGTCAGTTCCCGCAGCCCGTTACTTTCATCGCCCACTTGAGACTGCGCGAAAATGAGAGATTCGTCAGCGCTTGACCACAGCAGCCCTCGCGCCCACCCGCGAAAGGTTTTTAGAACTTTTGGCGTGCCCCCTTCTTGCAAATCCAGCACGGCTATGCCGTACTCTTCCCATCCGAGGGAGCAGATGTAGGCCAGTCGTCTGCCGTCGTGCGAAAACGCTGGAATCTGCTCCTCTGCGCAGGTCTCCGCGTGAGGAATCTGCGTGCTTTCACCTGTCGACAGCGAGAAAATCTGGAGCCTCCTCTTGCCATCCGGCGTAGGTGAATCCGAGAAGGCGATGGATCCCCCGTCCGGGGACCAGCTGATTGCCGCATCCGTGGAATTCGCCGCGTACGTCCCGCGAACTCTTAGTTCGGGTCCTCCCCGCGCAGGAACAAGATAGATGCCGGAGCCAGAACCTGAGCCCGATACTCGGTGTATTGCAATACGTTCCCCATCCGGAGACCACGCGGAGCTGATCCACCGCGACGGTTGGTTCGTCAAGCGCACCACATTTTCACTGCCAATCGCCTTCACATACAGTTCATAGCCGTCCGATGGCAGCCGCGCGTCCCTTGTCCAGCTAAATGCAATTCGTGACCCATCAGGTGAAAAACTCGGGGCGACTTCGAGTCCTTTGTCGGCAGTGAATGGGATCGGCCGGAGCGTCCCTGCCGCCGCGTGCGACCCCTGGTTCTGCCACGCATACGGCACCACCAAAACCACGAGCGCGAGCACAAGAATCCAGGCCACAGCCTCCCAAGGAAGAGTCCTTTTCCTTTCATGGATCACCGGGGTTGTTGGCGGCTTTGAGTCCGCGATTCTCACCGTGGGTTGCCGGATGTTCCCGATGAACCGGTACCCACGTCGCGGCAGCGTCTCGATAAAACGGGGCTTCTCCGCGGAATCGCACAGCGCTTCACGGATTTTCTTGATCGCCGTCCCCAGGCCGTGATCGAAATCGACGAAAGTCCCGTCTGGCCAAAGTTTACGGCAAACCTCTTCGCGGGTTACTACCTCGCCGGGACGTTCAAGCAATAGGGTCAGCAACTGGAAGGGTTGCGGCTGCAGTCGGATCCTGCATCCGTTCTTTCTTAACTCGCCCGAGCTCAGGTCGACCTCAAATTGGTCAAAGCCAATGCGACCCGGAGTGATCAGGGAAGACTCCATGTTCGATCCAACATGCTGCTTCGAGGGACCTAGAATATGGGGCCGGATATTAGCAAATGGCCGGTTTAGGGTCAACGGACGTTCCGTCTGGTCCTGCGATAAGCCGCCGAGATTCATCTGCTTATCCGGTGTGGAGAGATGGAATAGAAAGTGAAGTTCCGTGCATTGCCAACAGACCTCTCCTCCCGCCCAATGGCACGAACCTCCAGGTCGCCTCCTGCCCCAGACGCCGCGGGGCAACATATCTTGCCTAAGGAGAAGACCATGGACCGTCGAAGTTTGAAATGGATTCTCGCTGTCGCGACTGTTCTGCCCGCGGTTACTGGAGCGCCAGTCATCACCCACACGCAAAGCTCCAACGTGACCGTATGCAGTTGAAGGGCCTGCCGTCCCCGTCTTGTAGCGGAGGGCGTCACATTCAAGCCTGCTGCGCGCAGACGGGTGTATAGTATCGAGAACCGGGTCACTCAAGCCCCGCGGCCAAAATGTTGGAAATCGTCAAGAGCATCTCAGCCACAGTCGCCACCTGTAGCGAATTCACAGCTGTTGTTGTCATTGTGATTGGTGCGCTTCAAGCGCTAGGCGCGATGGCGAAGACTCTGATCGAATGGAAAGTGCCGGTTGCGCCACTTGCGGTTTTCAGAAGTTTCGCGGGGTGGCTGGTTCTGGCTCTGGAGTTTCTGCTGGCCGCAGATATCTTGCGCACAGCCATTAGTCCCACATGGACCGATATTGGGCAACTCGCCGCAATCGCAGCCATAAGAACCTTCTTGAATTACTCTTTGAGCCACGACTTGCGCAAAACGCCCGCGATGAGCGCAACCTGATTATTCCTTCGACAAAGTTCGCCCGTCCGTCGCTAGATATCGGACTGCGGCTTGCAGTGGGTCTCCATGCGTCTCCCTCACGCCTTTGCCGTGGTTTGTGTAGTGGCCTTCCGGATCATGTCGGCCAGCGCAGCCCCATCCGGCTTCAACAACTCCGCCACGCGCTGCTTGTCCACTTGCGCCACGATAATTTGCCCGACTTCCGCATCTACATGCGAGAAAATTCCCAGGCTCTTCATGCGCATTACATGCGACTCATTGTCTTCGCTCGGCGCAACATAGTGCACCACACCTGCTTTATAGCGGTGTATCAGGAACAGTTGCACCAGCGTCATCATTCTCTTCTT
>Ga0187781_10000788_pt1 | contig 23167 bp, 20 predicted proteins | sample 0715_SJ02_MP02_2_FD_132447 | JGI IMG/M metagenome (GOLD analysis project Ga0187781, IMG submission 132447) | Tropical peat soil microbial communities from peatlands in Department of Meta, Colombia - 0715_SJ02_MP02_20_MG | ecosystem: Environmental > Terrestrial > Soil > Wetlands > Peat | place... | reverse complement strand
CCCAGCACCATGATCAACAGCGCGGAAAACCTGACAAAAGCGAACGCGAGGGATTTCCGCATATGGTGTCCTCCATTTGAGTCGCCAGAGCTTTCGGCGATCGTAAACTTTCGATGCGCCGGCGCACCGCCAAAAAGACGGTAGGTCGATCACGCCGAGCCGAGATCGGTAGCGGGCTGGCGATCAGCGTCGAGCGGGCGCCGCCTGCACCCTAGAGCCGCCAGACCCGAAGCCGGCGGGGTGCACCAAAATTATCCGCCCGCTGCATTCCTTCTCTGAATCTGCTTGCACATTTCGCTACCCACCGCAAATTCGGTGCCATAACGGGTTGAACTCAAGAAGAAAAGCGCACGCGCTTCGTCTCATACTCCGCTGGTCCTTGATTCGACTCCAGGGAGGCCCAGCAAATGCATCTAGAACAAAGCGCTAAGGCAAGAAAAATGGCCGCTCAAAGCGGCTTTTTTTGCTTGCACACCGCCTAGGCACCGTCGCGATGTTGGGCCACTGAAACGCAGGCGCCAGCTTGCAAGCGCCGCCGCGGACCGGCCGTGTCTGCTCAGGGGTTAGCGCGATGCCAGGCGCGCGGCGACCGATGCGACACGCTGGCCGTAGAGGCGACCGGTTTCCAGATCACCGTCGGGGATGGCATCGGCGCCGGCATCCGAGGGCGATTGGACCAGCAGGCCGATCGAGCCGCCGAGGTTGTTAACGTCCTGGCGGGTGGACTTCAGGGCGTTGGCCGGCAATAGGCCCAGGCTGACCCAAATGCCGCCGTGCTGCGACGCGAGTGTCTGCAGGCTCACCAACGTGTTTTGCTTGTCGCCGTTCAGACTGGCGCTGTTAGTGAAGCCGCCGAATACCTTGTCGCCCCAGGCGCGCGAGAACCACGCCCTGGAACTGGCATCGGCGAACTTCTTGAACTGCCAGGCCGCAGCGCCCATGTAGGTCGGCGCGCCGAAAATGATGCCGTCCGCAGCCGCCAGCGTTTCCCAGCCGCCATCGGGCAGGTTGCCTTCCTTGTCGATCGCAAGCAACTGGGCGCTGGCGCCGGCGGCAACCGCCTCCGCGACACGCTGTGTGTGGCCGTAACCGGAGAAATAGACGACGACGACTTTGGTCATGGTTCAGTTTCCTCAAAAAGGGGGTGAAAGCATCGGGTGGCGCCGTCCGCAGGCCGTACAGCGCCTTGGATTGATCTGTAGGGTATGGTATATATTTGAAACCAGATATCAAATAGTTACTTATTATCTTTTTGCAACTGAAATTGCTGCGGGTAACCTACTACTCATGCGCACGCGCCAAGCCCCGGCGAGGGCCGCCGAGAAGTCCTACGACGTCTACTCCCGTGACTGTCCAGCCCGGCTGGTCTTCGATCGTTTGACTGACAAGTGGGCGCTGCTCGTCATCGGGCGCCTGCGCGACGGGGCATTGCGCTTTAACTGCCTGCGGCGTGGGGTGCAGGGCGTTTCGCAAAAGGTGCTCTCGCACACACTCAAGAAGCTCGAGCGCGACGGCCTGGTCCGGCGCCGGGTCACGCAGGCCACGCCAGTGACGGTCGAATACTCATTGACGGCGTTGGGCGTGACCCTGGTCGACGCCATCGACAGCCTGGCCTGCTGGGCCGAGTCGCACATGGGAGAGATCGAGGCCGCGCAGCGGCGTTTCGATGCGGCACATCGGGAAGCAGTGCCTCAATAAGCGGTGCGCGCAGCGTGCGGCGACGATGGACCGCTGCGCGATTGCCATGTGGGTTTGTAGCTCCGTTTGCGGCATTTTTTTTGCCGCTTTTCCCGCTTACACGCCGCTCGCATACCGTCGCTCCTTTGCTCAAATGAACATACAGTTTGCGAATGCCACCCAAAGCTGCGACGACGCACGTTTTGATGGACATCGAGATTGTCCTGGAGGGCCACCACAAAACCGGCGAGCCGCGCAAAACCGGGGCAGGTGAATAGGGTCGATTAGGGTATTGCCGCTCGCGAGCGAAGGGCAGTACGATTTTTTTTATTTAATCGATTTTTGGAGCGAGGGCATCGCTGCGCCCTTCCGGCTCAAGAAGGACGACTCCCACCCTGCGTTCATGCTAGTTAGGCGAATCGAGTGCATCGCATTTGGTTTGACGACCAGGAGCGGGCCATGTCAATTTCAAGCAGCGCCATTGGTTCAATGATCCTCGTGGCCATCGCCTTCGGTCAGACGGCGATTGCGGACGACATGACGATGCCCAAGGCGGACGCGAAAGCGACCGCGCTGTCTTCTGCAGATAAGAAATTAATCGAAAGTGCGATGCAGGCTGCACCGAGAAAAGTGAGTCGGGCGGCCACCATTGTCGTCATGAACGACGATGGAACCATGCGGACGCTGCGCGAGGGAGCCAACGGATTCACCTGCATGCCTGCTCCTAACGCGATGTGTCTTGACAAGGCCGCAATGCAGTGGCTCAGCGCCTACTTGGGCCACAAGCCACCGCCCGCGGGCGCAGTCGGATTCATGTACATGCTTGCGGGAGAAATTCAAGCCAGCAATACGGATCCCTATGCGGAAGAGCCTGCCCCCAATAACCATTGGATCAAGACCGGCCCGCACGTCATGATTGTGGGCGCCGATCCGAGTTTTTACGACATGTATCCAAAGAGCGCAGATCCGGACACGTCGGTACCCTACGTGATGTGGGCGGGAACACCGTACCAGCACCTGATGATCCCGGTTAAGTGAATGTGCCGCCGCGGCTGGGTGAGTCCTTTGTGCCGTCAGCCCCGGCGCTGCAGGCGTCCGCGCCCGAACCGGATTTCCTCCCGGCGAACAAATTCTTTACACGCTTTGCTACACACTGGCGCTTAGTGCTTTTAACCGCTTGTTTCCAAAGCGGAGAAAATATTTTGTTTTTCCCATAGCCCGAAGGTCGTAGGCTCAAATCCTACCCCCGCTACCAAACGAGTCAAAAACTTACGGCTGCGTCTGCCGCTATTTTCGACCTTGGGGTTTTTCGTCCGTCGTTCGTCGCAATTCGCGCGCAAACTGTAGGCGACACAGCAGGATCGAGGCCCGCGACAATGCGCTTGGACACGGCTGCCAGTTGCCTTAAGCGCCAATCGCTAGAGTAGTCCGGGGCCGAGATGCGAACAGCTTAAGACTCCATTTATTTGAAACGATGAGGTCAGAATGCGCGGTCGACAGTTCCTTCTCTATTTCGCCTGGAGCCGTCCGGCGGAAACCACCGCTCCGCTAACCGTTATCGAAGATCGCTTTCCCGCCCTTTTCGAGTTGCGTCGTCTCTCCTATCCAAAACTGGAACGATTGTCAGATGCCGGTAGGATCGATCAAGGCATCGCCGGCTTTTTGGATCACATCCAGAAGCCAAATTTCCAAGCATTCGCCGAACAAGCCGAAACGCTGACGAGCCGCAAGGTCACTCAAATCGAACGAATCACCGATGATGGCGTGATGTGGCCGCTCGATCGCGTGCTCGACGGCGTCGATAGTGTCGTAGTTATCAGCTTCGACTCATTGCGCACCGGGCAGGTGGCAACGGCGGCGGAAGTCGAGGCGATCAAGCACTTTCTTGATGATCCTGATCACCTAATCTTTGTTTGTCCACATCACGACATCGGAGAGGCTACCAATTTGATTGGAGAGGAACGCGTTGAGCGCCAGGTCGCCGAATATCGGCACCATGGCGACCAAGGCATTCCGTCCCGGCAAGGTTTTGGCGGCTTCGCACGCACATTGCTAGCTGAGCTCGGCGTGCCCGTAGAAAATCGCTTCGGTCTGCGGCCGGCAGTGACGTTGGAGGGAGCGCCGGCGCCTGTCGAGATTTATCGTGCTCTTGATGAACTCGGCCTGCTGCGGGGCGTCGATGCCTTTAACCTTCATCCGCACCTGCCGCAACTGGAGCGAATTGGGCCGTCGAATGAGCGGATGGAAGTTCTGGCTCGGCAGAAGATCGATCTGGCCGCACCGCCTCACCCGTTCACGCAAGGCGGGCGATCTACTTTCGACGCGCTGCTGCAATCGCGACCAGATGCTTTCGCGGGAAAACTGCTGGTCTGCGATACGACTATGTTCAGTTCCACCGCCGGTGGTGTCGAGAATCTTCGTCGCTTCTGGATGAACATGATTCAACGACCGGAAAGGCGTTAGCCGACGCGCCACCCAGGTGATGGAGCGGATGCCAGGTGGCCGACCGAGGGTAGTCCACGATGACGATTCGGCCTCCAGGGCGAACGACTCGCATTGCTTTGGAAAGGGTTGCAGACCGAATATTTTGCGGTTGTTCGTGCAATAGGAAGAACAGCAAAAGCTGATCATAGAACTCGTCGGGGCAGGGAAGCGAACACGATTCGGCCTGCAGGAGCCTCACCCGCTTGTCCTTCGGAAGCTTTTTTGCAAGATTGCGCAGTTGAATCGGTAAAATGTCCACGACATCGAGCGCTGCTTCGGGGGTTGCTGCAGTCGGGCGGCCAGATCCCCCGTAGACGCAGGCCACCTGTAACGTCTTGCCTTGCACCGTGGCTCCGAGTCCATCCAACGATGAATCGCGCAAGCGCGCATAGTTGCCAAACAAAATGGCGTTTACCAGCCAATCTCGTTCGAACAGATGCACGGCCCGGGGATGCATACATGCCCACCAGTACTCCTGCTTCAGGTAGCGCGGTATCGTCTGCTCATCAAGCGCAGACTCAGCAAATTCCGGCAGTGGCAGAGACACATTCGTGGGGTATCCTCAGCGATTAACGTGTACGGGCACCTCGCGTGCCGTCCCAAGTGTGTGGCGCAAATTTACCGCACCCCTTGCGCGCCGCGAACTGAGCGAGGACGAGCGCGGACCTTTAGACGCTTGGCCAATGTACTTCGGCCTCGCGTGTCTTGGCTTACACGCTTTGCTACACGCCGCGGTTTCGCTCACCTAATTTTGTGTTTTGCAAGTCAAATAAATTCGCCGTTTTTCTTATAGTGCATTGGTGCCTGGTTCGGCTCCAGGGAGGCCACCATCCCGCTTTGCGCTTCGCGCAACGCGGGGCAAGTCCCGCGAAACCCGAAACTGATCACTCTTGCGGCGTCCGCCGCTCGCGCAACGTTTCCTATAAGCCAAGAGCACAATTACTCGCGAAATATCCGGGCATGCGCGAGCTTAGGCCTTGGGGCGTCGGAAGACATAGCAGTAGTAGCCCGCTAGTCCGTTGGTCAGCACTTCGCGCTGAGCGATGCATGCGTCGATGAATCGCTGCGCAGTGACCTGCGACGCAAATCCGATATGTGAGGCAGCCAGCCTCAGCCCCGGCAATCGGGACAGTTGCGACAACGGGCGAAGCAGGTAGCGATTGATGTTGTAGATCCGAATCGAGGAAGCAAGTACGTGGCTGCTCACGTCCTCGCGAATGACGATTTCGAACCCGGCCTCCTTGGCATAGCGCGCGATATCGGCTTCCAAGCTGGCCATAGGCAATGTCCACCCCTCGAGGATATCCATCATCGTCTTCAGCTCGCCCGCATCGCGTGCGTCGCGCAGGCGCACTCCGTCCATGACTACGAGCTTCGCACCCGGTTTGAGAATGCGCCGCAGCTCGGCGAAAGCTCGGGGTTTCTCACGGTCCGGAATGTGACACATCGACTCGATTGCGAAGGCTCCCGCGAAACGATCGTCTTCGAAGGGGGTGTCGAGATAATTGCCGTGTACAAACTGGACGTTTGAAAGGTGCTGCCACTTTGCACGCTCTCGTGCCGTCTGGATTTGAGAGGACACCAAGGACATTCCAACCCAATTATTCAGGGGAAATGATCGTGCCGCCTGTGTCGTGGCGCCGCCCAGACCACAGCCGGCGTCGAACACCTCGGCTCCCGCTTCATCGGGCAATTCCAACAGTGAAAGCACCGTTTGCGTCATACCGCGGATGCCCGCGTCAAGACTATGGGACTTCTCAAGATCCCACGCGTAGTGAAGTTGCGCGGGATGGTCCGATCGCTTCCACCCCCGAAACACCGCGCTGAGAACCGATAGAGGACTTCCCCAGGCCTTATAAAGGTCGGCGCCAAGTCCATAGTGGCGCGTGAGCGCATCTTCCGATTCGTATGCCGACCGGTAGGTAAAGCCGCTCTCGCTCATCAAGTTCCAGCGTTCAGTCAAGAATGTCGATTGCAGGCGTCGCTTCCGCCAATGATATGCGTCGAGACAAAAAGAGCGACAAGCGCACGGTGGCGTAAGTGTGATAAATGCGACCATCGACGCTGAATCGAACAATCAGGCCGCTCGAGTACAGGTGTGAAAAACGGCTGCCCTGACCACGTACGCAAACGGAATCTTGCGGCCGGACGTATCGTTTGCAGACTTTGCGGCAAACCTCAGATAACGCCTTGCAACATTTTGTTTTGCAAAGAGAATAATTCCGCCATTTTTCTCATAATCCGTTGCTGCCTGGTTCGACTCCAGGGAGGCCTACCAGAGATTCAAGGAATCAGGAGTCTTCTCGAATTCGAAATTGCCCCAAGAATCTCCGCGAGGCGAACACCAGGGTGCTGTGACGGTGCGCAAAACCCTGGTGACGCCTCTGCCGGGCGTGCGGTTGGGAGCGTCGCGGCTGCCACGCGATCGGCGCCAAAATCGGGACTGCTCGTTCCCTACGGGGATCAGAAGTTAGATAGAGTCGCTACGCAAGGCGGCTGACCGCGCGGTGACTGATCGAAATCAAGTCGACTATTCCGTGCGAGGGTACAAGTTGCGGTGGGTCGCCTCGTCATTGCGGCCTGTCGGGCGGTGGCATTGATCCGCAGCCAAGAGTGGCACTGGTGGCTAGTAGTCGGGCGGAGAGGTCGCTTTCAATGAACGCAGACCGCTCAAGATGAATCATCAGGAGGATGGCGTGGTCGTCGAGCCCCTGCGTCTGAAGCGATTCGATCATTTCCCGGACGCGCTCTTCGATGTGGCGGCGTCCGATCTTTGGTTGCATCTGGAAGGCCCCTCCCTATTTTTCCTGCCCGGTCGGCACGCGCAACCGCTGTTTGTCAGCGTGTTGCTTCACGGAAATGAGGACGCCGGCTGGCGCGCAATGCAAGCTGTGCTTTGGCCTCATCGGGGCAAACTGCTGCCACGCGCGTTGATGCTGTTCGTCGGCAACGTCGAGGCGGCTAGGGCGGGGGTACGCACACTCCCAAGGCAGGTGGACTTTAACCGTTGCTGGCCCGGCGCAGAAAACCCCACCGGTGTGGAAGCCCGGTTGATGCGCGAGGTGTACGACGTGGCGAAGACCCGCGTACCGTTTGCCAGTATCGACATCCACAACAATACGGGCAAGAACCCGCATTATGCGTGTGTCAACCGGCTGGCGGAACCGTTTCTGCAGCTAGCGCGGCTGTTCAGCCGCACGGTCGTATATTTCGATAGGCCCGCCGGGGTACAGAGCGCCGCATTGGCGCAGATCTGCCCAGCTGTTGCGGTCGAATGTGGCGTTGCTGGCGGGGCGCCGGGTGTGGCGCATGCAGCCGACTTCGTTGCGTCAGTGCTCGCAATGTCGCAATTCCCGCACCACCCGGTACCCGAAGCGGATCTTGATCTCTTGCGAACCTTTGCCATCGTCCGGGTTCCACCTGATGCCAGCGTTTGCTTTGACGACTCGGATGCCGATTTTCGCCTTCGCGGCGATCTTGATTATCTGAATTTTTCTGAGCTCGAGGCTGGGACCTCGTTCGGCTTCCTCGGTCATGGAAAACATCGGCAACTCGATGTTCTACCAGGTGGCGAATTCATGCAGACCGAGCAATATTTCGAATACGTTCAGAATGAGATTCGCTTGGCGCAGCGGGCAATACCCGCCATGCTCACGGTCGATGTACGAGCCATACGCCTCGATTGCCTGGGGTATCTGATGCACCGGATCGGACGCGACGGCCGGCGGCTTGACCGATGACGAGTCCGGTACGAGGATCGTCGTAATGCTGACGCGCCTCGCGAAAGGAGATGACAGCGTGACTGCGGCCGGCTACAACCTCTCCATGAACGACTTCGATGCGCCTGCGAGCGCGGACGAGATCGCCAAATTCGCTGCGTTGCAGGGTCAGCTGGCCCGATCATTCAAGGAGATATTCGACGACCCTTGTGCGCCAAGGACGGTCGTTGTCATCCCGAGCTTGAGCCTGGATCGGCAAGTGATGGAAAAGGTCTCGGGGGTGCATCACTATGAGGAGCGGATGTTATGCCTGCTGCTGCTTTTGCGTATGCCTCGTACTCAGGTGATCTACGTCACCAGCACCCAGATTCCTCAAGTGATCATCGACTACTATCTTCATCTGCTGCCCGGCATTCCAGGGCGGCACGCGCGCCGTCGATTGGCGCTTGTCTCTTGCGACGATGCCTCGCCGATTCCCTTGGCGCGCAAGATCCTCGAGCGGCGTCGCGTTCTTGAACGTCTTCGGCAGACGATCGCGTACCCGCAATCGGCGCATATGACGTGCTTCACAGTGACCGAACTCGAGAGACGGCTGGCACTGTGTCTCGGCCTACCGATCTACGGTTGCGATCCCTCCCTGCTGTACTGGGGCTCGAAGAGTGGGTCACGAAAGATCTTCCGCGAGGCGGGAGTCGACCTGCCGCTCGGGTTTGAGGATCTTGTCAGCGCCACTGAGGTGGCTCGCTGTCTGGCCGAACTTAAGGTGATGAAGCCTGAATTGCGCAAAGCGGTTGTCAAACTCAACGAAGGATTCTCCGGTGAGGGCAATGCGGTCTTCGATCTCACGCAGGCTCCCACCGGCGCGGCGCTCCTTCCATGGGTTCGGGCGCAATTGCCGCGCATGACGTTCGAGGCACGCGGCATGACCTGGGATGTTTACGCAGAGAAGCTGCACAGTATGGGCGGCGTCGTCGAAGAGTTCATCCCCGGCGAAATCAAACAATCGCCATCGGCACAAATTCGCATCGATCCGGTCGGGCGAATCGACCCCATTTCGACGCACGATCAGGTTCTCGGTGGCGGAAACGGTCAAATTTTTCTGGGTTGCCGATTTCCGGCCAGTGAACAATATCGGCTGGACATCCAGGCGAGTGGAATGAAAGCCGCGCGGATCTTGGCCGATAAGGGAGTTCTTGGCCGCTTTGGCATTGACTTCATCTCAGTGAAGCAGGGCGATGCCTGGCAGCACGTGGCAATCGAAATAAACCTCCGAAAGGGCGGCACGACCCATCCATTCCAAATGCTTCAGTTCCTGACCGACGGTCACTATGAATCCGAAACTGGTCGATTTTTGACGCCGGCGGGAAGTCCGCGCTGCTACTACGCATCCGACAATCTCGAATCCGAACGGTATCGGGGCCTGACGCCCGACGATCTCATCGACATTGCCGTCTTGAATGGGCTGCACTTCCATGCCGCGACGGGGGAGGGTGTTGTCTTTCACTTGATCGGCGCGCTATCCGAGTTTGGCAAACTCGGCGTCGTGTGCATTGGCGAGAGCCAAGAGCGTGCCGCCGAGCTTTATCGTCGAACGGTCGAAGTCCTCGATACCGAAACAGCACCGTGAGGCCCCTCACCGGGCGGTTTAGGCGCTGATACTCGAGAGGAGGCGGGCCATTCGAAAACCTGGCGCACAAACACAGGAGCGGCATTTTCGCAAACGACCACATTCCCTACACGCTTTGCTGCACACGGCGACGTTGCCGTCATCATCGATTGATTTATACGCGGTAGCAAATTGCGCTCCGTCTCATAATTCGTTGGTGCCTGGTTCGACTCCAGGGAGGCCCACCAAACATCCGTGCGTGCGAAGGCGCTTGCTCCACGGATTCGGGAGGTACAGGGCGTCATTGACCCGCCGCAAAGAAAGCGCAGATCCCCTTCATTTGACCCATGTGGTCCGCGCCGCCCCTGCGGGGATAAGGTAGCTGAGCGCGAGGCGGACCGTCGTGGTGCCGCGATTGGCAACGGCGTGCACATAACCGACCTTTTCGGTCCAACTTTCTCCGGGCTTGACGAGCGTTTCGGTACCGCCCTCTATAAGCGTCAGTTCGCCGCTAATCACCGTTACGACCACCGGTCCACCGTGGCTGTGATTCGCGACGCCAGCGCCGGGCGGCAAGTCCAGAACGTGGTTAACCAATTCGTAGCCGCCTGCAGCAGCGGAAATCGGAAACGACTTCAGCGCGAAAATAACGGGACCGGATCTGCACTGGGTGCCAACAGTCGAGGCAAGGGGCGATAACGAAACAACAACCAGAACACAGAGCAATGCGCCGGACTTTTCGGCTTTCATTTGCTGCCTCCCGAGGTTGAAGTTAATTCAAATCAAGCGCGACGACGTCGTAGATGATGAAGTATCAATGCGTCGCGCGAGTGCGAAAGCCGCAAGCCGCTAGTCACCGTCGGATTCGAGAGAACTTACTTTCCTTTGGTCAACTCCCGTTGCTTGCAGACAAACCGGACGTTTTCGGCGAAAAATCACGAAAACCCCCAGTCGAAATACGGTTCAAGAATGCCCCGCGAGGCCCGCCACTTGGCCTCGGCGCCGCTGCGGATCGCCTCGGCGACGAGCGCGCGCAGTTTGATGACATATTCGCGCATCGTCTCGATCGACTCCGGACCCAAGACCTCGCCGTGGCCTGGAACATAGTAGAGTGCCTTTTCAGCCTCGAGCGCGTCGAGCGATTGCAAGAGCTGTGCGGCGCCGGGCGAATCACCCAAGAAAGGATGATGCTTCACAAATACTCGATCGCCCGTGAATACGACGCGCTCGTTCCGGCACGACCGCAACGACGTCGCTGTCGGTGTGCCCGCTCAGGACCTTGAGCACCAATCTGCGCTGGGGACCGCCCAGCTTGAGCGAATCGCCATCGATCTGGCTTGTGGGCAGGCGCACCGAATATCCCGGGCCCAAACGCCCAATCGTTTCCCCGGAGCCGCGCCACAGGCGTGCCGCCCGATTTTGCCGGCCTCCGTCTCCCAGCGCTCCTTCAGCTGGTAGACGGAAGCCGCCGCGTAGACGTATTACGGCTAGTCCGTTGCGCCACTCGCTCGGTAAACCTGTGCCGGGCGGCTGCTCGCCTCCAGTTCCAAGAAGCGCCAGCTCTCCGTCGTTGCGTCCAGCTCCGGCGTCTCTTGTTCTCGCGAAGCGAAGGATCGGCCGGAATCGAACGTGGCTCCCGGCCAAACGTGCACGCCCCCACGGATCTCAAACAGCACAACACTTAGGCTTTCGGGACATCCAGTGGCGCGGTGCAAGACCACATTAGTCTGGTTTGCTGGCGCCCCTTGTGGCCATGGTGCCGACTCGGCACCGCTACAGCCAGCAAGCGCACGAAACACGTCGAAGGTGGCTTCTACGCTGAGCGCACGGGCATAAATTCCCCCAGTGCTGCCAGAGTAGGGGTTGAAAACGTCGGCAGTACCATGAAACAGCGCGACGCGCCTCGCAGTAGGCGGGTGGCAGCGACTTGCGACCGCTTCGGCGAGGTTTGCTCCTACGGCTACAAATCCCCGAAAAACATCGGTGGCCTCGCAGGCAAGGCGTAGCGTCATCGCGCCACCGTTGGAAAAGCCGGCCGCGTATACCCGCTCAGGATCTATCGCGTAGCGCTGGCCGAGCTCGGCAACGAGCGCGCGCAAAAATCCTACGTCGTCAACTGGTTGCTTCCCGCTGCTGGCCGCCGCCTCGAGGCGACCATCGTTCCAGCGTGCACCAAGGCTATCGGGGTAGACAACAAGGACCCCGGTTTCGTCGGCTCGGCGCTCGAGCCCCTTACCCGTCTGTACCTCCATGACAGCCCCGCTTTGAGTTGCACCATGAAGCGCAACTATGAGGGGTGCCGGCGCGCGCAGATTCGAGGGCACATAGAGGCGGTAGTTACGCTCGACGCCGCCAAACGACAAAGACTTACAAAGGCGTCGTGATGAGGCCCCGCTGTCGCCCGTGCAGGGTGCGGCCAGGTAAGCGGTTCCCTTGCCGGCAGCGACGAAGGCCGCGCCCACGCAGCCCGCGCTTCCAAGCACGGAAGCCGCAAGGAGGAGGCAGACCCTGAATGCAGAACCTGACCTCATGGCAATTTCCTCCGAGCGGGCCAACCCGCGCACGCGGGCGGCGCAACTCGTCCGCTAAGAAGGGGAAGCCAGTATCGCTCTTCTCAGCGCGCTGTCAATGATCGATACCACGGAAGCGCGGCCATTTAATCAAGGGTGGCCCGTCAAAATCAAGATCACCGCTAAGTTGATCGCCCTAAGTCCTGCATGGAAAAGCGGCCGTGACATTTGGCGCCCACTGCTCGCTTGGCAGTGCCGTCGCGAAAGCCTATGTGGGCGGCGGGCGAAGGTTTTTTACACTGGCCGACGACCCGCTACGGTTCAGTGTGTTGCCCTCGAGTGGAGTTTGGATTTTGGCAGGCAGGGCAACCCTTCGAAGGAGTCGCTAGACATACCTGTCGTCGTGCCAGCCACTGCGGACGCGGCGGACATGGCCGCCAAAGTGCAAGATCGGTTGCTGCTGCCTGCGCAGCGCCAGACGTCGCCGGTCATCTTTTCACTCAGGCGCGACTTCCTTGCACAACTTGCTACACGCCGCGAAAAGGGGGAAGAAAAGACACGTAAAAACAGTCTGATAGCCATCGCGGTTCTTCTTAATTCAGTGACGCCTCGCTTGAGACTGCGCAAGAGGCCCACGAACTAAATCAACACGTTAGATTGTCGATGCGTTGAAGATGCAAGCTGCAACATCAAGTGAACGCGCAACTAACCCGGACAAATGGGTCGGCTCTTGGCTCGTTAGGCGGCGGGCAGATTTTGTAACAGCCCGGTGCAAACAGATCGGCAATGGGGCATATTGCGTGCCGGAATTCGCTGTATCCAACTTCCGAAAGGAGTCAACCGATGAAAGCAAGATTACTTTTTGGACTCCTGCTTTGTTTATCGATTGCGACGATCGCCAGCGCGCAGGCCCTCCAGATTTACCCTGATGCAAAACTGGACCAAGGCTTATCAAGCGGGGCTTCTCGAGGCGGGACGCACGTGGATGTCTACACAACGACCGCTTCGTTTGAAAAAGTTGCGGCCTTCTACAAGGCAATTTACAAAGAAAACAAGGCAGCTGAGGGACCTAGGCAGATACAGGGCTCGCGCAATGCGGTTTTCATACTCGACGGCGCCCCGGACGTGCTGAGTTCAAAGCACTACCTCACGGTCAAGGAGTTCGGGTCCTCAACGAATCTGTACGACGCGAAGGCGGGGCAGTAACGTACAAAAAGTTAGGGCAACCAACAATCCTCGACGGACCGACCCGCAATCATCAGATGGCATTGCCGCGTCCTTACGATATCTTGTTCCATAGGAGATCGGTAATGGGACGGCCCTCGGGGGCGAGGCAATCGGCACCTCGCGCACATTAGAGTACCGTTGGAGAGCTGAGCAGAACGCGCACCGAGAGCGGTGGGCACATCATTGCGGTGCCCGACTTTCATGTTCGGTTCCTGCTCCCAGCCATGCTCGCCGCAATTAGGCGCTTTTCGATGCGCCCGGCAAGCCGAAATCGCGCGCAGGTGCCAGGGCTTTTGCCTTGGCAACCGCGACGAATCTTTTGAGGACGAACGAGAACAAAAACGAGGCGCCAGGTTCCAGGTGGAGGGTCATTCGCTCCCACCATTGCCCTGTGCGGCCGTGGACGGTATTTCCCAACCGGCCCACCGCACTGACGCCTCGCACTCGCAGTATGGCCCATTTGGCGGCCTAATCTTTGATGCCGCGCAATTCCTTCGCCGGTTCCTCGCGCAGCGCCGCGCGGTCGCTCGGTGGTCTTTTCCAGTGCACTTTGCCGCTACGGTCCCTTCGGCTCTCAAGGGCAAATTGGCTGCTTTTTTTCGTCGGCCGATGAGCATTCGTGTTCGGGTTTAATGCAATGCGCCGCGCGACCATGACGGGGCAATGATTTAGCAAAGACTCGGATTTCGTCATTTCGGATTCAACCGAACGGCTAGTAGAGAAGCAAAGAATTGTCGACGTGAGCTAAGAGCCCTCGATTCTTTGCTTAACGCTCTTGCGGCGCCGGCGACCCACCAGAGGCCTAAATCGTCTTACGCAACAACGCGTGAGCGCGTTTCCTGCGCAGAAAAATCCGCGCGATCTGACCCGAGCGAGCAAAGCGCGAGAAATTGAAGAACTTCGCCAATGACTGTTGGAATTACGTGGACGATGCTGGCTGGACGCACGAAGGGCATTTCACCGCGCCGCGAAGCGCTCACACACTTTGCTGCACACCGCGCTTGGGCGGCTTTAGCGGACTAAGCGGAAGAGGAAAAACATCTTTTTTCAAAATCCGCTGATGTCTGCTTCGACTCCGAGGCGGCCACCGAAGAATTCCTCGCAAAAGCACCCGCCAGGGCGATAAGCCGCCGCGCAGAGCGGATTTTTTGCCGCTATCCTATCTTCTCCGCATTGCATAGTGACACGGCAGTCATCGCGTTGCTATCCTCGGCGCGCCCTTCCTATGCAAAAGTGAGCCGACATGTACCAGCAAAGCTACAACCCGACTGGCAACGTCGTCCTGTCGACCGTCATCGCGGCAATTCCGATCTGCGTGTTGCTGTACTTCATTGCCCTGCATCCGCACCGGGACCGCGGCGGTGTACGGCACTTCGGCGTAGCAGCACCGTACGCGGCGTTCTACGGCGTTCTCGCGGCATTCGTCGTTTCCTGCTTGGTGTTTGGCATGCCCGTCGTCTCGGCGGTCTCGGCTTTCGCCTATGGAACGCTCGCGGGCTTCCTGGGCATCATCTGGATCGTGCTTGCGGCGATGTTCCTTTACACGCTGACCGTGACCAGCGGCACCTTTGAGATCGTCAAGGAATCGATCGTCCAGATCTCCTCGGACCGGCGCCTGCAGTGTGTACTCATTGCATTTTCGTTTGGCGCGATCATCGAGGGGACGTCGGGGTTTGGCACCCCGGTGGCGATCGCTGGCGCAGTGATGGTTGGCCTCGGGTTCCGGCCATTTCAGTCCGCGGTGCTCAACCTGCTAGCGAACACCGCGCCGGTGGCCTACGGTGCGATTGGCACCCCGATCATCACCCTGGCGGCAGTCAGCGGCCTGGATCAGCTCACGCTCTCGACGATGGTTGGGCACCAGCTTCCCTTCGTCTCGATCCTGGTGCCTTTTTGGCTGGTGATCGTGTTCGTGAAGATGGAAGGCGGCACATGGAAAGACGCCTTCGAGATCTGGCCCGCGGCGCTGTGTGCCGGCGCAACCTTTGCCGTCGCGCAGTACATAGCCTCAGGTACAAACGAATTTCATCTGATGACGGACGTCGTGGCGGGTGTGTTTTCCGTCATATGCACGGCCCTATTTCTGCGCTTCGCGTGGCACCCGAAGACGCGCTTCCTGCTCAGGTCTGAGCGGGAAGCGGCGGCGGCAAGCGCGCAAGGCGCAGCTGCAAGGCCGCAGTCACCCTACAGCGTCGGGCAGACGATGCGGGCCTGGCTGCCTTGGGCGATCCTGATCGTGTGTTGCGCGCTTTGGGGATCGCCTGAGTGGAAGAAGTTTCTTAACAACTTGCTCTCTGGCGTCCCCTTCCACACGACCCTGTTCGGTTCTCCTTTCGGAGGCACCCTGTCCTTACCGACGTGGGAGATGCCGAACCTGCACAAAATGGTGCAAAGAATGCCGCCCGTCGCCCTGCCGGGCGGGAAGCCGGAATCGGCTATCTTCGCGATCAACTGGCTATCGGCGGCCGGCACTGGGGTATTCATTGCGGCCCTGCTTACCGGCCTGCTCCTGCGCTTAAACGCGGTGCAGTGGCGCGAGGCGATTGTCGCCACTGCCAGGCGGATGAAGACGCCAGTGCTAGTGATGGGCCAACTGCTCGGCTTGGGCTTTCTCACGCGCTATGCCGGGACCGACGCGGTGCTGGGCTTGGCGTTCACCGGCGTCGGGTTGCTGTATCCCTTTTTCTCCGCCTACCTGGGCTGGCTCGGCGTTTTCCTGACCGGCTCGGATACTGCCTCCAACGCGCTCTTCGGTAGCTTGCAGCGCATTACTGCGCAGCAGCTGCACCTGAGCGAAGTGCTGTCCGTGGCTACCAATTCGACCGGCGGAGTCATGGGGAAGATGATCGACGCGCAGTCGATCATGGTCGCGTGCACGGCGTGCTATGAAAAACCCGAAGAGCGAGTGCGCGCCCTCGGACCGATATTCCGCACCGTGTGGTGGCATTCGATCGCGGGAGCGGCTGTGATCGGCCTGATCGCCATGCTGCAAGCGTATGTGTTCCCGGGCGCCGTCCCGGCGCTTCCGGTGTCGAAATAGCCGTTTGCGCGCGTCCTCATCCTCAGCCCTTCTTTCGGAATCGGAAGAAGGGCGTTTTGCAAGCGTGCCGGCAGTTCGCAAATTCCATCTTGGCCTTTAATTCCTGTTTCGTTAGAACAGCGCACTTACAACCTGAATGTCGTTGGTTCGAATCGTGCCCGCGCAACTAGCATTTTGGTGGTCTGCCTTTGAACAAGCCCAATTGCTTTCCGACGATGGGAAGAGCGGGTATTTTTTTGTCATATTTGTCTAGGCCGCAGCTGACCATACGTTGGCTCTCGTCTGCCCCAGCCCGCAAAGTCAATGCCTCGTCAAGCTGCCCGCGACAGGGGCTCAAGGACGCGTTCGGCCAACGCTGTGTCCATGTGCCCTGTCAGCGCAAGCAGTTTGCCGTCGGTACCAAACTCGAAGACGTAGCAGTAGTCGTTATCGTATCGTTGACCCCTTTTCATGGTGACATGTCCTTTGCACTCGACAACAACCATATCACTGTGGGCAATATGCGCCGTGCCTTCGACTAGCGTGAGCCGGGCTTCAAAAAGCCCAGACGCACTGCTGGATGCAAAGGGTCTGCCGATATCGCCACTTACTGCCAGCCGCCGTTGCTACTCTTTCACGAGCGGGTTGCCTGCCTTGGCCCATTCGTCGAGCAAGATATCGGCTGCGACCACATTGTGGAAGCCAAGATCCTGCAAGCTCTTGGCCGAGAGAACGGAACGCGTTCCGGCCCCGCAATACAACGTGATGCGGCGAGCAAGATCGGTTCGATCCGGGTAGCCAACATGGAACCGAGGCTCGACGTTGATATTGCAATGCCAGCCACTTGTCAGGTTTGCTCTTCCGCAACTTGCGCGAACGCTCCGGTACATTCTCCTTCGACCCTGGAAGGTCGAGGATCCGAAAATTGCCCTGCCCGCTTTCGTTTTCTGAGTCGCGTCTTTGAAAGCGAGCTAACTTCGAAGCCAGGTCGGTAAACCTTGCGAGGTGCGGCCGCGGCGAGGAAGCGAGGTAGTTGAGCAGAGTCAACACGCCGTCCAAATCTAGAGCTAGACTGGCTTCACGGTTGGGGCGCTTATAACTCCATGTCGGCGCGACACATCCCTTGCCTTAGGGCAGGGACTGGCGAGAGGGCGATTGGCCCGTCGCCGGGAGCCGAGTGCCCCGCCGCCCTCCATCTACGGCGGATTGCAAGTTCCGCTGCCCACTTCGATCGATGGACGCCGGCGTAGCAGCCACTAAATTGGCAATTTGTTGCTCCGGGGTAATTCTCTGGCCCGTTTCGCTCATCCGCCACCAATAAAGCGATCGCGATCTGGCGAATTTTTTTTTCGGCTCGCGCTAGGAGCCGTCAGCTGCCAGGGACGGTCCTTCGGTACTTTGTGTCGAGACGGAAACGAGGGCACCGCGGTGCCGTTGACGCGCAACCACCGGATGAAACGACAAATACTTTGCGTTGGCGCCGTCCAGACGACGTCCGAATCTGGCGCACTCGAGGCGAATCTGGGCTGCGCCACGCGTTTTGTTGAGAACACCGCACCTAAAGGCGCAAGACTCGTCGCGTTCCCAGAACTATTCTGCGGCGGAGATTGGCTTTATGAAAGGATCTGGGATACGGCAGAGCCGAGGGCTAGTCGGACCGAAGCATGGCTGCGAGAAACAGTACGCCGGTTGGCGTTTAGCTTGGGGAAAGCTATCTGCTGGCTGTCGGCGAAGACTTCTTCGATGTTTCCGCGGCGGCAACGCCAGGCGGAGAAATTGCCGGGCGCGAACTTTTGTGGGCAGCTTGCGCCTTCGCGACAGATTTCGCGCGAAAGCAATATTTTGAGTGGTCGTTGACCATGCCGACGGCCTGCATAAACGCGTAACAGATTTCTCCACCGACAAACTTAAAGCCGTGCTGCTTAAGGTCCTTGCTCATCTTTTTACTTGCTGCGGCGGCACTTTGTTTTTCTGCGGGTCTTCCGCCCGTAAATTGCCATATGTAAGCATCAAAGCTTCCGAACTCACGCTCGATCTCGAGCAAAGCCTTGGCGTTTGTAATAACCGCCTCGATCTTGAGGCGGTTGCGCACGATGCCTTCATTTTTCAGTAGAGCCGCGATTTTGGAAGAGTCATATCTTGCAATCTTCCTGGCATCAAATCGATCAAATGCCTTGCGGTAATTCGCGCGCTTTTTAAGGATGGTAAGCCAGCTCAAGCCTGCCTGCGCGCCTTCGAGGTTTAGCATTTCAAACAACAAGCGGTCGTCATGGACCGGTATGCCCCACTCCGCATCGTGATAAGAAGTCAGTAGCTCATTGGATTCGGCCCATTTGCATCTTTTCTTTTCATTTGGACGAGGCATTGCGACTCTCCAACTTGTCTCTGAGTTCAGCCCGAGGCTGTGGCAACTTGACCTTAACCGCGGGGTGCCCTTCGACCGGTGTGCGGCTGCATGGGGCAGGCATGCAAATCAAGGCCACGCGTAGCTGCTCTACGAAGAGCGACCAGGAAGATAGGCAGATTGCAAATCATAAATTCAATGCCCCTTGCTTTTCTTCGTTCGCCGCAACCCTGTGGACGGCTGCGGCGAACTCGGCTCCACGGCAAAGCAGGTTGGGATCCGCGTGACGGCTGGCCGCTCGCTAAAGAGCGAGATTTATGTTGCAGACGGGCCAGAGCTTCAATTGGTTGCCAGAGTCGGTACAGACGCCGAGCAGCAAGAGTTCGGCGCGACTTTACGTTGGCTAGCTGCCCTTGTTATCGGAGAGCATCGCCATAGAAACGGTAGGTGGCTGTGTACGGGACCCGGATCACGGCGCCGATGCGCGATGCATCACACCCGTCTGCGGGCGCCTTCCCGCCGGATGTGTTGATGCGCTGAATGCTCTTGACGCTGCTCAATAGACCCGAGCCGGAAGTGGATTTGGCGCTCAGCAGCAGCCATGGGATGGCGTTTGCGTTCGGTCCGTCGTCGCGCGCGACAATGGCGCCTACCACCTTGCTGCCGTCGTTTGCCTCCCATGTCGGGCCGGCATAGTGCTTACCGACATTGTTCCCCTTGCCGTCATACAGTGCAGCCTCCGGCGCGGTGAAGCTCCACACAAAGCGCGTCGCATCATTCTTGTCGGCCAAACACTCGTAGATCTGCACCCCGCGGGCGTCCGCTGAAAGGAGCAATTTCTGGTCTGGCGCAACCGCAAGTGTTACCGGCACAACCGCTGTGGACGGCATCGCGCACGAAACAATTAGAGCAACTGGCAAGAGCCAGAGGGCCAAGGTCCATAGCGCCGAGTTGCGAGCAGAACTTTTTCCCATGCGATAAAGCGCTAGCTGTCAGCGCCCGTTATTCATGTTCAGTATGACAGGTGCAAAAAGTGGTGCAAAGAAAAAGCGCTATCCGACCAAAACCTGCGCGCAACACGACATGCCAAGCAAGACATTTTGCAAAAGGTTCATTATGAAACCGAGGGCCCGCGCGCCAGCTTGGTTTGCGCAGGCTACCGAATCTTGCAAGGAAGATCCAGACGGGCGGTGCACTTGCCTTGGGACGGCACTTTGTTACTTGCCTTGGGACGGCACTTTGTTGTGAGGGGGTATTGCGAAAATTGGACCGCCTTGGCCGTTGAATTCGCGACTGTTGCGATGCCAAATCCGGTGATCAGCGCGCTCAGGCGCCGTCGCGGGCCGGCCGTTTTTGGCCTATGCAAGCGACCATCGGCATCCTAGGATGAGGTGACCGCCGACTTTTGCCACCAGGCAAATCTAGTCGTCCTGCGCATCGGAGCGGTTGGAGCCGAGCGCCGGGTACTCAAAGGGAAAACAACGACGCATCAGTTCACTAGCGGAATAGCACGGCAGCGTTGCCAGAAAGCGCGCAAGCATTTCGCGCGCTTCCTCTTCGACGGTCGGAACCGCTCTTGGGTGCGCGCGAGCGCCACAGACGTGGCGCAAACCCGATCCGGTCAGCGGCGCGATCAAAGCATTGCGTTCGCGAGGATTCATCTGGCGACTCCTTAAATCGGCTCGGGCACTTTGGCCAGCTCCACCGTTTTCGTCACAGCGATCTTGCTGATTTGCTATGACCGCATCCTAGGGGCCCGATGCGCCTGCGAACAAGTGAAGAAGGTCATCGGGCGGCTGGCGAATTGGCTGTCCAAAGATCGGAGCTTTGCGATTTGGAGCTGCGCCTTGTTTTCGGCGATGTCTTTGAGCTTTCGGTAGCGCTGTCCAGAAGGCAGTTTCGACCGATTCGGTTTTTTGCTCGGACTGACTTGCTTGGGCCCGGTCGCTTAGCGACGCCCGGGCCTGCAGAGGAATTTCTTTAGTCCGGATTACCGAGAATTACCCCAACAAATCAAGTCATTGGCGAGGAGGGCGCGAATCTAGTCTTGGTATATCTCTAACCGCCCACGCGCGCGGCCCAAGCGCGCTTTTTTTTGGGGCCAGGACCTTTGGGCCTTTCTCTTGATGGCAAACAGCAATCCGAATTCGGAACTCGTAGGCAGCAGTCGTCCAGGACGAGGGCGCTCGCAGTGGATAAGTGCGATCGTGATCGCTGTAGCCTTTGTGGCTGCCGATTACGTGCACGCGCAAACGAATAGCGGCGGCACCGATCTTTCTTTTGATCAGCTCACCTCGATGGAGGTCAGCGGCGTATCCAAAGCGGCGGAGCGAGTACTCGATGCTCCCGCTGCGGTGACCGTGATCACCGGCGAGGAAATTCGCCACTTCGGTTTTCGGACTTTGGCCGACGTGTTGAACACGGCTCCCGGATTTTTCACTTATAGCGACCGTGCCTACAGCTTTGTGGGGATCCGTGGTTTCGCGCCCATCGAAAGCTATAACTCCCGGGTCTTGCTGCTCATTGACGGCGTTCCCTCCAATGACAGTGTCTACCAGCAGGCCCTCATTGGCTACGAAGGGGTCATCGATCTGACGCTAGTCGACCGCATCGAGATCATTCCGGGGCCCAGTTCGTCGGTCTACGGCAACAACGCATTTCTTGGAGTTATCAATGTCGTCCTGAAGAACCCTTCGCAGGTCAACTCCAGTGCGCAGGCCTGGCTGGGGGCCGGCGTCGAGCATGGGGGTACGGTCACCTACAGCGGCGGTGACGGCGCCGACACGCACTACCTGCTTCAGGTAACCGGATCCGGCTCGGAAGGCCTGGACGTGGTCTTTAACCCACAGCCCGGCCTGCCACAGGGCGCGCGCGTCTCGGGGATGGACGGCACGGACGTGACCCGGGCCTTCGCAAAGATCATTCACGACAACTTGCGGGTAAATCTCGCTTTTAGCGAGCGACGACAGCACAGTGGCTACGGACTGTATGGAGATGTGATCGGCGACCCACGCAGTTGGGTGCGCGATGGCGAGAGTTTTGCCGATGTGCACTACGAAGGCAGCGTGGACCAAGCGACCGATTATGTGCTGCGTGCTACAGCGGCCGAATACCGCTACGACACCGACACGGTAGATAGCTATCCGAACATTGGCGCATTGCCGGGCTTTTTGCCCGCGGTCGGCGATTGGTTTGATGCTGAGGCGACGGGCACCCATCACTTCTCGGCAACCAATCGCCTCGTATTCGGCAGCGAGGTGCGGCGCAACCTGCGTGAGGAGATGACCTTCACTAACGATCTGCAGGGGACGTTTTTACGTGTAAGCAATGCCGATACCCTTGCCGGGATCTACGCCCAGAGTGACATCGATTGGTCGACGCAATGGGCGACAAGTCTTGGCGTGCGCGACGACGCGAACAGCGGGCAAGCCAACCGCGTCAGTCCAAGGCTGGCGATTCTGTGGAAACCCACGGCGACGCAGGCGTTCAAGCTCCTCTCGGGTAGTGCGTACCGCGAACCGAGCTTTTTTGAGAGATTTTTTGCGCAACCACCCTTGAATTTGCCCAATCTGAACCTTGTGCCCGAGCAGGTGCGCACACTTGATCTGAATTATGAAAACCAATTTAGCGCGACAAGCCGCCTATCGCTGACCTTGTTCCGGTACCGGACCATGGACCTGATCTCCGAGAACGTCGTCAATCCGGCGCTTGGCGCCGTCCAGTACCAGAACAATTCCTCGGACCAAGCCCGAGGCTTTGATCTCTTGCTGGAGGGGCGCGTGTTGCCCGACTTGCGGGCGCGCCTTAGCACGGAGTACGCCTTTGCCTACGACGCTGCCGGCAACTGGGAACAGAACTCGCCCCTGTGGACCGGCAGATTAGGATTGGATCAAGGCTTGCCCGCCGACTTGCGTGTCGGTGCCGAAGGGCTGTTTGAAGGTCGGCGCTTGGCAATTGATAACACCGCGTTGCCCGCGGTCGTAGTCGCCAACTGCACGCTCAGCCGAGCACCGCGTCCAAATAAAGTGGACTTTAGCCTGGGTGTGTACAACGTGTTTGGCCGCAACTATGCCCAGCCGGTGGCCGCATGGCAGGGCGACAGCGTGAACCAGTTGGGGCGAAACTGGCGCCTAACCGTCGGCTACTCATTCTGACGCGAGCGCCAACGATGCACGTGCGCCGCAACTTAACCGTCAGACGATGGCGAAACGGCCTTGCGGCGGCCCTTGCCGCCTTGGCGATGGCGCTTCCCGCCGCGCCGCTCGTTCGGGCGCAGACACTTACCGAGGGGCAACTGCGCGCCCGCTTCTTGCTGAATTTCCTTCGATTTACCGAATGGCCCGGGGCCGCATCCGGCCAGTCGGGTGCTTCGTTGCAGCTGTGTGTGCTGGGTATTGGCGACCCGTTCGACGGTGCACTCAACGATTTGCAGGGAGCAACCGCCGCAGGCCACAAGATCAGTGTGCGCAGCCACATAGCTGCCGACCAGGCAGACGAATGCAACTTACTGTACGTGCCCGACAATGAATTGCGGCGAATGGCAGGCGCGCGGGAGGCGATCGGTAGCCGGCCGGTGCTGAT
>Ga0187781_10000787_pt1 | contig 23170 bp, 20 predicted proteins | sample 0715_SJ02_MP02_2_FD_132447 | JGI IMG/M metagenome (GOLD analysis project Ga0187781, IMG submission 132447) | Tropical peat soil microbial communities from peatlands in Department of Meta, Colombia - 0715_SJ02_MP02_20_MG | ecosystem: Environmental > Terrestrial > Soil > Wetlands > Peat | place... | reverse complement strand
GTCGCCTTCCGGCGCCAGCAGGCCAATCTGTTGCAGCCGATCGATGACGTTGACTTCCGCCTGATGCTCCCACTCCCGTTGCGCTTCCAGCGGCGATGCGTCCTGGTTTTTGTCGCTCTGGTCCTTTACCACTTGCGGCGCATCCACCGTGATCTCGGTAAATTCGGAGTTGCGGCGGAAGTCCTTCAGGTTGTATCCCCAGAGCCGCGTTTGTGCTTTGTAGTGCAGGGTCTGGCCCAGCCGGTACTTCATATCCGACTCTTCCGAGTAAATGAGCGAGGGCAGCCATACGCCGGGACGCATATTCTGGCGCCAGCTGTCAAAGTGGAGATAGTAGCTGGCCCGCGGATGCGGATAATACGTGCCATTGAAGCGCACGATGTTGTAGCCTTCGTCTTCCACCCATATCCTGCCCAGGAAGCGTCCCTTACCCGCGTCCTTCTTGGGCGCAACATCGATCACGATGCAGCGTATTTCCCCGAGGAACTCGCGGCGCACAAATGTGAAGTCGTAGTACTTCCGCTGGAAATCCATGTCCATCACGACCATTTGCGCGAAGCCAAGCGGCAAAAACTTCATGGAGTACAGGCCGTTCAGCTTGCCGAGCATCCTCTTGCCCAGACCTGAAGTTGTAGGTGAACTGAATGCCCGGTCGTCGGCCGCCGAGCCGCTCAAATCCAAGCGTCCGAGAAAGTAAATGTCGCTCTCCGGGACGGGCGCGCCCAGATCCTTATCGTCTCGCAGATTCTGCAGATAAGTTTCCACCAGAGGGTGCAACTCCCTCATCTGGGCGATGAAGAAATGCTCACGTTCGACGGCGCGGTCGATCACTTGATCGAATGTCGCTGCCGAGGTGGCCGCGCGTTCACTGGCGGCGTCACGGGTGGAAAGCTGCGGAGGCGTAGAGGGGGTTTGGGCAGAGACAACTGCTGCTGAAAAGACGAGAACGAGGGCAATGAAACCTACGAGGGAGCGTGACATTTTGTTTTCGGCTTCTTCATCTCCTGTGAAATGCAATCTCTTCTAGGACGCCAACTGAAAGACGACGTGAACCACGGCCTCGAAGTCGCTCGGGCGCCCGTCCTTCAGAGCGGGCTTGAACTGAATTTTTTCCGCTGCTCGCACTGCCGATTCATCCAGTCCGTGGCCCAGTCCTTGCACTACTTTCATGATCCTGACTTGGCCGTTGGCAGTGAAAACGACGTCGATCAAGACCTCGCCTTCAATCTTGAGCTGACGTCCCTCCTCAGTGTAAGCGGGACGCGGCTTAAATGTAATTTCCGCCGGCACCGTCTTCACCGCAGCCTCGCTGGAGGAACTTCTGGGCCCAGTATTTTTGACCACGTCGGCATCGCCAAAACCGCCCTGCCTCACCGTGCCGCGCGAGGCGGAAACACCTCCGGAATTATCTCCGGTAGCGATCCCGCTGCCGAACCCAGCACTCGCCACCACCCCCCGCGCTCCGTGCGCGCCCCCCGTGCCGTTGCCGTAGCCCGGACCTGCCGGCAGGTCGAAGCTGCCTGCTTGCGCGATGTTGACGGGCCGGCCGTGGGTATTGTCCTGCGCGGGTAACCCGTTGGGATCGCCAAAGCCGCCGGTCTGCACTTTCTGCGGCGCCGCCGCGAGGGTTGGCGTCGCCGAACTTCCGGTTGAGAATACGTTCGTCTTCACCAGTTGCCGCGGAATGATTGGCTTCGCATCCGGCAGCATTTCCTTACTCGCCGCCATGGTCACTTTGGGCGCGTCGACGTCAGGAACCGGAACCCGCTTCGCCTGTACGATTTCAGCCGGCACACGCAGCGCTTGCGGCCGGGGCGTCACCATCTCGGCAATTTTGGGCGCCGGCGTTGGGAAATTCTTCACTGGTGCCGGCTTCTGAGGAATCGGCGGCGGTGTATTCACCAGTCCGATAAAGTGATAATCGTGCGTCGGCATCACAAGAATCTCCGGATGCGCGATGGCTGCAATTACAAAGATCGCCATCACTACCGTCTGTGCGCCGTAGCTGAACACGAATCTTCCCCAGCGCGTGCGTGGCTCAGGAAGAAGTCCTAAGGTCAATTCCGATGCCTGGGAATTCATGGATGAATACCTCAAACCCCTAACCGTCCTTCAAGTTTCCAACTAACTGCCTAGGGAAGTAGGAAGCCGGCCTGGCGGGGACCCGGGAGACGGTGCGACCCCTACATTCCTCCACAGCCCATTGAGTGCACGCCGAAGGCCATTATTCGTTTCGGCCGTCGCTCGTAAGAGATTGCCTGGCGGTCACTTGCGTGGGGGATGGTTTATCTTAGCAGACTTTAGGTTCCCACTTGCAAGGTTTTTCCTACTATTCTGGAAAAATTGGGATAGCCGTGAGGGATGATTTGCCCAACATCACGGAAAAATGCCGGAACGGGAAAGGGAGCGGTTTTTGCCCCTCGCGATCCCTCCGAAAGCGGCTCTAACCTCTTGAACCCGCTACTCTTCCTCTGTCTCGTCGTCAATCCTGATGCGCAGGGATTTCAGAAACTTCAGATCCTGATCGCTGACCTTCAGTTCCGGGTTTGTGCTCAGCGTGGAAACCAGAGAGGTCTTTTCGGGGGCGCTGTCGCCTTGTTTGCTCACGCCTATGGTCGCTTCGAGCACAAGAAAAATGTCGTAACCGCCCTCCTTGATTCGTGCCACCACTTCGGCGATCTGCTCGGAATCGGAAAGAGAACCGTTGATGGCTTCGCCTAGTTCCTTCATGAGCTGCTTTAGTTGTTGATCCACAGGGCCCCCTGCGTCTCGGCTACACTTAGTCTCTTGGCGCGCCAGCCGCGGCTGTCACATCCGCTTGTGACGCCAGCATCACTCATTGTACGCTGGCGCACTGCTAAAATCGACAAATGATTTTGGGTGAAATTGGCAGAAAACTCGGGGTCATCACGCGTGCGACGCTGCGACATCTGCGCCGCAGCCCAACCGGCGCGGCCCTGCTTCGGGCCGTTCACCAGACTGCTCTTTCGCTCGGCTGTGTTTTCCACCAGCTCTGGCTGGAAGTCACCGGATTCACCTTTTTGGTCCTCGCCGCCATCGGTGCGCTCGCCGGTTTCCGCGAGTACGTTAAGCTCCACGCCGGCCAGGCCGCCAGCCTGGGCCGCCTGTTCATCGCCATTGCTTTTACCCTCTGCTTCGCCTGGTTCGGTGTCAGCTCCTTTTGGCGTGTGAACAAGAATGTGGCCCGCCGGCGCGAGTCGCGTCCTGGTTCACAACTAGGATGACCACAACTAGGATAACCAGAGCCAGGATGACCGGAGATAAGATGGCCGGCTCGCGCCACCACCCGCCGCACATGCGGAGCAGGTCATGATTTTCGAGAAGTTCCTGATGTGGTTGAAAAGGTCCTTGATATGAGCGAAGCCAAAACCGCCGACGCCGCCAAATCCGCAAAGCCGAAACCCGAGCTCGTCGAGCAGCAGACCTCCTCGCACATCCCGGTCCAACCGCTGTACACGCCCGCTGACCTCGCCGACCGCGACTACGACGCCGACGCCGATCTCGGCCACCCTGGCGAATTCCCCTTCACGCGCGGCGTACAAGCCACCATGTATCGCGGCCGCCTCTGGACCATGCGCCAATACGCCGGCATGGGCGACGCCGAGGAATCCAACAAGCGCTACAAGTATCTGCTCGCCAACGGCACCACCGGCCTATCTGTCGCCTTCGATCTTCCTACCCAGATCGGCCTCGACTCCGACAGTCCGTTGGCCATGGGCGAAGTCGGCAAAGTCGGTGTCGCCATCGATTCCATCGAAGACATGCAGCGCCTGTTCGATGGCATCGACCTGACGAAGATCTCGACCTCGATGACCATCAATGCGACGGCCTCGATCCTGCTCGCGCTCTACGTCGCCGTCGCCCGCCGTCAAGGTGCCGATATCCGCGAACTGTCCGGCACCGTTCAGAACGACGTGCTCAAGGAGTACATTGCCCGCGGCACCTACATCTATCCGCCGCAGCAGGCCATGCGCATCATTACCGACCTGTTTGCCTGGACCAACGAAAATGTCCCCGACTGGAACACCATTTCCATCTCCGGCTACCACATGCGCGAGGCTGGGTCGACCGCTGTGCAGGAAGTCGCGTTTACCCTTGGCAACGGCATCGCCTACGTCGAAGCGGCAATCAAGGCCGGTCTCGACGTGGATAAATTCGCCCCGCGTCTCTCGTTCTTCTTCAACGCGCACAGCAACTTCCTCGAAGAGGTTGCCAAGTACCGCGCTGCTCGCCGCATGTGGGCTAAGATCATGCGCGACCGCTTCAAGGCGAGAAACCCGAAGTCGTGGATGCTGCGCTTCCACACCCAAACCGCCGGTTCCACGCTCACCGCGCAGCAACCGGAGAACAACATCGTTCGCACCGCGATTCAGGCCATGGCCGCCGTGCTCGGCGGCACGCAATCGCTGCACACAAACTCGTTTGACGAAGCGCTCGCCCTGCCCACCGAATCCTCGGCCCGCATCGCACTCCGCACGCAGCAGATCATTGCCTATGAATCCGGCGCCCCGCAGACCGTCGATCCCCTCGCCGGCTCTTACTACGTCGAGTCGCTGACCAACGAGATTGAGAAACGCGCCAACGACTACCTCGATAAGATCGCGGCGCTAGGCGGCATGCTAAAGGCCATTGAGCGCGGATACGTGCAGCAGGAAATCCAGAACGCAGCTTACGAATACCAGCAGGCCGTCGATCGCGAGCAGGCCATCGTTGTCGGCGTGAATCGTTTTCAGGTTGCCGAAGAAAAGTCCGTCCCCATTCAGCGCATCGATCCCACGCTCGAACCCAAGCAGATCGAGCGCGTCCGCGCCCTCCGCGCCAAGCGCAACAAAGAAGCCTGGCAATCCGCTCTCCGCGCCGTCGAAGACACCGCCCGCTCCGGCGAGAACTTAATGCCACGCATCCTCGCCGCCGTCGAAGCCAACGCCACGGTCGGTGAAATCTCGGATGCTATGCGCAAAGTCTACGGTGAATACAAGGAAGCCGTGGTGATCTGAGAGGAATGTGCGGTTTCCAGCAGCCTCGGACCTGAGTGGTGGGTTGGATGATTTTGGTCCATGGATCCCATCCTTGACCCGGAAAACGCTCTCGTCGATGATCAAGAGCACATGAGACAAGACCCACCCAAGGAGGTCCTGCCCGTCGGCAAACTTCCGCTTGAGCATTTGCGCTTGTTGCTCAGCCATTCGCCCAAGCATGATCCGCGCCTTTTCATTGGACCCCAGATTGGCGAGGACGCGGCCGTCATCGATGCCGGAGATCGCTATCTCGTAGTCGCAACCGATCCCGTCACCTTTGCCACGGATCAAATCGGGCGTTACGCCGTTCACGTCAACGCGAATGACGTTGCCGTCATGGGCGCTCGGCCGTTGTGGTTCTTCGTCGTCATTCTCCTGCCGGAGAACCGCACGACGCCCGCACGGGCCGAGGCGATCATGGCGGATGTCCGGGCTGCGTGCGAAGAATTGGATGTCGCGCTCGGGGGCGGGCATACGGAAATCACGCAAGGCCTGGACCGCCCGATTCTGGTCGGGCAGATGCTCGGCGAAGTCGCCCCGGCTCGCCTTGTGCGGAAGACCCGCATAGCCGTCGGCGATCAAATTCTGCTGACACAAGGCGTGGCCATCGAGGGCACTGCCATCCTGGCACGAGAGTCGGAACCGCTGCGGGGACGGGTTGATGCCGATGTTCTGGCGCGGGCGGCTCGTTTCCTGATTACGCCCGGCATCAGCGTTGTGAGGGCGGCACTCACGGCTGCCAGTGTCGGCGATGCCGTACACGCGATGCACGATCCGACGGAGGGCGGGCTTGCGACCGGGCTTTTCGAGTTGGTGGCGCCGGTTGGTCTCGGGCTCCAGGTCATTCGGGAGCGCATTCCGGTGTTCCCAGAAACGGACAGCATTTGCCGCGCGCTGTCACTCGATCCCCTGAAGCTGATTGCTTCGGGCGCCTTGTTGATTGCGGTCGCGCCCGACAAGGCGGATGTGGTCAGGAGCGCCATTCAGGCCGCAGGCATTCCGGTTGCGGTGATCGGTGCGGTGCGCCCGTCGAGCGAGAACATCACAATCGTGTCGAGCGGGAACATCGAGCCGCTCGCGCCGGCAGTTCGCGATGAAATCGCACGGGCGTTCGAAAGCAGTTAGGCACGGGCGGTCGAGCAGCGGGATCGCGTATTGATTCGCGGTGGGCGTGGCGCCACGGCCATTGCGGAGAATGGGCGGTATTGTGAGCTATCAGCAAAAGATCTCAATCAATACAAAAGGGCATGGAGACATGCACGATCTCACCGCGCGAGTCGCGGCGATCGTGACTTCCTCGGGCATCGAAACCGGCACGGTCAGCATTTTCAATGTCGGCAGCACGGCCGCCGTCGGAACGGTTGAGTTCGAGCCAGGACTGCAGCGTGATCTGCCCGCCATCCTGGACAAACTCATACCGCCCAGTCGCTCCTATGGCCACGAGCAGGCCTGGCATGACGGCAACGGTCACTCCCATTTGCAGGCGACGCTGCTCGGGCCGTCGCTGACCGTACCCATCGCGGAGGGCAAACTCGTACTTGGCACCTGGCAGCAGATCTTCCATCTGGAGTGCGATGTGCGCGGACGCGAACGAATGATTATTGTCACAGTGATCGGGGCCTAACGATGTCTATCGCTTGTACCCGATCTTGCGCAACAGATCGTGCCGCCACGCTACGTCACTGGCGTCCTCCACACCTTTCGGAGAACTACCGTCAATCACACCCAGAACACCTCGGCCCTGTTCGCTTTCCGCGAGCACAATCTCGACCGGGTTCGCAGTCGCGCAGAAGATGGTGCAGACCTCAGGCACGTTCCGGATCGCGTTCAGCACATTGATGGGATATGCGTTCTGGAGGAGCACCACAAATGTATGTCCCGAGCCGAGCGCCTGGGCGTTGTGCACCGCCGCATCCCGAAGCGTGGAGTCGTTTCCTTCCGAGCGCGTCAGGCATGCTCCGGAACTTTCATTGAAAGCGAGACCGAACTTAGCTTGCGGCACAGTGGTCGCAACCGCCTCGTAAATGTCTTCTACAGTTTTGATGAAGTGAGACTGGCCGACAATGATATTGGCGTTGGCAGGGAATTCCATGCGCACAGCTTTGATCTCGAGCATGATTGTCATCTCCGCGGTTGAAGAAAGACCGTCGAGTCCACCGATGTCTGTGACCGGCGGCACATCTGTAGATTAGCGAAATTTGCCGCTACGCACATGCTGCGGCTCACATGGCAAGCAGGCGCCTTGGAGTTCAGGCCAGCGGCTGGGCGACCACACTACTTGAATGAGTGGAAAAGCTCTGCTCGCGCACAGTGAGTTGCTCGATCCGCTGGCGGCGCGCTCTGTAGCCCAGGCCAGGCGCCGACGGTACATGGATGGTTCCCTGGGGCGTGATCTCCACCTCCGGGTCAATCACATCTTCATCCCAGTAGCGCTGGCTGGCGGAAACGTCTCCCGGGAGCACGAAGCCGGGCAAGGCGGACATGGCGATGTTGTGGGCGCGCCCAATTCCCGACTCGAGCATGCCTCCGCACCATGCCGGCACGGATTTTGCGCGACAGAGCTCCTGAATCTCACGGGCTTCGCTGTGGCCGCCGACCCGTCCCAGCTTGATATTCAAGATCCGGCAGGCTCGCATTTCGATGGCGGCGCGCGCGTGGCGGAGATTGAGGATGCATTCATCGAGACAGATGGGAGTCTGCAACTGCGCTTGCAGTATCGAGTGCTCAAAGATCTCGTCCCAGCCGAGCGGCTGCTCGATCATCATGAGGTGGTATGCATCGAGCCTCTTCAGCAGATCGAGATCATCCAGGCAGTAAGCGGAATTAGCATCCACCATCAGTGGAATGCCGGGGAACCGCCGACGGATGGCGTCGACAATGTTCACATCCTTGCCGGGCTTGATCTTGACCTTGATGCGCTGGTAGCCGGCGGAGAGCTCCTTTTCGATTGCCATCAACAAGTCTTCAATGGTCGCGCGGATTCCCAGCGAAACGCCACAGGGAATTTGCTCTTGCGTGCCACCTAACAACTTCGCCAGCGAGACGCCCTTCTGCTGAGCTTCGATGTCCCAGAGAGCATTCTCAACCGCTGCCTTCGTCATGCCATGGCCACGAATGGCGCGCAGCATTGCGGGTACGTGGCGCGCGCTGTCAATTTCTTTTCCCAGCAGTTGTGGAGCGATAAAGCGGCCAAAGATCACCCACGCCGTGTCCACGCACTCGGAGTTGTAGAATGGCCCATCTTCGGTGGTCACTTCGCCCCAGCCTGACACGCCATCGCAATGCGCCTCCACCAGCAAAATGCGACGCTTGTCAATTCGGCCGAAGCTGGTCTCGAAGGGTGTCTTCAAGCGCAGGTCGATTTCCCGTATGTCGAGCCGTTCAATTCGCATAGACTTCCTGTACTGCGGGGGCCGGCAGCGCCATCGAGCAACCGCCAAGGCCCATGGCTAAACCAGTTTGCCCAATTCCTCCAGCAAACGGTTGATCTGTTCGGGCGTGTGAGTCGAGAACACGCTCCATCATGCCTTTGTGTACCCGATCCATGTCCTTGCTGGACTTGGTAGTCCAGGCGGCGACTGGAAAAACCGTGTCGAATTACATAAGTGGGACGAAGCTGAGCGAGCATGTGGCGTACTCCTAGCCCCAGGGCTGCCACGCCACCGGCCACCTGCGCCAAGAAGTTTCTCCGGGTCGACATCGGGACTGCTTTCTCCTGCGGGAAGGGTTCATATGATACGTGCGTTTCATCTTCGATGGCGGGTTCTTGACGCGTGCAGTCTAGACCAAGTACTCGCGATTGTCAATCACCGTTAATGGCGACTCTTGGCGCATGCATGCAAAAGAAACATATGATACAGTGCTATCTGTATCCCTCCCCCAGACGGGAAGCTGTAGCTTTTGTGTTTGATAGGATTCGGGAGCAACAGTCTGCTAAGATGACTGCGCCACTATGGCGAGTAACAATAACCGTCCTCGAAAAACGCGACAAGCAGTAAGTCCCGCTGACCGCCTGTCCCAACTGAGTCCGCGCCGGCGGGAGATCATCCGGCCGGTGCTGGACGACCCGCGGCGATTCGTTCTGCTTAGCGTGCGCGACATGGCCAAGGAACTGGGCACGGATCCGGCCACTACGGTACGCATTGCCCGGGGACTTGGTTTCGCGACCTACAAGGAATTTCAGTATTATCTGCACGAACTTTCGGTGGTCGGCGCGACGTCTCTCGATACGATGCAAGCCGGGTCGACCCCAGATTCCAGCGTAAATTCGCTGATGAAGGTCAGTCTCAATCAGGAACTGAAGAACTTTCGGGCCGTTTTCAATGGGGTGGACCTGAGGAGCCTGGAGACGGTGGCTCGGCGGCTGTGGAAAGCACGCCGGATTGTGGTGCTGGGCGGAGACGCGGCGGCTTGCCTGGTAGCTTACCTGCATTACCATTTCAATATCCTGGGTTTGCCTGTTCATGCCGCCACCTCGCCTGGCGAGGCGGTGCACCTTGTGCGCACTCTAGGCAAGGGAGATCTCGTCATTGCAGTCAGTTTTCGGCGCGGTCTTCGGATGACCATCGAAGGCATCCAGCAGGCGCGCAAGCTTGGAGCGTACGTCGTCGGCATCACGGATACTTTTATTTCGCCGGTGGCACGCTTCTCGGATGAGTCGTTCATCACACCCGTGGACACGACATCGTTTGGCGTGTCCTATTCCGCTCCGCTGTGCTTATTCAATGTTCTTATGGTCGCGCTGGCAGAAAGCCACCGCCCCAAGACCCTGCAAATCATGAAGAGAGTCGCGGAGGAACAGCGCCACGGATTCCGCTTTTACGAGGAATAGCAGGCTTGAAAATACCCTGCGATGCTAGGCGCAGTCTGTCGTACGGAAAAAACTCGTCGGTTCCAGCGATCCAGCGCATCGGGAGTGGGAACGGAAGTTAGAAGCGACAGAAAGCTCGTAAAACGAACCATGGTGGGCGCTATAGGATTCGAACCTATGACTTCCACCGTGTGAAGATGGCACTCTACCGCTGAGTTAAGCGCCCACTTGCGTGCGGTAAGTTCATCATTATACACAAGTTCCCGATCCGCTTCCCGTTCGCTGAATCGTCTTTGGCTTGCGCATTTCCGCCGGAATCAGGGAAAGAAGCACCTTCTCTGTGCGCTGCTCGCTTGGTGTTTAGCTGAGAGTGCGAGTCGTGGAGGGTTGTCTTCGCGGCGGCGTAGTTGTCCGTACGGATGAAGCCGTTCTGTAAGCTCCCGTTTCTTCCTGGGAGAGGTGAACCACACCGGTAGACTTTGCCTGCGGTCGCGAAATGCTAACATCTGCGGCATGGTGTCTCCCGGCCGAGTGAAGAAATCCAGTGGCGCTAAAGGGAAACTGGGGCGCGCTCCCGCAAGCGGCCGGCAGCGCATCAAGCCTCGCGATGGCTCAGAGCTCGTCATCATTACCGGGATGAGTGGATCGGGCAAGGCTTCGGCTCTGAAGGCCTTCGAGGACCTCGGGTACTATTGCGTCGATAATCTGCCAGTCGAGCTGATTCCCCGTTTTGCCGAACTGGCCCTACAGTCCGGCGAGATTCCAAGGACTGCACTCGTAGTCGACGTTCGCGAAGGAACGAAGCTTGAGAAATTACCGGCCATTCTAAGATCAGTGCGGAAGATCATCCCGACGCGGGTCATTTATCTCGAGGCCAGCGATCCGGTACTGCTGCGCCGCTTCAGTGAGACCCGGCGCCCCCATCCTCTAGGAGCGAGCATTCCGGTTCGGGCGTCCCTGCGGACCGAACGCAAACACCTGCGCTCCATCCGTGCGCTTGCCGACCTGGTGATCGATACCTCCAAGTTCAACGTTCATGAACTGCGAGCGCACCTTATCGATCGCTTTACCCACGATGCTGGCGGCGATCACTCCATTCTGGTTTCCTGCGTGAGTTTTGGATTCAAACATGGCGTCCCCGACGATGCCGACCTGGTCTTCGACGTTCGCTTTTTGCCAAATCCCCATTTTGTTCCCGACTTTCGTCCTCTAACGGGGCGGGATCCGCGTGTGGCCAAGTACATTCGCTCATTCCCGCAGACCAAGGAATTCATTCGCCGCATATCCGATCTGCTGGTCTACCTTCTGCCGCATTATGTCCGGGAAGGCAAGAGCTATCTCACCATCAGTTTTGGGTGTACGGGCGGTCAGCATCGTTCAGTGATGATTGCCGAGGACGTGGGCCACCAGTTGCGGAAGGCTGGATATAAAGTGAAGGTTCTGCATCGGGACAGCCCGAAATAGCACGGCTGGTGGGCGGCATCTTGTCCCGAATATCGCGTTCTCTTCAGGTGTTGAGGCAGATTGTGGGGCGGTTTTTCTAGCACAACTCGCGCCGGAGTCAAGTCTGAATCACGGTTCTGAAATCTGCTTCAACTTGTAGAATTAAAGCAAGCATGACGACGATTCCACTGGCGAACGCAAACGGGTTCAAGCCCAAAGCCAAGACTCGCCAATTGCCGCGGTTACTGCGGTACGTCTTGCCCTACTGGGCGCCGTTCCTTATTTCTGTGGCCCTGATGGCCCTGGTGGGGCTGCTGGATGCATTTCGCGTCCTGCTGATTGGCCCGATTTTCGATAACGTGCTGAATCCGGCTTCCCAGGCGCGATCGCTCGAACTTTTCCAAGTGCCGGGCACGGGACGCGCCTTCAATCTTCAGGAGATCGTTCCGTCGCACTTTCACAATCCCTGGACCGCGGTAGCTTTTGCGCTGGTAGGTGCCACCGTCCTGAAGGGGATTTTCGACTACGCCGGCACTTACCTAGTGAACTACGCCGGCTACGGCATGATCACCGACGTGCGCGACGATCTGTACAACGCCTACCTTCGCAGTTCCGCCGCGTTTTTCTCCAAGCACACGACCGGCACACTGCTGTCGACAATCATTAGCGATGTCGAGCGCGTGCAGTATGCGATGTCGACCGTCCTTGCCGAGTTCCTGCAACAGTTCTTCACCCTCGTGTTCACGGCCGGGGTGGTGGTGCTGTTGGGCGGAAAACTGGCGTGGGTTCTCGTGCTGTTTGTGCCCGCGATCCTATACTCCTCGAGGAAAATCGGTCGCCAAGTGCGTTCCACAACGCGCGGCGGCCAGGACAAGCTCGCTGAAATCCAGAACATACTCCACGAAACCATTACCGGCAACCGCATCGTGAAGGCGTTCGGGATGGAGAACTGGGAGATGGAGCGTTATCGTGCCGCCGCGCGGCGTCTGTTTCGCGCGAACCTTCGCATGGTGGCCGCTTTCGCCATCAGCTCTCCCCTCATGGACTTTCTGGGTTCGGTGGCGATTGCGCTGCTTCTGTTCCTGGGCCGTAACGCAATCAACCACCACATTTTTAAAGCCGGAACCTTTCTTGCATTCATCGTCGCTGTGTTCAAACTCTACGATCCCGTGCGCAAGTTCGCTCTCTTCAATAACAGTTTCCAGCAGGCAATCGGCGCTTCCTCCGAGATATTCCGCTTCATGGACATTGAAGACGAAGTGCGCGAGAAAGCGGGCGCCAAGAGACTCCCGAAGTTCGCAAACACGATCCGGCTTGAAAATGTGGCATTCTCCTATCGGGACAACGAAGACTCGCGCGAGGTGTTGCATGACATTAACCTGGAGATCAAATCGGGCGAAGTGCTGGCGGTAGTGGGGTCGAGCGGCGCGGGCAAGAGCACGCTCGTCCACCTGATCCCCAGGTTCTTTGACGTCAGTGGCGGGCGCATTCTCATCGATGGCTATGACGTACGCGATGTGACTCTCGCGTCCCTGCGCTCACAAATTGGCATCGTCACGCAGGAAACAGTCCTGTTCAACGATACGCTGCGCAACAACATCGCCTACGGACAACCGCACGTTTCGCTCAGGCACGTGGAGGATGCCGCGCGCGCTGCGCACGCCCATGAGTTCATTCGCGCTCTGGCGGATGGCTACGACACTATGATTGGCGAGCGCGGACTCCGCCTTTCGGGCGGCGAGCGGCAGCGCATTGCCATTGCGCGCGCCATCCTGAAAAACTCTCCGATTCTGATTCTTGACGAAGCGACATCCGCCCTCGACAGCGAATCGGAAGCTCTGGTGCAGTCGGCACTGCAAAATCTGATCCGAGGGCGTACTGTATTTGTGATTGCGCACCGGTTGTCGACAATTCGCCGCGCCGACCGCATTGTGGTTTTGGAGAATGGAACCATTGGCGACGTTGGCGTCCACGATGAACTCATTCGTAAGATGGGAACGTACCGCCGCTTGTACGAATTGCAGTTTGCGGAAGTCGAGGGGCGCCGCGTCGGTGGGTAGCAGTTTGGCGTTGGCGATTGTTTAGCGTGCCGGGTGCCTTGTTGTCGGAAGGTTAGTAAGCGAACGCGAAGTCAACTTCTTGGGTTCACGTATGTCACTTCGATCCATGACCGGATTCGCCCAGGCCCGAGGCCAGAGCAAAGCCGGCACTACATTCGTCGTGTCTTTGAAATCAGTGAATCATCGTTTTCTCGACCTTCATTTCCGCTTGCCGGCCGATGCCGATGCCCTGGAGATGAAGTTGCGTCGCTTGCTGAAGGAGAAACTCGCTCGCGGTCACATCGAGGTTGCCCTGAGCCTGGCAAGCGCCGATAAAAACGGCATTGGGCTGAATCGAGAGCTGATCGCGGGATATGTCCAGGCCTTCCGCGCCGCGGCCGCTGAATTCGGGATTCCCGGCCAGCCCGACCTCAATGTTATCCTCCGCATGCCCGGCGCCTTGGAGTCGGGATCGCAGGTCTCGGGAGAAGAGGTGGAATCGGCGATTCTGGCAAGCGTGGAAGAGGCGCTTGCCCTCCTCAACAAGATGCGGGAGGAGGAAGGCCAGGGCATCGCACGCGAATTACGCGACCACATGAAGCGTCTGCGCGCTGCTGCCGCCGGGGTTGAGGCACACCGCAGCTCCGTCCTGCGTGCATACTCAGAACGCCTGCAGTCGCGTATACGCGATATGTTAGGCGCCCAGGTGGATAAAGATCGCGTTCTGCAAGAAGCGGCGCTGCTTGTCGACCGCAGCGATATTCAGGAAGAACTGGTCCGCCTGGGTGCGCACGCCGAGCAGTTCCTCGCCCTGCTCGACCAGGGCGGAGAAGTCGGCAAAAAGATGGATTTCCTGCTTCAGGAAATGAACCGTGAAGCCAATACACTGCTATCCAAGACCTCAGGGCTTGCCGGTGAAGCGTTGCATATTACGCAGGCTGGTTTGTCGATGAAATCAGAAATCGAGAAAGCGCGCGAGCAGGTGCAGAATCTCGAATGAGCATCGTCTTTATTGTGTCGGCGCCGTCGGGGTCGGGGAAATCGACTCTGGTCAATGAACTGTTCAAAATGGTGCAGGGTCTTGAATTTTCCATTTCCTACACCACTCGCCCCATACGCGGTAGTGAGCGGAACGGCAAGGAGTATTTCTTCGTTTCTGAAGCCGAGTTCGAGTCCATGATCGCGGCGGATGAGTTCCTTGAACACGCCCGCGTTTTCGGGAACTACTATGGCACATCCTTGCGTGTCCTGCGTGAATGCGAAGCGCGCGGCCACGACCTGCTGCTCGACATCGACGTGCAGGGTGCGGCTCAGGTGAAGGCCAAACTCCCGGACGCGGTCCGGATTTTCATTCTCCCCCCGGATCGCGAGAAATTGGAATGGCGGCTGCGCAACCGCGGGCTGGATCCGGAGGCCGTAATTCGCCGCCGGTTGGACACGGCCCGGCGAGAGATTGAGAATTACAGCAAATATGACTATATACTGGTAAATAACCTGCTCGAACAATCCGCCGACGAGCTCAAGGCCATCGTGCTCGCCGAGCGGATCCTGCGAAGCGGGACAAAGCCGGCGCAGCAGCAACTGGCGCTTCTGGAGACCGCCAAGGCCTGTCGGCTGGACCAGGCTCGTGAGCGGATCCGGCCGATTCTGGCTTCTTTTGGTGGAGAGCCAGTTCGTAATTAGAGGTCCCCCAGTTCTGTTACATGAAAAAGCTTTCAGGGGAGAGGTTATGAAACTGATCGAGGGATTTGACAGCAACTATCGCTACATCCTGGTAGCGGCGCGGCGCGCCCGGCAACTGCAAGGCGGTGCTTCGCCGGTGATCGACACTATGTCACGCAAGCCGTGCCGCATCGCGCAGGACGAAATCAAAGCCGGCAAGGTAAAGTGGGTGGTTCCAGAACTCCCGGCCATGGCCATCGCCGCTTCTGGTGAAGTCGGCAAGTTCACCGAAGACGCGTAAGAACCCACATGAAAATTGCTCTGGGCGTATCGGGCGGCATCGCGGCCTATAAGGCGGCGGAGATCGTTCGCCTGCTGCAGGATCGCGGTGTACGGGTTCAGGTGGTCATGACCCGCGCCGCCCAGGAGTTCATTCGTCCCCTCACTTTCGCAGCTCTCTCCGGCGAAAAAGTCATTACCGACATGTTTGGCACTGACGAATCGCAGGCCAACGTCGAGTCGGCCATTGAGCATATTGCCATCGCTCAGACCATCGACGCGCTGGTCGTCGCGCCTGCAACCGCCGATATTCTTGCCAAATTCGCGCAGGGCATTGCCAACGACTTTCTTTCCACTCTTTACCTGGCAACCACCGCGCCGGTCGTAGTCGCTCCTGCAATGAATGTCAACATGTGGAGTCACACGGCGACGCAGGCAAATCTTGAGGTACTGCGCAAGCGCGGCGTCCGTGTCGTTGAGCCTGGAACGGGGTATTTGGCTTGCGGAATGACGGGCGCAGGCCGGCTGGCCGAGAACGATGCGATTGTCGCGGCCGTGCTGGAAGCTGTCGGTGCGGCGCAAGATCTTGCCGGCGAGACTGTACTTATCACCGCGGGTCCGACGCGCGAGAAGATCGATCCTGTGCGCTACCTCACCAACCGTTCCAGCGGACGCATGGGCTACGCGCTCGCCGAAGCGGCCTTGCGTCGAGGTGCGCGTGTGCTGCTTGTCAGCGGCCCAACTTCGATCGCGCCTCCGGCAGCGGCGGAGTTGACTCGCGTCGAGACTGCGGACGAAATGCTGGCAGCGGTCTTGCGCCTGCTGCCCGAGAGCACGGCGGTCATCAAGACCGCGGCAGTCGCGGACTTCCGCCCGAAAGCTCCGGCTGGGCAGAAGATCAAGCGCAAAGGACCGATGACGCTGGAACTGGGGCCGACAACGGACATTCTGGCCGAAATTACTCGCAATAAGAGGATCCAAAGCGCTGGCGCGCAGGACGCCAAACCGCACATCATCGTCGGCTTCGCTGCCGAAACCGAGAACGTCCTGGAAAACGCCCGCAAGAAGCTCGGCTCAAAGTCGCTCGATGCCATCGTGGTCAACGACGTTTCCCGAGAAGGCGTCGGGTTCGATTCCGACCGCAACGCCGCGACCATCATCACCCACGACGAAGTCATCGATGTTCCTGAGACTTCGAAGTGGGAAGTCGCGCAACACGTGCTCGACCAGGTTGTCAAACTCCGCAAACGAATCAACGTGCCAGCGCACTGACCGTCTTGCCTGATCGCATGGATCCGTTCCGATTGAGCCGAACTGCAGGTCCCTCACTTCGTTCGGGATGACAATGCCGCGTGAGAAGGCAAGTTTCTCCGTGTGTCGGTGACCTTCGTGGTGAATCTGTTCTTTGCTATCCTAATCCGCAATGACTCGTGTTCTTGACCCTGAGCTTCGCGCCGCGCTTGCTGCGCGCATTCGCTACTACAACGAGATGGGCATCTACGATTTCTATCGTCGCCCTACGCAGCAACCAGCAGAGAACCAGTCAGAAAGCACCACGGCGAGCCTTGAAAGCGAAGCGCAATCCTCACGCATCCAGCCAGAAATGAGTGTAGAGATGACTCCACGCAAGTCCGCGGCAGTGGCTGTGCCTGCTGCCATTGAAGAGAACATGTTCGAGGTCATTGCAGCCAAGCCCGAGCAGGGCGTGAACGATCCGGTCACGGCGCTTAAGCTGATCCGCGAAGACCTCGGCGACTGCACGCGCTGTCCGCTGCACAAGCAGGGACGCAAGCAGATCGTCTTCGGAGTGGGCAATCCCAAGGCCGAGCTGATGTTTGTCGGCGAAGGTCCGGGCGCCGATGAAGACGAGCAGGGCGAACCGTTCGTCGGGCGCGCTGGGCAGTTGCTCAACAACATGATCAAGGCGATGGGCATCACGCGCGAACAGGTTTATATCGCGAACATCGTGAAGTGCCGACCGCCGGGAAACCGCACGCCCGAGCGCGAAGAGTGCGAAACCTGTTCGCCGTTTCTGATGCGGCAGATCGCGGTGATCAAGCCCAAAGTGATCGTGGCTCTGGGCGCGGTTGCGGCGAAAACGCTGCTTGCGATGAGCGCTTCGATGGCGCAACTGCGCGGACGTTTCTATGAATTCAAGCCTGCAGGAGTCCGCAGCAACGATCCTGACTGGAACGGTTGCAAGCTCGCGGTCACCTATCATCCAGCGTTTCTGCTGCGCGATCCGCGGCAGAAAGGCGAGGCCTGGAAAGATTTGCAGATGGTGATGAAGGAATTGGGATTGAAGGCGCCAAGGCAAACGCCGTAGGAACAGCCGTTTCGGCTGTCCAGCCGGACGAAGCCCAGTATAGATTTAATTCACGCCGAACAAGACCTGCAAAAATGCGGGCCGTTTACACTGATCGCAAAACTCCAATGCCTCTTTTTTGCGACGTTGCGCTGCCCGTGCCGCTGGACATGGCGTTTACTTATGCCGTTCCTCCGGGCATGGAGCCGGTGGTTGGCGGGCGGGTGCTGGTGCCGTTTCGCCAGCAGCGTATGTCCGGCGTCGTGGTTGAGCTGCATGACCGCCCGCCCCACGCAATAACTCTTGAAGGAACGCACGCGAAGGCTCCGGCCGTCAAGATCAAGAATGTCATCGAGGCGCTCGATCTCGCACCCGTTCTCGACGAACAGCAATTGAAACTCGGCAAGTGGATTGCCGACTACTATTTGGCTCCGCTCGGCGAAGTTCTGCGCACCATGCTGCCGCTTTCGGCGGAGTTCAAACGCGCAGTCGCTTACCGCATTACCGACACCGGGCAGATGGCTTTGCATCTGGCGGGCATGTCCGGATCGCCCTCGCGTTCGCAGCGCACACCCGAGCAACAGTTGACCGAATTTCGGGTGCTCGACTATCTGGCGGAGCGCGATGGCGGACGGGCGAATGAAAACCGGGTGCGCAGCGCGACACAAGTTTCCCGCGCGCTTCTTGTGGGTATGGTCCGCAAGAGGTGGATTGTGCGGGAGGATGTCTCGGCGGCGCGCGATGCGACGCGGACAGTCAAGGTCGCGGTGCTGATGGGAGTCGAGGTGCGACCGGACAGGCCAGAGGCCCGTCCCCACACAAGTAGCTCAAAGCTCAACGACAATCAGCGAACGTTGGTCGAGACGCTGACGGCCGCAGGGGGGCGGCTGCAGATCGAGTTGCTGAACGAACTTGAGGTTCCCCGCACGACGCTCGGCACACTGGTCCGTCGCGGACTGGTTGAGATCATCGAGGAGCCGCAGGAATTCGCTGCTTCGAAACTCAAACCGCGGCGCTCTCCGTTTGAGTTCGAATTCAGTTCTGCGCAGCAACAGGCACTGGCGTCAATTCGAGAGCGCGTCCAGGCTGCCAAGTTTTCCGGCATGTTGTTACACGGAGTAACCGGCTCGGGCAAGACCGCCGTGTATCTCGCCGTCATGCGCGAAGTGCTGGAGCAGGGACGCTCGGCGATTCTGCTCGTCCCCGAGATCGGCCTGACTCCCGCGATGGCCGCCGATCTCATCCAGGTATTTGGCGACGAGGTTGCGATCCTGCACTCCGGGCTCACCGATGACGAGCGCGCGGAGCAATGGCATCGCATCAAGCGGGGAGAGGCGCGCGTGGTGGTGGGCACGCGGTCGGCCGTGTTTGCGCCGGTCAGCGATCTCGCGCTGGTGATTGTCGATGAGGAGCAGGATTCGTCGTACAAGCAGGAAGAAACGCCGCGCTACCACGCCCGCGATGTGGCGGTGATGCGCGCGAAAATGGCCGACGCGGTGGTGGTGCTTGGCTCAGCCACACCCTCGCTGGAGTCGTACTACAACGCGCGCAAGAACAAGTATGCGCTCATCGAGCTGCCCGACCGCGTGGAGAACCGCCCCCTCCCTGCCGTCGAAATTGTCGACATGCGGCAGGAGTTTCAGGAGACGGGCAAGGATGAGGTGATCTCGCGCAAACTGGGTGAGGAAATGCGCGGGCGACTGGAAAAGAAAGAACAGGTGATGGTGCTGCTCAACCGGCGCGGATATTCGCCGGTGGCGCTGTGCCGGGCGTGCGGACAGGCGCTGCAATGCAAGAACTGCGCTGTCTCCATGACGCACCACAAGCGCGAGCACAAGATGGAATGCCACTACTGCGGTTTTATCGCGCCGATTCCCAAGAAGTGTGCGAACTGCGGCAGCGAGTACGTGTATTTCGTGGGCACGGGTTCGGAAAAGCTGGAAGAGTTGTTGCACGGCATGTTTCCGCAGGCACGCATTGGGCGGCTTGACCGGGACACGGTGCGCGGGCGCGAGGATTTCGAACGGGCACTGAACGCGCTCAATGACGGTCAGCTTGATATGCTCGTCGGCACGCAGATGATTGCCAAAGGCCACGACGTGCACGGCGTCACCCTGGTGGGAGTGGTTGGAGCCGATGCCGCGCTCGGCTTCCCGGATTTCCGGGCGGCCGAACGCACGTTCCAGCTATTGACGCAAGTGGCCGGGCGCGCGGGACGGGGGGAATCTCCGGGGAAGGTTGTTTTGCAGACGTACTTTCCCGACCACTACGCTGTGCAGTTTGCCGCGCGCCACGATTTTGCCGGCTTCTACGACAAGGAGCTGCAATTTCGCAGCTGGATGCACTATCCGCCGTATAGCGCAATTGCGAATGTTGTGATGCGCAGCGAGAAGCTGGATGAGGCGCTGGCGTGGTCCGGAGAACTTGGGCGCTGGTTTGAAAGGACGCGGCACGAAGGCATTCGCGTGCTGGGGCCGGCGGCGGCACCGATTCTCCGGTTGAAGCGCGATTATCGGTATCACTTCATTTTGAAATCGCCGAGCCGGGAAAAGATGAACGCGCTGCTGCGGCTGATGCTGGCCGAGGCAGCGGCAAGAAAAATTCCACGCACGCAAATCATCGTAGATGTGGACGCGCAGTGGCTGATGTAAAAATCAGCTACTAGCTACTAGCTTCTAGCGAACCAAACTTTGCCGAGTCATCCTCGGATGATGGGCGTTAATCATGGCGATGGAGTGCGTGCCGGGCGGTATCGCGCAGGTAGCGATAGTCGTCGCGCAGTTCGTCGCGAACGTCCTGCCAGGAAAGCGGACGGGTCATGTGTTGCGTCAGGGGGACGAGCGTGAAGGTCAAGGCCAGCATCAGGGCAGCGACGAATGCCATCACGCGCCGGTTGCCGGTTACGGACGGGTGACGCGGAACATTCGGATGTCTCCAGGTAAATGCCAGGATCACGGCCCAGATCACCCAGCCTGTCCACGCGTATCTGCCGAGAGGAATCAGTGCGGCGACGGTGAGCACCGAGGTGAACCAATGCAACCGCGGCGAGAGCGAGAACACGATGTGTCCGCCGTCAAGTTGCCCGCCGGGAAGCAAGTTTAAGGAAGTTGCGAACATTCCCACCCAGGCAGCGGCCGCCACTGGATGCAGGGCCAGGTGGGCCAGCGGAACCCTTAGCATTAGCAGTTGGGCTGCAAGCTTGAAGATGAGCGGGAAGCCGAGTTCGATGTACTGGCCCTTGGGCGCCGGCATCGGGTGGGACATCGAAAGCCCGACTAACAACGCAATGCACGCGGGAATGAATCCGGCTACCGGCCCGGCGATTCCAATGTCAAAAAGGGCTCTGCGCGATGGAATCGGACTCTTGATACGAATAAAAGCGCCCAGGGTTCCAATCAAGCTGGGAAAAGGCACGAAAAAAGGCGGCGTGGCATAAACGCGGTAGTGGCGCGCATACAGGTAATGCCCCATCTCGTGCGCAAAGAGGATCGACATGAGTGTGAGCGAGAAGGGCAGGCCCAGCAAGAGATTTGCCGGCCGTTGCAACGCCCAAATCGCTGGAAACCCCGTTTCCGCATTGTCCTCCAGGGAAAAGATGGGCAGACGATGCAGATAATTGAATTCCAAACCGGCGCCGACGATGGTGGTGCTGAGCAGGGTCAGCAGGAAAAACAACACATAGAGCCACCAGCGCGTCCGGCGCGGCCGGATCACCCACACCGGTGGCGATGACTCATCAAGCGGATGTGCCAGGATGGGGAAGCTCGGTGTTGGTTCAGACATGCGGAAGACGACTCAGAGAGTTAGCGGTGTGATTGCAGAAGCGGTCCGAGCTACGAGCCCCGAATCCCAAGACGTGTTGGCTGGTGGCTCGAAGTCACAGCCCAGAGCTGCTAGTCGATCGACTGCAGCTCCTTGCCGGGCTTGAAGCGGACGGCCTTGCCGGGCGGAATGGAAACTTCCGCGCCGGTGCGCGGGTTGCGTCCGATACCGGTTTTGCGCGGACGCACGTTGAACACGCCAAAGCCGCGCAGCTCGATGCGGTCACCGCCCGCGAGCGCCTTCTTCATGCTTTCGAAAACGGTTTCGACCGCCAGCTCAGCCTTGGTTTTCGTAATGCCGGTGCGGTTCACGACTTCGTTGATAATGTCCAGCTTGATCACGGGCTGCCTCTGCCTCCGGAGGATTTGGATTTCCTCAAGTTATTGATGCTATGGGAGATAGACTGGATTGTCAACGGGGGGATCATTTTCGTAATATGACAGCACCAGCCACGGCATTTTGTAATTTGGTAATTGAGTAATTTCGTAATTTGACGCTCCACGTTGTGTCGTCCGTTCTGCATACTCGATTTTTCAAATTACAAAATTACTCAATTACACAATTACCAAATTCCAAGGAGCAGCATGATCAAGTCTGACCGCTGGATCCGCCGCATGGCGCAAGAGCACGACATGATTAACCCCTACTCGGAAAAGCAGGTAAGCCAGGGCGTGATTTCCTACGGCGTCTCCAGCTACGGATACGACCTGCGCGTCTCCGACGAGTTCAAAATTTTCACCAACGTCAACTCGACCATCGTCGATCCCAAGAATTTTGACGAGCGCTCGTTTGTGACGGTGAACGCGGATGTGGCCATCATCCCGCCCAATTCGTTCGCGCTGGCGCGCTCGGTGGAGTACTTCAAGATTCCGCGCAACGTGCTGACGGTCTGTGTTGGCAAGTCGACCTACGCGCGCTGCGGAATCATCGTCAACGTCACGCCCTTCGAGCCGGAGTGGGAAGGCTTTGTCACGCTGGAGATTTCCAACACCACGCCGTTGCCCGCGAAAATCTACGCCAATGAGGGGCTGTGCCAGATTCTCTTCTTCGAGTCCGACGAGATTTGCGAAACCAGCTATAAGGATCGCAAGGGCAAGTATCAGGCGCAGAAGGGAATTGTGCTGCCGAAGTTGTAGCTAGCTCTCAGCCGTCAGCCATTAGCTTTCAGCCTGGACTGGGCGGTAGCGGGCGTTGGTTGTGTGTCTCAAACCACTGTAGTACTCGCACTTGGAATTCCTTCGGAGCGGCTTTGTAGGCTTGGGTGTGTGTTGCCGCCGGGACCTTCCAAACAACAACCACGCCCGGGTTTTGTCGTTGTATCAGGTCCGAGTGGTAGGGAGGAATGTTGTACATACAGGCATGCCACACCGATAGAAATGCCCCGGGCGAGGGTGCGCAGAGCTTTTTTCGAGTTCACAAGAGAAGGTACGGGTGGGCGATGAACCAGATTCCGCTTATTCTATGGTGTCCGGCGGTCAGGTCAGAGGCCGATTGCCAACCGCCTACCGCCGCTCGCCCTCTTTAAACATGTACTTGATGGCGGGCTTGTAGATCATCAGGTTGGGGGCGCCGTTGCGGTTCAGCTTGATGCAGGCCTTGTCGTACCACTCGATGACGCCGTGGACTTCCTCGCCGTCGCGGAGCACGATCACCATCGGCGTCTTGGTCTGCATCTGCTTCTGGTAGTAAAAGTTTTCGGCGTTGGTCTGCTCGGTGGGCGCAGCCTTCTTGGCGGGAGCACCGGAGCGCCGTTCGCCCCCCACATGGTTCG
>Ga0187781_10000785_pt1 | contig 23186 bp, 15 predicted proteins | sample 0715_SJ02_MP02_2_FD_132447 | JGI IMG/M metagenome (GOLD analysis project Ga0187781, IMG submission 132447) | Tropical peat soil microbial communities from peatlands in Department of Meta, Colombia - 0715_SJ02_MP02_20_MG | ecosystem: Environmental > Terrestrial > Soil > Wetlands > Peat | place... | reverse complement strand
GTTCGTATAACTCGTGTTATACGAAGTCTCGTCAGAGGGTCCTTGAGTAGTGTGGCCCGATACACCGTGTGGTCATGATTGACAGGACGCCTGGTAACGTAAGAATCGTGTCTAGCGTGGCTTGGAGTCGGAGTAGCCGATGAGACGGTCGACTCGCCCCCGGTCGCTGTTGGATACGTCCCCCGGTGCCAGAATGGCTCCGGCAGGCCTTCTCGACGTTCCTCCTCGAAGCGATCCCGGTTGAAGTCATGATTGCACTATCTAAGATACCTATTATGCACAACTAGCGTGCCTTAGTGTGCGATAGCTTGACTTGCGTGATCCGGAACCTCCACGCGCCGGGAATTGCAACGCGGTCCAGCGTGAGGAGCTCTTCGCAACCGCTCGACTCAAGCGCTCCCATCATCCCCACGACTAGAGGGGATACCGGACCCGCAGCCGTTCGGAGTCCGCTAACGCTGGCCTCAGTGGCGTGGGCATCGACCGGGAGTACCGTCAGTTTCCTACGGAGCCTCTTCAGGGCCTCCATGCGGGAGGTTGGACGTCGTGTTCGATCCTGAGCTACGATTGCAGCAAGCTCGAGAAGATTTGCCTCTGTGGTAGCAATTTCGAGACCGTGAAGCCGTCTCACGAACTCTCGCACACCCGACTCTCCGTGGAGGACGGCCAGGAGGAGAGAGGTGTCCAGCGCCTTCACAGTTTCCGCCTCCCAGGCACGCGAAAGGAACGGAGGATTCGCTGGTTGGTGGCGCTTCCTCGCTTCCCCCAAGCACCGATCACATCCTCGAGTCCACCCCGCTGGTCGAGGAGCCTGCGAAGGAGGGAAGTGAAACTCTCACCACTCCGCTTCTCTCGGGCAAGTGCCTCGTAGACCGTCTTCTGCACCGCGATGTTATGGGATGGCATACATATGAATCTACATATGTATTATATGACCTCTGGCGTGGAGCGGCCGGGGCCGCCTTCTTGGCGGAGAACCCGACGGGGAATCCTCAGAAGGCCCCTGCGGTCCGATGCAGTCCGGATTTTCCAAGGTGTGCATGACACACAGAAAGCTTCTTCCTCGTAGGTCCGGTCCGCTGCAATGGCCAATGGCCAAATCATGCTGGGTTCGTTTCGAAACGGCGTCCGCGTAACTCGCGGGCTCCTAGGTCTAGTTGTGGCGGGCGTTCTCCTGGTCACGGTTATCACCCCACCCGCCGGCGCTTCCGGAATAGGCCCCATCTTGCAAGTGGCGCCCGCCGCGGGATTGCTCCGGCTGGCGGGAGCCTCTCCGGCTCCGGGCCCGCACGAGATAGCCACGCCTCAAGCTACGTCCCTTGTGACCCAACCCAGAGGGTTCCTACCCGGGAAATGCGTTCCGATGAACGTAGCAGTCGGAAACTGCGCGAGCGGGGAAACGGATCGTTCGTCCCCTTCAGCAGCATCGTATGAGGGCTGGGGAAATTTCACCCCGTACTTGGCTCAATCCCCTTCCCCCCGCTGGGGCGCGGCGATGGCTTACGACGCGAATGCCTTGGACCGATACGTAGTCCTGTTCGGTGGAGAAGGGCCAAACGGCCCGCTTGGGGACACGTGGATTTTCCAGGGGGGAGAGTGGACGAATGCGACGCCATCCACCCCCAACGCCACGAATACTCCCACGCCGCGGTACGGCGCCGCCATGACGTACGACTCGAGCGATGGCTATGTGCTGTTGTTCGGGGGTGCATCCGGACCCATTGCAGGCGCGAGCGACCCGTTTCTGAACGACACGTGGGAATTTGTACACGGGGCGTGGGCACGGCTGTGTGCGCTGTGCTCCCCCGGAGTCACCGAGCCCGGACCTCGCTTCGAAGCGTCAATCTCCGATGACCCCGCCGACCAGGGTGTGTTGCTGTTCGGAGGACTCACGGCCGGCGGAGCAGGCGACGCGCCGCTCAACGACACCTGGATATTCTCCGCGGGCAGCTGGTCTCTTCGGGAGCTCGCGACTTCCCCTCCAGCGAGGTATGAAGCTGAGGCGAGCCTGGTTCCCCCTTCGGGACCGGTGTTGTTGGTCAACGGGTGCTCGGGTACGACCACGGAAACACCGCCAACCTGTGCGGGGTTCCTCTCGGACGAGTGGACGTACGCCGCGGGCGCGTGGACCCAGACGATGCCCACTCCGGCGGGTCCTGGGGCGAGAGCGGCGTTCGGCTTCGCCGCATCGTCGACCGAGGGATCCGTACTGGCATTCGGCGGACTCTCCGCAGCCGGTCTCTTGAACCAGACCTGGTCCCTCGATGAAGGAACCTGGAACGACATCACGAACTCATTGCTCTCATCTCCACCGGCGCGGGACGGGGTGTCGCTTGCATTCGACCTTGCTTCGGGTACCGATTATTTTATCGCGTTCGGGGGCTGGAACGGCACCTGCCTCAACGAAACCTGGCTTTACCCGTCGCCGTTTTCCCCCCTTCGGGTGAGCGCGCCCTTTCCGTCCCTGCCGGTGACGGACGCGGGCCACCCGATCTGGTTGAATGTTACGGTGGCGGGCGGTTCCGGACCGTACAACCGCACATGGTTCGGGCTTCCGTCGGGGTGCGGAACGGCAAACACCTCGTCGCTCGTCTGCCACCCCGCCTCGCCACCAGAGTCGGAGTCCGCTTTCTATGGTGTCTCCGTCCGGGTCCGAGATTCTCGAGGGAGCATTGTTTGGTCGTCGTCCACAGAGGTCGAGGTCAACGCCCGGCCGTTGGCATCGGTTGCACCTCTGACCACGAACGTGGGAACGGTCCCGCTGAACGTCACGATGAAAGCGATCGTGGTCGGAGGCACTCCACCGTTCACGTTCAGTTGGGACTGGGCCGACGGTTCGAACAACAGTACTGGCAGCCCGGCGTCGCACGAGTACACGACTGTGGGAAACTTCACGGTGAGGGTCCTGGCAACCGACTCGTTGGGCGAGTCTTGGCTCTCTGGCGGCCTGAAGGTGGTCGCCGCGCCTCCGTTGGGAGCTCAGCTCACGGTGAACCCAACCTCGGTGTCCCTCGGATCTCCAGTAGCGTTCCAGACGGTTTCGGGCGGAGGGTTTCCGCCGTACGCTTACTCTTGGTCAGGGTTGCCGTCGTCCTGCCCGGTCCTTAACGCCTCGACCATCACGTGTTCGCCGTCGGCATACGGGACCTACAACGTTTCGGTCCACGTGACGGACCTGCTCGGAGACAAGGTGACCGCGTCGGCAACCTTGGTGGTCCGTTCCCAGTTCCCGTTTCTTCTGATTGGGATTGGGGTCGCCGTGGCTTCAGCGATCGCGTTGATAGCCGCGGTGTGGGCCCTTCGTAGGTCCCACCTTCGAAAAGCCGCGCCGGCGCGAGAGGTAGATCCAGGGCCTTCCGAGTCTCCGTCTCACTGAGGTCCGGTGGGGGCCGTAGATCGGTCGCCGGCGATCATCCCTGGCAGTCGAGCGTTGCTTGGTCCCGATCGAGATAGGGGGCAACAGCATGGCCTCGGCTCCGGACCGGACGAATACCGTCCGTCGCACCCGGACTAGGTGTTCGCTGTCGAGGATGGGCTTCCCGAGGCGGGCACCCACATCGGCTCATGGCCCATTGGCGCGGTGCGAGGCGATCCAGCGGCCTCGGTCCAGAGTGCTTCGAATCGGGCCACATAGAGCCGTACTCGCGCCCGATCGTTCACGGCGACCGCGATGGGGGGCGCGCGGTTCGAAACTCCGAGGGTAGGTATCCGGAGGACGGTTTGTCGGTCGATCAGAAAGAGCTGGGAGAGGCAAGGGCAGAGGTGGCGGACCTCGACCGACGCCGAAGCAGGCCCCGCTTCTCGAACGACCGCACGGTAGAACCGGTAGTCCACCGGCAATGCGTCAGTGATGAGCCGAACGCGGACGCCGCTCCGTGCAAGATGGCCGAGAGCTCGGGCGAGCGCATTGCGGAAGCCCGCGGGATTCGACATCGGATGGACGACCGCCGCGACCGACGTTTTCGCCTGAGAAAGCACGGCGATCGCGGGGTAGGTCGACCGACCCTCGGCGGCGAGAACCCGAAGGGTCCCGGTTGGTGCCGGGAACGTGGAGGGGCCTTTCGGACGAAGTTCGGGTGCCTGTCCGAATGCCTCGACGAAACAGTTCGGAATCTCGGTCTCATCGCGGTAGAAGAGCTCCAGACGATGGAACAGGATCGTCGGGTCGACCGCTCGGAAGCGACGCGGAACCTGTCCGTCGGTCTGAATCAATCCCCGATCGAGGAGCCGGATGAGAACGCGGTAGGCAGTGGCCCGGTGGAGCCCCGCTATCTCCGCGGCTTCGCGAGCACCCCGAGGCCCGTCGAGAAACGCGGCATACATTCGCACCTCTCGCGACGACATGCCGAGAAGCCGGAATCCGTGCGACATCGACTCTCCCGGCCGAGGCGGACGGTTCGATAACGAAACTTCCTCCGGCGGGCCCGGGGGCGTCCGGGAGCGATTCCCGCGTTCGGATCCGGGACCGGATTCCCCGTCGATGCCGGTCGAGCCGGTTCCCGTGGACTGCTCCGCAGAGTACCGATACCACGCAGTGGGGGAACTCTGCGAGACGTGATGCCGGGATTCCGGTTCCTCACCGACAGTGGGACGGTTTGACTCGTTTCCGGGTCGAATGCGGGACATCCGATAGTAATGCGCATCTACACGTATATGAGACTTGGGCCGTCGGACAGGGTGGCGACCCGCGGAACGGGTCGTTCCGAGGCTCCGCGGAAGGTTCTCCGGAAGAGGGCGCTAGGGTCGGCCCGCACCGGCGAGCTGTTGAGATATCGGGCAGGCGGAGTCGACGAGTCCGCGCGGTCGACGCGCGGGTAACTCCTCTCCTTCCTCGAGCCACCTGCGGAACTGCTCGGTCACGGGAAGAAAGTCCTCGAACGGAAAACATGGGATACCTACCCGCCGGCAGTAGTCGAGGAGTCGTCGACGAGCGAACACGATATCGGCAGATTCGGCCGCGTAGCGGTCGGTAGATCCGTCTCCGATGAAGACGGTTCTACCGTTTGCGGAGTCGTCCACGATCGCCGCCTTGCAGATTCCGCACAGGCGACAGGTGGGATGGCCGTACGGGTGGGCCACCGCAACCCTTCCGTCCGCGCCTATCTCGAGTCGGTCCGAACGGACGGGGAGGTCGAGTCCCTCACGGTCGAGCACTTCGGCGATGTAGAAGTCGAGCCCTCCGGAAACGATCGTAACCGGAACCTTGTGACGTTGGGTGAGCGCGAGGAACCCCCGCGCGCCGTTCCGGAGGGGGACCCGCTCCCGTACGAAGCGAGCCATCTGTTCCACCCGATCCGGGGGAAGCAGCGCCGCCTGACGCTGCCACGCTTCCCGGAGACCGATCCGACCTTCGTGCAACTGGCGGTCCACTTCGTGCGCGATCACGCGGCCGTTCTCCGCGAATTCCTCGACCAAGACGATCGCGACGTTGGGTTCGACGAGCGTCCCGTCGAAGTCGAGGACCACGCGAAGGTGGGCGGGCGAAACGCCCCCGAATTCCTCGCGATCGTGAGGAATCGAGCCCACTGGGCGTTTGTCCTTATTCTTCATTGTCGGCTCTCCGGCGACCCCGGGCTAGGGGGAGGGATCCTCGACGAGGACACTGTTCACTTGAAACTCAAGCCACGGATAGAGATTCGTTCCCGTGACCTCGAAACCGGTCAGCGGGAAGGGCACGTCGAAGCTGATGGGAAACGAGAACGGCGCGGCCGAGGCGAACGATCCAAGGTCGACGGACGCGTTCAGGTACCACGGCTGCAGATCCGCCCGATTGCCGCTCAGGTCGAGCGAGAGCACCGGGGTGGATGAGGTATTGAACTGGGCGGACGACGCCCAGGTCCCGTTCAGATCGACGCTGACGAGATAGCTCCCTTCGGTCAGGGAGACCCCCGGTCCCAAGAACACAGGTCCGACCTTCCGCAGCCCCGCGCTGCCGTTCGGTGCGTCCTCGATCGCCCCGGAGCTCGGTACGACTCGCCCCGCGCTCCTTGAGACGAGGCCGTGGTGACCGGTAAAGTTCCCTCCCAATGTCAGGGACGCGCCTCCGAGCACTTGCGTGACGCCGGTGAAGTTGCTTTCGAGCAGCCAGATCGCCCCCAGATAGCTCGTCGGGATCCACGCCTCCACTCCAAAGTGGTATGGTCCGACGGTGCCGTCGTAGACGGTCGCAGCGAGGAACGACGGGAGGTCCACCCCGGTAGTCGTCAGAATGACGTACTGGGGAGATTGGCCGGGGTTGAACGGAAGGTTTTGGAGGCCCACCCCCCCTTGGAACGCCGGAGTGAGCGGGTAGGCGTAGGGGTCGTTGGCTACAAAGGTGTACAGCCTCGATGCCACCGCGACCGGGGCGCCGCCCGGGATCAGCGACGCGAGCCGCTCCATCTGCAGGTACGACGTATCGTTGAAGCCGTCCAGGCTTAGCGCGTTCTCGGAGACGTACGACTGGCCGAGCGCCGAGACGGTGCCGACCGACCCCGGATTAAACGGATTCAGGAACAGATTGAACGTGATGACGAGCACCAGGGTCACGACGAACGCGGTCCCACCTCGTCGGGATCGGGGACCCCGCGGGGTGCTGCCCAAGGACGGCGGAGGATTCCCCCCGGATGTCGGGTTCGTGTCCGCGGGGCGAGTCGGACGCGCGACACGGGCGGGGCCGCTGCGTCGCTCGTCGAGCTGACGGACCCGCTTCTGGAGCCAGGCGACGCCGTAGACGAACCCGAGGAACACGACGGCGGCGGTGACGAATACGTAGTGAGTGCCCATCTGGTAGTATCCGGGGGCCGAGAGCATGCTGAAGAGGACCCAGGGCAGCGAGAGGACCCACGTTCGAACGGCAAGGAGCGGAATAACCGCGAGCGTACCGAAGATCACGATCCAATAGGCCACTTTGAGTGAGAGATTCGAAGTGAAGTTCTTGACGGTGAACCCCGCCTCGTAGACCGGTCGGTAGACCGGAATAGCGTACTTCGTGGGCAGCGCCGGCAACCCGAAGTGGCCGCCGCCCTGCGTGACGAATTCGTGAAGCGCCAAGTACGCGAGTCCGGACCCGAGCAGAAGCAGAAGCGAGGCTCGCACGGCCCTGGGCTTCAGCAGACCATTCCGAGCCCGGGCCAGAGCGATTCTCATCCTCGCGGCATCGGCTGGCCCTTTCGTGACAAGGAGGTAATGCAGCTCCGCGCGTGCATAGTTCAGGACCAGTCCGAACCAGTCCCACAGAAAGAAGAGCGCGACCAGGAAGATCAGAACCGACATCACCTCGAGCGTCACATAGGAGAGGAGGACGACCGGGACGGCGAGCCAGAAGCGGTGCGACAGCCATAGCCAGAATATCGTGAACAGCTCGAGCGGGATGAATGCCTCCCAGTGGAAGCTAAAGATCGCCGTGAAGGCCGGCCACCATACGAGGTACGCCGCCGCGACGAGCAGGCCTAGTCGGTCCGAGCTCGTGACAGCCCGCGCCACCATGAACAACGGCAACGCCGCGAGGGCCAGAGCCGCATCCTGCAGGGCAAACAGGGTGAGCGCTGACGGGTCGAGCGCGTAGGGACCGGCCACGAGGTACGCGAAGAAGACCGGGTGGACGAGCAGGAACGAGCACCGCCCGCTGCCGCCACAATCCTGAGCCTCGTAGAAGGGATAGGGCTGGTTCCCGTGGATGGTGGACGAAAGGGCCTGCTGGTTGATGCTGAGGTCGATGATGTTGTCTTGCCGGACGTTGAGGTGGAGGTCCACGAAGTTCGCCCAAGTTCCGGCGAGGGCGATCACGAAGTACACGCCTAGGAAGAGGAGCACCCACCGATAGGAGGGCCACGCGATGATCGAGCGAACGATTCTGCGCATCACGGTCGGGGACCCAGCGTGACCGGGGAGTTCGTTATAAACACCCCACCTCGGGTCGGGACCCAAGACCTCGCGTCCGACACGATTGGACCCACTCCCCCGTCCTCCCGGCCGTGAGAAACCCCCTCAGAGGATCGATCCGCTCAAGCATTCCCGACCCGGTCGATGGAGATGTACTCCACCTGAAATCCGTAACTCGAGTGGCGGTTCATCCCGGAGAGCGTGAAATCCAGGACCGGGTAGCTGAGCGAGAAGTTGAACGTGAAAGTGCGCCACGCCGTTGAGTTGAGGGCGGCCGTATCTAGGACGATGGTGCCCAGCCGTACCTGGAAGCCCGAGTAATCGAGCGTCACCGCGGGGAGGGACGGCCCGGAGCCGCGGGGGAGCGTCACGTTGCCTCCTCTCAGCGCCACCGTGACCGAGTACGCGCCTTCCTGCAAGATCACGCCGGGTCCGGAGAACACCTCCCCGGTTTCGCGTTTCAGCGGTTTGCCCGAAACCGACCCGCTCTCGATCACGACCCCGGACTGGGAGGTGGTGTTTCCCACGAGAACTCCGGCCGGGCCGGTCGAGAGGCCTCCACCAGCGACATAAGTCGCATTCTCGAACGAGGGGGGTGGCGCCCCTACGACCTCCGTGGCGCCACCGTAGTCCCGTTGGAACAAAAGCAACCCCCCGATGTACGTGGAGGGGACCCACGCCCGCACGCCGAAAAAGGAGTCATTGTAGATCGCCTCCTTCAGGGGAATCGCAACGCCAGTGGGCCCCGCCACCATCACCTGCTTCGGAAATAGGGTGCCGCCCCGGTCCACCAGGAACACGTATTGTGTGGCCGACGTGTTGAACGGGAGCGGGAAATCCATCCCGGCGAGCAGCGGGTAGGCATAGGGGTCATTCGCCACGAAGGTGAACAGCATGGGAGACGCCGCGACGACCGCGTCAGCTCCCATCATTCGGACGAGGGTCTGGAGATGGTTGTAATCGGTGGTGGACAGACCTCCCGTTAACCCGAGAGCGGATTGAGGGACAAACGGCCGGTCGACCTTCAGCGGAGCGGCAAGGGGGTTGAGGGGGTTGAGGAAGAGATTGAACGCGATCACCCCGACCAGGACGACTGTAAGAGCTACCCGAGCGACGCGTCGGCGGCGACTCCACCAAGCGCTCAGTTCAGAGGCGCTCAGTGCCGGCGACCCCGGCCCCCCCGCAGCGTTGGGCGTCGGGGGGGGAGGAGGTTCGAGTCGCTCGAGCTTGTCGAGTATCTCCTGCGTCCGTCGTAAAACCCCCTCGGTCTCGGAGCCAGGGCGTGAGGGGGACTCCGCTTCGGTGGGGACCGTTTCCGCCCATCGTTTCAACCGTGCGACCCCGTAGACGAAACCGATGAAGACGACGGCCGCGGTGACGAACGCGTACTGGTCCCCCATCCGGTAGTACCCCGAGGTCGCGAAGAGACTCAGGATAATCCACGGCACCGCCAATACGAGTGTCCGGGGGGCGAGGATCGGCAGCATTGCCAGGGTTCCATAGATCACGAGCCAGAACACGAGCTTCGCCTGCCACGCGGTTTCGAGGTTCTTCACGGTGAACACCGCGGCGTACACTGGCCGAGTGATGGGGATTACATACTTCGCGGGGAGCGCGGGCAGGCCGAGAAGGGGACCGCCGTTCGTAACGAACCCGTGGAGCAGCAGGTACGCGGTCGCAGAGCCGATCAGCAGGTAGAGGGAGGCCAAGAGACGGGGGCGGGAGCGAAGCGCCAACGCGCACTGCGCGATCACGGCCCGGAACGGTGCCGAGATTGGGACATCGCCTTGGGCAATCCGAGGGACCTCGGTCCGAAGGAGGCGTCCGAGTGGAATCAGCCAGGGGATTAGGAAATAGAGAGCGGCGAAGAACAGCAAGATGGGCATGACCTCAAGGGTGAGATACGCAACGACCACCACGGGAACGGCCAGCCGGTACCGCTCGGTGAGCCACAGCCAGAAGAACAGGAAGAATTCGAGTGGGATGAACGCCTCCCAGTGGAAGCTGAAGATCCCACTAAACGCCGGCAGCCAGACCAGGTAGACTCCCGCGATCACTACGGCCAATCGAGGAGACTGTGTGACCCGGCGCGCGATGGCATAGAGCGGCAACGCCGCGAGGGCCAGAGCAAGGTCCTGGATGGCGAACAGCGTGAAGGCGGAAGGCCAGACAGCGTAGGGTGCGGCTACCGCGTAAGCGAGGAAGACCGGATGAACGAGCAGGAACGAGCATCTCCCATCGCGACCGCAGTTGACAGATTCGTAGAACGGGTACGGATGGTTCGAGTGGAGGGTGGACGAAAGGGCCTGCTGGTTGATGCTCAGGTCGTAGTACCCGATGCTGGTGAGGTGCAGCTCGATGTAGTTGATCCATGTCCCTGCGAGCGCCCCAACGAAGTAGAGAGCGATCATCAGGTAGACCCACCGGCGTGTGGGCCAACCGGCGAGTCTGTGCGCGAGAGACTGGAGTTTGGGCATCGTTGTGACCGACGGTAACGCCGAGAAGAAAAACACAGCCGAGAGGGGATATATCTGCGCTCGGACGAGGGAGCCGTAGGGGGACGGCAATTCTAACCGAAGAGGGCAACCATTCACTCCACTTCCAGCCAGGTAGAGGGACTCAGCTCCTAGCAGACTTTCGACCGATAGGCGAATGCAGGGCGATTCGCCGGACCAGCTGTTTCAGGCCAAGTGATAACCCGATCGTCATCCGCCCAGTCCAATGCAGGACGGCGCGAGGCGACAGGGTTTGAAGGGGTTCCGCGACTCGGATCCCTGCCGCGCGGCGTTGCTCGAGCTAACTAAACTCCGAGGTACGCGCAGGACCCGGCGGGCGCGGTCTGCGTGGTCTCGTTGCCGTACAGGTCACCGACTCCGTTCGCGTTCCCATCGGGCGGCTGGAGCGGTTCGGTCGAATAGCCGTAGTTCGTCGGAGCCATGTGAACCGGTCCGTCGACAAAGATCGTGTTGAAGGTGTCGTGGTAGCCGAAGGCCACCTCGCTCCACGCCACGCGACCCACCGTGATCCCCGAAGGGCACGACGCGAAGCCGGGCGTCGTTCCGATGTAGGTGACCGTGGTGTTCAGCTCGGCGCCCCACTGTACGATGCTCGGGAACGTTGTCGTACCGTAGGACGTGATGTTGAGAGCGTAGAAACTTCCCTCTTGCACAACCGCAATGGAGTCGCCTTCGGAGTTCACCACAATGTTGACTCCCGCAGTCGTCCCCGCAGGTAGACCGGCGGCGAACGGAAGGCACGAGTAATCGCTGCCCTTCAGATCGATGACAATCGCGCTATAGAAGCTGTGGAAGTTCATGTTGATGCAATCGGACGAGCCGTAGATCACGACCGTGATGGTGCCGTGCTCGGTCTCTGCAGGAACCTCACTGAAATTCCACCAGAGTGGGACGCTGGAGTCGGACTGGAGACTGACGCAGGTGATATCACCCGGTCCCGGATAGGAGATGGAACTGCAAAGGTTGCCAGAGCTCCACGTCGGTTCCGGCTGATGGGGATTGCCCCCGTTGGGCGTCAAGAACGATGACACTCCGGAGACGGCGCCGGGGAAGACGAATATCACGGCACCCACCATGAATGTCACAACCAGCGCAACTCCCAGCCATCCGACCAGCTTCATGTTCCTCGGTGATGCGGTCGAACTTGCTTCGACCCGAAGCGCCCACTACTTTCCTGAATATAAAGATTGATAGTCCCAGGCGGCGACTTTTGTCGAAGGGGGACACTACGAAAGATACGGGGGTCCCCGGCAACTCCGGTGCCTCGCTCCCCGAGGAAATCGGCCTGCTCGGCGCGACTTGCGGGAAATTGGCAAAGAAGGATCGACTCGGAGTCGGTTCGAAGGCGATAGCCCGCGTCTCAAACACCACCGGAAATCACGACAGGATGCGGAGTTTGATGTTGATTGCCAACTTGGCGCAAATCCCGATTCGGGATTCCGCCTCTTCAGTGGGCACCGTGTCGCGGGCGTAACGCGGACCAAACGGCTTTAGTTCAAACGTGTCCCCACTCAGAGCACGATCATGTTCGTCCGGAGAATCGGATTCCCCGTGGGGCGCACTCTGCCCACCGTTGTCGGTATGATACTTGTCGCGCTCGTTGCCCCGGCCCTCGCTTCTCCGATCGCGGCCAGCGCATCGGCGTTCGCTTCGGCTCACGCCCCCGACGCTCGCTCGATTCCGGCCGAGATGATCGAGGCCGAGGTAAGTCTGGAGGGCGGAAAGGGGCCCGCGCAGGGTGAACCACTATCGTGCGGCTTGAATCAGGTGGGTGTAAGCGCGGAATGTGTCTCGGGGGCTGCGCCAGTTCGTGGCGCGGGCACGGATCCTCCGTACCCGGACCCACGCTGGGGGTCGGAACTGACCTACGACGCTGCCGATGGGTATCTCCTACTGTTCGGAGCTACTGCGGGATACGAGCCCACGTGGAGTTTCGCGGACGACAGCTGGAGCCCGATTTCCTCGACCCCGGCGCCTCCCACTCGGTCCTGGGCGTGCATGACCTACGATTGGCACGATGGGTATGTCGTTCTCTTCGGCGGGGCACGAGGAGGGATCGGCACACCGACCTCGGAGCTCAACGATACCTGGACTTTCCGCGGGGGTTCCTGGTCGAACATCACCGACCGGAGAGCTGCCCCTCCGGCGCTCGCCTACTCAAGCTGCACGTACGATGCCGCCCCGGGGGACGGCTACGTTCTCCTCTTCGGCGGGGCGACCGGTGTCGGGCCGGGCCACACGGGGGGCTCGGGACTCACCGTCCACTCGAGCGAGGAGACGTGGAAGTTTTCTGGGGGGAAGTGGACGAATCTGACGAACCTCTCCGCGCCCCATCCGAGCGCGCGGTTCGGAGCGAACATGGCCTACGATCCGGTGGATCACTATACGATCCTCTATGGCGGGGCGGCAAACGGCACGTCCACTGCCAACGGGTCCTGCTCACCCCGCGAATGCCCGCACTTCAACGACACCTGGGATTTCGTCGGTGGAGCGTGGACCAATATCTCCGCGCAATCCTCGACGAACGGTACTCCTCCGGGACGCTGGGAGGCGAGCTTCTCCAACGACAGCGCGGACGGCTACGACATCATCTTCGGAGGGCAGGCGAACGGCTACAAGTCCTTGAACGCGACCGGGAACTTCACGTGGGCGTTCGCCCATGGGTCGTGGCGGAACGTGACGGCTAATTCCTCTGTGTCGCCGGGTACGCGGTTCGGAGCGGCCATGGGCTTCTCCCCGGGGACGGGAATGGTTGTGATGTACAGCGGCTTGAGCGGGACGGTGAATAGCCCGCTCCGCAACGACACTTGGTCGTTCGCCCTCGGAAAATGGAGTTGCCTGTGGTTCGCGCCGAGCTTCAGCGAAGTCGGCCTTCCGACCAACACCTCCTGGGGCGTGACCCTCACTCCAAGTGCTGGGTCGCCGATCACTGCGAACTCGACCAGCGGAGCGATTAGCCTGGCGGTGAAGAACGAGACCTACGCGTACTCTATATCGGTCGTCCCGGGGTATCACATAAAGGCGGGGTCTTACACCGGTTACGTCAGTGCGACGAGCTCCCCGGTCTCGGTAAAGTGGGTGCTCGTGACGTACGCCGTGGCGTTCGCGGAGACCGGCCTTCCCAACGGCACCGCTTGGAGCGTGACGCTCACGCCGGCCGCGGGTTCTCCGATCACGCAGAGCTCGGCGAGCGCGACGCTCGTGATCAACACGGTGAACGGGAGCTTCTCGTATTCGGCGTCCGCTTCCGGGTACTCGAGTAAACCCGGGACGCTGACGGTCAGCGGGTCAAGCCCCGGGACGACGACAGTGACCTTCGAGGCGGTGGTGTCGACCTCACACGAACTCCCATTCTGGGACGGGGTGCTGGCGGGAGCGGTCGTGGTCGGGGGCCTCGCCGCCGTCCTCGCGCTTTGGTGGCGACATCGCAGAAGGCGCGGCGGGGACGTGGCTCCCCGACCCCCCCAGTAACTTGGGACGTCCCATCTTTCCCCGAGATGCCAAAGGGCACCTCAGGAGTCGCTCGGTAAGATCAGGATGTACGCGAGTTCTATGACATACTCCGCGACCAGTAGCTCTCCCGAGAGGGACAGGTCGGTGTAGGAGGTGGTAAGATCGAACGTCCAGTTCCCGAAGGTAAAGTTCCCACACCCTAGGCTGCAGACCTGTCCCTGGGTGAGATTCCAAAGGTGCAGCGTTTGAGTACCCTTGCCCCCTTCTTCGCCCGTCAAATTGAGCCGGATGAGCTGGCGCGTGGCACTCACATTCTTGGTTGCGCAAACCGCCGAGGTCGCGTTGTAGCCCGCGACCACTAGGTGGACGGAGTAATCTCCCGCTGGGAGGCTGATTCCGGGACCCGTCCAGATCGGCTGGATCCCGTGGCAGGGTTTGGTCACCACCATCACTCCCGCCGGGGAGGACGCATTCACGACAGTACTCGCATACTTCGCGGGCGTCAGGCCGGCCCCGCCTGCGAAGTAGTTGGGACAGAGCGGGGCTGTCGGGCCAAATACCTCTGGAGTTCCGGAGTAGCCCCGTTGAAACAGCTCCACTCCTCCTACCGGCGAGCTCGCGACGCAGCCCCGCACTCCGAATAGCGAGCGGTCGTAGAGAGTGTTCGAAAGCGCGACGGGCATGTAGATCGCCGGCATGTTGTACGGAAGAAGGACGTACTGGACCCGGGCCGATTCGTTATCGGGTAGCAAGGAGTCGTTGTAGAGGGGCGGGCTGTTGAAGTGGATGAGCGGATAGGCGTACGGATCGTCCGCCACTAACGAATAGACGGGTAACGGCGCGGCGACGATCGCGTTCTGAGGGATGACCGAGATCAGCGTCTGGAGGCTCTGGGTGTCCGGCAACGGGGCCCAGTCGATCCCGAAGGTGGGAGGGAACGGTTCTCCGAAGCGAGGAACGATCGTCGCGGCGACGGGGTTCAGAGGGTTCAGGAAGAGATTCCCCGCGATGATGAGCGCGCAGCCCACCGACAGGACGGCCATCGAGCGGGAGGAAGCCGGGCTTCGACCCGCGTCGAGGCGCCACGGTAGAAGGACCGCGGAGGAAGCGGGATCTTCGGCCTGTGGAGGGCCTGCGGGCTAACTCGGACCTCCGTCCGAGGTGGGGGCCGGGCGGGCCGGCCGGGTGGTCGACCATCGGTAGGCGCGGTTGAGACCGAACGTGAACGCGATGAAGACGGCAGCCGTAGAGACGAACACGTACTGGGTCCCGAAGTGGAAGAACCCCGGACTGATGTTGAAGCTAGTGAACGCGAGCCAAGGTAGGACGAGGAGGAGCGCGCGCGGGGCGAGCAACGGTAGAAAGCCAAGGGTGAGGAAGGTGATCGTCCAGAAAATCAGCTTGGCGCTCCAGTCGGTGGTCAATGCCCCGAGCGTGAAGACGAACGCCTTGTTCGGGGAGTTCAGGGGAAGAGCGTACGCGGCCGGCACGGGGGGGAGGCCGAACACACTCGCTGCGTCGACCACGAACAGCCGGAGAAGGACGTAGGCCGCCAATGACGCGGCCATCAGGGCGAGGGTGGCGTAGACTTCGGGCACACGAAGGCTCCGAATGATCGAGGCCAACCAGGCGCGGAACCACTTCCGAGGAGGGGTACTCGATGCCCCGGACTTCTTTCGGACACCCGCGAAGAAGCTACGGACTCCCTTGACCAGCCACGGCCATAGGAAGTAGAGCCCCACGAAAAACGCGAGCACCGGCGTTACCTCGATGGTGACGAACGATACGAGGACGACCGGGATCGCCCAGCGGTAGAGTCCGCGACTCCACAACCAGAACAGGGAGAACATCTCCACCGGTATGAACGCCTCCCAGTGGAAGGAGAAGACTCCGAGGAACATCGGAAGCCAGGCGAGATAAGCCCCGGCCACGGCGAGCGACCATCGCCGGGAGCCTAGAACGTCGACGGCGATCGCGTAAAGCGGCAGAGCCCCGAGGCCCAGGGCGAGGGATTGGACCGCGAAGAGAGTGAACGCGGTCGGAGCGATGGAGTAGAGCGCGGCGACCGGGTATGCAACAAACGTGGTGTGAACCTCAAGGAAGGAGCATTGGCCGTGATGCCCACAGTTGAACGCTTCGTAGAACGGGAACGGTTTCTGCCCGAGAATCGCGGACGACAGCAGCTGTTGATTGGTCGCGACGTCCTGGAAATTGTTCAGCGATAGCCGAAGGTATTCCCAGGAAGCAGAGAAGAAAGACGCCGCGAAGAAGGCGACAATCAAAACGAACACCCAGAGCCGCAGTGACCCGCCGGAAGACTGTGCCGACGACTCACGCGGTGAGGGTCCCCCGTCGGTGGACGGCGAGGAGGCCTGTTTGGTTTCTGACGGCCGCGGCGCGAGACGGCCCATCAGGAGCCTCGAACCGAGCCAAATGAGTGCGCCGCCCGCCACCAGGGAGATGGCGACCTGGACCGCCGAAACGACGTCGTATCCTAGGCACTGGGAGGCTGTACCCCCGCCGAGAGGATTGCCCGACGTCCGAAACCCTGCCGTACACGCGACCACGGTCCCGTGAAGAAGGGCGAGCGCGACCGCGCTCTCGATGAACACGACAAGCGCGACAATGAAGAACACGGCGTCGTGTCGTCCGGGGCGGACCATTTCTTGCGATCGCTCCGCGTTCTCACGAACTCATGCCTTAAGAGCGTACCCATGACTGCGGCTGGGCAGGCGGAGAACCCTGGACCGTCGCCCGAGGACGTGCACCGATCTCGCTAGCAATCGTGTTCTAAGCAGGACGAAACCCAGCGTCCCCCCTCGGCGCGATGCGCCTGCCGCGCAGGAATTGTGGGGTGCCCTCCCGAAGAGGGGGAGCCCACCGGGAGCGGGCCGTGCCGCCGCACACTGGAGGAATCGGCCGTGCTACTGGGCGAGGTACTGGCAGGACCCGGACGGGGCCGTCTGGGTCGTTTCGTTCCCATAGAAGTTGTAGTACCCGTAGCTCACACCCGCCGGGGGTGCCAGCGGCAGCGTGAAGTAAGCATAATCCGCGGGTGGGTGTGCGACATTTTTACCGTCGACGAAGATCGTGCCGAAGACGTTCCGAGAGCCGTAGGACGCTTCGGTCCACTTCACACGCCCGTAGGTGATCCCTGAGGGACAAACGGAGAACCCCGGCTTCGTCCCGATGTAGGTCACGGTAGTGTTGAGACCCCGCGTGCCCTGCGACTGGACGGCATTTACAACCGTGGTTGTCCCGTAGACCGTGATGTTCGTTACGTAAGGGGAGAACTGATTCCCGCACCGGCTATTCGACGCCGACTGGTTGAGGTTCAGGGTATCCGCCTCCGAATTCAGAACGACGTTCACACCCGAGCCGCAATTCTTCCCCGAACCTCCGTTGTGCCAATCGGCATAGACTCCACTGCCGTTCCAGTCCCCCGAGCCGCCGTAGCACCAATTCCGGTGACCCCAGTCTCCCCGGACCCACTGCGCCGAATGACTTTCGGACCAGTTTCCGGATTGATTCGATTTGGTTCCGCATGAGTAGCCGCTGCCGAACAAGTCGAGGTTGATCGTGGTGAAGAAGCTGGCAAAATTCAGGTCGACACAGTCCCGTGATCCGTAAATCGATACGTTTACGACGCCGTTCCGGACGGTTCCCGCGCTAAAGTTGTAAGTGAGCGGAACCTGGGAATCGGATATCTGGCTCACGCAGGTCACATCGCCCGGATTAGGACCGTAGGAAATTGAGCTGCAGAGATTGCCGGAGTTCCATGCAGGCTCGCTCGTGACAGCGGCGCCGTTCACCGACGTTCCGAGAAAGGACGAAAGCCCCGACGCAGCACCCGGAAGGATGCTGACCGCCCCGGCCACTATCATCACCAAGACAACTCCGATCCCGAACCACGTGGTTCGCCGCATCTTTTCGCTTCCCCGGACACCGGAAGCAACTCCGGCGCGGCCGACCGAGCGACTGTCTCCAGAAAAGGACTCGCACCGACTTCCTCTCGATACGACTACCAACCGAACATCGTATCGAGTTGGGATCGACTCCCGGCCGTGAGCCGCGAGAAAAGCGAGTCTTTCGAGAGAACTCTCTGTCCAGTGGTTCCGTACTCGCGTCTCACGGCGCGTCGGCGTGCCGACTTCGGCCCCCCCGTCTGTGAGTCGTGTCTGTCTCAAATGTCACCGGATTGTGTATCTCACCCGTCGTTCGGCCCGTCATTCGATGGGCCGGAAAGAATCGGGTGAGAATGGGCGATTCTTACGCGGGTGGTCCAAGATCCGACGGGGTTGGGCGGGGATCTTCCATGCCGGATCCCGCCCTTGCCGAACTTGGCGATGGTGACGGTTTCTTTCTCCGACGCAATAGCACAATCACCACGGCGAGGGCCACAAACGGTGCCGCGATGATGAGATCATATTCCCAGGTCGTAAGCCCCGGCAGGCCCGGTGCATTGGTTGGAGGCGCGCCGCCGACTTCGGTCCACGCTCCGGGAGTTCCGGAGAACGTCCAGAGGTCGTCTAGGACTGGTGAGCCGACCAATGTCCCGCTTAACCCCCCGAACACCACCACGGATTGAGTGGCCGGGTCGTACGCCATCGCGCACGAGAACCGCGCGTGCGGGACGTTCGGTTCGAGCGAGGCGGAAATGTTCGTCCAAGAGCCCCGTGCGAACGTCCATGTGTCGTTCAGCGTGGGATTCGCGAGCTTGCTCTGGTTCTTCTGTCCGGAGAAGAGCAGAATGTAGTTGTACGTCGGGTCGTAGGTGAGGCCCATCCACACCCTCGTCGGCGGGGTGTTCGCCGGTGTTTGTTCCGAGGGAGGTAGCGTGAGGTTCACCCAACCGGACTCAACCGAGTAGGACCACGTCTGATTCGTGTAGAGGAGATGATCGGTGGGGACCGCAACACCCCCGAAGAGGATGAGAGACCGCGACTCGGCATCGAACGTAAGACCCGCACCGTAAAGGCCGGGCGGGTGGACGGCCGTCTCGAGCTCCACCCATTGGGCCTGCTGCACGACCTTGCCGTTTCCTTGGGTCGAATTGAGTCCCTCGAACGCCCACGTTTGGTTCGAAACTGCGGTGTTGTTGTTGCAGCCCGGCGAGGTGCACCCGCCGTACAACAGGGCGATCCCGTCGATTGGGTCCCAGGCCATTGAGGCCGAGTGGAAAGGGGGTGGCGAGTTCGTGGCATTGAGGTGGAGCGGTGTGACGTTGATCCAAGAACCGTTCTCGAACACCCAGGTATCGTCCAGCAGAGTCGGGTTCGAACCCCCGGATTGCCCCCCGACGAGCACCACGTACTGCTGGCCGGACCGGTTGTAGTACGACATCGCCGCATGGGTCCGCTCGAGTGGGCAATTGGTGGGGACGCACGTGTTGGGCGAGAGATCCTGCCAGTTACCCGACTGATAACTCCAGGTATCGCCATACGCGACATTCCCCTGGTCGATTCCGCCGCCCGACCCACTGAAGAGCAGAAGGTAACCGGCTCGGGGGGCGGCGTCGTAAGTCATGGCCGCACCCCATCGTTTACTGGGCGCGGCGGGTGAAGACTGGGCTGCCCTCAGCGGTGCGGTAGATTCAAGGATCGGCGCAGTCCGGGCCAAGTGCGGCACGACGACGGTGAGCGCGGCACGCAGGTTGTCCTGCACCGGGCTTGGAAGGGCAATGACTCCTGAGCCGAGGCCGTTGGCGCCCAGAGAAAGGAGAACCAGACCGACCGCGATAGGCAGATAGCGCCTTCCGTGGCGAGGTCTCAAACGCGATGTCAGGCGCCCGACCCCGTTCGCCATCGCGGAACTCACCGATATCGGCATCGGGAACCGCATAACGGTTTGTCCAAGTCATGCTCCGTGACTTCCGTGGAAGGACACACAACAGAACCAGATCGGCCGACGGCGGACCCCGGCTCTTGGCGCGTCCGCCCGCGCGTCGGGGCGACGCCGCCCCAGCCATTCCTTACCACAGGTTCGCTCGCACGGGCCCCCAGGGCGACGTAAGGGGCTGCCGAGCCAGCGGACCGAGCCTTCGACAAAGACTTAGCCCTGAGGGAAATTCGGAATCTCCCCAAGTGACAACATGGAGGGCAAGACCGTCGTTGTATCCAAGACGCCCTTTCGGGTGACGTTCGCCGGGGGTGGCACCGACCTTCCTGAGTACTTTCGGAAGTTCGGACCCGGTGCTTGCGTCGCGGGTTCCATCAACAAGGGAATCTACGTCATGGTCGTGGAGAACTTCGTATCGTCTGAGATCCGCGTGAGCTACCGGATTACGGAGGACGCGCGGAAGAGCGTGGACGACATTGCTCACGGTTCCATCCGCGAAGCGATGCGACTGTTGCGCATCCCGAGCGGCGTCCAAGTGATCACCGCAACCCAAATGCCTTCCCGGGGCACCGGGATGGGCTCGAGCAGCAGTTGCGCGGTCGGGGTTCTTAACGCGCTACACACGTGGCGGGGAGACCATGTCGGCCCGAGGCAACTCGCACGAGAGGCGGTTCGGATCGAACGCGATATTCTGAAGGAACTCGGAGGCATTCAGGATCAGTACACCGCCGCGTATGGGGGACTCAATCTCATCCGGGTCGAATCAGCAGGAACGGTCACGGTGCAAAGCCTCGCGATCGACCACGACGGGCTCGAGTCGTTGAATCAATACCTGATGCTTTTCTATACGGGGGTCGAGCGGTCCTCGTCGGAGGTGCATGCGCGTCAGACGAGCGGCGTCGAGGATCACCTCGAGGAGTACCGTCGAATGCGCGAGCTCGCGACAGAGACCGCGACGGAGATCGAACGTCTCGACTACCCCGACCTCGGTCGGATCATGGACGAGAATTGGGACCTCAAGCGACGCCTGTCGGACGGGGTAACGAACCCGACCATCGACCGGTGGGTAGCCGCCGCAAAGCAAAACGGGGCCCTAGGCGGTAAGTTGCTGGGAGCAGGAGGGGGCGGATTCCTTTTCTTCCTCGTACCTCCGGACCGGCACCCGGATGTCCGTCGCGTGCTCGAGGGGGTCGGTCTTCAGCAGAAGCCGATCTGCCTGGATATCGACGGGAGCTCCATCGTCTTTGAACAATAGTCCCGGCATGGACCAAAGCGACGTTTCTCGTCGAGCGCGGGCACCGCGGTGGACCACCGCATTCGACGCCGTTCCATCGCGCTCGCCCGGACCTCGCCGAGTTCGTGGCCGTCACCGTTCGGCCGCAAGACCCCTATAACCCACCGGGGATTCGCCCGACCGGGGTTGACGCGGCCCGAGGAACGAGGGCGGACTTGTCGACGGCGCAGCACGATTCCCGGAGCAAAAACCCCGCTAAGTCTTTAAACCCATGAATGCGCATGTACACGTACCTTCCATTCCTCTCCATATGAAGGCGCTAGCTCTAGGCATCGCCTCCGCGTGCGTCCTCATCGCCTTGGTGCTCGGTGCGGCGGTACCCGGTGGGGCCGCCGGTTCCGGTACCCCTCCCAACTGGGGTCATGACCGGTCCCACGAGATGCCGCGCTCGCAACCCCTGCCGGCGGACCCCGCGAACTGCACTCAGGGAAGTCACAGCATCTACGTGAAGCCGACCCCGGGCGACATGCGCGAGCAGCTTCTCGATGACTATACAACCCTCGGCCAGGAAGGGGGTGGGACCCTCTTCCTCGCCCCGGGAGTGTTCCAGCTCAACGAAACCCTCAACCTCGCGCGATACTCGAATGTCTCCTTCCAAGGTTCGGGGATGGGGCGAACAATCATCTCCTTGCCTCCGACACCGATCGGCACCTTCACCTCGGACAATGGGACGCCGGTGGGGCAGTACAATTCGACGATCGGGGGGCCCGTCAACGGGACCGACGTGAACCTGATACAGGTGTCGGGAAGCACCCCGGTGAACGACTTCGGGATGTGCGACCTCACGCTGAACGCGCAGGCGAACAGCGCGAGCGAAGATTGGGCGGGGTCGTTGATCATGGACATCAGCGGCGGTTTCCATCACGTCTACTCGGACATCTCCGAGGTCGGGTTCTTCGGACCCAGCACCACCCCGAACGGTCTCCATCTCGAGAGTGCAGCGGCACCCGGGAATGTTGGCGTAGGGTATGTAATCGACCACCTCGTGGCTTCCAACAACACCGTCCCTTTCACGACCTACCCCGGGTACCGAGGAGGTCCCAACTTCCTCAACGTCGGGGCGGTTTCGAACTGCACGCTCGACGACGTGGTGGGTACCGGGCTCGCAGCTTTCGAGGTCTCGCCACCGCACGCGTGCCTGATCGAGGACTGGAACGTCACGGGTCACATCCTCATCGATCCGACAATCGGTGGGTCCTGGGACGATTCCGTCTTTCAGAACGTGACGGTCGACTCCCGAGGAACCGCTTCCCCGAACGTCCTCGACATCGATGTTGCGAACGGCAGCTCGAACGGAGGTAGCAACTTCACCCAACTTCGTTGGAACGACAGCCGATTCTACGGCAACGTCTTGGACGCGGCCAACATGGTCGATGTCGAAAACTCGACCTTTGAGGGCGGCCTTAACGCCACTCCCTCGTTTGCCTACGGAGACACCGTGGTTTATGACCCGAACTCGAGCCAGAACGGAATACCGCTGCCCATCCGCGCCGACGGAATTCCGAGTGGTGGAGCGAGTTCGTTCCTTTTCGGGGACACTTTCCTTTTCCCCAATGGAACCGGGAAGTACGACCCGTTCCTTCTGACCGTGCCCGAGGTCTCCTGGACCAATGACACAGTCGGTATCGGTGGTTCGACCAACGGCTACCTGCTGAACGCCCCGGGGGTTGCGATTGCAGCGTACTCGACATTCTCGGGACTCACCTACGATGCGGTCGGAGGCGGCGCTCCCTCCGACCTCGTGCTCTTCGACATCGTCGATTCCTCCGGCTACCAAGACCTCGGCGCAGTGGTCGGTTCTCTCGCGCGGATCTACGACGACCTACCGGTGCTCATCCCTACGGAACCTGGGGACCTGACGGGGACGGCCACGTCCCCGACCGTGGTCGATCTCGCCTGGAGCGCATCGTCCGGCCCGGTCACCAACTACACCGTCTGGCTCAGGACCGCGTCCTCGGGCTCCACCACCAGTTTCTCAGCCGGGCTGCAGACGAGCTACGACGTCGAAGGACTCTCGCCGGCGAGCCCCTACTATTTCTCCGTCCAAGCTTGGAACAGCTCTTGGCACTCGCCCGTGAGTCCGTCCGTGGAGCTCACCACACCTCCCCCCCCCGAGAGGGCGCCGGGAGTCCCCACGGGGATCGCCATCTTCGACGTCGGGGCGACCGAGTTGGGCATCCGTTGGACGGCCTCAACAGGCGAGGTCACGAACTACACAGTCC
>Ga0187781_10000784_pt1 | contig 23189 bp, 16 predicted proteins | sample 0715_SJ02_MP02_2_FD_132447 | JGI IMG/M metagenome (GOLD analysis project Ga0187781, IMG submission 132447) | Tropical peat soil microbial communities from peatlands in Department of Meta, Colombia - 0715_SJ02_MP02_20_MG | ecosystem: Environmental > Terrestrial > Soil > Wetlands > Peat | place... | reverse complement strand
CTAACTTGTTGAGGGAAGTGGTGGACCTGGTCGGGATCGAACCGACGACCTCTTCCATGCCATGGAAGCGCGCTCCCAGCTGCGCCACAGGCCCGCTTTGGTTGGACCGTATAATTTTCGCTCACCCACCAACCTTAGTCAAACAATGCTGCTTAGCGCGTTGGCAATTTTACGACGGCGGCGAAAATCGGTATGCTGAGATCGATATGAAGCTCGGTTTGGTGGGCAGCGGCGTTGTGTTCACTTTGTGGCTTGCCACTTTGGCAAGTGCGCAGGCGCCGCCACCACCGAATCCGCAGGTCAGCGCTCCAGCCCCGGTTCCCTATTCTTCAGTGAGCGAACTCAACCTGCAGTTTTCAGAACTCGAACAAACATCCCAGTCGACGCAAGTGGATCTAGCCAAGCTGCGGATCGAAAAGTGGAAAACTGACGGCAATACCAAGCGCGCAACGCAGGAAGACGTCGAATCGCTTCAACGCAATTTGAAAAACGCGCTGCCGGAGATCGTATCTCGCCTGCGAAGTTCTCCTGAAAATCTTGCTGTAAGTTTCGAACTGTATCGCAATCTGGACGCACTGTACGGCGTCTTCAGCTCGGTTGTGGAATCGGCCGGTGCGTTCGGATCCCGAGATGAGTTTCAATCACTGCAAAACGATCTGAGTGCGTTGGAGAGAGCACGCCGGTCGTTCGCGGACCGCATGGATAAGCTGGCCAATTCGAAAGAAGACGAACTGGCGCGCTTGCGTACCCAGGTTCAAACCCTTCAAGCGGCCCAACAGGCCGCAGTCCCTCCTCCAAAGAAGACGATCGTGGACGATACGGAAGCCCCCAAGAAGACCGTTAAGAAAAAACCGGTCAAGCCGGCGAAGTCGAGCACGGCCGGCGCTCTGCAAAAGCCCGCCGGAACAACCGAGTCGAATCCGCAGTCAACGCCGCAAAATCCGCAGACGCAGCCTCAATAGTGGCCGATCGGAGCAATCAGCAGGGTTCTGGCCGGAGCGCTTGGTTACCTATGCAAGAACCTTTTCACGCTTGGTACCCACCCGTAAGTATATGATTCAGAACCATTTCTGGCGGGAACCTAGGTCCCGAGAGCGGAGTCTATTAGGATAGCGATAGTTCTTAGGTACCCGTATGGCTTTAATTCAAGGCGAACACGCATCCCCAACTGAACCTATAATGGAGTTTACGCCATGAGAGCAATGGCGGGAGCAGCCACATTGGGTGATCTCGCGGGAGCGATTGGAATTCCGACTCAAGAATCGGCGATTGTGGCCGAGCTTAAGGCCGGGTCGGAGGAGGCGTATGCCCGGCTTATCGGCGAGTTTCAGCAACCCATTTACAACCTGGTTTTCCGAATCGTCGGTGAGCCGGCTGATGCGGCTGATACTACGCAGGACGTCTTTCTGAAAGTGTTTCGCGGAATGAAGAATTTCCATGGCGAATCCAGCCTGAAGACCTGGATCTATCGCATTGCGCTTCATGAAGCTTCCAACCGGCGCCGCTGGTGGTTTCGGCACAAATCGCGAGAGACCTCGATTGACCCTGCCTTAGCGGAGCACTCAGAACAAATGGCCGCTGCCATCGCAGACTCCGAAGCCGACTCCCCGTTCAACCGAGTTGCGCAAGAGGAGGTTCGGGCCCGCGTCGAAAGCGAGCTGCGCCAGGTTGCCGAACCGTACCGCACAACGGTAATCCTGCGTGATCTTGAAGAAATGTCGTACGAAGAAATTGCGGAAATTACAGAGGTATCGCTAGGCACCGTAAAGTCGCGCCTTACGCGCGGAAGGCAGGCCCTAAAGCAGCTACTCACTGCTTACATTCGTGAAATGGGTCCGGAGCTTGGGCTTCAAACCCCGGCAGAAGAGAGAAGGCCACAGGCACGCTCCCGGCTTTCTTGTGAAGGAAGTGAAGTCGAGGTGGTGGCATGAAATGCTCTCAAACCAAGTCGTTGCTGTCGCCGTACCTCGATGGCATGTTAACCGGCAGCCAGATGCTGGCACTCAGTCAACATTTCGAAAGCTGCGATACGTGCCGGAGCGAGTACGAAGCGCTTCGCCAAACGCAGCAATTGTTGACAAGAATTGGCCGTCACAAAGCACCCGACGATCTGGCTTTGAAACTTCGCCTGGCCATTTCTCGTGAAGTCGCACGCTCTCGTCAGCCGTACTTTCAGGGTTTGTGGATCCGCTTGGAGAATGTCGTCCGAGCATTCATGGTGCCGGCAACCGCAGGGTTGGCCAGCGCAGTGGTTATCTTTGTGTTCTTGATGGGATTCCTCGCGTTACCGTTGCGGGCTGGGTCTGATGTCCCAACTATGTTGAATACTGCTCCGCAACTAGAACAATCCGAATTCAGTAACGCACTGGGTGAAATCAAAGACGATTCGCTAGTCATTGAAGCGTACGTGGATTCCAATGGCCGGGTGCAGGACTATCGCGTGCTTTCGAATCCGCAGCAGCCCAAGGACCTTCCGCCGCAGGTGAAAAACGTTTTGATCTTCACCACATTCCGACCCGCAACCTTTATGGGCAGGCCAACAGCGGGCACCGCGGTTTTGTCCTTTTCTAAAATCAGTGTGAAAGGATAGCGGCGGGCTCCAGCAACACAGCAATAAAGCAGAGCAAATTCAGATCCTACGCTGAACGACGGCAACGTTGACCCCTCGCCCGGAACCTCTTAAACTGACCGTGTAGCTCTCAAGTACCGAAATACTCAGTGGAGGTTTCTCCTGGGCCCTCAGCTTCGAAGCCTGATTTTTGCCGTGCTGCTCGGCTTGGTAGCCCCAGTATGTCCAGGCCAGAATGCGCCGGCGGTCTCGCTTGACACAAGCGAGACCTTGTTCACGGTTTTGACTGCGATCAATGCATGCGGTTACGACGACGAACTTAGCACCTCAGCCCCGTTGCGGCTAGAGGTACGGGACGAGGTCGCGAAGGCAACCCAAACCTTCGACCAAGCCAAGGAAGAAACTCGGTCTCTGTGCCAGTTTTATCAGGAGCACCTGCAGCATGATCCGTCACGCAACTTGGCGCAGTACGTCTCTTTGACAATGTTTCTTGATGCTCCGCCGACATTCCAACTCAAGGTAAAAGAGGGCGATTTGCCACCGGATGCTGCGCAGGTGGCGGGGATTGTTCCGATCATCCAGAAATTCTATGATGTGGCGGGGTTGCACGACATTTGGCAACGCCACCAGGAATCCTACTCGGGCCTGGCTGCGCAGTACCACGAACCTCTTTCCAAAGTTCTATTCGACACTGAGATTTATCTGAAGCTGCCATCTGCAGGCTACTTGGGACACAGATTCACCGTGTATCTGGATCCGATGGGCGCGCCAAGCCAGACTAACGCCCGCAACTATGGGACCGATTACTACATGGTCATCTCCCCGGGGGCGGCATCCACCCTCAAGATGGAGCAGATTCGCCACACCTATCTTCATTACCTCCTCGATCCAATGGCGATGAAATATCCGGTGGAGATGGAACGCTTGAAACCATTGCTCGACCAGGTGAAGAAGGCACCGATGGATGAGACGTTCAAGAACGACGTCTCGCTGTTGGTCACGGAATCGTTTATTCGCGCCATCGAGACGAGGATCAGTATTTCTGCCAAGTCTGCGGAAGCGGAGCGGCAAGCTGCAGTTCAGCGAGCTACCGCGCAAGGTTACGTTCTGACGCCATATTTCTATGAAGCGTTACTGCAGTTCGAGAAAAATCCAACCGGCTTGCGCAATGCATATAGCGATTTGCTCCTCGCCATCGATGTGCGTAAGGAACAAAAGCGGGCGGCACAGGTGCAATTTGCAGCAAAGGCGGATCCGGAGTTGGTGCGCATTTCGCGACCCGCGCAACCGAAACTGCTGGTAACAGCGGAACAGCGGCTCTCGGCCGGCGATGCTGACAGCGCGAGGAAACTTGCGCAAGAGGCGTTAACGACAAAGAGCGAAGATCCCGGACGGGCGTTGTTCATCCTGGCGCAAGTTGCGACCATGAACCGTGATATGCAGGGAGCACGAAATTATTTCGAACAAGCGCTGGGCGTTGCGCGGGAACCCAAAGTGGTGGCGTGGTCACATATTTATTTGGGAAGAATTTTCGATCTGCAGGAGGATCGCGCGGCAGCGCTTGATCATTACCGTGCCGCGCTGAGCGCCAGTGTCGCGCTGCCCGAAGCTAGAGCGGCGGCGGAGCGCGGTCTGCAACAGCCTTATGAACCGCCCAGCCACCCGCAGGAGACAAAGAATTGATTCGAATTTCGATATCTGTACGCGATACCAGATTCGCAGGCAAGGAGAGAACATGAAGCGAGCAGCGGTGTTCTTGCTGTTGCTAGCGTTGTCGGGATTCGTATTGGCCCAGCAACCGCAGCAGACGCCTAACCAACAGAAGCAGCCATCGGAGGCGGGCAGTTCGGCCGGAGCAGCTCCCCAAGCTAATGCACCTGCGGCCAAACGCCCACCCCAGGCCAAGACGCAACCGGAATTTGACGCATATCAGGCTGCGATCAAGAATGCCAATGATCCGGCGGCAATGGAAAAATCGGCCGACGATTTTGCCGCCAAATTCCCCGACAGCGAGCTGCGTGTACTTCTCTATAGAACTGCGATGCATGACTATCAATCCGCCAATAGTGCCGAGAAGATGTCAGAAATGGCGCAAAAGGTTTTGCAAATTGACCCGGACGATCCCGAAGCTCTCATCGGCGCCGCGGAAGTTATCGCAGAACGCACGCGAGATACCGACCTGGACAAGGACCAACGTTTTGCAGAGGCCCAGAAGGATGCCCAGCGGGCGTTGCAGACCGCCGACACCGACGTGGCAATTCCAGCCGGTACGCCTCAAGAAAAGATAGACATGTATAAAGGATTTTTGCGTTCTTCGGCGTATTCCATCCTGGGCACAATCGCGTTTAACGAGAAGAATTATGTGGAGGCGGAGAGCCAGTTCCGCAAATCCATCGATGCGTTGCCGTCGCAGCCTGATCCCGTGGTCGTGCTTCGCCTGGCAATTGCGCTGGACAATCAGGGAAAATATGCGGAAGCGCTCAAAGAAGCCAATCGCGCCGTGGATCTGACACAGGAAAATACCTCGGCGGGGACCTTGGCTCGGCGGGAACGCGACCGACTGGTACAACTGACCGGCGGCAGCCCTGCGGCGCCGCCGTCCAAGCCGCCTGCCGGTGCTGCTCAGAATTCGAGTCCACCTTCGCCTTAGCTGAGAAGTTGATTGACCAAGTGGCGGTGCCTTGAGTTGCTGCGAAATTAATCGGTTTTGGGTGATTCCTGTCGTTTTTCACAAATGAAGTCTCGCAACACTGACGATCTGGAGCAAACCCTCGGTTATCGTTTCGCGCGGCCAGAGTTGCTGGAGCAAGCCCTTACACACAGCTCACAAGCACGGGAACTGGAGCTGGCCTCCTTTCCGCCGGGAACACGAGCCGCCGACAATGAGCAACTTGAATTCCTGGGAGACGCGGTTTTAGGCCTCATCACAACTGAGGAGCTGTTCTTGCGATTTCCTAATTTCCGTGAAGGGGAATTGTCGAAACTGCGGGCGCACCTGGTTAGCGAAAAACACCTCATCCGGGTAGCGCAATTGCTTGATCTTGGCCATTACTTGCGTTTAGGTCGTGGCGAGGAAAAAAGTGGAGGCCGGCACAAGACTGCCCTCCTGGTAGATGCTTTGGAAGCCGTGCTTGGCGCCATGTACATCGATGGTGGCCTGGAAAACGTGAGGCGCGTTGTGGTGCTGCACATCATCGCTCCGGAACTGGAACGCATCGTGCGCAACGGCAGCAGCTTGCCGTTGACCGACTTTAAATCTGCCCTTCAGGAGCGGCTGCAAGCCATGGGCCGGCCGCAGCCGGTTTACGTGCTGGTCAACGAGCAGGGGCCCGAACACAGCAAGACCTTTACCGTTGAGGCGCGGTTACAGACGACAGACCAAATCGAGCCGGAGTTTGTTGGCCGCGCACAGGGTTCGACCAAGAAGAACGCCGAGCAAGGTGCGGCTCAGCAGTTGTTGAACTATTTGCGCTCGTTACCTATGGATATCCCAATGAAAACCCAGTCCCGGAGGCCTGTTTCGACAAAGTCATGACCTTAGCACGGCAGCAGACGGACTGGCTGGCCTCATTGCAATCGCTCCTAACGACTGTGGTTATCGCCATCTTCGTGATCACATTTATCGTACAGGCGTTTCAGATTCCTTCGGAGTCCATGGAGAACACGCTGTTGATTGGAGATTATCTGCTGGTGAACAAACTGCGCTACGGCGGCGGAGGTATTTGGGGCCATCTAGTGCCCTATCGGCCGGTGAAGCGTGGGGACATCATTGTCTTTCACTATCCGGTAAATCCCGGCCAGCATTTCGTTAAGCGGGTATTAGGTGTACCCGGCGACCGCATACGCATGAGCAAAGGCATGCTTTACGTAAACGGCGCTTGCCTCAACGAACCTTACGTGCGTCACAGTTCGCAGGTGCACGACGCCTTTCGGGATGAGTTCCCACGCTTGACGGCGCCCGTTCCGGATGTGACGGGCGCGTGGTGGGTGGAAATGCAGAAACTGGTGGAAGATGGGCAACTAATCGTTCCGGAAGGATATTATTTCGCACTGGGGGACAATCGAGATGAAAGCCTGGACAGCCGTTACTGGGGTTTCGTTCCCCGTGAGAATATTATCGGCACACCCTGGCTCATCTATTGGTCAGTAAAGGACCTGCAAGAGGAGATGCCTGTAGCGGCGACTCCGAATGATAAACTTTTTCACTTCGCGTATGCGGTCACGCATTTGTTTCAGATCACCCGCTGGGACCGTACCTTTCGGGTCGTTCATTAGAGCGATTGGGCGAACTGGTTCGAGGAAGGATATTAGTGCCTAAGAAAGAGAAAGAAAACGCACAGGCTGAAAAGCCTCGTGAAACAACGGTTGAATTTCTCGCCTCGCTGGCGGCCGTGCTGGTAACCGGGCTGTTCATCATCACGTTTATCGTGCAGGCCTTCGAAATTCCTTCGAGCTCGATGGAGGATACTTTGCTGATTGGTGATCACGTGTTCGTGAACCGGGAGCAATTCTCGCCGCGCACGAAGTGGATCGGGCCCGTCGTGCCCTATCGAGACATTCACCGTCAGGACATTGTGGTTTTCCTCCATCCCGCTGAGCCAGGCTTGTACGTCGTAAAGCGCATTATCGGGGTGCCCGGCGACCGCATCCATTTGCGCGATGGAGTCGTGTACCGAAATGGTGAGAGATTGAACGAATCATATGTAATTCACCAGACTGGAAGCGAAAACACTAATCCGTATCGTGATGACTTTCCCGCCGTTCCGCCGTCGGAATTCAACAATGTCACTCCAGAGTGGCAATCGACCATGCGACAGTATATTCAGGGCGATGATCTTGTAGTCCCGCCTGGTCACTACTTTGCCATGGGAGACAACCGGGATGTCAGTTACGACAGCCGCTATTGGGGATTCATCCCGCGCGAAAACATGATTGGCAGGCCCTTGTTCATTTATTGGTCGTTCGAGACGCCGCCCGACCAGTATTTACAAAAAGAATTCAGTCAGCGCATCGGATTTTTGGTGCATGTCATCATTCACTTTTTCGACGAAACTCGCTGGCGGCGCACCTTCAGGATAGTGCGGTGAGACTTTTTCGCTTCAAGCGCCGAGTTTTGCTGATTGCGGTTCTGCTGCTGACCTTGCTTTTCCTCGCCCGCCCTGGCGCAAACAGGGTGAAAACGCGGGTTGTGAACTCAATCAGTCTGGCCTTGGGGCGACCCGTGGATGTGGCCTCAGTTCGTGTCCGTCTGCTTCCGCAGCCCGGGTTTGAGCTGGAAAATTTCGTAATCCACGATGATCCGACGTTTGGGGCAGAGCCAATGCTGCGGGCGCAGGAAGTGGCCGCATCCCTGCGTTTAACTTCACTCATACGTGGACGGCTGGAGATTTCCCGCCTCGACTTTGTCGAGCCCAGCCTGAATCTCGTACGACGCCCCGAGGGTCTGTGGAATTTTGGCAACTTGGTGGAAAGAGCTCAGAAGGTCAGTGTCGCGCCGACCGCAAAGGTCAAGACCGATAAACGCCCGGGCTTTCCCTATATCGCGTGCTCCGGCGGGCGCATAAACTTTAAGTTTGGACAAGAAAAGAAGCCCTATGCGCTCACGGATGCTGATTTCTCTTTGTGGCAACAGTCGGAGAATGAATGGGCCATTCGGCTGAGAGCGCGGCCCGTCCGCAGCGACTTCAATCTCAGTGATACCGGTGTCCTGCAGGTAAGTGGATCCTGGCAAAGGGCCATAACTTTGCGAGACACTCCTCTGCATCTCGTCATTGAGTGGGATGGGGCACAACTGGGGCAACTGAGCAAACTGGCTTACGGAAATGACAAAGGGTGGAGAGGAGCAATTCAACTCTCGGCCACGCTAGCGGGGACAGCAGCCAATTCAGCACTAACCGCCGATGCCTCCGTGGAGGACTTCAGGCGGTATAACGTCATCACGGCCGACAGGCTCCGCGTGCAAACCCGCTGCACCGCCCGCTATAGTTCGGGTGATAACACTTTTTCCGACATAATCTGCCACGCGCCAGCGGGAGAAGGAACGATTGGCTTCAGCGGCACGGTTCGGAACTTATTGAGCGCGCCCGCTTACGATCTGGCAGTAACCCTTCAGCAGGTTCCGATTCAATTGATGCTCACCCTTGCCCGCCACGCCCATCCCGGCCTAAGGGACGATTTGTCAGTGCAGGGGCAAGTGGATGGCGAATTCCGCGGTCAGCTCACTTCAGGCGCGAACAGGTCGTTATGGGAAGGACGAGGCGAGACATCTGAATTTCATTTGACCTCAGCGCACAGCGGCACAGAAATCGTGCTGGGGGTCGTCCCGTTCGGGATTTCCGCGAAGCACGCAAATCCGAGTGCACGTTCGAGTGCACAGAAAAACGCCCTTCCAATGGAATCTCGACTCGATATTGGGCCGATTCGGGCTGCTTTTGGCAAAGCAGCGCCTTTGACTGTTGAAGGCTGGGTCGGAAGGGAAGGTTACGAGTTTGATTTTCATGGTGAAGCGCAGCTAAAGCGGCTGTTGGAGGCAGCGCGGATGGTCGCAATTACCCCTCCTGCGCCAAATGCTGAAGGATCAGCAAAGGTCGATTTGCAACTTGCGGACGAGTGGTCAGGACTTGAGCCACCCCGCGTCGTCGGTAATGCGCAGTTGCATGGCGTCCGGACTCAAGTCCGCGGGTTTAACGCGCCCCTCGAAATTGCCGCCGCATCTCTCACCCTGACCCGGGATGAAGTGAAAGTACAAAACCTCGTAGCTTCCGCCGCCGGTGCCTCATGGCGCGGATCGTTGCTAATCGCGAGGCCTTGCGTGAGCACGGAACTATGCACGGTTCATTTCAACCTCCACGCTGACGAGATTGCGCTGGATCGTCTCAATCAGCTACTCAATCCAACCGCCAAGATAGAGCCTTGGTATCGAGCCCTTTCGTCTTCCCTTAGTTCGGGAACACCGTACCTGATGACCGTGAATGCTTCGGGAAAAATTAACGTGGATCACATGGTTCTTGACAAGCTTAAGGCCAGTTCAGTCACGGCAGATGTTGAGCTTAAGAAGGGCAAGCTCCGTGCTTCCGCCCTCGGGGCGAATTTGTTGGGCGGACACCATGATGGGGAATGGCAGGCCGACTTCACGGCTCAACCGCCACAATACAGAGGGAGTGGCATCTTCCAGCGTGTACAACTGGAACAACTGGCTGAGGCAATGAACGGGGACTGGATCACGGGAACGGCTAATGTAAGTTATCAGGCGAGCACTTCCGGCATCACCTCGTCAGAATTGTTCTCTTCGACGACCGCCCACTTACAGATAGATGCCTCGGACGGCGCGCTTCCGCACCTCATGCTTGCGGCCACCGGAGTGCCATTACAAATGCGACATTTGGCCGCACGTCTGTTATTGCAAGATGGCAAGATCGATGTCCGGACTGGTCAGATCGAAACGGGCGCTGAGGTTTTTCACCTGAGCGGCAGTGCGTCACTGATGCAGATCCTGGACTTGCAGTTAACCCGAGATGATGCTTCCGGCTTCAGCATCACAGGCACCCTTAGCCAGCCCCGCGTGTCGCAGCTGGCACCGTCGGAGACCAGGGCTGCCTTGAAACCATGAAGCCGTTTCGGGTTGATAGGTGCTACCCTGACTAAAGTGGCTCGCGCCGAGCGCAAACCAATTCTGAAAATACTCTTCGTGGCTTGTCTGGTTACCTGTTCCAGCAACGACGTCTTCGCAATTAGTACGGACGCGTCGATCGGTAAGTCCGCTAGCTCCTTTGCCGTACTGTGGGAACCACAGCGTTTGGTGAACGGTTCCCCAATTTTATTCCGAGTGAAATCGGCGCTGCGGCTTGAGGCCGTTTCAGGCCAGTGGATGAAACACGATGTGTTTTTCTCCTTTGACCAACAATCCAAGGTCTGGGTTGGCATCGCCGGCGTCAGCCTTGAGACTCACCCTGGCAAATATCCACTGTTGCTGAGTGCGACGACCTTGGACGGCAAGCAGATTTCTTTCGCGCGCCAGATTACGATCGGCAAAGGCCACTATCGCCGCATCGAACTGAGTGTTTCCAAACAATTTACCGAACCGAACTCGGAGCAGCTAGTTGAGATCGAACAAGAGAAGGCTCTTAAGCAAGAGTTATTTTCCCGGATAGATCCGCAACGAGAATGGCAGGGCAACTTTGTTCCCCCGGTTACAGCAGCTATTTCTGATGTGTTCGGAACCGCCCGTGAATTCAATGGCGAAACTCAGAGCATGCATCAGGGCGTCGATTATGCAGTTCCCTCCGGTACGCCAGTGACAGCTCTTAATCGGGGCAGTGTACTGCTAGCGCGTTCTATGTTCTTCGAAGGCAATTGCGTGGTGCTCGATCATGGGCAGGGACTGCTCAGCCTTTACATGCATCTATCCAAGCTTGAAGTGAAAGAGGGTGATCACGTCGCTAAAGGGCGAGAGCTTGGCTTGAGCGGCGGCACCGGCCGCGCCACCGGGCCTCATCTGCACGTTGCCGTACGCTGGCAGGGGATTTACGTGAATCCCGCGATCCTGCTGAATTTGAAATTACCGTAGTCAGTGTTTAAACCATAGCAACCGACTGTTGCGGCAACCCATGCGCGTCGATATCCTGCACCGCTACCCCATTATGGAAAGTTACTGTTCTTCCTGAGATAGCAGGCACCCGTTCCCCTGGAACCACGATTCCCACCAGGTTCAAGGGGTCAGCGGCAGAGATTGTGATCGTCTCTCCCGCCGGTTGCATTTTCCGCGTAGCACGCAACGACTCAACTGCGACCGGCAAGGCGAACTGCTCTCCCAGAAATCCGTCCACAAAACGACCACCACGAATCTCGCCGCGATCTTCCAATCGGCGAAATGCCATCTGCAATTCACGCCACTTTGGCAGATTGGTTTCGCGGGCGAGCAAATCCCGAAAGACTACTCCGTAACGCTTGAGCAGCATCCAGCAGGTTGCTTCCACGGCGCGATTGCGGTCCACAGCCTGATCAGTGTAGAGCAACGCCCAACGCCCCGAACTGTGACGCGGGCGCGCCAGGCGTCCACTGCCTTGCCCAGCACGGCGCTTCGGATCGATGAGCGAACGCAGATTATCGAAGCCATCGGCCGTGACCACACCAGCAGCAACCAATTCCCACAGTGCAGTCTCGACTTCCGCCTTGAGCTTTGCTGTGCCCCGGACAATGTCGGCGAAGAAGGACGCTCCACGCTGTCGCAGAAAATCCAGTACCTGTTTCGCCCCGCCACTCAGGCCGCGCGCTTCTGGCATCTCGGCGGCAGGACTGTGCGGAGCCATCCAATCCGCCTCTTCACGCACAAAGAAGGTGATGGGAGCGACACTGGTCGGAATCACCCGCCGGCGCCCATTTGCCGAATCCTCCAGTGTGGCCGGGTGCGGCGATAGCCGCCCCCATCCGACGGCTCCTGTGAGGCAGAGCTGATCAAGCCATTTGGGATCGTAGTTCGCGATCCGTCTATTCAGGACCTGCCGCTCCCACGCGTTGGCAGGAATCTCGAATCCCTGCAACTGGCGCAAGACCTCGAGCGTTGCACGTTCTCCCTGGACCTGCGATCCGGGCGCCACATGCTGCCAGCGCAGGAGCCAACGCATGAATTGAGCCGCCGTGACCGGTTCGATCTGCTTACGGAGGGTAGCTACGGTCAACCGGTGAATTCGCGCCAGCAAGCGCCGCTCGCACCATTCTGTCTGACCTTGTGGCGCGGGCACCCCCGCCTGCGATGCGGCGCCGGTAAAATCTCCGCGTAGTACTGAACCGCTTGCTTCCATCTGCAACAGCGCTTTTTCAATCTCCACAGATGGCAGGCCCAGCGGCGTACCAAGCTGCTGAGCTGTGACCGGACCAAGATGAGACATCCAACCGGTGGTGAGTGCTAGAAGTGCATCGCCGTGAGAGGGGAAAGTGCAATCAAGATCGGTAACACGCTGTTCGAAAACAGCGTGGGGGAAAAGTAAAGCAAAAATTGGCACGCGTTCTGCGGCAATCCAGTAACGCTGGTCTTCATCTACTGCAACCGTGGCCCGTCGCTGTCGGACAAGGTTGTCGAAAAACCATCGCCATTTAGCAATGTTGTTGAATCCCGGGGTAATTGTCTCAAGTCTGTCAACCGGCAGTGCGATCAGCGTGTGCAACACATCATGCAGTTCGTCTTCATCCCGAACATCGGGCCAAGCCTCTTCCCGTACCTGTACAATCGCCGCCGGGTCAAGTTTTCCAACTTCCTCCAGCACCGATTGCGGCAGAATACGCCGCATTTCCACTGCCCGCGCACGCCGCTCTTCCAGAGGCGCATCGTCGAGATACGCATACGGGTTGGCATTGAGAATTTCATGGGAAAACTGAGAAGGGACCGGAGTATCTACTGCCAGAACACGGATTCTGCCATCTTCGATTCTGCGTAGTATGTCTTTCAAACCTTCCAGATCCATGGCCTCGCTGAGGACGTCCTTCATCACCTCTTTCACCAGCGGGTGATCCGGTATTTGAATGTCGCCAACGATATTTTCCTGGCATGCGGCAACATCGGGAAACACTGATGCCAGCAGATCATCCGAGCGTATGCGCTGAATCTGCGGAGGAACCTTCTTGCCGCCCTGGAACCGCAGCAGCGCCAACGCACGGTTTGCATCCCATCGCCAGCGCGTGCCAAAAATCGGCGAAGCTAACGCAGCTTGCTCCAGAATCGGCTGGACCGTTTCGGCATTTAGAAAGTGAAAAACATCAGCCAGTGGAAAGCTGTGCTGCTCTGCCAGAGCGATGTTGAGACCATTGTCAGTCGCTGCGGCCTGAAGTTCGAAATTGAAGCTGCGGCAGAAACGCTTGCGCAGTGCCAAACCCCAGGCCTTGTTGACGCGTCCACCAAACGGGGCGTGAATGACCAATTGCATTCCGCCACCCTCATCGAAGAACCTTTCGGCAATGATCGTGTCCTGGGTTGGCACGGCACCCAACACGGCGCGGCCCTGCAGAATGTACTCGATCATCTGCTCGGCACCGGAATCATCAACTCCGCATTCTTCTTTCAACCACGTGATGGTCTCTGCGACTTGCAGCTGGGCCGGCGAAAATCCGACGGGAACGATGTTCTCCAACCGACCGCTGGTTTCCCGTCGCAAATCAGCCACATAACAGGAAAGCTCTTCGGTCCGGGCCGGAGCTTCCCCCAGCCAGAAAGGAACCGTTGGAGGGGCGCCGTGCGCATCTTCTACCAGGACGCGACCGGACTTCCCTTCCACCCGCCGGATGCGCCAGGATGTATTGCCAAGCAGAACGATATCGCCGGCGTTGCTTTCCACCGCAAAATCTTCATCGAGCGTACCAACCGTAATTCCCTCTGGCTCCGCAACCATGGTAAACAGAGCCGTTTCGGGGATCGCTCCGCCGCTGGTGATAGCCGCCAAGCGGCTTCCGCGCCGCGCCCTTAACCTTCGGTTAACGCGATCACGGTGCAAGTACGTGCCGTACCGACCTCGCCGCGCCGCAATGCCCTCAGAAAGCATCTCCAGAATTGCATCGTAGGTTTCGCGTGAGAGATTTCGGTAAGGATATGCCCTCTTCACCAGCCGGAACAACTCGTCCTCATCCCAGCCTCCACTCTCTCGTGAATGCGTGGAGACGGCCGCTCCCAGCTGTCCCGTTGAGGGTGGCTCGACGGCCGTTTGGGTCTCCGCTGCGCACGCCGCGACAATCTGTTGAGCAAGAATATCCAGCGGACTTTCCGGAATCATGATTCGATCCAAGTCACCCTTTCGGATGGCACGGACCAGCGCTGCACATTCTTGAAGCTCATCGCGCGTAGTCGCGAAAAATCGGCCTTTGGGAGTTGCGCCGCGCCAATGCCCCGACCGCCCTACTCGCTGCAGTGCCACTGCAATTGCGCGCGGAGAACTGATCTGGATCACAAGATCGACAGTTCCGACATCAATGCCCAACTCTAGCGATGCCGTCGCGACCAGCGCTCTAATTTGACCTTCCTTGAGTTTTCGTTCCGCATTAAGGCGCAGTTTGCGGGACAGGCTTCCGTGGTGGGCCGCGACATTGTCCGGCCCCAACTTTTCGGCGAGATGATGCGCCACCCGTTCAGCCAGCCGTCGCGTGTTAACGAAAAGCAGTGTTGACCGGTGCTGCTGGACCAGTTGAGCGATACGGTCGTAAATCTCGTCCCACATTTCATTGGTTGCTATAGGCCCGAGCAGACTGCCAGGAACCTCAATCGCAAGATCCAGTTTTCGCTTGTGACCAATGTTGACAATCACCGGCGCCGGCCGGCCGTTTCCGGTGAGAAAGTGGGCTATCTCTTCGATTGGTTTCTGCGTTGCCGATAAGCCAATGCGGGTGGGTGGACGCTTCGCGAGCGCTTCCAGCCGCTCAAGAGACAGGGTGAGATGCGCGCCACGCTTGTCATCGGCTACCGCATGGATCTCATCAACGATCGCCGTTTCCACATCTCGAAGAATCGCGCGGCTTCGCTCGGCTGTAAGCAGGATGTAGAGCGACTCGGGGGTGGTCACGAGAATATGCGGAGGATACTTCAGCATGGCGCGCCGCTCATGCATCAACGTATCGCCAGTGCGGACCGCGGTGCGAATCTGCGGCATCAGTAGGCCGCGTTCGCCAGCCATTTGGAAAATCTCGCCCAGCGGGATTTCGAGGTTCTTCTGAATGTCATTGCCCAATGCCTTCAACGGCGAGATGTAGAGAACTTCTGTGCGGTCCTGAAGATCGCCGTCGAGCGCTTTTCGCACCAGCCGATCGATGCAGGCGAGGAATGCAGCCAGCGTCTTGCCGGAACCAGTGGGCGCCGAGATCAGCGTTGTGTGGCCAGCGAGAATGTGCGGCCACCCCTGCTCTTGCGGCTCGGTGGGCGTGCCAAACTTCTGGACAAACCAGTCCCTGACCAGAGGATGCGCCCATTCAAGAGAGGAAGGGAGAAAAGGCATTGAGAGCTATTGTAATGGGGTCCTCGCATTTTCGCAAAATATTCGCCTGGCGCGGTGGTGTCCTATTTCAGCAAAATAGGACACTACCCCCGGCGCGTTCAGGTTGAGTTGAAATTTGGACGCGCTGGACCACCGGTGAACAGCACCCTAGCCATCAATGTGCTGGCGCCGCGCGGCGATGGCCATAATCAGGTGCTAGAATCGCCTGCCATGCCCAAAACGCGATCCGCTAAAGCCCGCGCCAAGAAAATAAGGCTTCTTCTATTCGACGTAGACGGAGTGATGACCGATGGGAAAATCTTTATTTTCCCGGCACCGGCGAGATCGGAGCAATCAATGCCGGCTCCAGCGGCCAACTACGCCGACATGGGCGGATTCGGCCTGCGCAGCCAAACCATGATTGAGGCTAAAGGTTTTCACGCTCACGATGGTGCGGCCATCTCTTTGGCACGCCTCGGAGGAATCAAAACCGGACTGATCACAAAGCGGATTTCCGAGACCGTTGCCGTGCGGGCCCGCGACCTAAAGCTGGAGCATGTTTATCAAGGCATCCAGGACAAGTTAAGCGTTTTCGAGGACATTCTCCGGCAGGAAGGAATGGATTCGGACGAAGCAGGATACGTGGGGGACGATGTCATCGACCTGCCCGTGATGCGCAACTGCGGATTCGCGGTCGCTGTCGCAAACGCTCGTGATGAAGTTAAGAAAGAAGCGGATTATGTAACGCGGCACAACGGCGGCGATGGGGCATTGCGCGATGCCATCGAGTACATCCTACGGGCACAAGGGAAATGGCAACGCGCGGTGAGCGAGTACATCTGCGAGCGAAGCCCAAAAGCCCGCCGCTAGTAGTCAGCAGTTAGCATTCGGACGCTCAGCCAACGCTCAGGCACCAAATGCCAGGTGCTAAATGCCAAAGGGTAATAAAAAACCCATCGGCTGCCTGCTTGGGGCGTGCTCGGGTCGACAACCGATGGGCTACCGTTTCTCCTTACTCACCCTGTGTTTTCAGGAGCATTTGTAATCATTGAACCCGAAAGCCAGGTAAAGTTGCGCGACGATTTTGTAAATCTTTGTAATACCTTGGAGGAACGAGGCTTATTCCGGTATTGCTGGGGGGCGGGCGGCCATGAGCTGGGTAAAACGGGCATCACTCCGCAAGTGCTCGAATTCCGGATCCTTATAGACGTCATTAATCCCCTTGTATCCTTCCTCCATGGCGCGTTTCAAATACTCCAGCGAGCGATCGCTATCTCCTTGTTTGGCAAAGAGCTTAGCTAAGACGTATTCGAAGTGGGCGCGGTCCTCGGGTGAGGCCATTTGGGCCGCAATGCCGGTGTGCGACGTGCGCTCGAAAACGTCGGGATCCAGCCGAACCGCTTCGCTGTAAGCGCTGCTGGCTTTTTCGAACTCTTTTTTCGAAAAGTACGCGGCACCCAGATTGCTGTAGTACGAGGCGGAATCAGGCCGGATTTTGAGTGCTGTTTCGTACTGCTTGACGGCGTTGGGGTACTTCTTTTGCAAGTAAAAGATCACGCCCAGATTGTTGTGAGCGTCCGCGAAGTTATGATCGAAGTGGATGGCACGTTCAAAGTTTTTTCTCGCGTCTTTGTAGCGCAAAAGCAAGAGTTCGGTGATGCCCCGCTTGTTCCATATCTCGGCGTTTTTCGAATCTTTCTGCTGTGCGGCGATGTAGTAGTCCAAGGCGTCGAGATATGCCTTTTCGGCTCGAAGCTCGTCGCCGCGCCGCTCCAGTTCTTCAGTAGAACTGTTGGGCGAGGGTGGCTCCGACCGCCGCACTGGCGGTGGAACGACTTGAACCAGCTCTGGATTGGATTGACCTTCGAGAAAAGGCACGGCGAGGAACAGAAAAACCAGCAACGGTAAGAAGCAGCGGCGGGACATCAGTTCATCTCCCACAAAGGGGAACCACCCTTCGCCATTACACTCCGCATCCTGGGCTTTCAGTGAGAACTGTCCGCACCATCCGCCGGAGTCTTGGGTGGAGGGTTAGACGACTTATCGTCTTTAAAGATACCCGCAATTTTGCCCAAAATGCCTTTTTTCTTCTTGGAATCATCACTCCCCACATCTTGTCCGCCGTTCGCCTGCGAATCACCAGGAGTGAGACCGGCGTTCGGCGTAGCTGGCGGCAGCGGCTTTTCGTTTCCCAAGCCGAAGATGCGTGAGAAAAATCCCTTAATGCCTCTACTCTGATCGCAAGTGGTTGTCGGTTCTGTGCCGATGATAAAAGCGGCGGTGTAGGTTTCCGGGCAGGCAGGAGTAGCCAGAAGGTTGGTTGCCTTGTCGAGCTGAACATCAACCACACCCGTCGGCTGAGAAAAGGGCCGCATGTCTGCATACTCCGGAATCTCAGCTGCCTTCTTCATGAATTCCGCCCAAATCGGCGCCGCAGTTTGTGCTCCGCTCAGGCGAAGATCACTGTAATCGTCGAATCCGACCCATACAACGCAAAGCAGATTACTGGTATATCCGGCGAACCAGCCATCATGCGAGCTTCCCGTTTTGCCTGCCGCTGGACCCTGAAATCCGCGTCCGCGAACTGCCGAAAACGCCAGGCCATTATTGATGACGCCTTGCATCATGTCAGTCATTACGTAGGCCACACGGTCGTCAAGTACCTGGCGGCGTTCCGGCCTTAGTTCGGTGACCATGTCACCCTCGGCATTGCGAACTGAATTCACCAACACAGGCGAGACCCGGAGGCCGGAATTGGCGAATACGGTATACGCGGCAGCCATCTCCAGGGGCGTGGCATCGTAGGCTCCCAGCGCCATCGCCGGCGTGGGCTTCACGGATGTGATCCCTGCAGCTTTTGCCAAATCCGCAACTTTGTCGTAACCCACTTCCTGAGCCAGCTGCACCGTGGCATTGTTCAGCGACATAGCCAGCGCATAACGCGCCGTCACCTCGCCGTGGTATTCCTCCTTGTAATTACGAGGCTCATAAATCTGGTCGCCGTAGGCAAAGGTACTCGGCTGGTCTTCTACCATCGAAGCGGGCGTGAACACAGGGTTGGCCCCTGTTACGGCCGTGTTGATGGCTGCGGCATAAACGAAGGGCTTGAAAATGGACCCCGTGGGCCGTTTGGCAACCGCGTGGTCTAACTGGCTGAATCCGTAATTGCGTCCGCCGACCAGAGCCAACACTTCGCCCGAGTGGGGATCCATAGCCACCAGCGCGACCTGGGCCTGAGGACCGGGTTCAATTTTGGTCTCGTATTTATTTTTTCCAACTTTGATACGTTTGGTACGGCGGTTGTTGACCTGCTCGTCAACCAGCTTCATCCCGGCTTCAACTGCCTGAGCTGCAGACCTCTGGAGATCGGGGTCCAGCGTGGTGTAGATGCGATAAGACTGCTCGTTCAATTCGCGCTCGCTGAACTTGCCAATCAGTGTGTCACGAACCAGATCAACAAAGTATGGGGCATCGCTGGCCTCCACATTCGGAGGTGCAAGCTTCAGTGGGGTAGCTTTGGCCTTGTCCGCTTCAGCGCGAGTGATCGCGTGGGTTTCAACCATGCTGTCCAGCACCACGTTGCGCCGCTCCAGCGCACGTTCGGGGTGACGATAAGGAGACAGATAGCTCGGACGCTGGATGATGCCTGCCAGTAAGGCTGCTTCCGGAAGGGAGATGTCCTTGAGATCCTTATCGAAGTAAGCCCGTGAAGCCTGGGCAAATCCGCTGATGGTAAACGATCCCCGTTGCCCAAGGTCAACCCAGTTGGCGTAGAACTCGAAGATTTGTTGTTTAGTGAACTTCTGTTCCATTTCCTCTGCGATCAGCATTTCGGTCAGCTTGCGCCGAATCGTTTTCTGGGGACTCAGGAAGAAGCCACGCGAAAGCTGCATGGTTAAGGTAGAGCCACCTTGCTCATGGCGCTCGTGCCAGAAATCGATCCAAGCGGCTTCCGCCATGCGCGCAAAGTTCACGCCACTATGCTGGAAAAAGCGACGGTCTTCGATGGCCAATACCGCATCTATCATCACCTTGGGGATCTGATCGTATTTCACGACCTGGCGCTTGGCGCGTTGCTCAACGTCAAAGGCGGTAACGATCTGAGGCTCGAGTTCATAAGCCTGCAAAGGCCCAGCCTTGCCGCTGATGCTGGTTACGGTTCCGTCTTGAATGCGAATTGTGGCGGCTTCAGGACTGTGATAAGACTGGGGTCCGGGCTTGATCTCGATCCCTCCACCTAGAAGCCGAAAACTTCCCAGCAGAGAACTGCTGTCAGTTGTGTACCCCGCACGCTGCAGTTGTGCGGCGATATCGCGGGCATTGATGTTCTCACCAACTGCGATGGACCCAGGTCTGGCATAAATTTTGGCCGAACTGCTGAAGACCTGTCCGCGAAAGCGCTGCTCGATAATGCGATCGTACTTGATGTAGTAGTAAGAAAACCATGTGCTCACACCTATCCCGACAACAATGAAGACAAATAGTGCAACGCGAACGACCGGATCGCGAGCAACAGCTTCATTCCCAGCTTTCGCGCGCGATTTTCTCGGGATCTTTATCTTAATAGCCACGTTGATTTAGCGAAGCTGGGCGAGCAATCGCATCCCAACCTTCCCAGTAAGATGGCGAAACACAGGAAGGCGTTTTCCTCATGCAAACTTCGGAATAATTGCGCGCCTGCCCTCAATTTTGCGGGATCTGCACCTTCGCCACCATTTTAAATCAACGTGGAACTGCGCTGGACTAAAAGGGGCTCTTGTTTTCGGTTGACGGATCGAAGTGCAAATCCATTGGATAGCCAGGCAGATCGACATGCACAGTGTAAGGAGCCTCGATGGTTAATGAGCCAGTCCCGAGATTACCGCGGCGCTGCACCTTGATCTGGTTCTTGTTAAGAGGAATATCGAGGTCCTGCGCCCTTTTCAAAATAGTCTGCTGGATGTCGGCCTCTGGCTTTGTGGTGTAGGTCTGCAGCGTGGCCTCAGTCTTGATCACGTCCTGGAATTCATAGTTGGCGTAATAGACCGGGATCAGGGCAGCCCCCACGTAGATTGCGGCCACAATCACAAGAAGGCCGAAAGCCAGTTTCACGACACCCATCGTCCACTCCCAATTCTCTGCTGCGCGTGCTCACAACGCAGGCCGCAAAGCGCTGAAATATTCCGTTATTGCGGCGATGCTAACATCGTGCACTTCGCGAGTCGAGCGATGAACGACTTCGACAGTACCTTCAGTAACCTTCTTTCCGACCGTGACACGAAAGGGAATGCCCACTAGGTCAGCGTCTTTGAACTTTACACCTGGCCGTTCGTCCCTGTCGTCTAGTAACACGTCAAAACCCGCGGATGCCAGCTTACGAGTGATCTCCACGGCGGTGTTTAGCAGCTTCTCATCGGAGGCATTGGTTGGGGTTACGATAATTTCGAAAGGCGCGATCTGCGGCGGCAGCCAGAAGCCATTTTCGTCATTATTCTGCTCGACGGCAGCGGTCAGAATACGCTCGATGCCGATTCCATAACTCCCCATGATAGGCGTCGTCTCTTTGCCATTGCGGTCGAGCACGCGGGCGCCCATAGATTCCGAATACTTGTAACCAAGTTTGAAAATGTGCCCGATTTCGACGGCGGTATCGATACTCAAAGGACTGCCGCAATTCGGGCATCCTTCTCCAGCTTCTGCATTACGGATATCCGCGGTGACCGTGTACTGGAAATCCCGCCCCGGGGTCACATTCTTGAAGTGATAGTCAAGTTTGTTGGCGCCACAAATCATGTTGTTGCGGCCTTGTAACACTTGATCCATCACCACAGCGACACTGTCGTTTGCACCGGCAAGCTCCTTGGAAAGAGTGGCTCGCACCTGAAGTCCTACTGGACCTATAAATCCGCCCGGTCCTCGGAAATATCTTTCCAGCTCCTCCGGATGCATAGGCCGCAGCTCGGCAGCGCCCAGCAAAGTGAGCAGCTTGGTCTCATTGACGGTGTGATCTCCACGAAGAAAGACGGCAACCGGTACCTCGGCGGCGCGGGTCCCCTCGGCAGGGGCTTTCCTCGCCATATACGCCACAGCCTTGATGTCCTGCCGCGGAGAAACCTTTAGAAACTCGGCCACGTCGGCGATCGCACCCTTGCCGGGTGTGTGAACCAGAATCGGTTTCCCGTCTCCTTCAGGCGGCAAATCTTCTACGGGCGCAAGCTTCGAGGTCGCTTTTTCAAGATTGGCCGCGTAATTGCAGTTCTCGCACCTTACAACCTGGTCTTCCCCGGCCGACGTAGGGACAGCAAATTCATGCGACTCCGTTCCACCCATCGCGCCGGAATGTGCTTCCACCACGACGTACTTCAGCCCACAGCGATCGAAAATTCGACAGTATACGTCGTAATGTTTCTTGTAGGAGGCATCCAGTCCGGCTGCATCCATGTCGAACGAATACGAGTCCTTCATCAGGAATTGCCGCACCCGCAGCAGTCCGGACCTGGGACGCGGCTCATCGCGAAATTTCGGAGCAATCTGGTACCAGATTTGCGGCAATTGCTTATAGCTTCGCAGTTCCTTGCGGGCAATCTCGGTCATTACCTCCTCTCCAGTGAAGCCGAGGGCGAGGTCTGCATCCTTCCGGTCTTTCAGGCGGAAAAGATTGTCGCCCATCACCGACCAGCGGCCGCTTGCTTCCCACAGTTCCCGCGGATGCAACGCTGGCAAATAAAATTCTTGCCCGATTTTGTCCATTTCCTGGCGCACGATGCCGATGATTTTGTCGAACGACCGCTGGCCCAAGAAGAGATACGAATAGATTCCAGCGGCGAGCTGGCGGATGTAGCCCGCCCGCACCAGGAACTTGTGGCTGGCGACCTCGGCATCAGCCGGCACCTCACGGAGCGTGGGAATGAACAGTTCAGACCAGCGATACATGTCTTTTCCCGCGGAGTATGTGGATTTCTGATTGTAAATGATCGCGATGCAGACGCGTGGGACCGTCGCTAACGGATCGCTCCGTGGGCACTGTTCCCGAAATCACCAGACCAGCAGGTTTGGTCGAGGCTGGGCACTGTTGGCAACGGCAAAGAAAGCTGCCTGTCGGCAGGTCAATGAATGTAATCGCGACTTTGCATAGACAATCGCATGGCAACGTACACTATGGTCGAAAATCCTCCAGAAGAAAGGAAGATTCAATGCGCGTGCTTGGTTATACGTGGGCGGGGGTGCGGACCTCCGACCTGAAATCAACGGCGCGTTTCTTTGCCGAAGATTTGGGTTTGTCTCTCACTTATGAGGGAAAGGGTCAGGTCCAGTTTGAGATGCCATCAGGACAATTGTTCGAGGTCTTCGATTCGGAGAGTCGTTACTATCGACTTCACGCTTGCCCGGTTCTGGCTTTCCAAGTGGAGGACGTGAGACGGGCAAGAATGGAGTTGGCGTCACGGGGCATAAAGTTCGAGACAGATGTCGAAGGCGATGAGTCAGAGGCTTGGACGTATTTTCGCGGCCCTGATGGCTTCTTGTACGAGCTTTGGCAAACAACTCGACCTTTGAATGCGCTGCCGAAAGGTCAATGAGTTCTATAAAAAGGGATGTCAAGAAAAAACTTCCGCCTCGGCCGGAGAGCGAGATTGTTTCTCGAGATCCAGCCCACTGTGGTTCGTGCTTCCCTGGAGAAGTTCCGCTTGAGG
>Ga0187781_10000783_pt1 | contig 23194 bp, 25 predicted proteins | sample 0715_SJ02_MP02_2_FD_132447 | JGI IMG/M metagenome (GOLD analysis project Ga0187781, IMG submission 132447) | Tropical peat soil microbial communities from peatlands in Department of Meta, Colombia - 0715_SJ02_MP02_20_MG | ecosystem: Environmental > Terrestrial > Soil > Wetlands > Peat | place... | reverse complement strand
GTGTCGGATGCCAAGTTGATGATGCGGCCCCAGCCTCGCTGGCGCATGCCGCCGGCGAAAGCCTTGGCCATCAGAAACATCGAATCGAGGTTGACCGATAGAACCCGCCGCCAGTCCTCGAAGGTGATCTCATCGAAGCTCTGCATCGGATAGATGCCGGCATTGTTGACCAGGATGTCGCAGCGCCCGCCGCCATTCTCGACCGCTTCCTTTAGCTTGGCGACGCTTGCCGGATCGCTGATGTCGCATTGAACAGCCGTGGCGCTGCCGCCGGCGGCCCTGATCCGCTGCAGCGTATCGTCGGCCTTGGCGCGGTCGGCGACGACGATCTGCGCCCCCTCCTCGGCCAAGCGCAAGGCCGAGGCCTGCCCGATGCCCGAGGCCGCGCCCGAAATCACGGCCGTCTTTCCTTGGTGTTTCTTGCTCATCCCTCGAAATCTCCATTTTCTCGCGGGCGATTGTTCGCATGAAGGCGCGCGCTGGTGAAGTCTTCGATGCGAGGAGGGGGCCTCCCCACCGCCATGCATTCACCGGTTCGTCGATGAAGGAGCGCACCTTCCGCCAGCACGGCGCGCGCAGGAAAAGCGTTTGCCGGCTGGCGCATTTTTCTGTTGAATCGGATCGTGGAAAATACCGGTTCAGCAGGAAGGGAACGGCGCGTGACCAGCGGCAAGGACGACGAGGAATTCTTCCGTCAGCGGGGCTTCGGCATCAAGATGGGCTTCGGGGAACGGCCGGCGCTGATCGTGATCGACATGATCAAGGGCTTTACCGATTCCAACATGCCGCTTGGCGCCAATCTCGATACGCAGATCGCAGCGCAAACGCCGCTGGTCGAGGTGGCGCACGAGCGCGGCATTCCGGTGATCTTCTCGACCGTGATCTACGAGGAAGAGGACGTCAAGGACGCCGGCGTCTGGGCGCTCAAGCAGAGCGGTTCGCGCACGCTGACCGCCGGTTCCGAGGCGGTCAAGGTCGATCCGCGGCTGCCGATGAAGCCGAAGGACATTCTGCTCGCCAAGAAATACGCCTCCTGCTTCTTCGGCACAGACCTCGTGCCGCGCCTCAACGCCCGGCGCATCGATACGCTGATCATCACCGGCTGCACCACCTCGGGCTGCGTGCGCGCCACCGCCGTCGATGCCGTGCAGAACGGTTTCCGTCCGATGGTGGTGCGCGAGGCGGTCGGCGACCGGTCGGTCGCGGCCCACGACCAGAGCCTGTTCGACCTGAACGCCAAATATGCCGACGTCGTCTCGGTCGATGAAACGCTGCAATATTTGAAAACGGTCGGCCATAACCAACCGGCAGGCTAGTCTGGCGTCGCTGGCCGGCCGGCGGCCCCCGGCATCCGCCCTGCCGCCTGCCGGTCACTCCTTCTTGCCGACGAAGCTGCAGCCGCCCTGGTCGAGCGGGCGCCAAGCTTCCTCGGCCGGAATGGCCTTGACCAGTTTGTAATAGTCCCACTTCCCCTTGCTTTCGTCCGGCTTCTTCACCTGCCACAGATACATCGGGTGAAGGTGCCGCCCGTCCTCGCGGACGCGCCCGGCGCCAAAGGTCGGGTCTTTGGTCGGCAGTTCCTTCATCTTGGCGACGACTTTGACGCCGTCGGTGGTCTGCGCCGCGTCGACCGCCTTGAGATAGTGCAGCATGCCGCCGTAATTGCCGGCGTGGTTCATGGTCGGAAAAAGCCGCCCATTCATCCGCTCGACGAACCGCTTGGTCCAGGCGCGGGTCTCGTCATTCATGTCCCAGTAGAAGGACTCGGTGAATTGCAGGCCCTGGGCGACGCCGAGCCCGAGCGAATTGATGTCGGTGATGAACACCAGAAGACCGGCCAGGCGCTGGCCGCCCTTGACGAGGCCGAACTCGGACGCTTGTTTGATCGAATTGATGGTATCGCCGCCGGCATTGGCGAGCCCGATCACCTTGGCCTTCGAGCTCTGCGCCTGCAGCAGGTAGGAGGAAAAGTCCGGGGTGTTCAAGGGTGCGCGCACAGCGCCCAGCACCTTGCCGCCCATCGCAGTGACGACGGCCGCGGTCTGCGCCTCGAGATCGTGGCCGAACGCATAGTCGGCGGTGATGAAGAACCAGGTGTCGCCGCCGGTCGAAACAATGGCGCGGCCGGTGCCGTTGGCCAGCGCGAAATTGTCGAATGTCCAATGCACCGTATTCGGGCTGCAATGGTCGCCGGTCAGCCGCGCAGTGCCGGCCGAGCCGTTGACCATCACCTTGTTGAGCTGCCGCGTCAGTTCGCTGACCGCGAGCGCCACCGAGGAGTTCGGCACGTCGAGGATCATGTCGACCCGCTCGCGCTCCATCCATTGCCGCGCGATATTGGCGCCGATGTCGGGCTTGTTCTGATGATCGGCGAAGGTGATCTCGATCTTGAGCTTCGAGTTCGGGTTCGCCTCCATATAGTCTTGCGCCGCCATCTGGGCGGCGATGACCGAGCCTTGACCGGTGGCATCGGCATAGAGGCTTGATTGATCGTTGAGCACGCCGACCTTGACGCGACCGTCGAAGGTGGCTTCCTGGCCGAAGGCTACCGACGACACGGCGAGAAGCCCGGCGGTGAGCCAGGCAGTCAGCAACTGGCACATGCAGTCCTCCCTGCGTAGACTTTTTATAGTGGCTGACCTTATCGCAATTTGGACGTGCGGATGAAGCAAATCCGCCATCGCGCGCGTGAGCGGCGGCGCGCTGGCGGCGGTACCGTCGATGCCGCTATGTCTGTTATGAAGCTTTCCGGTTTGGATTGCGCGCGGGGGGCAAAGAAACGAGATGAAATCCCTGTTCATCGACTGTAACGATCAACTGGCGCCGGTCTGGCAACGGGTCGTGCGCGGCGACGATCCGCCGATCGACGTCAATGGCACGGCCTTTACGCCCGCCGAGCTACCGCGCCTGCTGCAGGGTTACGACATCTGCATCGACGATCACTCCTACCTGCCGACGGCGCTGGCCGCGCAATGCGACGCGCTCAAGCACGTGGTGTTCCTCGGCACCGGCGCCGCGAGCTACATGAATGTCGAGGAACTTGCGGCGCACGGCATTCGCGTCCACACCATCAAGGGCTATGGCGATACCGCCGTCGCCGAACATGCGATCGCGCTGATGCTGGCCTGCTGCCGCGACGTCGCCCGCATGGATCGGGAGATCCGTTCCGGAATCTGGATCACGCGCGAAGGCATGCAGCTCGCCGGCAAGACGCTCGGCGTCATCGGGCTCGGCGGCATCGGCCGCGAAGTCGTGCGCATCGGCCGCGGGCTCGGCATGCAGGTGCTGGCATGGAACCGCACGGCGCGGCCCGGCGAAGCTCTGGTCGGGCTCGAGGAAGTGCTTGAACGCTCCGACGTGATCTCGCTGCATCTGGTGCTCAACGACGAGACCCGCGGCTTTCTCGGGCCGGCGCAAGTGGCGCGCATGAAGCCCGGCGTGGTTCTGATCAACACCGCACGCGCCGCCCTGGTCGACGAAACGGCGCTGATCGACGCCTTGCGCAGCGGCCGTATCGGCCACGCCGGCCTCGATGTTTTCTACGCCGAGCCGCTCGCCCGCGATCACCCGCTCGCGGCGATGCAGAACGTCACGCTCACCGCCCATGCCGGCTTTCGCACTCTAGAAGCTTCGATGACTCTGTTGCGACGCGCGATCGACATCGTGAGAGGTATCGCCGGCCAGGCCTCCCTCCCCGAGCATGCCGGCGCCGGCTCGGTTTGACGAAAGCTTGTATTGCGTGATCGCTCCGGCCCTGCTCGGCCGCCAAAGTCGAATTTGGCCCGGCGTGCAAAAAATCGAGGCGTAGACTAGGGTTGTTGAAACCCCGACTTCTCGAACCTTAGAGCCCGGCCTCGATCTGCCAAAGGCGCCAATCAATCACGGCGGTCACGAAACTGACCTAAAGGTGACACCCGGGAACATCCTGCTTACAAGCGCCTTGATCCGGCATTAGCTCATTAGCGGCGACGATAAACCTGAGGAGGCAATGCAATGTCCGGCAAATCATCGTTCAAAGCCGCACGTGTTGTCTGCGCCGGCTTTTTGCTCGCGGCGATCGCTGCGTGGCTGAGCGCGCCATCGGCTGCGGCGGCAACGCACAAGCGCGCTGCGCCGATCGTGCATCACGCTCGTCACGCTTACGCGCCCTATTACGGGCCTCAGTTCGCGCACCGTGCGACGCTGCCTTATGGTCCGGAGTACGGCTTCCTTTCTCATGTACCCGCGAATGCGATCAGGATGCCAGGTTATACCTTCGTGCCGGGCGTCGGCATTCTCGGCGCGTCCTGCGACCTCCCGACCAGCGCCTGCACGAACGAATATCGGGATGTCAGGTAGAACTCGATTCAGATTGTCTGGTCGACCGTTCGTGGCTGGACGGGGTTTGCGCGCAGCATCGACCGTGCACAATCGCCGCGCGCAGCGCTGGTCCGCTTGCATATCTCAAGCAAACATGGTCTGAAACTGGCAGCGGGCACATCCGACCAACACCGATGAAGTGTCAAATTTTTAACACGCTTGCGTCTTAATAGGATTAGTCGCGCTGCTTCGGCCTGGTGTGCTGTGGAGGCCTTCTGAAAATGCGCGGATATTGTGCGTCTGTCATTGCATTCGCCGCCATCGTTCCTTCAATTGCGCTTGCCCGGTCCGATGACATCCCCAATCTCGACATGAGGCCGGTCTGCCGCGGCATCGCCAGTCAATCGGCGGACCCGGGCGTTGGGCAAGGTGGCCAAGCCGACACCTTTCAACGCTGCATGGAGAGCGAGCAAGAAGTTCGCGAGCAATTAAAGAAAGAATGGTCGGCTTTTTCCGCGGCGGATAAGCGACATTGCGTCGAATTGGCCAAGACAGGCGGCGAATCGAGCAACACCGAGCTGCTCACGTGCCTGGAAATGTCCCGCGATGTGCGAATTATGAGAGCGGCCGCCGCGGCCGACAGGACCAAACCATCGGCCGCCGCAGCCGACACCGCCAAACCGTCAGCTCCCGCAGGCGACACCACCAAACTGTCAGCTCCCGCGGAACCAAGTTCAAAACTGGCGACGAAGACAGGAGAGGATCAGACGAACACGGAGATCGAGCGCGCCAAGGCGGACGCTCAAGCCGCAAAGACATCCGAAGCGGCGGCGCAGCGTAAGCTCGCCGATGCAGAAGCTGCCCTCAAACGCGCTAAGGAAGAAATCGATCGAGCCAAGGCCGAGGCGGAACACGCGAAAGCGGACGCACAAGGTGCGAGGGATTCCGAAGCGGCCGCCAATCGCAAACTCGCTGACGCCGAAGCGGCTCGTGTGGCCGCCGAAAAAGCCTGCCGCAGCGGCGATACGGCGCCGTCGGGTCTTGGTTCGAGATTGCGACGGTGGCTGGGACGGCCTGCTCCAAATCCTTAAAGCATGGTCCGGAAAAAGCCTGCCGCCGGACTTGATCCGAGGGGCGGAGACCGGTTTTCCGAAAGGATCGGCCTCTACCAAAGCCTATTCGGCGCTTTTGACTTGTCATTCGCGCCCCGGTCGCCACGCTTCGATTCTGTACAGATCGGGGATCCCGAACACGTTCTTCAATGTGGCCATCAAACCGAACAATTTCCTCTCGTCTTCTTCGGCAAATGGTCGCCGTGTAAGCTTGGCATCCATGGCGCCTTGGAATGCGGCAACAGCCAGCGAATAGAACTCCGGGCTTTGAACGAAATGCTGACTGACGATCTGCTGTGTACGGCGACCGAGCTGATCGGCGGGAACGTCGCCGTTAAAGTAGGACTTGAAAAGCTCCATCATCAGCTGCCGCTTAAAGTGGTGCTGCCGGCGACGATGCGCCACGTAAACGCCCACCACGACTGCAGCGAGCACCACAGCCGAGACGATGAGAGGGATTGTGTCGGTGTCCATGGCCGTCGCCTCCGAATGCTGCCTTCCGCGCTCGCAATGACGCGCACGATCTGAAATCCGCCTCACATTGAACGATTTCGCGAACGTCCAACAAGTGCTCAATCGTTCAACAGGCGCTCAATCGTCGATCGACGTTGGGCCGCCCCGCCCGAAATGCCAACACGAGATCGGCGCATCAACAGACAAAGAAGGCGTTGCATTGGGGGACCAATGCAACGCGACCGGCGTAGCGCAGAGTACGGAGGCAGCAAGCGTAACGCCAAGCACGCTTAGCTTTTTCATCGTTTCCTTCCTGCCAGCGCTCAAGCAAGGCTAGTCCTCAAGCAGGATGGCGCCCAGTCAACTTTAAGGGATGGCGCGGCACGGAATGACGAACGCAATTCGCACCGCTGCAGATATTCTCGCCGTGAATTTTGTTGCCGCGAACAACTCACAAATCTGCCGTGCCTTATACTGCAACCCGCGCAGGCACTTGCCGGTGACACAAACGCTGCACTGTGTTAATGATAACACGCTTGTCCTGTTCTGGAGAGGGGGAAGGGAAGGCGGTGACCGAGGGCAGGCAATTCACGATAGTAACTGTAGCTGCTTTGATGGCGCTCGTATGCATGGCCGGCAAAGCGAGCGCCGCCCAGTGCGGCAGCACGGGCGCCGGTTTCGAGGCGTGGAAGGCGCAGTTCGCCACCGAAGCGCGCGCGAGGGGCGTCAGCGCCAACGCGATCGCAGCTCTGATGGCGACCAACTATTCGACGGCAACCATCGCAGCCGATCGCGGCCAACGAAGCTTCAGTTTGTCGCTCGATCAGTTTCTCGCCAAGCGCGGCGCGCCGACCATCGTCGCGCGCGGGCGCTCGCTCAAGCAATCGGATGCGGCGCTTTTCGCGTCGATCCAGCAACGCTACGGGGTGCCGCCGGGCCCGCTCTTGGCAATCTGGGGGATGGAGACCGGCTTCGGAAGAACGCGCGGCAATCAGCACGCTTTATCGGCGGTGGCGACGCTGGCCTATGATTGCCGCCGCACGGCCTATTTCACCGACCAGCTCTACGCGGCCTTGACGCTGATCGATCGCGGGACGCTTTCGCCATCGGCGCGCGGCTCCATGCACGGCGAGATCGGCCACACGCAGTTCCTGCCCAAGAACATCCTGAACTACGGCGTCGGCGGAAGTCTCGACGTCGCCGCCAATGCGCTTGCCTCGACGGCAAATTTTCTCAAGGCCCATGGCTGGCAGGCGGGCGCAGGATACCAGCCTGGCGAAACCAACTTCGTCGCCATCCAGGCCTGGAATGCGGCTCCGGTCTATCAACGGGCCATCGCGCTGATGGGTCAACAGATTGACCGATAAGCCGGCCGCGCGGCGGATTGAGTGGCGACGGCTGTTAGAGCATGATCCCGAAAAGCATGCCCTCGGGCTTTGACCCGATGGGTGGAAACCGGTTTTCGGACAAGATCATGCTCAAGACAAAGAATCTAGATGGCGGCAGCTCGTTGCGCAGGGCTCGATCTGCTCGCATCCCCGCCGGCAAGCGCAAGAAGATTCGGTTTCGCAAACACGGGTTATGATTCCGGCGGGCAGACCTGTGCGACGTGAAACGCTTTCGTTGTAACGAGCCATTTCCCGTCGACGCGATGAAATATCAGATGATCGATGAAGCGGGTTTGGCCAATCCTCACGCGCACTTTGGCGGTCGCCAAGCCGGGCACGGTTTGCTCGATACTGAGGATCTGCTGCTCTCGCGGAGATTTCATGGCCGCCGGCGACGGCCGGCCGCGCATCACGTCGCGGAATTCGGACGCGGACCATGCCGTGAGGTTTCCCTCGCGCATGCCGTGAATCAAACAAGCGCCGTGGAAGACCTCGGGGAATCGATTGTCGTCCGCGTCATACATAAGATCGAAATATCCATTGATCGCGGCCGCGATGGTTTGCATCTGTTCCATTGAAGTCTCCGTTGCCGGCGTTCTCGGCTGTGACAACAAGTGACCTATATACGGCTCGAGCGCTACCGCTCTGGTGTCATCTCATGGATGACTGAGAGGCATAAGGCTTGGACGAAACCCCTTGGACGAAAACCTTGGACGAAAGCTATGGACGAAAGCTATGGATGAAATTGACGGTCGACTGGTGAGTGGGCTCGTGGTCCTCGCCGCCGTTGCCGATACGCGCAGCTTCGGCAGAGCCGCCGCACGGCTGGGCATGACGCAATCCGGCGTCAGCAAAGCCATCGCCAAGCTTGAGTCTCGCCTCGAAGCCCGGCTTGTTCACCGCACGAGCCGCGCTGTCGAACTCACTGACGAAGGACGCGTGCTCTATGAACGGGTCGTCCATCACCTCGCGGGGATCGGCGAGGCGGCAGCGGAGACCTCGAAATCGCGGGAGGCTGTCCGCGGCAAGTTGCGGGTCAATGTCGATCCGCTGTTCTCCCGCATGGTTCTGTCTCCGAATCTGAGCGAATTCCTGCAAAAGAACCCGGGGATGGAGCTGCGCATTGAAACCAGGGATCGGATTGCGGATCTGGTCAGCGACGGCTTTGATCTGGCGGTTCGTTTCGGAGAGCCGGCGCGATCGGCACTGATCGCCCGCCGCGTTCTCAACGCACGGATCCTCACGGTCGCCTCGCCGATCTACATCGATCGTCACGGCAGACCGAAGCACCCGCAGGACCTGGCGAGCGACGCCCACCAATGCATCCTCGCGATCGATTCTGCGACAGGGCGCCCGTTCGAGTGGGAGTTCTGGCGAGGAAACGAATTCGTCTCGGTTGCCGTCAATGGGCGGTTAACCGTGACCGATTCCGGAACCAAGCTGGGCGCATGCCTCGCCGGTTTCGGTATCGCACAGGTCATCGACCTGGGGCTCCAGCAGCACTTCCAAAGCGGGGCTCTCATCAACCTGTTCCCCGACTGGTCGGACGAACGATTCCCGCTCTACGTCTATTATCCTTCGCGAAACCACGTGCCGGCGAAGGTAAGGCGGTTCATCGATTTCATCGTTGAGTCGCTCGGCATGGAGACCGGAACCGCGTCAACGTGCGAGCCGCCGGCCAGCAGTCACGCGATCGTCACACTCGAAGGCGCAGAGTCTGACTAGCGCGGCCGACGATTGCACGAGCAGCGTGGACTTAGTGGGGCACTGCTCCCATGGAAAGGAAAATTTCACGAACTCGGAAGAGGCAGACTGCGGACTGATGTATAACTGCCCGGTCTGCGAGACCCATCACGAAAACCATCTTGGTCCACAGGAGACGGCAATGTCGAACCATTTCACTGGATTAAGTCTCGGCCCACCATTGGGCGACCAGCGACTCGACCTCTGCGACCTTTACGCATTCCAGTCGCCCGCAGACAAGAATAGAACCGTGATCATTCTCAACGCGAACCCCAATGCGGACGCACTTCATCCCGACGCCATCTATCGCGTCAACATCGATACCGACGGCGATTACCTGACCGACGTCGCGTTCAGCTATGTGTTCTCGAAGCCGCAGAACGGCAAGCAGACCTTTGACGTATTCATGGCGACCGGCGCCGAGTCGCGCTCGCCCGAAGCGGTCGGGAGGAAGATCGTCGCCGACGCCGAGGTCTCCTTCAGCGCCAGGCCGAATATCGTCAAGTCGGGCCCCTACACTTTTTTCGCCGGCAGCCGCAGCGACGCGTTCTTTTTCGACTTCGACGGCATCAAGAACCTGTTCGATACCAGCGGCAAACGCAACTTCACCGAGCCGCATCTCGGCAGCAAGTCGCCATGGACCGGCGTGGATTCGAACACGGAAGCGAACGTGTTCTCGACCGCGGTCGAGATGCCGACGAGCGAGCTTAGTCCAAAGCCCGAGATCCACATCTGGGGGCGGTGCAGCGTCAGACGCGAGGGCAAGCTCCTTCACGTCGATCGCGCCGGCCATCCGAGCGTCAGCAGCTTCTTCAACACCGATGACACCAAGGAAGAGTACAACGCCAGCGAGCCGGTCAACGACCGCAAGCGGTGGCTCGAACAGTTCGTGCATCTGATGGGGCATACCGGCAACTACACGCGCGAGGAAGCAATTGCCGCGATCGACACGGAGCACACACTTCCCGACGTGCTCAGTTTTGATCCGTCGAAGCCGGCCGAGTATCCGAACGGCCGGGTCTTCACCGACGACGTGATCAATTACCGTCTCGCCTTCCTGACGAAAAACGAGTGTCCGCCCACGGGCCTCAAACCCCACACCGACGTGCTCACGGAATTCCCGTACTTGGGAACGCCGCATTCGAAAAAGTAGCGGAGCAGAACCGGCCCAGGTGACAGATCGCACCGAGACCCGGCGCCGGTTGTCGCGGAAGCTCGGGCAGCGCAGCGAAGGCTCGCTGCCTTCCGCGGCCCGGCGGGACCGCTCGGCGCCAAACCGATCCTTAGATCATGATCCAATTCAATCGAATCGGATCATGATCCAAGTTGTTCGTTTTGAGCATGATCTTGTGCGAAAACCGGTTTCTAGAACATCGGATAGGACGGATTGAGCGCGATCCCGAATTCGGCGCGGCCGAAATTTTCCGCCGGTACGTCCCAATTCATCACCACATGCGATGAGATGGCGTGCACGTCGCGCCAGCAGCGTTGCGCGGTGTTGTTGTCCATGAGCCCACTCGAGCCGCTGATCTTGATCAGCGCGTCCATGGCCTCGCGCAGCATCCGCATGGCGAAAGTGAAGTCGCGCCGCAACAGCGTGCGCGTCTCGATCGTCATGCCGGAATAATCCTTCCGCGCCGTGGCGAGCGCCCGCCGCGCCAAAAGCTCGGCGGCGTCGATCTGGGCGGCAATCTCGGCGACCTTAAGCTGCACCGGGACGTGCTGGGCGATGGCGAGCTGCGTGTAGGTAAGATAGCGCTCGCGCGTCCACTGCACGAAATCGCCATAGCCGCCGCGCGCCAGGCCGAGCGCCGGCCCGAGCAGCGCGTAGGAATGCACGGCGATGAAAGGGGTGCGGTAGATCGGGTTGTGATTGACCTTCGAGCCTGGCGAGCAGGCATCGCGCAGGGTCTGGAACGAAACGCTGCGATGCTCGGGCACGAACACATTGTCGGCGATGCAGGTAATCGAGCCGGACGCGCGCAGGCCGGCGCAATACCAGGTGTCGTCGGTTTTCAGCTGCGACACCGGCACCAGATAAAGCCGCATGTCCGGATGATCTTCGCCGGGACGAAACGCCAGGCCGCCGATCATGATCCAGTGTGAGTGCCGCAAGCCCGAGCACCAGGACCAGCGGCCGTCGAGGCGGTAACCGCCGGGCACGACGGTGACGGTGCCAGTCGGCGCCGCCGAGGTGGCGATGCAGGCGGCTTTGTTCTCGGTCCAAACGTCGTGCTGCGCCTCATCCGGAAACAGCGCCAGCATGCAGGCATGATCGGCCAGATAGTTCAGGCACCAGGCCGAGGATCCGCATGTCGACTTGCCGAGCTCGATGGCGATGTCGAACGCGACTTCGTGGTCGTGCTCGTAACCGCCCCAGCGCTTGGGCTGCAGCGTGTGAATGAGGCCGGCGGCGATATATTCCTCGACCGACTCGAGCGGGACCTGCCGGTCGCGCTCGGCCTTGAGCGCGCGCTCGCGCAACTTCGGCGCGAGCTTGCGGGCGCGGCCGACTAATTCCTCGGCGGCCGGCGCGACGCCCGGTGCGGCGGCCGGCCGCAATTCGGCAAGGCTCATGTTAATTCCTCCCTTTGACGCCACATTGCGCCAGGGTCACAATGGAATCAAGAAGCGGCGGCGCGGCTGCTGCTCAAGATCGACCGCGGCGGCAACATTATTGACCGACGCGGCGGCGCAAACGGGGGGGAATATGCGGCTCGGATTTTTCATGATGCCGGTGCATCCGCCGGCGCGTTCCTTCACTGAAACGATGGCCGAGGATGCGGAAAAGTCGCTGCTCGCCGACAAGCTCGGATTTAGCGAATTGTGGCTGGGCGAGCATTTCTCCGCGACCAGCGAGCCGATCCCCTCCCCGATGATGTTCATGGCCTCCCTTCTGCCGCGCACCAACAATTTGCGCTTCGGCACCGGCGTGGTCTGCATCCCCAACCACGACCCCATCGTCGTTGCCGCGGAAGCCGCGCAGTTCGATCATATGAGCCGCGGCCGCCTCATGCTCGGCGTCGGTCCCGGCGGGCTGTTTTCGGATTTTGAACTGTTCGCACAAACCGACCACGCCGTGCGCAACCGCAAGGTCGTCGAAGCGATCCGCATCATGCGGCAAATCTGGTCGCAGGATCCGCCCTACGACATCGCCGGCGAATTCTGGAATGTGCGGCTGAAAAATTTCATCCCCGAACTCGGCATCGGCTACATGCCCAAGCCTTATCAGAAAGGCGGCCCGCCGATTTCCATTTCGCTCGCGAGCCCGCACTCGTCGAGCGCGCGCACGGCGGCGCTGAACGACTGCGGCATCATCTCGGCGAATATCACCCCGACCTACTCGGTGGCGTCGCACTGGGCGATCTACAGCAAAACGTGCGCGGACGCCGGCAAGCGCGTCTCGGGCGACGATTGGCGCGTGGCGCGCAATCTCATGGTCGCACCAACCGATGCCGAAGCCCACGACCGCGTGTTCGGCGAGCAGGCCTCGAACCATTATTTGTTCGACTACGTGCGCACGGTTCTTCACGGCGTGGGGCAATTGGCCATCATGAAGCCGCGGGCGGATATGTCCGATGAAGAAGCGACGGTCGAGACGATCATCGACGGCTGCACGTTCTACGGCTCGCCCAAGACCATGCTCGACAAGCTCGTCGCGTTCCGCGAAGAGGTCGGGCCATTTGGCACTTTGCTGATGACCGGGGTCGACTGGCTCGGACCGAACGAGGCGTGGGAACGGCAGTCGATGCAGCTCATGGCCGAGGAGGTCATGCCGCGCTTGCGCCAGCACGCATTGTCGCAGGCGGCAGAGTGAACGAGCGTGCGGAGCAGCGATGGCTCGCCGGCAGCGCCGCGGTGCGCTTGCTGCAATGCAGCGATGCGAGAACGCGCCGCCAGACATGCAAGATTTGGCGCGAGACGCGTTGCAGCCTCCTCGATCCGCGCGAAACCCTGAAGTTCCTGCGCCAGCGCGCCGATCCACGGCCCGTGCGCCGGCTGCAGTTTTATGTAAATGCGCCTGCCGTCATTGTCATTTCGGCCGAAAATCGCCCCACGAGGCCACGAGAGTTTCATAATCACGTCGTGGCAACGCCATAGACGCCCCGCATCATCCGGCACTATCGGGATAGATCGGGGGTGTGTGTGGGAATGTCGCGGAGGATCGACGATGACCGTACAATTCTCATGCAATGCCCCTGAGCCCGTTGCCTACGACTTTCGCCGACCGAAATGCCCCCGCTGCGGCAGCATTCTGCTGATCGCCGAAGAATCCGCGTTCAACCTGAGAGGTCGCATCCGGCACGCCTGGGCGTGCGACGAATGTTCGTACGAGTTTGTGACCTCAATTCCCTTGTGGCCGCGTTAGCCCTTGCGGGCTATGGGCCGAGTGGTTGTCAGTCGGTTCCGCGTCTGTCTCCCACCGTGCCCGACGCGCCGCGTTTGTCGCGTAATGTAGCGTTGCGAGTGGCGTCGCGTATACCGCTCGGTGCAAGCCGCCGCTGTGCGGAACTGAAAGGGCCGCCGCGCGTTAATAGGGCGGCCCACTCGTGCTGTACGTTCGCGTAGTCGCGCTCGCAGTAGCGTTCGTCGAAGGCGCGAAAGTGAAGCGACCCGCCGGTCCCGCATATTTCGCGGCCGGCGGGTTCTTTTTTGGTGAAGCCCGCACCGCGGTTAGTCTAGGATACGCCTCGCGCCACGCGCTGCGGACTTTACCGCAACGAAGAAACATTCGGTTCACGATATCTTTGACATGTTTTGACATGCGCCGCCGAGCGCGCGCCACTCGCGTTCAGTGATCTCAACGGCGTCAAATCGATGAACGAAATCTTTCCGTTGGAACAAGCCCAAGCTGCTTATGACCGGATGATGAGCGGCAACGCTCGCTTCCGCGTCGTGCTCAATATGGGCGAGCAGTGAGCATCAATCGGTGAGACGGTCGCGCTTGGCCGCCCACTGCTCCGTGGTCGCGGCGGCAAAATCGGCGAAGCGCCCGGCGGCGATGGCGGTGCGCGCGCCGGCCATCAGATCCTGATAATAAAAAAGATTGACGATCGAGAGCAGCGTACCGCCGAGCGCCTCGCCGCTGCGGAACAGATGATGCAGATAGGCGCGGGAGAAATCGCGCGCCGCAGGGCAGCGGCTTTCCGGATCGAGCGGGCGCGGATCCTCGGCATGATGCGCGTTCTTGATGTTGATCGCCCCGTAGCGGGTAAATGCCAGCCCGTGGCGGCCGTTGCGCGTCGGCATCACGCAGTCGAACATGTCGACGCCGCGCGCGATCGATTCCAGAAGATCGGCCGGGGTGCCGACCCCCATCAGATAACGCGGCCGGTCGGCCGGCAGCGCCGGCGCGGTTTCGGAGACGATTTTCAGCATCACCTCCTGCGGCTCGCCGACGGCAAGACCGCCGATGGCGTAGCCGGGAAAGCCGATATCGACGAGCGCGCGCGCGCTTTGCAAGCGCAGCACCGGATCGTCGCCGCCTTGCACGATGCCGAACAAGCCGCGGCCGGGCGCCGCGCCCGCGAAGGCGCGCTTGCAGCGCTCGGCCCAGCGCAGCGACAGCTTCATGGCGCGCTCGATCTCGCTGCGCTCGGCCGGAAGCCGCACGCATTCGTCGAGCTGCATGACAATGTCGGAGCCGAGCAGATTCTGCACGTCGACGGCGCGCTCGGGCGAAAGCTCGATCGTCGCGCCGTCGACATGCGAGCGGAAGGTGACGCCGTTTTCGGAAATCTTCCGCAGCGGCGCGAGCGACATCACCTGAAAGCCGCCGGAATCCGTCAGGATGGGGAAAGGCCAGCGCATGAAGGCATGCAGCCCGCCGAGCGCGGCGATGCGTTCGGCCGATGGCCGCAGCATCAGATGATAGGTGTTGCCGAGCAAAATCTCGGCGCCCGAGGCGCGCACGTCGTCGTGGTGCACGCCCTTGATCGAAGCCTGCGTGCCGACCGGCATGAAAGCGGGCGTATGCACCACGCCGTGCGCCGTGGTGATCGCGCCCGTGCGCGCGGCGCCGTCGGTGGCCGTCAGGCGAAAGGAAAATGGTTCAGACATGCTCGCTACGATGCGCGAAATAAAAGACAGGCGTCGCCATAAGAGTAGAACCGGTAGCCGCTTTCGATCGCATGCGCATAAGCACGCTGCATCGTCTTAAGTCCACAAAAAGCGCAGACCAGCATGAACAAGGTCGAGCGCGGCAGATGAAAATTCGTCAGCATCACGTCGGCGGCGCGGAAGCGATAGCCCGGCGTGATGAACAAGGCGGTTTCGCCGGAAAACGCTGAGATCGCGCCGTCCTCGGCCACCGCGCTTTCCAGAAGCCGTAACGCGGTCGAGCCGACGGCCACGATGCGGCCACCGGCGCGACGCGCGGCGTTGAGCGCGGCGGCGGTCTCGGCACCGACAATCCCCCATTCCGGCTGCATGCGGTGGCCCGAGGTATCGTCGGCTTTCACCGGCAGAAAGGTGCCGGCGCCGACATGCAGCGTGACCTTGTGCAGCGCGATGCCGCGCGCGGCGAGCGCTTGCACGATCGCATCGGTGAAGTGCAGCCCGGCCGTGGGGGCTGCGACCGAGCCTTCCTCGCGCGCGAACATGGTTTGATAGTCGGTGCGGTCCTGCTCGTCGGCAGCGCGGCGGCCGGCGATATAGGGCGGCAGCGGAACCTCGCCGCGCTCGGCCAGCGCCTGATCGAGAGCGGCGCCGTGAAAGGCGAAGGCAAAGGTGATTTCGCCGCCCTCCCCCTTGGCCTCGACCGTGGCGTCGAGCTGATCGAGAAAGCACACGCGGCCCTCGCTGCCGAAACGCACGACGTCGCCCGCGTCCAGCCGGCGCGCCGGCTTGACCAAGGCGCGCCAGCGCGAGCCGTCGAGCCGCTTGACCAGGTTTGCGGATATGGCCGGCTCGCGCTCGCCGCGGCCGATGCGGCGGCCGTGCAGCATGGCGGGAATGACCTTAGTGTCGTTGACTACCACGGCGTCGCCTTGGCGCAACAGCCCCGGCAGATCGCGGATCGTGCGGTCTTCAAGGGGCGCAAGTTCGCCCGGGCGGACGACCAGGAGCCGCGCCGCGTCACGCGGCGATGCGGGCCGCAAAGCAATGCGGTCCTCCGGCAGGACGAAGTCAAAAAGGTCGGTGCGCATGCTTCAGCAAGGCTGCCGGTTCGCTTCCGCTGTTCGATCACATCACGGAGCAAATTGCGCCGGACACAGAACTCAGAACACGATTCCAAAAAGTGGACACATCCCTCTTATTGGGATGTCGCACTTTCGCGTGGGTGTGAGCGGACGTCTGCACTACTTGTTGGGATCGTCGCCATTCTTGAAATGCTCGATCGTGATCCGGTCGTCGAAGATGCGAATGGCGATCGGCCGCCCGGCGATGGCACCCGCCATGCCGGTAGTGAAATGCATCGGCGTGCAGCGCTTAAACGCCGCTTCCACCGCCTCGTGATAGACGTTGCGCACTTCCTCGGGCACGCCGTGGGTGGAGTAGGTCACACGGACGGGCGCCATCAGCTCACCGTTGCTCTTGAAGGCGAACCGGATCGTGTATTCCATGCCCGGCCGCGACTTTTCCGGCGGCGGCGGCAGCCAGCAGACGCGCAGCGCCTGGAACATCTCGTGCAGGGTATTGACCAATTGCCCTTCGTCGCGGCGGTCTTTGAGTGGCTTCTCCTTGGCGTTCTGCTCGGATGTCGCGACCTTGAGCGGCAAAGTTTGGCCAATGGGCGCCCCATCATCCGGAAGGCTCGCACCGTCCCGGAAAACGCCGCACGCTGCCGGACGGCATGGCTCGGCACCGAGCACATCGCAAGGTGACGACGGATAGGTCTGCTGCGCGCGTACCGGCGCCGTGCCGCCAAGAGCTACGAAGAGAACGCTGCCGAGCAAGATCGCGGGCCAACGCATCGACGTTACTGTTCGACGTCGGCGGCGACCTGAACGCGCACCATGCGATCGGGATCGGACGGCGGCTCGCCGCGCTTGAGCTTATCGACCACGTCCATGCCCTGGACCACTTCGCCGACCACGGTGTACTGGCCGTTGAGGAACGATCCCTCGTCGAACATGATGAAAAACTGGCTGTTGGCCGAATGCGGATTGCTGGTGCGCGCCATGCCCACGGTGCCGCGTTTGTACGGCACATCGGAGAATTCGGCTTTCAGGTCCGGATGGCTCGAGCCGCCGGTGCCGTCGCCGTGTTGGCCGTCGCCGGTCTGCGCCATGAAGCCTTCGATCACCCGATGGAACGGCACGTCGTCGTAGAAGCCCTCGCGCGCCAAAAGCTTCAGCCGCTCTGCATGAGCGGGAGCGACATCGGCGCGCAGCGCAACGATGACGTCGCCGCGGCTGGTTTCGAGGATCAGCGCGTTCTGCGGATCGGTGCCCGGCGGTAACGAGGAACTCGGCTTCGAAGCTGACACTGTGGAACCCTTCCGTGTTTGGCGACTGGCTGCCGCCGGCTTTGCGTCCGGATCAGGCGCCGCTCGCTACGGGACGACGGTCGCTTTCTTCACATAGTCCAGATTGGGAAATGCGCTCGCAAGATAAGCATTACCTTCGGTCTGGACACGCCCCTGGTTGGGGCCGCGGCCCCCCGGGGCGCCTTCGCCATAGCCGTTATAGAGCGAATCAACGACCTTCATGCCCGACACGACCTGGCCAAAGGGCGAGAAACCTTGACCGTCGAGGTTGCTGTTGTCGCCGTAATTGATGAAAATTTGGGTCGTGCGCGTATTCGGACCGGCGGTGGCAAAGGTTACGAATGTGCGCTTGTTGCTGACCCGGACCGGATCGTCCTTGATGCGCGCGTCGCGCCAGACGGCGGAGACCTTCGGGTCGCCGTTGACGCCGAATTGCGCCATGAAACCTTCAACAACGCGGAAGAAGCGCACATTGTCGTAAAAGCCGTTCTTGACCAGGTTGTAGAAGCGATCCGCACCGTTGGGCGCCCAGTCGCGGTGCACCTCGACCACGAACGGGCCCTTGCTGGTGTCGAACTCGACCTTATAAACGGCCGGCGCTTGTTCCTTCAGGGCCGCTGGGTTGCCGAGATTCTGGCTGTAGGCCGGCGCGGCGATCACGAGCGCGAGCAGCAAGCTTCCAATGCGGATCATGTCATCTCCCGAGAAAGCGTTGAGGCGTTTCAGCCTTTGGCGAATTTCTTCTTCAGGCGGGCGGCCACTTGCGGCGGCACGAAAGCCGATATGTCGCCGCCCATGCTGGCGATCTGGCGCACGAGGGTGGCGGTGATCGGGCGGACTTCAGCCGAAGCCGGCAGGAACACGGTCTGGACGGTGGGCGCCATCACCGCATTCATACCGGCCATCTGCATCTCGTAGTCGAAATCGCCAGCGTCGCGAAGCCCGCGGATCAGAATAGTGGCGCCGGCCCGTTTCGCCGCCGCGACAACGAGATCGCCGAAGGTGGTACAGACGATGTCGCAGCCGGCGCTTTGACCAAGCGGGCGGCAAATCTCGTCCAGCATGGCGAGCCGCTCGTCGGCGGAGAACAGCGGCGTCTTGCCGGGATGGATACCCACGGCCAGGACCAGCCGGTCGGCGAGCCTGACGGCACTCCGCACCACATCGAGATGACCGTTGGTAATCGGGTCGAACGACCCGGCAAAGAGCGCAGTATGCGGCATAGCGGGGGTCTAGCCCGCGACCCGGCCAATCGCAAGGCGGTTGGCGGCGAGTCGAGGCCCCACCCCCATCGTCCACCAATGGCGGGCTAATCCGATTTCGCAGCGCTTTCCGGGCTTTGCCGGAACCTTCGTATGACTTCGGGCCTTTGCCGAAAAATGTGACGCACATCAAAGAATGATGCGGCGTTAAGCACGAAAGACGCCAATGGAGTCGCGACCCTCACGTCAAAGATGCGGGCGGAAAGCAGGGATCGGGTGTCATGCGCAAGGCGATATACGTCGTGTTGGCGTCGGCAATTTTCGCGGGCTCGTTTTTCGCTGCCTTGAGCATTTCGGCGGACGTCGAAGCACGCGGGTCGGCGCCGGGCGCCAAGGCCGATCGGGCCGACGCGCGGCCGCTGGCGCGCGACTGTTCGGCGAATGCCTGGCCTTATTTCGAAGCCTCCTGCCTGCGGGATACGCGCAACCCCTTCGGGCAGGCGCACGATGCGCGGCTTGTTTCTTTCGACCGCGCGGCGGCCGACAGGGGCCAGATTAAGCCGGCGCGGTAATCACGGACCGGCGCCTCTCGGCGGCGGGGCGGTTTAATCGGAGCGGGATTTGCGCTAAGAGCCCGGCAGTACAGTGACTGCCGGGCCCATGATCGTCCTGATCGACAATTACGACAGCTTCACCTTCAACCTGGTCCACTATTTCGGGGACCTGGGGGCGGCCGTGCGCGTTCACCGCAACGACAAGGTTTCCGTCAGCGCCGTGATGGCGGCCGACCCGGACGCCATCGTCCTCTCCCCCGGTCCCTGCACGCCCAAGGAAGCCGGGATTTGCCTCGATCTTATCGGCAGCGCATCGGGCAGCGTTCCGATCCTTGGCGTGTGCCTCGGTCATCAGGCGATCGGCGACGCTTTCGGCGGCAAGGTGGTGCGCGCGCCGACCCCGGTCCACGGCAAGCTCTCGACCATCCGGCATGAGGGCTCAGGCATCTTCCGCGGCATCAATGCTCCCTTCCAAGCCACCCGCTACCATTCGCTGATCGTCGAGCGCACCGGCCTACCCGACGAGCTCAGCGTCACCGCCGACACCGAGGATGGGCTCATCATGGGCCTTTCGCATCGGCGGCTGCCGGTCCATGGCGTGCAATTCCATCCCGAGAGCATCGCGTCGGAGCACGGGCATCGGATGCTGAAGAACTTTCTCGACATCGCTGCGTCCTGGAACGCGTCGACCGGGCGGCGTCGCGCCGCCCCGGCCACACCGTCCAAGCAGCAAAGGCACGAATTGAGAGCCTGACCGTGACCGACACATTCAAGGGACTGATTGCCAAGGTCGCGACCGGCGCGACGCTGGCCCGCGAGGAAGCCGCCGGAGCGTTCGAACAGATGATGTCGGGCGAAGCCACCCCCTCGCAGATGGGCGGGCTGTTGATGGCCTTGCGGGTGCGCGGCGAGACGGTCGATGAAATCACCGGCGCGGTTTCGGTGATGCGCGCCAAGATGCTGCGCGTCACGGCGCCGCCGGACGCGGTGGACGTAGTCGGGACCGGCGGCGATGCGTCAGGCTCGTTCAACATTTCGACGTGCGCGGCGCTGATCGTCGCCGGCGCGGGCGTGCCGGTTGCCAAGCACGGCAACCGCGCTTTGTCCTCACGCTCGGGCGCAGCCGACGTGCTGACCGCGCTCGGGGTCAATATCAACCTGGCGCCAGAGGAAATCGGGCGCTGCATCGCCGAGGCCGGCATCGGCTTCATGTTCGCGCCGGCGCATCATCCGGCGATGAAGAATGTCGGCGCCACCCGCGCCGAGCTCGGCACCCGCACGATCTTCAATCTGCTCGGCCCGCTCTCCAACCCCGCCGGCGTGCGGCGGCAGATGGTCGGCGTCTTCTCCAAGCAATGGACCAAGCCGCTGGCGCTGGTGCTGAAGAATCTCGGCGCCGAGCGCGTCTGGGTGGTGCACGGCTCCGATGGGCTCGACGAGATCACCACCTCCGGCCCGACCAGCGTCGCGTCCCTGGAAGACGGCCAGATCAAGACCTTCGAGATCGCTCCGGAAGAGCTCGGCCTGCACAAGGTCAAACCGGAGGCGCTGCGCGGTGGTGACGCGGAAACGAACGCCAAGGCGGTGCTCGACGTTCTTAAAGGCAAGCCGTCGGCCTTCCGCGACGTCGCGCTGCTCAACGCCGCGGCGGCGCTCTTGGTCGCCGGCAAGGCCAGAAATCTCAAGGATGGGCTGCATGCGGCGGCCCATTCGGTCGATTCCGGCGAGGCCGAAGGACGGCTCGACCGATTGATCAAGGTGTCAAACGCGGTAACGGGCTGATGTCTGACATCCTCGAAAAGATCGGCGCCTACAAGCGCGAAGAGATCGCCGCGGCGAAACGGCTGCGTCCCCTCGCCGCGCTCGAAACCGAGGCGAAAGCGGCGGGCGCGCCGCGCGGCTTTTCGCAGGCGATCGAACGGCGGCTCGCGGCCGGCGACTATGCCCTGATCGCCGAGGTCAAGAAGGCAAGCCCCTCGAAGGGCCTGATCCGCGAGGATTTCGATCCGCCGGCGCTGGCGGCGGCCTATGCGCAGGGCGGCGCCACATGCCTCTCCGTTCTCACCGACACGCCGTCGTTCCAAGGCTCGCTCGACCACTTGCGCGCGGCGCGCGCGGCATGTGCGCTACCGGTGCTGCGCAAGGATTTCATGTACGACACCTATCAGGTGGCAGAAGCACGCGCGGCCGGCGCCGATTGCATCCTCATCATCATGGCGACGCTCGGCGATGTCGCCGCGGCCGAGATCGAGGGTGCGGCGTCTGCGCTTGGCATGGACGTGCTGGTCGAAGTTCATGACGGGCGCGAGCTTGAGCGCGCGCTACGGCTGAAATCCCGCCTCATCGGCATCAACAACCGCAATCTGCGCACGTTCGAGACGACGCTTGCGACCTCGGAGGACTTGGCGAAGCTCGTTCCGGCGGATCGCGTCATCGTCGGCGAGAGCGGCATCTTCACGCCGGCGGATCTCGCCCGCCTCGCCAAGGTCGGCATCGCGACCTTCCTGGTCGGCGAGAGCCTGATGCGCCAGCCCGATGTCGCTCAAGCCACGCGCGCGCTGCTCGCGCGCGGCGCCGCGCTGGCGCCGGCCCGGTGATCCGTGGCGCGGGCCAGGAAGCAGCTTACGCATCTCGGCGCCCAAGGCGAAGCGCGCATGGTCGATGTATCGGCCAAGGCGGTAACGGAACGCGAGGCGATCGCCGCGGGTTGCGTGGTGATGCAGCCGGCGACGCTCGAGATCGTGCGCAAGGGCGATGCGAAGAAGGGCGACGTGCTGGGGACCGCGCGCATCGCCGGCATCATGGCGGCGAAGCGCACGCATGAACTCATTCCGCTCTGCCACCCGCTCGCCATTTCCAAAGTCGAGGTGGACCTGACGCCGAATACGAAACTGCCGGGGATCGACGTGTGCGCGCGCGTAAAAGTTTTGGGCAAGACCGGCGTGGAGATGGAAGCGTTGACCGCGGTCTCGGTCGCCTGCCTCACCGTCTATGACATGGTCAAAGCGATCGACCGCGGCATGCGCATCGAAAATATCCGGCTGATCGAAAAGAGCGGCGGCCGCAGCGGCCATTATCGCGCGAAGGAGTGAGCGGTGCGGTCTTTGCTCTCGGTCGCCGAAGCGCTGCAACGCGTGCTCGAACACGCCACCCCGCTGCCGGCCGAAGAAGTGCCGCTGTCGCACGCGGCAGGACTCGTGCTCGCCTACCCGCTCAAGGCGCTGCGCACCCAGCCGCCCGCCGATGTCTCGGCGATGGATGGCTATGCGGTGCGTGCCGGCGATGTCGCGAACGCGCCGGTGCGGCTGAAAGTCATCGGCGAGGTGGCGGCTGGGCGACCGTTCGCGCGGACCATCGGCCGCGGCGAAGCGGCGCGGATTTTCACCGGCGGCGTGATGCCGGATGGCGCCGACGCGATCGTGATTCAGGAAAATACCAAGCGCGACGGCGAATGCGTGCAGGTGGAAAAGGCCTCGCCGAAGGGCCGGCACATCCGCGTGCAGGGGCTCGATTTCAAGGCCGGCGACGAACTCTTTGCCCCCGGACACCGGCTCACCGCCCGCGACCTCGCGCTTGCGGCCGGCATGAATCATCCGCTCGTCCCGGTGCATCGGCGGCCGAAAGTCGTGCTGTTTGCGACCGGCGACGAACTCGTGCCGGCGGGCTCAGAGCCCGCGCCCGGTCAGATCGTCTCCTCCAACAATTATGCGATCGGCGCGCTGGCACGCGCCGAAGGCGCGACGGTCGAAGATTTCGGCATCGTCGGCGACCGGCTCGACGACACCGTCGCCGCCGTGCAGCGCGCGCGCGAGATCGGCGCCGACATTCTCGTCACTTCGGGCGGCGCATCCGTCGGCGACTACGATCTCGTGCAGAAGGCATTCACCGCAGAAGGCATGACGCTCTCGTTCTGGCGGCTGGCGCTGCGGCCCGGACGCCCGCTCATGAACGGACGGCTCGGCGGCATGCATGTGCTCGGCGTGCCGGGCAATCCGGTCTCTGCTTTTGTCTG